>Ga0207752_1000090_pt1 | contig 38592 bp, 29 predicted proteins | sample Pon2CUnioCityCA_6_FD_187272 | JGI IMG/M metagenome (GOLD analysis project Ga0207752, IMG submission 187272) | Marine sediment microbial community from Union City, CA, USA - Pond 2C Sediment 2 (SPAdes) | ecosystem: Environmental > Aquatic > Marine > Intertidal zone > Salt pond sediment ... | reverse complement strand
GCTCGGCCCGCGCCGCAGCCGCAGCCGCAGGAGGCTCCGGCGAGCGGCGGCGCGCAGATCGAGCGCGACGCGGCGCCACCCGCCGGCGATGCGCCCGTCGCAGCCGCAGCCGACTCTGAAGCCGAAGCCGAAGCCGCAGCGCCGGCGCTGGCCGACCCGCAGCCGTCGCCGCTGCGCGCCTGGGTGGTGCAGGTGGCCAGTGTGCGCAGCGAGCCCAATGCGCGGCGCCTCGCCGAGGAGCTGCGCGGTGCCGGTTTCCCGGCCTTCGTGCAAACCTACGGTGAGGCCGGCGAGCGCCGCTATCGGGTGCGCGTCGGCCCGGTGGCGCGCCGCGATCAGGCGCAGGCGGTGCTCGAACGCCTCGCCGCCGATCACGGCCAGAAGGGCGTGGTCTACAACCACCCCTGATCGCTGTCCGGCGAAAGAGCTGCCCGGCGATCTGCCGATTACTCCCCCGACCCGCCCGCGGCTGGCTAGCCCGCCGGAGGTGCGCTGCGCATCATCGACGGCCGCTGCGAGAAGTCCGCGTACCAGTCGGCCAGCTCGGGTTGCGCGGCGCGCCAGTCGAGCTCTGCGGCGAAGCGCAGATCCAGATAGCCCAGCGCGCAGCCGGTGGTGATGGTGGCCAGATCCACTGCGCCGTCGGCGGCGCGCAGATCCGCGGCGAGTGGCGCCAGGCTGCGCCGCAGCGCGCTCAGCTGCATGTCGATCCAACCCTGCCAGGTGAATTCGCCGGGGCGCTTGGCGCGCTCCATCAGGGCGTTGACCGCGGCATCCATCATGCCGTGGGCGAGGGCGTGGCGGCGCAGCACGGCGATGCGCTGTGGCCCGGCATGGGGCAGCAGGCGGCCGCCGCCGGCCAGCTGATCGAGATATTCGCAGATCACCGCGCTGTCGTAGAGCACGCCGGCGTCGTCGCTGTGCAGCGCCGGGACCTTGCCCAGCGGGTTGTCGTCGCCGATGTCGCTATCGCTGGCCCAGGGGTCGGTGGAGATCAGCTCGATGCGCTCGTCCAGCTGCAGTTCGATGGCGCAGGCGTAGGCTTTGCGCACGTAGGGGGAGGTGGGTGAGTAGCGCAGTTTCATCGGCTGGTGCTCCGCGGTGGTGGTGTCGCGGCAGCCTAGCAGGCGTTGCGCGCGCGGTCATGTGTGTTGCTTTGCGGGCATCCAGAGCAGGCGGTCAAACAATCGCTCTGGCCGCCGCTAAACGGCCAAATATCCGTCAATGCGGCGCGCCTGCTGCGCTTTCAAGGGACTCACATGCCGGCCGAAATCCGCCTGCTAGCCATCGACGATGATCGTCTCAGCCAGAAGATAATCCGCCGTTCGCTGGATACCGACGAAGTGGATGTCGATATCGCCAACGACGGTGAGTCCGGCATCGCCGCGGCGCTGGCCGAGCCGCCGGACGCGATCCTGCTGGATGTGGAAATGCCCGGCCTGAATGGCTACGAGGTCTGCGAGCGCCTGCGCGCCGAGCCACCGACGCGGGAAGTGCCGATCATTTTCCTCTCCTCGCACAGCTCGCTGCGCGAGCGCATGCTCGGCTACGAGGCCGGCGGCGACGACTATCTGGTCAAGCCCTTCGAGCGCGACAACCTGCTGGCGCGCATCCGCGTGCTGATTCGCTTTCGCAATCAGCGCAAGGAACTGGCCGCGCAGTATGAGGTGGCGCAGAAGGTTGCCCACGTCGCGCTCAGCAGCACCAGCGAACTGGCTCAGGTGGTGCAGTTCGTCGAAAAGAGCTATGCCTACCGCAGCACTGCCGAACTGGCCAGCGGGGTGTTCGATGTCACCGAGCAACTCGGCCTGAGCTGTTGCATGGCGGTGCGCGAAGAGGGGGGCGACGGCGAGGCTGAGGTGCCGGCCAGCCAGGTCGGTGGCGAGCAGTGGTTCTCTTCCGATGGCGTGATCAGCCCGCTGGAGCGCGAGCTGATCGAGATGTCCGATCGCCAGCAGCGCTTTGTCGATTTCAACGACAACACGCTGATCAGCTACGAGCACATCAGCCTGCTGGTGCGCAACATGCCGCTGGATGACCGCGAGCGTTACGGGCGTTTGAAGGATCTGCTGCCGGTGCTGCTGTCGGCCTCTGAGGCCAAGCTCAATGCGATCTCGGTGGAGCGCATGCTGCTCGATCAGGGACGCCAGATGCTCACCGCCTTCGCCCGCATCCGCACCGATTTCTACCACCTCGCCAAGGATCTGATCGGCAGCCAGGAGCAGGCCACCAAACTGCTGCGCGAGATGGTCGGCAACCTCAATTACGACCTGCTGCGGATGGGCCTGGAAGAGGATCAGGAGGAGTATCTGGTGGCGCGCATCGATGGCGCCGTCGACGAGGCGGTCACCGGCATCGACGCCAACGCCGCCATCTACACCGCCTTCACCGCGGTGCAGGACAATCTCAAGCGCATGGTGCGCCAGCAGGAGGCGGTGGTCGAAGCCTGCACCCCGCCGGCGCCGGTCGAGCAGACGGCGCCGGAGGACGACGACGATATCGAGCTGTTCTGAGGCGGCGCCGGCGCAGGGCGCCGATGGCCCGCCGCCGCACCGACTGCCGCGGCGCCAGTGCGGCCGGCCGGATCAGAAATACCCGTAGAAGCCGAAGTTCAGAGAGTCGACGGTGACATCCGTGGGGATGTCGTCGAATTCATTGTCGTCGTAGTAGATCATGTAGTCGATGGCGAAGAATTCGGTCTTGGTAATGCGGTGTTCGAAACCGAAACCAAAGCCGACGCCGTTATCGCTGTTGTTGGTGTCCACGCCGAAGGCGGTGGCGGACAGCTTCACCCGGCTGGCGCCGACCATGGCATACAGGCTGGAGTCGTCGTCCAGCGGCAGTTTGCCGCGCAGGAACAGGAGGCCGGTGGCGACGTCGTACAGCGTCGGGCCGCTCTCGTCGGGCGACAGCGAACCGCTGAATTCGACGCCGAGATCCAGATACCGGTTGAAGGTGTAACCGCCGCGCAGGTAGCCGTTGACGGGGTCGTACTCATCGATGTCGTCATCGAAAGTGATCAGCGCACCGCCGATGCCGAAAAACCAGCCCTCGTCAGTGGTGGTCTCGGCTTGTGCCAGAGGCGCGGCGCACAGCGCGGCGGCGAGCAGGAAGTGGCGAAGGTACTGCAAAGCGTTTTCTCCTTGATGGGCGTCGTGTCTGTCGCCCGTGAGCGGCGCGGCGACTGATCTGTTCGCGTGGCACCGGGCGCCCGGGGTGTGAGCCTGTGTCAATTCTGCGACGTGCGAGTCGGGAAAGCTGCTGGAATTCTACTCAGACCGCGCGGCTCAACTTTGCAATCGGACTCAAAATGCTCATTAATCAGAGCCATCCCCGGTTTTTTTTCCATTTGGGAATCTTTGCGTTCGATCGGCCGTCGCCTGCGACGTGTTTTGGCGCGACGCCGCCCGGCGCGGCCGGCGTGCATCCCGCTCGCCCGCTACAGGCTCAGCCCCAGCCGCCGCCCCTCGAAGATCGCCGCCGCCGCCTGGCGCGGTGCCAGACAGTCACCGATGCCGTGCACCTCGATATCGCTATCGGCCAGCGCCAGCAGCAGCTCGTCGAAGGGCTGGTTGGCGGTGGCCAGCACCAGCGTGTCGAAGGGCAGCTCGCGCTCGCTGCCGTCGAGTAGATCGACGATCAGCGCCGTATCGCCGCGCCACTCGCGCAGCGCCGACTCGGTGAAGAAGCTCGCGCCGAGCGATTTCAGGCGCATGCGCAGCGGGATATCGGCGGCGGTGCGGCTGATCTCCGCGCCGATCACCGGCTTGTGGGTGACGATGCTCACCGCGTGGCCCTGCTCGGCCAGATGCCAGGCGGTGCCGCCGGCCTTCCAGTTGCCGAGGTCGTCGAGCAGCAGCACGCGCCGGCCGGGGCGGGCGTTGCGGCTCATCACATCTTCAGCGCTGCAGACGTTGCCGCGCTCGATGCCCGGCAGTGCCTCGATCACCGGCAGGCCGCGCTGGTAGCCGTTCTCGGCGGGCAGTGAGCCGGTGGCGATCACCACCGCGTCGGCGCCGGCGGCGCGCACCTCGTCGGCGTCGAGATAGCTGTTCAGGCGCAGATCAACACCGAGTTGCCGCAGCTGGCGCTCCTGCCAGGCGAGGTAGTCGAGGATCTGCGCGCGGCGCGGCTGCAGGCCGGCGAGGCGGAACTGGCCGCCGAGGCGCTCGCCGGCCTCGGCCAGCGCTACCCGATGGCCGCGGCTGGCGGCGACCCGCGCGCACTCCAGCCCGGCCGGGCCGCCGCCGACCACCAGCAGGCTTTTCGACCGCGCCGCGGGCGCGTGCGGCTCGCTGCCCCAGTCGCCCTCGCGGCCGGCCGAGGGGTTGATCAGACAGCTGATCCAGTAGTCGCGCGAGCGCCGCCCCCAGCACTGCTGGTTGCAGGACAGGCAGGGGCGGATGTCCTCGGCGCGGCCGGCGCGGGCCTTGTTGGCCAGCTGCGGATCGGCGATCTGGCCGCGCACGATGGAGACCATGTCCGCCTGTCCGCTGGCGATCGCGTAGTCGGCGTTCTCCGGCGTGCGGATGTGGCTTTCGGCCTGCACCACGGCATGCCGCAGGCCGAGGCCGCGGATCGCCTCGGCGTGCGGCGGGCCGAGCTGGTCGGCGTGGAACACCGTCGGCATCAGCTGGGTGAAGTCGAAGTAGCCGCCGGTGCCGACGCTGATGTAATCCACCAGCGTGCGCTCATCGAGCCAGCGCGCCACCGATTGCAGGTCTTCGAGGCTCTGCACCTCGGGCACCGTGGGGTCGACGGCGACGCCGATGCCGAGCACGAAATCCTCGCCGCAGCGCTTGCGGATCGCCGCGTAGACCTCGCCGGCGAAGCGCATGCGATTGTCGAAGCTGCCGCCGTAGCGATCGTCGCGGCGGTTGGAGAACGACGACCAGAATTGCTCCAGCAGCGCGTTGTAGCCGGCCATGATTTCGATGCCGTCGAAGCCGCACAGTCTGGCGCGGTGGGCGGCCGCGGCGAAGGCTTCGACGGTCTCGGCGATCTCGGCGACGCTCATCGCGTGGCTGCCGTCGCCGTCGTGCATCGACGGCCGGCCGGAGGGCGACCAGTTGGGCTGGAAGCTGTTGTCCCAGTCGCCGTGGGCGCCGACGTGGTAGAGCTGCTGGATCATCAGCGCGCCCTCGGCCTGGCAGGCCTCGGTGATCGGCCGGAAGTGGGCGATGATGTCGTCGCTGGCGGCGCGGAAGTTGCCGCGCGTGAGTACCGCCACCGGGTGTACCGGCACCGGCTCGACGACGATCATCGCCGCGCCGCCGCGGGCGCGCTCCAGATAGTAGTGCCGGTGCTGTTCACCGGGCAGGCCGTCGCTGCTCATATTGGCGGTGTGGGCGCCGAAGTTGAGGCGATGGCGCAGGCGGCGCGCGCCGACGTCGAGCGGCTCGAACAGGTGGGCGAAGGGCTGCTGCGTGGAGGGCTGGCTCATGTTCGGTGCTCCGCGGTGGTCGCTGCTCGTTGGCAGCGCTCAAGCTAGTCGCCGCCGCGTCGCCCGGGCAAGCGACAATTGGCCGCTTTTGCCATAACCTCAGCGCATGACCAGACGATCCCGGCTGCCGTCACTGTCCGCGCTGCGCAGCTTCGAGGCGGCGGCGCGCCAGCTCAGCTTCACCCGCGCCGCCGCCGAGCTGCACGTCACCCAGGCCGCGGTCAGCCGCCAGGTGGCGCGGCTGGAGGACGAACTCGGCTGCCGGCTGTTTCGGCGCGGCCACCGCGAGGTCAGCCTGACGCGCGCCGGCGAGGCGCTGGCCGCGGCGGTCGGCGAGGGCTTCGCGCGCATCCGCGAAGCGGTGGATGAGATCTCGGCGGCCGGCGAAGGGCCGCTCACCGTGGCCGCCTCGGTGGGCTTCGCCGCACTGTGGCTGATGCCGCGGATGGGCGACTTTCGCGCCCGCCACGCGGATATCGACGTGCGCGTGCTGGCCGCGGACCGCGATATCGACCCGGCCACCGGCGACGCCGATGTGGCCATCCGCTTCTGCGATCTTGCCGCGCCGCCACCCGGTGGCGAGCTGATCTCCGCCGAGGAGGTATTGCCGGTGTGCAGTCCCGGCTGGCTGGCCGAGCACGGCCCGCTGGCATCGCTCGATGACCTCGCCGGCGCCACTTTGCTGCACCTCGACGAGGAGCACTGGTCGGGTTTCTACGGCCACGCCATCATCGACTGGCGGCACTGGTTGCAAGCCGCCGGGCTGGCCGAGCCGCCACCGGTGCACGGCCTGTCCTTCAACAATTACCCGGTGATGCTGCAGGCGGCGATGTACGGCCAGGGCGTGGCGCTGGGCTGGCGACCGCTGGTCAACGATCTGCTCGACAACGGCCTGCTGGTGGCGCCGCTGGCGCAGCGTTTGGCCACCCAGCGCGGCTACTTTGTGCAGATCGCCGCGCAGCGCGAATCGGCGCGCCAGTTCGCCGACTGGCTGCGGCAGCTGGCGCCGCGCGGCTGACTGCCGCAGCCGGGTGGCGCGACCCGGCGCGCGCAGCGGCGGATTGCGGTCTCTGCTTCAGTCGAGCGACTGATGGCTGCCGTCGCACAGCGGCGGTTTGCCGCTGCGCTTGCAGCCGCAGAAGAACAGCTTGCCGTCCTTTTCCGCGCTGTATTTGGTCGGCGCGAATTCGCTGCCCTGGTGCGAGCCGTCGCAGAACGGCTGTTTTGCGCTGCGCCCGCAGCTGCACCAGAAATAGTGCCTGCCGGCTTTGACTTCGACGGCGTAGGGCCCGCGCTGGGCGATTTCGGCTTTGCTCATGTTGCTCTCCGCGATGGCTGGCGCGCCAGCATAGCGCGACTACTCGCCGGCCAGCACCAACAGTGCCGCGCCGCCGTCGACCAGCTCGCCGGCGGCGTAGCGGATCTCGCCGACCACGCCGTCCGCCGGCGCGGTGATGGTGTGCTCCATCTTCATCGCTTCGAGCACGATCAGCGCCTGTCCCGCCTTCACTGCGGCGCCGCTCTCGACCAGCACCTGCACCACTTTGCCCGGCATCGGCGCCTCCAGGCTGCCGGCCGTGGCATCGTCGCCGGCGGCCTGAGCGGTGGGGTCGAGCAGCGTCACGTGAGCGGAGATGGCGTCGCTGAAAACGTGGATCTCGCTGCCGTGGCGGACCACCGTAGCGGACAGCTGCTGACCGTCGATACTGGCGCGCAGCCGGCCGTCGGCGGCCACTTCGGCGCTCGCTGTCGCGGCGCCGCCGGGCAGGCTGAGGTGATAGCCGTCGGCGCCGTGGGTGATCACCACCTCGCTGATCTCGCCGGCTTCATCGGCCATGCGCAGCCGGTCGCGCGCCGGCAGATTCAGGCGCCAGCCGTCGCCCAGCGACCAGGGCGAATTCGGCTCCACCGCGGCCGCGGCGCGCTTGCGCTCGGCGAGCACGAACAGCGTCGCCAGCTGCAGCAGCAGGTCGTGATCGGCGGGCGTTTCGAGAAACACCTCCTCGCGGTGGCGGTCGATGAAGCCGGTGTCGAACTCGCCGCCGGCGAAGGCCGGGTGGCGGATCACCCGGTCGAGAAAGTCCACGTTGTTGGCCAGGCCGACGATCTGCGTTTCGCGCAGCGCGCGGTGCATGCGGCGCAGCGCCGACTGGCGGTTCTCATCCCAGACGATCAGCTTGGCGATCATCGGGTCGTAGTGGATCGACACCGCATCGCCGCTGCGCACCCCGGTGTCGATGCGCACGTGCGCGCTCGGCTCCGGGAATCGCAGGTGGTGCAGTGTGCCGGTGGCCGGCAGGAAGTTGTTGTGCGGGTCCTCGGCGTAGATCCGCGCTTCGATGGCGTGGCCGCTGATGGCCAGCTGCTGCTGCGCTTTGGGCAGCGGCTCGCCGGCGGCGACGCGCAGCTGCCACTCGACCAGATCCTGCCCGGAGATCAGCTCGGAGACCGGGTGCTCGACCTGCAGGCGGGTGTTCATCTCCATAAAAAAGAACTCGCCGTGGCGATCGACGATGAACTCCACCGTGCCGGCGCCGACGTAGCCGATGGCCTGTGCCGCGGCGATCGCCGCCGCACCCATCTCTGCGCGGCGCGACTCGCTGATGCCCGGCGCCGGCGCCTCTTCGAGCACTTTCTGATGGCGGCGCTGCACCGAGCAGTCGCGCTCGAACAGGTACACCGCGCTGCCGTGGCCGTCGCAGAAGACCTGGATTTCGATGTGTCGCGGCTGGCGCAGATACTTTTCCACCAGCACGTGCTCGTCGCCGAAGGCCGCGGCGGACTCGCGCTTGGCGGCGGCCAGCTGGGCGGCGAAGTCCTCATCCGATTCGACCACCCGCATGCCCTTGCCGCCGCCGCCGGCGCTGGCTTTGATCAGCACCGGATAGCCGCAGTCGGCGGCCGCTTTGCGCAGCGTCGCTTCGCTCTGGTCGTCGCCGTGATAGCCGGGCACCAGCGGCACATTCGCCGCCTGCATGATTTTCTTCGCTTCGCTCTTGCTGCCCATGGCGCGGATCGCATCCGCCGGCGGGCCGATGAACACCAGCCCCTCGGCGGCCAGTTGTTCGGCGAAGGCGGCGTTCTCGGAGAGGAAGCCGTAGCCGGGGTGGATCGCCTCGGCGCCGGTGGCTTTGGCGGCGGCGATGATCCTGTCCGTGACCAGGTAGCTCTGCGCGGCCTCCGCCGGGCCGATGTGCAGCGCCTCGTCGGCCATCGCCACGTGGCGGCTGCCGGCGTCGGCGTCGGAGTAGACGGCCACGGTGCGCACGCCCATGCGGTGCGCGGTGTCGATCACGCGGCAGGCGATTTCGCCGCGGTTGGCGATGAGGATTTTGTTGAACATCGTTTTTATCCGCTGTGTGTTCGGATTTGTGTCGGGTTCTGTTTCGCCCCGCTGGGCGAGTTTCTTTGCATTGCGTGCACAAAGAAAAGTAACCAAAAGAAAGTGCACCCCGCTGCCGCGCCCCTTCGCTTCGCTACGGGGTTCGCCGCGTTGCTCGCGTCGCCCGGCGCGCATGCAAACCCGCGGCTGCGCCGCTCAAACAGGCCTGCGCTTGTTTCCGCGCGCCGCTGCGCTACTCGCCGCGGCAAAGCGGATTGGCGGGCAGCCACAGACGTCGTCAACACAAGTCGCCTGTAGCGGGGCGCAATCCGCGCAGCGCATTGCGCCGAATGCATGAGATTGGCATCAACCCAGCCAATTCGCCTTGCGTTTGCCGAGAAACGCATTCAAGCCTTCGCGGCCCTCTTCCGAGGCGCGGATGCGCGCGATGCGCGCGGCGGTGTCGCCGCGCATGGCGTCGTCGATGGGGCCTTTGTCGACGGCGAAAATCAGCTCTTTGGCTTCGTACTGGGCCACCGGGCCGCCGGCTTTTAGTGCGGCGAGCAGCGCGTCGATCCTGGCGTCCAGCGCGGTTTCATCCGCGCTCACCTCGTGCACCAGACCGATGCGCTGGGCATCAAAGGCGCTGAAGCGCTCGGCGGTCAAAAAGTAGCGCCGCGCGTTGCGGCTGCCGATGGCATCGACCACGAAGGGGCCGATGGTGGCCGGGATCAGGCCGAGCTTGACTTCCGACAGGCAGAAGCTGGCGCGTTCGCTGGCAATCGCCATGTCGCAGCAGGCGACCAGACCCACGCCGCCGCCGAAGGCCGCGCCCTGCACCCGCGCAATGGTCGGCTTGGGCAGGCGGTTCAGCGTGTTCAGCAGGCGCGACAGCTCGCCCGCGTCGCGCAGGTTTTCCGCTTCGCTGTAATCCGCCATGCGCCGCATCCAGTTGAGATCGGCACCGGCGGAGAAGCTCTTGCCCTCGGCGGCGAGTACCACGGCGCGCACTTCGCTATTCGCCGCCAGCGCTTCCAGATCGGCGGTCAATTGGGCGATCAGCGCGTCGTCGAAGGCGTTGTGAATCTGCGGGCGATTCATGGTCAGCCGGGCCACGCCGGCGCTGTCGATCTCGATTCGGGTTGTTGCGGTCATTGGAATCTCGCCAAATTCGTAGGCAGCGTCACATGCGGAACACGCCGAAGGTGGTCTTTTCCACCGGCGCATTCAGCGAGGCGGACAGGCCGAGGCCGAGCACGCGGCGGGTGTCGGCGGGGTCGATGACGCCGTCGTCCCACAGCCGCGCCGAGGCGTAGTAGGGGTGGCCCTGGTGTTCGTACTGCTCGCGGATCGGCGCTTTGAAGGCTTCTTCATCTTCCGCCGACCAGCTCTGGCCGCGGGCTTCCAGGCCGTCGCGGCGCACCGTGGCGAGCACCCCGGCGGCCTGCTCACCACCCATTACCGAGATCCGCGCGTTGGGCCACATCCACATAAAGCGCGGGCTGTAGGCGCGACCGCACATGCCGTAGTTGCCGGCGCCGAAGCTGCCGCCGATGACCACGGTGAATTTCGGCACTTTGGCGGTGGCCACGGCGGTGACCATCTTCGCGCCGTCCTTGGCGATGCCGCCGGATTCGTATTTCTGCCCGACCATAAAGCCGGTGATGTTCTGCAGAAACACCAGCGGGATGCCGCGTTGGGCGCACAGCTCGATAAAGTGCGCGGCCTTTAGCGACGACTCGGAAAACAGGATGCCGTTGTTGGCGACGATACCCACCGGATAGCCGTACAGCCGCGCGAAACCGCAGACGATGGTGGTGCCGTAGAGTGCCTTGAATTCGTCGAATTCGGAGCCGTCGACGATGCGCGCGATGACTTCGCGGATATCGAACGGTTTGCGCGAGTCGGTCGGGATCACGCCGTAGAGTTCGCGCGGATCGTACAAGGGCTCGACCGATTCGCGGATGCTGACGTTGGGGTTTTTCTGCCGATTCAGATTGGCGACGATGCGCCGCGCGATACCCAGCGCATGCTCGTCGTTATTGGCGTAGTGATCGGTGACGCCGGAGGTGCGCGAGTGCACGTCGGCGCCGCCGAGGTCTTCGGCGCTGACCACTTCGCCGGTGGCCGCCTTCACCAGCGGCGGGCCACCGAGAAAGATCGTGCCCTGTTCTTTCACGATCACGCTCTCGTCGCTCATCGCCGGCACGTAGGCGCCGCCGGCGGTGCAGGAACCCATCACCACGGCGATCTGCGCAATCCCCTGCGCCGACATGTTCGCCTGGTTGAAAAAGATCCGGCCGAAGTGCTCGCGATCGGGAAATACATTGTCCTGCTCGGGCAAAAAGGCGCCGCCGGAATCGACCAGATACACGCAGGGCAGTCTGTTCTGTTCGGCGATCTCCTGTGCGCGCAGATGCTTTTTCACCGTCAGCGGATAATAAGTGCCGCCCTTCACGGTGGCGTCGTTGGCGACGATCACGCACTCCTGTCCGGCGACGCGGCCGATGCCGGTGATCACGCCGGCGGCGGGTACCTCGTCGTCGTAAACCCGGTAGCCGGCGAATTGCGACAGCTCCAGAAACGGCGAGCCGGCGTCGAGCAGCGTGTGCACGCGCTCGCGCGGCAGCAGCTTGCCGCGGGCGAGGTGCTTTTCGCGCGCGCGCTGGCCGCCGCCGAGGGCGATCTTTTCCAGCTTTTCGCGCAGGTCGTCGACCAGCGACTGCATCTGCGCGGCGTTTTCGGCAAAGCCGGGGCTGCGCGGGTCGAGGGCTGTTGTTATGAGGCTCATGTCGGCTCTCTCATTCAGCTGTACATGGGCTTGCCGCCGTTGAGGCGCAGCCAGCCCTTGATGATCCGGTAGGCGTACCAGAACGGGACGATGCTCAACACGATGTAGCCGATGCCCGCGAGGTAGGTCACGGTGCCGATCACCATCCACAGCAGACCCCACCAGAAGGTGTTGATTTGCCAGCGAAAATGGCTCTCCGCCAGGGGGCTTTCGAGATCATCTCGCTTGAGGTGGTTGATGAACACGCCGATCACCGCGGTGACCCCGGCGAAGAAGGCCAGCGCCTGCAGGGCGTAGACCAGATGGGTGAGGCGGCGCGCCGACTGCTCGTGCTCGTCGAGCTCTGCGGATCCGGTCTGCGAGTTGTCGATCCATTCGGAGCCGCTTTCGGAAGCGTTTTCGGGGTCGGCTTCCGCGCGGCCGGCCTGCGCGCCGTGCCGGCCGCTCTGCTCGTTTTTGCGCTGGTCGCTGCCGTCGGGGATATCGTTCACCATCCGCCCGTCTCCAGCCAGCGGTCGATCTGTTCGAGGCGGTCATTGCCCCAGAAGGGCTCGCCGTCGACGATGATGAACGGCGAGCCGCAGACGCCGCGCTCGATGGCCGCTTCGACCACCGTGCGCAGCAGCGCCTTGAGTTGTTCATCCTGCATCGCGGCGAGCAGCGCGTGGCGATCGACGCCGAGCTTTTCCGCCTCATCGACCACCACCTGCGGCTGGCCGATGTCGCGGCCGTCGATGAAATAGGCGCGGTACAGCGCGTGCAGCAGGGCCGCGGCCTGTTGTCGATCCTGCCCGGCCAGCCACAGAAAGGCGCGCGAGGCGGCGACGCCGCTGATCGGGAACTGCTCCGGCATGTGGAAGGGGATCTCGTGCTCGCGCGCGCTGCGGGTGAAATCGTGCAGCGAGTAGGGGCCGACCAGCGGCACCTCGATCAACGGTTTCACGCCGCTGAGCTTGAACACCGCGCCGAGCAGGATCGGGTGCCAGGTCACCGTGCGGCCGTGTTTGTCGGCGATGGCTTCGATGCGCTCACTGGCCAGATAGCCGTAGGGCGAGGTGAAGTCGAAGTAGAAGTCGATACTGTCGTCCTGCATGTTCGGTCCTCGTTGTTGTTGCCCGCCGGCCCGCGAAGGGCCGATCAGCCCGCCAGCGCGCGGCTGATGACGATGCGCTGCACTTCGCTGCTGCCCTCGTAGATCTGGCAGACGCGCGCGTCGCGGTAGATGCGCTCCACCGGAAAGTCGGCCAGATAGCCGTAGCCACCGTGGATCTGGATCGCCTCGGAGCAGACTTTTTCGACCATTTCCGAGGCGAACAGCTTGGCCATCGAGGCCTCTTTCAGGCAGGGCTCGCCGGCGTCGCGCAGCAGTGCCGCACGGTGCACCAGTAGGCGTGCGGCATCGAGCTGGGTGGCCATGTCGGCCAGCTTGAAGGCGATCGCCTGCTGCGCGAACAGCGGCTTGCCGAAGGCGGTGCGCTCCTGCGCGTAGGTCAGCGCCGCCTCCAGCGCGGCGCGCGCCATGCCCAGGCACTGGCTGGCGATGCCGATCCGCCCGCCTTCCAGATTCGACAGCGCGATGCGGTAGCCCTGGCCCGCTTCGCCGAGCAGGTTGGCGGCCGGCACGCGGCAGTCGTCAAAGACGATCTGCGCCGTGTCCGAGGCTCTTTGCCCCATCTTTTTCTCGATGCTGGCGACCTGATAGCCGGGGTTGTCGGTGGGCACGATAAAGGCGCTGATGCCCTTGGCGCCGGCGCTCGGGTCGGTGACCGCAAAGACGATGGCGATCTGCGCGTTGGCGCCGGAGGTGATGAACTGCTTGACGCCGTTGAGCACCCAGTGGTCGCCGTCGCGAAGCGCCCGGCACTTGAGGTTGGAGGCATCGGAGCCGGCCTGCGGCTCGCTCAGGCAGAAGGCGCCGAGCAGCTCGCCACGGGCCATCGCGCGCAGGTATTGGTCCTTTTGCGCGGCGCTGCCGAATTTGAAGATCGGCATGCAGGCGACCGAGTTGTGCACGCTCATGATGGTCGAACAGGCGCCGTCGCCGGCGGCGATCTCCTCCAGCGCCATCGAGTAGGCGAGGTGGTCGGCACCGGCGCCGTCGAATTCCTCCGGCAGCAGCATGCCGAGCAGGCCGAGCTCGCCCATTTGCGCGATGGCGGCTTTGGGGAAGCTGCCGCTGGCATCCCAGTCCGCGGCGTTGGGGGCGAGTTCGTTGCGGGCAAAGTCGCGCGCCATCTCGCGGATCATCAACTGTTCTTCGCTGTAGTTCATCGCTTTGATCGATCCCGCAGGGTTCAGACTCGCTCGACCGCCAGCGCCGTGGCTTCGCCGCCGCCGATGCACAGCGAGGCCACGCCGCGCTTGAGGTCATGCTTTTGCAGCGCGTTGAGCAGCGTCACCAGAATCCGCGCTCCGGAGGCGCCGATCGGATGCCCCAGCGCGCAGGCACCGCCGTGCACATTCACCCTGTCGCGCGGGATCTCCAGGCTCTGCATCGCCGCCATCGTCACCACCGCGAAGGCTTCGTTGATCTCCCACAGATCGACCTCGCCGGCGGCCCAGCCGAGCTGGTCGAGCAGCTTGCGGATCGCGTACACCGGCGCGGTGGTGAACCAGCCCGGATCGTGGGCGTAGGTGCTGTGGTCGAGGATGCGCGCCAGCGGCCGGACGCCGCGCCGCGCGGCTTCTGACTCGCGCATCAGCAGCAGCGCGGCGGCGCCGTCGGAGATCGAGCTGGAATTGGCCGCGGTCACCGTGCCGTCTTTGCGAAAGGCCGGGCGCAGCTGGGGAATCTTGTCGAGATTGGCTTTGTGCGGCTGCTCGTCGCGTTCGACCAGCACGTCGCCGCGGCGCGTCTGCACACTGAACGGGGCCACTTCGGCGGCGAAGGTGCCGTCGTCGATGGCCCGTTGCGCGCGGCTCAGCGAGCTGATCGCGAATTCGTCCTGCTGCTCGCGGCTGAAGCCGAAGTGCTGGGCGCAGTCCTCGGCGTAGCTGCCCATCAGGCGGCCTTTTTCGTAGGCGTCTTCGAGGCCGTCGAGGAACATGTGGTCCATCGCCTGGGCGTGGCCCATGCGCATGCCACTGCGCGCCTTGGGCAGCAGGTAGGGGGCGTTGGACATGCTCTCCATGCCGCCGGCGATCATCACCCGGTTGCTGCCGGCGAGCAGCAGATCGTTGGCCAGCATGGTGGCTTTCATGCCCGAGCCGCACATCTTGTTGATGGTGGTGCAGCCGGTCGATTTGGGGATTCCGGCGCCGAGGCTGGCCTGGCGCGCCGGCGCCTGGCCCTGGCCGGCGGGCAGCACGCAGCCCATGATGACTTCATCGACGTCGCCCGCTTCGATGCCGGCGCGCTCGATTGCGGCGGCGATCGCCGCGGCGCCCAGTTCGGCGCAGCTGACGCTGGCGAAATCGCCCTGGAAGCCGCCCATCGGCGTGCGCGCACTGCCGACGATGACGATCGGATCACTGTTGCTCATCGCTGCATCCTCACTGGGTCTCGTTAAACAGCTCGCGGCCGATCAGCATGCGACGGATCTCGCTGGTGCCGGCGCCGATCTCGTAGAGCTTGGCGTCGCGCAGCAGGCGGCCGGTGGGGTATTCGTTGATGTAGCCGTTGCCGCCGAGGGTCTGGATCGCTTCGAGCGCCATCCAGGTCGCCTTTTCGGCCGAGTAGAGGATCGCCCCGGCGGCATCCTTGCGGCTGGTCTCGCCGCGGTCGCAGGCTTTTGCCACGGCGTAGACGTAGGCCTTGCTGGCGTTCATCGTCGAGTACATGTCCGCCAGTTTGCCCTGCATCAGCTCGAAGGTGCCGATCGGCTGGCCGAACTGCACCCGCTCGTGGACGTAGGGCACGACGATATCCATGCAGGCGTCCATGATCCCCAGCGGGCCGCCGGAGAGCACCAGCCGTTCGTAGTCGAGGCCGGACATCAGCACGTTGACGCCGCGGCCGACGCCGCCGAGCACGTTTTCCTCCGGCACTTCGCAGTTCTCGAAGACCAGCTCGCAGGTATTCGAGCCGCGCATGCCGAGCTTGTCCAGCTTTTGCGCGGTGGAGAAGCCGGCGAAGCCCTTTTCGACGAGGAAGGCGGTGATGCCACGCGGGCCGGCGTCCGGATCGGTCTTGGCGTAGACCACCAGGGTGTCGGCATCCGGGCCGTTGGTGATCCACATCTTATTGCCGTTGAGGATGTAGCGGTCGCCCTTCTTTTCGGCGCGCAGCTTCATGCCGACCACATCGGAGCCGGCGCCCGGCTCGGACATCGCCAGCGCGCCGACGTGCTCACCGCTGATCAGCCTGGGCAGGTACTTCGCCTTTTGCGCGTCGCTGCCGTTGCGGTTGATCTGGTTGATGCACAGATTGGAGTGGGCGCCGTAGCTCAGGCCCACCGAGGCCGAGGCGCGGGAGATCTCCTCGATGGCGATGACGTGCGCCAGATAGCCCATCTCCGAGCCGCCGTACTGCTCGCCGATGGTGATGCCGTGCAGGCCCAGATCGCCCATTTTCCGCCACAGATCCATGGGGAATTGATTGCTGGCGTCGATCTGCGCGGCGCGCGGTGCGATCTCTGCCTGCGCGAAGTCGTAGACCGTGTCGGCGAGCATCTCGATGGTTTCACCGAGGTCGAAGTTGAGCGTCGGATAGGGAAATTTCATCGCATTCTCCGAAAAAGCGGTCGCGCCGGTGGTCGCGTGGATGGCCGGGTTACTGGAGGCGATCGGCACCGCCGCGGCTGGTGTCGTCGGACTGATTGGGCAGCGTGATCAGGGTGGCGAGCGCGGTGGCGCAGAGCTTGTCGGCGCCATCCTTGCGGGCGAGCACGCGCGCTTCGCAAACGGTCAGCGTGCGCCCGGGGCGCAGTACTTCGGCGCGCGCGATGAGCAGCTCGCCATCGCCGGGGGCGAGCAGATTGACCTTGTACTCGGCGGTGAGTACCGAATCCTCGGCACGCATCAGGGTGAAGGCGGCGTAGCCGCAGGCGTTGTCGGCGAGGCTGCCGATCACGCCGCCGTGGTAGTAGCCGTGCTGCTGGGTGAGCTCACTGCGATAGGCGAGGTGGATTTCCACCACGCCCGCTTCGATCTGCGCCAGCTGCGCGCCGAGGGTATGCATGAAACCCTGGCGCTCGAAGCTCTGCTGCACGCGCTGGCGAAACTGCGGGTTCATCGGCGTGAAAGGCATGCGTTCCTCCACTGATTCCCACCGCTGGCCGGATGCTTTGGCCGCTTGTCGCGGTGCGGCATCGGTGGGGCGTCGTCGGCGGGCGGCGATCTGCGCGGCGGTGGCTGCGTCGGGCACTCGGGCGGCCAATTTAGTTGACGTTTACGTTAACGTCAACAGGCTGTTGGGCTCAGTGCCGGCGATGATTTGCCGTCGATGGGGGCGGGGGATGGCGTCCGCTGCACGGGCTGGCTGACAGTGCCGGCAGCCTGTGCCGGCAGTCAAGTGCCGGCAGTCAGTGCCGGCAGCCTGTGCCGGTTCAGGAGGCCGGTTCAGGGTGGCGGTTCAGGGTGGCGGTTCGATTCCGGCGGCGCGCAGCTTGGTTTCGCAATCCCGGCGCATCTCTTCCATCTCGGAGAGTGCGGAATCGATATCGGTGCGCTGTGCCAGCAGGGCATCGCGATTAGCGCGCAGCTTCAGGCACATCAGTTGCAGCTGTTCGGTTTCGCCGTGTTGGGTGCCGTCGTAGAGATCGATGATCTCGCGCACTTCGTCCAGCGAGAAACCCAGCCGCTTGCCGCGCAGCACCAGCTTCAGACGGGTTCGGTCGCGGCGGCTGTAGATGCGAGTGCGGCCACGGCGCTGTGGCGCCAGCAGGCCTTTGTCCTCGTAAAAACGGATGGTACGGGTGGTGATGCCGTACTCCTGGGCGAGATCCGTGATGGTGTAGGTCGAGGACATACCGTCGTCGATATCGCGGGCGATGGATGCACACATGCAGGCTACTATAGCGATGTTTTGACGTTGACGTAAACGTAATTGTGGCGGCCCTGTGGCGCAGTTCGCCGTGCTCGGGGGGTTGGTGCGAGGGTGCGCTTGACCGCTGGCAATGCGAATTATTGACGTTTACGTAAACGTCAATAGAATGGATCGATCAATCACTGTTTGCCCGCTCGCCGCCACCACCCCGGTGCTGCCTGCCGCGGGCCCTGCCGGGGGAGGATTCACCCATGTCCAGCGCAGCAGCCCAAGGCGTATCCAGCGACAGCGTCCCGCAGAACACCGCTGCCGCCAGCCAGCACAAGGTTCGCTTTGTCACCGCCGCCAGCCTGTTCGATGGCCACGATGCCTCGATCAACATCATGCGCCGCATCCTCCAGGCCGGTGGCGTCGAAGTGATCCACCTCGGCCACAACCGCTCGGTGGCGGAGATCGTCAACGCCGCCTTGCAGGAGGATGTGCAGGGCATCGCCGTCAGCTCCTACCAGGGCGGCCACGTCGAGTACTTCAAATACATGGTCGATATGCTGCGCGAGCGCGGTGGCGCGGATATCCGCGTCTTCGGCGGCGGCGGCGGGGTGATCGTCCCGGCGGAGATCCGCGAGCTGCACGAACACGGCGTGGCGCGCATCTACTCGCCCGAAGACGGCCAGAAAATGGGCTTGCAGGGCATGATTCTGGACATGATCCAGCGCGCCGATTTCGATCCCGGCCAGGCCGCGCCGCAGAGCACGGACGCGCTGAAATCCGGCGACTGGCGCGCGCTGGCGCAGACCATCACCGCGCTGGAAAACGAAACCCTGCCCGGCGCGATGCGCGATGCGATCGTCGCTGAGGCCGGCGCACTGGACGCGGCGGTGCCGGTGCTCGGCATCACTGGCACCGGCGGTTCGGGCAAATCCTCGCTGACCGATGAAGTGATCCGTCGCTTCCGGCTCGACCACGGTGACGCGCTGAAAATCGCCATCATCGCCATCGACCCGACGCGCAAAAAGACCGGTGGTTCGCTGCTTGGCGACCGCATCCGCATGAACGCCATCGACCATCCCAATATCTACATGCGCTCGATCGCCACGCGCGATACCCAGGGCGAGGTGCCGGCGCAGCTGCCGGACATCATCGCCGCCACCAAACTGGCCGGTTTTGACTTTATCGTCGTCGAAACACCCGGCATCGGGCAGGGAGATGCCGGTATCGTGCCGTTTTGCGATGTGTCGATGTATGTCATGACCCCGGAGTTCGGCGCCCAGAGCCAGCTGGAAAAGATCGATATGCTCGACTTCGCCGATGTCGTCGCGATCAACAAGTTCGACCGCAAAGGTGCGGCCGACGCCCTGCGCGACGTGCGCAAGCAGGTGCAGCGCAACCGCGAGGCCTTCGGCCAGCCGCCGGAGCAGATGCCGGTCTACGGCACCATTGCATCGCGCTTCAACGACGACGGCGTCAGCGGCCTGTATCAGGAAATTCTCGATCTGCTGCAGGCCGGAGGGCTGCAATCGGCGGGCGGCCAGATCGGGCGCGTCGCCACCCGCGAATCGACCAAGGCCTCGGCCATCGTGCCCGCGCAGCGCCAGCGCTATCTGGCCGAGATCGCCGAGACCGTGCGCGACTACAAGCAGACCGCGCGCGCGCAGGCGAGGATCGCCCGCGAGCGCCAGCAGCTCGCCGAAACCAAACGCATGCTGGCCGAATCCGGCGCGGCGGCGCTGGCCGACATCGACGCGCTGATCGCCAAGCGCGACGAGCTGCTCGACCCGCGGGCGAAAAAGCTGATCGAAATCTGGCCGGCAGTGCGCGAGAGCTATTCCGGCGATGAATATGTGGTGAAAATCCGCGACAGGGAAATTCGCACCGCGCTGACCCATACCACGCTGTCCGGCAATCCGATCCGCAAGGTGGCGTTGCCACAATTCGAGGATCACGGCGAGCTGCTCAAATGGCTGCTGTTGGAGAATCTGCCGGGCAGTTTTCCGTACACCGCCGGGGTGTTCGCCTTTAAGCGCGAGGGCGAGGACCCGACCCGCATGTTCGCCGGTGAGGGCGACCCGTTCCGCACCAACCAGCGCTTCAAACGGCTTTCCGAGCACGCCAGCGCGACGCGCCTGTCGACCGCTTTCGATTCGGTGACGCTGTACGGCCACGATCCGGCCGAGCGCCCGGATATTTACGGCAAGGTGGGCAATTCCGGTGTCTCGATCTGCACCGTTGAAGATATGCAGGTGCTCTACGGCGGCTTCGATCTGTGCAAGCCGACAACTTCCGTGTCGATGACCATCAACGGCCCGGCGCCGATTATTCTGGCCTTTTTCTTCAATACTGCCTTCCGCCAGCAGATGGCGAGATTCGAGGAAGAAAACGGCCGCAAGCCAACCGATGAAGAGATCGAAAAAATCAAGGCATGGACGCTGGCCAATGTGCGCGGCACGGTGCAGGCGGACATTCTCAAAGAGGATCAGGGCCAGAATACCTGTCTGTTTTCCACCGAGTTCAGCCTGAAGATGATGGGCGACATTCAGGAGTATTTCGTCCATCACGGCGTGCGCAATTTCTACTCGGTGTCGATCTCCGGCTACCACATCGCCGAGGCCGGCGCGAACCCGATCAGCCAGCTTGCCTTTACCCTGGCCAACGGCTTTACCTACGTTGAGTCGTACCTCGCTCGAGGCATGCACATCGATGATTTTGCGCCGAATCTTTCATTTTTCTTCAGCAACGGCATGGACCCGGAATACACCGTGATGGGCCGCGTTGCGCGGCGCATCTGGGCCACCGCCATGCGCTTCAAATACGGTGCCAACGAGCGTTCGCAAAAGCTCAAATACCACACCCAGACTTCCGGCCGCTCGCTGCACGCGCAGGAGATGGATTTCAACGATATTCGCACCACGCTGCAGGCGCTGATCGCCACCTACGACAATACCAACAGCCTGCACACCAATGCTTACGACGAGGCGATCACCACGCCGACCGAAGAATCGGTGCGCCGCGCACTGGCGATCCAGCTGATCATCAACAACGAGTGGGGGCTGGCGAAGAATGAGAATCCCAATCAGGGCGCATTTATCATCGACGAGTTGACCGAGCTGGTCGAAGAAGCGGTGCTGGCTGAATTCGAGCGCATCTCCGAGCGCGGCGGCGTCCTCGGCGCGATGGAGACCGGTTACCAGCGCGGCAGGATTCAGGAAGAATCGCTCTTTTACGAGCATAAAAAACATGATGGTTCGCTGCCGATCATCGGCGTCAATACCTTCCTCAATCCGAAGCAATCCGACCAGGGTTTCGAGATCGAGCTGGCGCGTTCGACCGAACAGGAAAAGCAGAGCCAGCTCAAGCGCCTGCACGATTTTCAGTCCGCCAATGCCGAGGCCGCTGAGGCCGCGCTGCGGCGCGTACAACAGGCGGCGATCAACGACGACAACGTTTTCGCGCAGCTGGTCGATGCGGTGCAGTATTGTTCGCTTGGCCAGCTTACCGAGGCGCTGTTTGAGGTCGGCGGCAAGTATCGGCGCAATATGTAGTTTCCAGGCCGACTGCCATTGGCGTCGCGCTGGCTCTGATTGTTCGTGCCGGTGCATGCCGTGTTTGCTGTGGCATTCTTTCTGCCAGCTTTGATGCTGTTGGACTGCTGTCGCGGTATAAGGGAAGCTCTGCAAAATGTAGCGAGCGCAGCCCGATCAAGGCGGAAACAGGCGAATAAGCGCAGTTTACGCGGAGCAAATGAGCATTTTGAGCCTGTATTTCAATGCCGGCCGGGGAAGCGCAGCAATTTTGCAGAGGTTCCCTAAGGGAGGCCGTGTGGTACTTCGCCGGGGATAGTGGGCGAAGTACCGTATTATCGAAGCACATCGGCCGCAATATTCGGTGGCACATGATGTGTCGTCTCTGCTATCGCCTTCGTGCAGCGATTTTTACGCCTGGTTGCAATAGCCGCTTTCTGATCGGGAGCAGCAGGATCAACGTCTGTCGCCATTGATCAGCGCTCTCGTGAGGCCGACAGCGGCGTCCACGGCTCCCCTCTTTGAACCGAGCATGAGTCGGCGCGGCAACTGCCGGGATAGTGGGCCGAATCCTCCTTCTGCAGCCTGAAAAGGGGGGGCGTCCGCATTCGTATCTACATCTACAAGGTCCGCGATCTCGCCCGCGCCGATGTCTTCGATTGCCTCGATGCGTCTTGCAAGCGGGTCCGTCGACACAGTCTTCTCGACGATTATGCCCCCATAAGTCTTTGAAATATAAGATTTATTAGGCAATTGGCTGCCTGCGAGGCAGGGCGGGTCTACTACCAAAGATTGACATAGATCAACCGGGGCCTGAGCCTGTTGGGCTAGAAGTGCACAATGGCGACAGGCATCCGTATCTCAGGCACAGGGTATCCATCCAATAGTGGGTGCCAGGAGAGTGAGCTGTGATGCTGTCCGTACATTCGGGTGTCTCGTCTCAGATCGGGCAGGATCAATCGGGTCGGCCTGCCGGAGAGACGTCAATCCATCGGCCCAATCGACACATCGGGACAAGATAATGGAATTAAAAAAATATCTACTGACCACCGCTACTGTAGTGACACTGGCCTTGCCAGCGCTGACCACCGCTGCGGAAAGAATCGTATTTGGAGGAGGGCCGGCAGGCGGAACCTTCCAGGTTGTGGCTAACGCAATCCAGGTTTATGGCCCGGTCAAAGAGTCAGAAGACTACCAAGTAAAGGCCCAGTCATCCGCTGGATCCATCGAAAACCTGCGCAAGGTCAATCAGGGCAAGTCGGATTTTGGTGTGGTGTATTCCGGCCACGTCTACCTCGGTAGAGAGGGCCTGCTCAAGAACGATACCAACAAGTATGAAGATGTCATGGCGGTATCATTCCTCTATGGCGCCCCCGCCCAGCTGGTCGTGCGCAAGGGCTCTGGAATAAAGAGCGCGAAAGATCTCGAAGGGAAAAAGGTCGGTGTAGGTAACGCGGGGTCCGGTGCTTTCGCGAACTGCGAGCTGTTCTTTACCCACATGGGAATCTGGGACAAGATCGAACGCAATGCTATGGGCTACAACGATGCCGCAAATGCTTTCGGCAACAATCAACTGGATGCCTTCTGGTTGTTTACCGCGTTTCCCAGTGGCGCTGTGATCATGGCCGCACAAACCAACGATATCGACCTGGTGGACCTTGGCAAGGATGCGGAGGAGAGCGGTTTCTATGAGAAGTATCCCTATTTTTCAAAGCTGGCCGTGCCGGGGGGAACCTACAAGGGCGTAGACAGGGATTCGCCCTCGTTTCAGGATTCGGCGCTGTGGGTCGCCAACTCAGAGGTGTCTGACGAGATCGTCTACGACCTGTTGTCCAAAATCTATACCGATGAAGGTCTGGCCTACATGAGGGAGCAGAAAAAAACCTTCAAGGACATGTCGGTTGGCCGTGGCGTAGACGGGATCGTTACCCCGCTGCATCCGGGGGCTGAGAAATTCTGGAAAGATAAGGGTATCCTCTAGGGAAGTCCTGCAAAATGCAGCGAGCGCAGCCCGGCCAAGGCGCAAACAGGTGAAAAGGCGCAGTTTACGCAGGGTAAATGAGCATTTCGAGCCTGCTTCCAACGCTGGCCGGGCCAGCGCAGCAATTTTGCAGTGTTTGCTTGGATAGGTGGTAATGCCGTGGCGGGCCATGAGGCCCGCCCTTCAAATAAATGCAGACTGCAACCGCCAGCCTGACAATAATCACAATGAGAGGAAGACGGTGTTTGACAAACTGGCCCGTGCCGAACAGTACGTTTTCGATGTCCTGGCTGTTTTCCTGGTGCTGTTCTATTCCTACTCCGCGGTGCTTGAGCCCGCGGCAACGCAGTATCACCGCGGTATCTATGTCTTAGTAACGTACATACTCGTTTTCCTGCTGTATAAATCCAGTAATCCGCTTGGTCGTCTGATTGACTACCTGCTGATTCTGACTTCAATTGTCACCATCGGTTACTGGATCTACAATTTCGAAGTGATCAATTATCGGGCTGGTGCCGAGACCGTGCTCGATAAATCCGTAGCAGTCGTCGGCGTCCTTCTCGGTATTGAGCTGGCCCGGCGGGTGGTGGGCAAGGTCTTCGTGGTCATCGGCTCCATCATGTTGCTCTATGGCGTGTATGGAGATTATGCCCCCGAGCTGATTTCACATGCGGGTGACACTTTTCCGGATCTTTGCACCAGTATCTTTTACAAGAGCGACGGCGTATTCGGCATCATGGCCAACGTATTGGCGACCTATGTCGTGTTGTTTGTCATATTCGGTGCCTTCCTTGAAAAATGCGGTGCACACCGATTCTTCATGGACTGGCCCATGGCTGCGGTGGGACACAAGGTCGGCGGCCCGGGAAAGGTGTCGGTGATCGCCAGTGGTTTATTTGGCTCGATTTCCGGCAGCGCAATCGCCAACACGGTGTCCACTGGTGCCTTTACGATTCCGTTGATGAAGCGAGCCGGTTTCAAGCCGCATATTGCAGGTGGTATCGAGCCCGCTGCGTCCATAGGTGGCATGTTTATGCCACCGATCATGGGTGCCGGTGGCTTTATCATGGCTGAACTCACCGGGCTGCCGTATTCACAGATCATGCTGGTCGCCATCTTCCCTGCGATAATGTATTTCTTCAGCGTTTTCGTCATGGTTCACTACGAAGCAAAGAAGTACAACATTGTTGGAGAAAAGTCCGAGCAGAGCGCTATGTCGATATTTCGCAGCGAGTGGTTCTATCTGCTGCCGCTGGGGGTGATCACTTTATTCATGCTCACCGGTTACTCGCCGGGTTACGCTGCGATCCTCGGTCTTTTTTCCTGCATCATCGTGAGCTGGTTCAGGAAAGACACCCGGATAGGTGTCTGGAGATTTGTTGAAGCATCGAGGAACGGCGCTGAAAACAGTCTGAAAATTGGCGCCACCATTGGCGTGATCGGTATCATCATTGCCGTTCTGACCTATAGCGGCTTGGTGCTGACCTTTGCCGATATAGTGATCGAACTGGCCGACGGCAAGCTCTTTCTGACCATATTGCTCATTGCACTGGCTTCCCTGGTATTGGGTATGGGTGTGCCGGTGACGGCGGCTTATCTGATAACTGCAGTCGTTGCGGTGCCGGCGCTGACTCACTTGGGTGTCAATCCACTGGCGGCCCATATGATCGTGTATTGGCTCTCCCAGGATTCCAACATCACGCCTCCGGTATGTATTGCGGCATTCGCGGGTGCCACTATTGCGAAAGCCGATATGTGGAAAACCGCATTCTCCGCTTTCAAGTTTGCGAAATTTCTTTACCTCGCCCCATTCCTGTTCGGCTATGTCCCGGGCTTCTCACTAAATGGCAGCGCCACGGATATCGTGGTGGTATTCGTACTGGTTGCCATTGGTACCTACGCCTATGCCTGGTTTCTGAGCGGTATCTGGATTCATACGCTGCAGCGGCGTTTTGGCAAGAAAACCACCGATTAATTGGCGGCGCCCCGCTCAGTCGGGGCCCGATCCCTAGTCTCCAAGCTCCTCCAACAGCCAATCGCAAAACAGCCGTGCCGCTTCGTTGAGCGCCTTCGGCCGCGGCGTGACCAGGTAGTAGTTGTCGCGCATCGGTACGCGGATATCGAAGGGCGCGACCAATTCGCCGGCGGCGATCCGTTCGCCGCTGACCACATCGTGACCGAGCGCGACCCCAAGCCCCTGCACCGCCATACTGGAGGTCAGCACGTAGGTCATCAACTGGTGCTGGCCGCGGCCGCGAGGGGGCGGCAGATCGGCGCCTTTGGCCCAGTAATCCCAGTCATCGATGCCGTTGATGCGCAGCAGAACGTGCTTTTCCAGATCCGCGGGTTCGCGCAGCGATTTCAGCAGCGGCGGCGCGCACACCGGGTACATCGACTGCGCTGCCAGCGGCGTGCCGGCGGCGCCCTCGAAGTCGTCGCGGCCATAGCGGATCAGCACGCTGGCATGGCTGGTGGCGTATTCGCTGGGCCAGAAGGTGGCGCTGAGATCCAGCTCGATCCAGGGGTGGCGTTGCAGAAAATCGCCGATCCGCGGCATCAGCCAGAGCACCGAGAAGGCGGTGTTGGCCTTGACCTCCAGCGAGGCTTCGTCGTCGCGGCCGAGAAAGGCCGCGGTGCCGTGGCGCAGGCTCTGGAAGGCGTCCTCCACCGAGCGCAGGAAGTTGCGGCCGCCGTCGGTCAGCTCCAGTCGCCGCGGTTTGCGCAGAAACATCGGTTGGCCGAGGTAGTGTTCCAGGCATTTGACCTGCTGGCTGACGGCGGACTGGGTGACGCTCAGCTCGGCGGCTGCGCCGGTGAAACTGAGATGGCGTGCGGCGGCCTCGAAGCTGCGCAGCCAGTTGAGCGGCGGCAGGGGCTTGCGCATCTGTGGCTCCCGTGGGCGGTGGTTGGCGTCATCGCGATGGCAGCACAGGGTGCGTCACGGTGCAATAAATTCGGCATTAATCGATCTAATGCCTGAGTGGCGATTTTCTCGCTTGTGGCCACGGGGCGGGCGGCCTTTAAATGCTGGCACGCGCGGTCGACCACCGGCCGCCCCCGCCGAGGATGAGCCATGCCCGTGACTGAACTGAAATCCCGCAGCGATGCCGAGCGCCGCGCCCGCGAGCAATTGGCCGCCTGTTTTCGCTGGACCGCGCAGCTGAATATGCACGAGGCAGTGGCCAATCATTTCAGCTATGCGCTCTCCGAAGATGGCGCCGAGTTCCTGCTCAACCCCTGCGGCCGGCATTTTTCGCGCATCCGCGCCAGCGAGCTGCTGCGCGTCGATGCCCGCGATCCGCAGAGCGGCGAGCGCGATGACATCGACCCCACTGCCTGGTGCATCCATGGCGCCATCCACCGCGCCGTGCCCAGTGCGCGCTGCCTGATGCACGTGCACTCGAAATACGCCACCGCGCTGGCCTGTCTCGCCGACCCGAGCATGCCGCCGATCGACCAGAATACCGCGCGTTTTTTCGAGCGCATCGCGGTGGACAGCGATTTCAACGGCATGGGGCTGGACGATGAGGCCGAGCGCCTGGCCGGTGTGCTCGACGGCAAGCCGATCGTGTTGATGGGCAACCACGGCTTTATGGCCGTGGGCGAGACCATCGCCCAGACCTTCGACGATCTCTACTACTTCGAGCGCGCCTGCGAAACGCTGATCACCGCGCTCTCCAGCGGCCGCGAGCTGAAGGTGCTGGCCGATGCCGTGGCGCGCAAGACGGTGCAGCAGTGGCTCGATTACAGCTGGTCCGCGGATCGCCATCTGGATGAAATCATGGCGATTCTCGACCAGCAGTCGCCCGACTACCGGGACTGAGTCAGGCATTGGCAGTCTGCCGGGCGTGAAGCCGCGCGGCTTCGCGATGGCCGCTTGCCGCTCACTCGGAATGCGCGATGAAACAGAACCTGAGTCTGAAGCAGGCCGCCGCCATCACTCCACCGGTGCAGCTCACCGACACCGAAGCGCTGATCGATCTGGACAAGATGCGCCGCTACCGCTTGCAGCGCGTGCGCGACGAACTCAAGGCCCGCGACTACGCCGCCTGCGTACTGCTCAGCCCGCTGTCGGTGCGCTACGCCACCGGAGTGCGCAACTGCGCGGTTTTTCAGACCCACATCCTCGCCGGCTATCTGTTCGTGCCGGCCGAGGGGCCGGTGGTGTATTTCGATTCCGAGCCGGGCCGTAACACAGCGGCACAACTGGGCACGATCGACGAAATTCGCGACGATATCTGCCCGTTGTCGTACATGTTCGCCGGTAATCGCATCGACGAGTGGTACGCCAAGTGGGCCCGCCAGATCACCGATCTGCTCGACCGGCACGGCGCTGGCAAGCGGCGCCTCGCCGTGGAGCGTGCCGGCACGCGCGCCCCGGCGGCCTTCGCCGCACTGGGCGTCGAGGTGGTCGATGGCAGCGATGTGATCGAATACGCGCGGCGCATCAAGTCGGCCGAGGAGGTGTTGTGCATGAACCACGCCATCGCCGTGGCCGAGGATGGCATGTACCGGATGCGCGAGCACTGCCGGCCGGGGATCAGCGAAACCCGGCTGTGGAGTCATCTCTGGCAGGCCAATACCGAGGCCGGCGGCGACTGGATCGAGTGCCGTCTGCTGTCCGCCGGCGATCGCACCAACCCCTGGCAGCAGGAGGCCTCTTCACGGCTGATCCGCGCCGCCGAGTTGGTCTGCTTCGATACCGATCTGATCGGCCCTTTCGGCTATGCGGCGGATATTTCGCGCGCCTTTTTCAGCGGCCCCGGCAGGCCCAGCGATTACCAGCGCGAGCTGTACAGCCGCGCCTGGACCGAGATCCAGCACAATATCGCGCTGATGAAGCCGGGGATGGGTTTTCGCGAGCTGACCGAGCTGGGCTACCGGCAGCCGGAGCGGTTTCGCCAGCAGCGCTATCCGGTGATGTTTCACGGCATCGGCATGTCCGACGAGTGGCCCTGCGTGTTCTATCCGCAGGACAGCCAGTTCATCTACGACGATCAGCTGGCAGAGGGAATGTGCATCTGCGTGGAGAGCTATGTCGGCGAGGTCGGCGCCGCGCAGGGGGTGAAGCTGGAGCAGCAGGTGCTGATCACCGAGGACGGCTGCGCGCTGCTGTCGCATTTTCCGTTCGAGCCGGAGCTGCTCGGCGCTGAGCTGTAGCTCGCCGCTGCGCGCGCTGTGTCACATTGCGCGCAGGTGTTCGCACAGTCGCTGGGATTTGCTTCACATCGCGACTTTTCACTCCCCATGGGGCGAGATTCATCGCCTTTCTAGTCTGTTATGATGCGCGCCTTTCCGCAGTGCAGCAGGGGCCAGTGCCGCAGTGCCCGCCCGTGCAGCCGCGCTGTGATCGTCGATACTCTGATGCGGCGAACCGTTTTTTTCGTTACCCAAGGTGTCAATCATGAGCGCAAATCCCAGCGAACAGTATCTCCAGGAGTGGAAGAGCCGCCAGAGCATGGCGGAGAAGATGATTCCTCTGGTCGGCGAGATGTACCGCGAGCGCGGCGTGATCGTACAGATCTACGGCCGCCGGCTGATGAATTCCACGACCATCGATATCATCAAGGCGCACCGTTTTGCCCGCCAGCTGGAAGGCCACGAGCTGGATCTGGCGCGCAGCTTCGAAATGCTCGAAGTGATGAGCAAGATGGATCTGCACGGCCCGGCCCGCGTCGATCTCGGCAAGCTGAACAGCCAGTACGCCGCGAGCGGTGAGGGCGAGACGATCAGCGACTTCCTCGGCCGCGAGCTGGCGGATATCGTCAGCGGCGATTTCGGTGGCAAGGCGCCGCGCGATGTCGTGCTGTACGGCTTCGGCCGCATCGGCCGCCTGCTGGCGCGACTGCTGGTCGAGCGCACCGGCTCCGGCAACAAGATGCGCCTGCGCGCCATCGTCGTGCGCGGCGGTCGCCAGGGTGATCTGCAAAAGCGTGCCAGCCTGCTGCGCCGCGATTCGATCCACGGCCCGTTCAACGGTTCGATCACCGTCGATGAAGAGAACAAGGCGATCATCGCCAATGGCAACTACATCCAGGTGATCTACGCCAATTCGCCGGATTCCATCGACTACACCGAATACGGCATCAACAACGCGCTGATCGTCGACAACACCGGCATCTGGAAAGACCGCGAAGGGCTCGGCCTGCACCTCAAATCCAAGGGCGCCGCCAAGGTGCTGCTGACCGCGCCGGCCAAGGGCGATATCAAGAATATCGTCTACGGCATCAACCACCAGATTCTCGAACCGGGCGAAAACATCGTCTGCGCCGCCAGCTGCACCACCAACGCCATCGTGCCGACGCTGAAGGTCATCAACGACGAATTCGGCATCCACAACGGCCACATCGAGACGGTGCATGCCTACACCAACGATCAGAACCTGATCGACAACTACCACAGCGCCGAGCGCCGCGGCCGCAGCGCGCCGCTGAACATGGTGATCACCTCCACCGGCGCCGCCAAGGCCGCCGTCAAGGCGCTGCCGGAACTGGCCGGCAAGCTCACCGGCAACGCCATCCGCGTGCCGACGCCGAACGTTTCGCTGGCGGTGATGAACCTCAATCTGGATCGCCCGACCAGCAAAGAGGAGCTCAACGCTTTCCTGCGCAAGGTCGCCATCGACTCGGATCTGCAGGAGCAGATCGGCTACACCGCCTCCACCGAGCTGGTCTCCACCGATATGGTCGGCGCGCCGCACGCCGGCACGGTCGATTCCGAAGCCACCATCGTCGATGGCGGCAGCTGCGTGCTCTACGTCTGGTACGACAACGAAGCCGGCTACAGCCAGCAGGTGATCCGCGTCATGCAGGATATGGTCGATCTGCACTTCGTCGATGTGCCGGCCTGATTAAAGCCAGCCCGGCGGCGCCCGCGTCGCCGATGGGCTGATGGGCCGCTGATAGGTCGCCCCTTCGGGGCGGCCTTTTTTGTGCGCCGGTTTCGGGTGCCAGCGACGCTTGAACGGTTGTCCACTGCGGCGCAGACTTGCCGCCGTCGCCAATTCCCGGAACCCGCGCCATGTCCCAGACCGCCCGATCGGACGCACAGCCCGGCAATAATTTTCTCTGGATCGTGATCTGTGGCTGCCTGATTTCGGTGATCACCTTCGGCGTGCGCGCCAGCTTTGGCCTGTTCAACGAGCCGCTGAGCAGCGCCCACGGCTGGGATCGCGAAGTCTTCGCCCTCGCCGTCGCGGTGCAGAACCTGCTGTGGGGCGCCGGCCAGCCGGTGGCCGGCGCGCTGGCGGATCGCTGGGGCACCGCGCGGGTGCTCGCCGGCGGCGGCGTGCTGTACACCGCCGGGGTGCTGCTGATGCCCTGGGCGGATACCCCGGCGCTGATGATGCTCGGCGCCGGGGTGCTGGTCGGGCTGGGGCTGGCCGGCGCCAGCTTCTCGCTGGTGGTGGCGGTGCTCGGCCGCCAGGTGCCGGCGGAGCGGCGCTCCTGGGCGATGGGTCTGGCGACGGCTTCGGGCTCCCTCGGCCAGTTTCTCTACGCGCCCATGGGGCAGGGCTTTATCGGCGCCTGGGGCTGGTCGACCGCGCTGTTGCTGATGGCCGCCAGCGTGGCTGCGGTGCCGCTGCTGGCGGTGGTGTTGCGCGGCGATGGTCGCGATCAGGTGCACGACTCGCCGGAGATGAGCGTCGCCGATACCCTGCGCCATGCTTTCGCGCAGCGCAGCTATGTGCTTCTGGTCGCCGGGTTTTTCACCTGCGGCTTCCAGCTCGCCTTCATCACCGTGCACCTGCCGCCGTATCTCGGCGATGTCGGCGTCAGCGCCGAGCTGGCCGGCTGGGCGATCGGCGTCATCGGCCTGTTTAACGTGATCGGTGCCTATGCGTCGGGGGTCGCTGGCGGGCGCTGGAGCAAAAAGAATCTGCTGGCGTGGATCTATCTCGGTCGCGCGCTGGCCATCTCACTGTTCGTGCTGCTGCCGGTGACGCCGGCCACGGTGCTCTGTTTCGCCGCCTTCATCGGCCTGTTGTGGCTATCGACCGTGCCGCTGACCTCGGGGCTGGTCGCGGTGATGTTCGGCACGCGCTACATGGCGATGCTCTACGGCGTCGTCTTTTTCAGCCACCAGATTGGCAGCTTCTTCGGTGTCTGGTTGGGCGGGGTGATGTACGACCGCACCGGCAGTTATCAGCTGGTGTGGTGGTTGGGAGTGGCGTTGTCGCTGATTTCGGCGGCCTTGCACCTGCCGATTGCCGAGCGCCGCGCACCACCTGCGGTGCAGCCTGCGCTGTGACGGGGCCCGCGTTGCGCCGCAGGCCGCCGCCACCATTTGCGCTCAGTTGGCGCTGAGTACCGCGACGCGATTGAGGCCGGCGCTGCGCTCGGCGCCGACGTTGAGCAGGCGCATCCAGTGCGCGGCCTTGCCGATATCGGCCTGCTTGCTGGCGGGGCTGCCGAGCTTGTCTTTGCTCGGAGCTTGAGGGATTTTTGCGTTATTCATCTGGATCGCTCTCCGTGATTCCTTATTTGGGGCTGGCACGCTGACTGCTTGGGTAGCGGCGAGGGACTAGTTTAGCTAATACTCCGCGCTGCAAATTATCGAGACGGAAATCATTTCAAAAACTTAAGAATTCAAGCTTTCAGGCTGCAGTGAAAAGACTGAGCCAAAACGGCGCCGGTGAACTGTGGTTGCGATCACATTCGCCGCAGCGGCATGTTTGGCGCGGTCACAGTTCGGCGAGCCCCCATCGTTTGTGCGCTGCCGCATCGAGCCGGATCTCCGGGCGGGAGAGGCGTGGTGGGCGCGGGCGCAGACTAGCCCAGTCGCCAGCGGTGATACTTCGCCAGCCAGCCGAGCAGCCCCTGCGGCGCGTGGGCCTTTTTCCACTCGCCGGCGGCGAACTTGTTGGCCTCGGCCAGCGTGGGGTAGATGTGGATGGTGCCGAGGATCTTGTTCATCCCCAGCTTGTGGCGCATCGCGGTGACGTACTCGGCGATCAGGTCGCCGGCGTGCTCACCCACTATCGTCGCGCCGAGGATGCGATCCTTGCCCGGCTCGGTGAGCACCTTGACGAAACCGTGGGCCTCGCCGTCGGCGATGGCGCGGTCCAGATCATCCAGCGGGTAGCGGGTGACCTCGCAGGCGATGCCGCGCTCTTTGGCCTCGCGCTCGTTGAGCCCGACGCGCGCCACCTCCGGCTCGCAGAAGGTCGCCCAGGGGATCACCGAGTAGTCGGCGCGGAACAGCTTGAAGTCGCCGAACAGCGCATTGACCGCGGCAAACCAGGCCTGATGCGACGCGGTGTGGGTGAACTGGTAGGGGCCGGCGACATCGCCCACCGCGTAGATATTGGGGTAGCCGGCGCGCAGGAAATCGTCGGTGTGCAACGTGCCGTCGGCGTCGCAGGCGATGCCCAGCGCCTCCAGCCCCAGACCCTCGGTATTCGGTTGCCGGCCGGTGGCCACCAGCAGCTGGTCGAAGGGCAGCTCGATCTGCTCATCGCCGCGCCGGCAGCGCAGCGTTCCCGGCTGGCCGTCGCCGCCGCCGTGGCAGGCCAGCGCCTCGGTGCCGGTGAACAGGCGGATGCCCTCGGCGGCGAAGCGCTCCTCGACCAGCGCCGCGGCGTCGGCATCCTCGCGCGGCAGCAGCTGGGCGCGGCGCGCGACGATGCTCACCTCGCTGCCGAAGCGCGCGAAGCACTGCGCCAGCTCGCAGCCGATCGGCCCGCCGCCGAGCACCACCAGCCGGCGCGGCAGTTGGCGCAGCTCCCAGAGCGTGTCCGAGGTCAGATAGCCGCTGTCCTCGATGCCCGCAATCGGCGGCACCGCCGGCCGGCCACCGCTGGCGATGACGATGTTGCGCGTGCTGATTTCGCTGTCGCCCACCTGCACCGTCCACGGCGAAGTGATGCGCGCCTCGCCCTGCAGCACATCGACGCCGAGGCCGGTGAAGCGCTCCACCGAATCGTGCGGCTCGATGCGCCGGATCACCGCCTGCACCCGCTCCATCACTTCGGCGAAGTCGAATTCCGCGCTGGCGCTGCGGATGCCGTAGTCGCGCGAGCGCTGCACCTGGGCGAGAAACTTCGCCGAGCGGATCAGCGCCTTGGAGGGCACGCAGCCGGTATTCAGGCAATCGCCGCCCATCCTGTGCTTCTCCACCACCGTCACCCGCGCCTTCACCGCGGCGGCGATGTAGGCCGCCACCAGCCCACCGGAGCCGGCGCCGATCACCACCATATTGGTGTCGAAGCGCTCGGGCCTGGGCCAGTTGCGATAGCGCTTGCGCGCCGCGGCGATGTCCACAATCTTTTTGGCGATCAGCGGGAAGATGCCCAGCAGCGCGAAGGAAAACAGCAGGCCCGGGGAGAGAATCCCGCCGAGGCTGTCGATCTGCGCCAGCTGGGTGCCGGCGTTCACGTACACCAGCGTGCCGGCGAGCATGCCGATCTGGCTGACCCAATAGAAGGTCAGGGTGCGGATCGGCGTCAGCCCCATCAGCAGGTTGATGGCGAAAAAGGGGAACACCGGCACCAGCCGCAGGGTGAACAGATAAAAGGCGCCGTCGCGTTCGATGCCGGCATCGATGGTGCTCAGCTGCGCGCCGAAGCGCGCGCGCACCGCGTCGCGCAGCAGAAAGCGCGCGGCCAGAAAGGCCAGCGTGGCGCCGATGCTGGCGGCGAAGGAGATGATCAGCGTGCCCCACAGCAGGCCGAAGATAGCGCCGCCGAGCAGCGTCATCACCGCCGCGCCGGGCAGCGACAGGCCGGTCACCGCAACATAAATCGTGAAATAGATCAGCGCCGCCTGCAGCGGCCGCTGGTCGGCGAAAGCCTGCAGCGCAGCGTGCTGTGACTTGATGTAGTCGAGACTGAAAAAGCGCCCCAGATCGAAAGCGAAATACGCGCCCACCAGCGTGGCGATAAGCATGATCAGCAGCAGCTTTTTCTTGTTCATACGGCGACCGGCGGACTCTCGTATCGTTATTGTCGGTGCAATCTGATGGTGGCCGGATTGTGGCCGGGTTGTGCCCCGGGACTCCGCCCGCCATTCGAGTGTGCCAGCCTTTACCCGCCTTTGCGACTGCGGCGACAATCGCTGCGATGAGTGACTGCACGGTCTACCTGCCGGGGCTGGCCGGCCCCTTTTCCGCCGCGATCGACGCCTCCGATTGCCCGGCGTTGGCGGCGCTGCTGCGCGGCGCGCGGCGGTGCGATGTCGATGCCGACAGCTGGCAGCAACGCCTCGCCGTGCGGTTCGGCTGCGATTCGCCGCCGGTGGCCGCGGCCGGCTGGCGCGCCGAGTGTAGCGGTTTTGACAGCGATCTCCCGGTGCTGCGCGCCGACCCGATACACCTGCGCGTCGATCGCGATTGCGCGCGGGTGCTGGCCGCGCCGCTGCTGAAAATCGACGCCGACGAAGCCGCCGCACTGGCCGGGACGCTGGCCGCACATCTGGCCGGCGAGGGGCTGGAGCTGCGCGTCGGCGCGCCGCAGCGCTGGTATCTGCGCGGCCCCGGCCTGGCCGGTTTGCGCAGCACGCCACTGGCCGCCGCCATCGGTCGCAGCGCCGTCGAGCTGCTGCCGCAGCGCGCCGATGGCAGCAGTCCGCGCCACTGGCAGCGCCTGCACACCGAGCTGCAAATGCTGCTCCACGACCACCCGATCAACGCCGCCCGCGAGGCCCGCGGCCAGCCGCCGGTCAACAGCCTGTGGCCGTGGGGCGAGGGCGCACTGCCGGCGCCGCGCGCGGACATCGCCCTCGCTTTCGCCGCCGCAGACGATGAGGATAGTCGCGGCGAGCTGCTCTGGCTGCGCGGACTCGACATCGCGCGCTGTGACCTCGCCGCACCGCCCGCGGCGGGCGCGCTGATTGCCGCCGACGACCGCCTGCTCGACGCCCTGCAACGCGCCGATCCCGCAGCCTGGCGCACCGCGCTGGCGGACATCGAGCAGCAGCTGCTGGCGCCGCTGGTGCAGCACTGGCGCAGCGGCCGCATCCGCCGCCTGCAAATCGACGCCGGCGCGCTGCATTTTTGCGCTGCACGGCATTGGTGGCAGCGCCTCGGCCGCCGCGTTGCCCCGGCGCGCGCGCTGCACCAGCGCCCGCGCGCAGAAGACTGATCGCAAGCGAGGAGCCACCGATGCCAGACAGCCGCAGCCCCGCCAGCAGCGCCAGCGACGAGATCGCCAGCTTCGACGCTATCGACGCCGCCGCCCGCGCCGCCTACGCCCGCGATGGCGTGATCCGCCTGCGCGGCGCGCTCGAACCGCGCTGGCTGGCGCTGACCGCCGCCGGCATCGAGCGCAACCTGCGCCAGCCCGGGCGCTTCTTTCGCGATCAGACGCCAGCCGATTCGCCGGCGCGCTACGTTTTCGACTACTGGTGCTGGCCGCAGATACCCGAATTCGAAGCGCTGATTTTCGACAGCCCGGCCGCTGCGCTGGTCGCCGAACTGTTCGACGCGCCCCGCGTGCGCCTGCTGATGGACAACTGGTTTCTGCGCGAGGCCGGCGCCACCAACGGCGCACCCTGGCACCACGACGAGCCCTACTTCGATTTTTTCGCCGGCCGCAAGTGCATCTTCTGGTTCCCGCTGCAAGCGGTGTCGGCCGAGGAGGGGCTGCAATTCGTCGCCGGTTCGCAGGCCTGGGGCGAGGTCTACATGGCGCAGAATTTCAAACAGGACCAGCCCTTCGCCGCGGCCGAGGGCTACCGCCCGGTGCCGGATATCGACGCCCGCGGCGAGGATTTTCGCCTGCTCGGCGGCGCGGTGGCCGCCGGCGACGCGCTGCTTTTCGACTTCCGCAGCCTGCACGCCGCCAGCGCCGGCAAGCGCCCGCTGGCGCGTAGCATCCAGCGCATGTCGCTGCGCTTCGGCGACGCCGGGGTGCGCTTTCGCCCGCGCGGCAGCTGGACGCGCGAAACCAGCGACTACCTGATCTCGCTGGGGCAGAAGGTGGATGCGCCGGTGGATTGCGCGCTGCTGCCGGAGCTGCCGGTGGCACACCCCCGGCCCGATAGTCGCCCCGTGTAGCGGACGCGCAGGCCGAAGCGCCTGGGCGCGGGCACAGGGCAGCTCGTGGCAGTCGCCGGTGGCCTCGACGCCGATGATGACGGGGGTGGTGCGCAGGGCCATAATAATCTCCGGTTCCTGCAGGACCATGCCGGGGCTCACCGGGCGCGAGCTTGTCGATCGGCCTTCGCAGAGGCGCGTTCCTTATCGGCGCTCAGAGGTGAGAGGGGTGGGGACGGGGTCTCCTGCAGTCCGTGCCGCGCGGCCGGAAGCCGATTGCCCGTCCCTGCCCACCCCGGCGCCTCACAATCTTTGCCGATGTTGGGCAGCGAAACCATACGAGCTATCTCCCGAAGGCGGCATGATTTCCATGGTATTCAAACGGCCTGCGGCCGTTATCGCCATCGGAAGATGGTTCCTGCAGGGGCATTGAAGACTGCGATACACGACTACTGACTGGCCATTGCAGACAGCAGTACAGCTTCGTCGGGATGACGGCACGCAACATCTGGAGTGATCGCAATGGGCGACAACCGCCAGCTGCTGGGCGAGCTGATGCAGCCCTTTTTCGACGGCGACGCCATCGGTAGCCACGTCGGTGGCGAGACGCTGCTCGGCAGCGGCGAGTCGATTGCGCTGATCGATCCGGCCAGCGGCGAAACCCTGCTGGAATACCCGGACGCCGGCGCCGAAGTGGTCGCCGCAGCAGCCGACGCCGCCGCAGCCGGCCAGCGCCAGTGGTGGGCGCTGAGCCACGCCGCCCGCGGTCGGATCATGCAGGCCGTCGGCGCGACTGTGCGCGACTCGGCCGAGGCGCTGGCGCGGCTCGAAGCCCATTCCGCCGGCAAGCCGCTGCGCGACGCGCGGGTCGAGGTGGCCAAGGTCGCGGAGATGTTCGAGTACTACGCCGGCTGGTGCGACAAGTTCCACGGCGAGGTGATCCCGGTGCCGAGCACGCACCTGAATTACACCCGCCGCGAGCCCTTCGGCACGGTGCTGCAGATCACCCCGTGGAACGCGCCGATCTTCACCGCCGGCTGGCAGATCGCGCCGGCCATCTGCATGGGCAACGCGGTGCTGCTCAAGCCGTCGGAGCTGACTCCACTGAGCTCACTGGCGCTGGCGAAACTCTGCGAGCGCGCCGGCCTGCCGACGGGCGTGGTTAACGTGCTGGCCGGCTACGGCCATACCACCGGGCAGGCGGCGATCGCCAACGGGGCAGTGAAAAAGGTGGTTTTCGTCGGCTCGCCGGCCACCGGCCGGCGCATCGCGCTGGCCGCCGCCGAGCGCTGCCTGCCCTGCGTGCTGGAGCTGGGCGGCAAGTCGGCGAATATCGTGTTTGCAGATGCCGACTTCGAGCGCGCGGTGATCGGCGCGCAGGCGGCGATCTTCGCCACCGCCGGGCAGAGCTGCGTGGCCGGTTCGCGACTGCTGCTGCAGGCGTCCATCTACGATCGCTTCTGTGATGCGCTGGCCGAGGCGGCGGCGAAGTTGCAGCTCGGCACACCGCTGGCCGACGGCACCGAGATCGGCCCGATCCAGAACCGGCGCCAGTTCGAGCAGGTGCGGCGGATGATCGACTCGGCGGCGGAGGAGGGCGCTGCGGTGGTCGCCCCGGCAACGCCGGATGGCGATGGCTACTTCGTGCCGCCGACGCTGATCCGCAAGGCCGACAACCGCATGCGCGTGGCGCGCGAGGAGATCTTCGGCCCGGTGGTCGCGGCGATTCCGTTCGAGGACGAAGCCGAGGCGATTGCCATCGCCAACGACAGCGACTTCGGCCTCGCCGGCGCGGTCTGGACCCGCGATGTCGGCCGCGCCCACCGGGTCGCCGCGCAGGTGAAAGCCGGTACCTTCTGGGTCAATGGTTACAAGGTCATCCACGTCAGCTCGCCCTTCGGCGGCTTCGACAACAGCGGCTACGGTCGCTCCAGCGGCATCGATGCGCTGTACGAATACAGTCAGGCGAAGAGCGTGTGGGTGGAGACGGCGGTGGAGCCGGCGGTAGCCTTCGGCTACGCGCCGAGCGCCGATGGGCAATAAACCGGAGTTTGAGAGTATGCCACCGAGAATCAGCGACGGACTCATCGAGCAGATGCGCCGCTGGCGCCACCAGCTGCACGCCCAGCCGGAGCTGGCCTTTGCCGAGCACGCCAGCGCCGAGCTGGTCGCCGCTGAACTCGAAGCCGCCGGGCTGGAGGTGCACCGCGGGCTGGCCGGCACCGGCGTGGTCGGCACGCTGAGATCCGATCGCGGCGGCAGCGGGCGCGCCATCGGTCTGCGCGCCGATCTCGACGCGCTGCCGATGGACGAGCACAACGATTTCGCCCACCGCTCGCAACACCCTGGCGCGATGCACGCCTGCGGCCACGATGGGCACACCGCGATGCTGCTCGGCGCGGCCCGGCAGCTGGCTGAGTCGGCGGATTTTTCCGGCACCGTGCACTTCATCTTTCAGCCCGCTGAGGAGGCTGAAGGCGGCGGCCGGGTGATGGTCGAGGATGGGCTGTTCGAGCGTTTCCCGGTGGAGGCGGTCTACGGCCTGCACAACTGGCCGGGGTTGCCGCTGGGCGAGTTCGCGGTCAATCCGGGGCCGATGATGGCCTCTTTCGATGTGTTCGAGATCCGCCTCGCCGGCG
>Ga0207752_1000089_pt1 | contig 38858 bp, 24 predicted proteins | sample Pon2CUnioCityCA_6_FD_187272 | JGI IMG/M metagenome (GOLD analysis project Ga0207752, IMG submission 187272) | Marine sediment microbial community from Union City, CA, USA - Pond 2C Sediment 2 (SPAdes) | ecosystem: Environmental > Aquatic > Marine > Intertidal zone > Salt pond sediment ... | reverse complement strand
CGGAAATGAAATATGGAAGAAATCCTATCCGTGCCCGTTGTACAAGAAGCAACATGAAGGGGGGCCCTGTGCGACGCCGGCGATTGACGGTGACGCAGTTTACACATTCAGTAAGAACGGTGATGCCATTCGTTTCAATGCGGCGACGGGTGAGATAGTCTGGCACAGGAAACTGAACAAGGAATTAGGTTTGAAACATCCAACCTGGTACTTCGCCGGCTCGCCGCTTGTGGTCGGAGACCTCGTGATTTATAATGCCGGTACCTATGGAATAGCACTCAACAAAGCCGACGGCAGCACGGCATGGCAAAGCGGAAAAGGCGCATGCGGTTACACAACAGCAGTCCCGTACGAAATCGGAGGCCAAAAAGGCGTGGTGATGGCCGTACGCAATGAGCTCGTGGGCTTGAATCCTGCGACGGGTAAGGTAATGTGGAAATTACCCTGGAAAACTGCCTATGATATCAATGCCGCCGATGCCATCGTCTCGGGTGAGACTATATTCATTTCGTCCGGGTACAACAAAGGCTGCGCCCTGGTGAAAATCAGCGGCGGCGATGTCACCAAAGTCTGGCAGAACAGAAATATGCGGAATCAGATCAACTGTTCGGTACTCTGGGAAGGCTGCATTTACGGCTTCGACGGACAAGTCGGGGGCGGCGGCAAATTGACGTGCCTCGATCTGGCAACAGGCGACAAGAAATGGTCGCAGGGCGGCATGGGCACCGGTTCGCTGATGATAGCCGACGGCAAGATGATTATTCTCGGCGAAAAGGGCAAGCTGGTCATAGCGGAAGCCTCGCCGGAAGGATTTAAGGAACTTGCCTCGGCGAAGATTCTTACGGGAAAGTGCTGGACGACACCGGTCCTGGCGAATGGAAAAATCTACGCCCGAAATGCTGACGGACAGTTGGTATGTGTCGATCTCAGCGGTTGATGCTGAGATTGTGCCGGCAAAATTCGGTTGAAGTAACGGAGACGGCCTTAAGCTAATACCGTCTCCGTATATATAAGCTCTTGCTTTTAAGAAAAGGATTTTGGGTATGTTGAAGATGATCAGGAAATGTAAATTCGTGCCGATGTTCGGGCTGATTCTTTTTTTGAGTGCTTCCGGATATAACGATGCTGCGCATGCAGCGGATTGGCCGCAGTGGCGCGGAACCAATCGCGACGGCGTATGCAGTGAAACAGGATTGCTCAAAAGCTGGCCGGCCGACGGACCCGAACTGCTGTGGGAGATTGCCGGACTTGGCCCGGGCTATTCGAGTATGGCAATCGTTGACGGCAGGCTTTATACGATGGGTGATATTCCCCTCGACTCCGAACAGGCGCAGTGCGTTCTCGCGTACGACCTGGCTACGCATAAGCGCCTGTGGGCGGCCAAAGTCGGACCTGTACATAAGAATGGCGGGCCACGGTGCACGCCGACTGTCGATGATAATGGTTCTGTTTACGCAATCGGCACATCGGGCGACCTGGTTTGTATCGACGCCAAATCCGGCAGTGTGCGCTGGAGCAGGAATTTTGAAAAGGACCTGGGCGGTGGGAAGAATCCCGGCTGGAGATTCAGCGAATCGCCCCTTATTGACGGCGACAAACTCCTCTGTACGCCCGGCGGCAGGGACGCCGTAATGGTGGCGCTCGATAAGAATACCGGAGAGCCGATCTGGAAGTGCTCGATGCCCGATATAGGCAAAAGAGGCAAAGACGAGGCGGGCTATTCGTCCATAGTCATTACCGAGGCGGGTGGTATCCGGCAGTACGTCCAGTTGACGAACAAAGGCCTGATCGGCGTTGCGGCCAGTGACGGCCGGTTCCTCTGGGGATACAACAAAATAGCAAATAAGGTGGCTAATATTACGACCCCAATTGTTTACGGAAATTACATTTTTTGTTCGACCGCTTACAATACCGGAAGCGCGCTGCTTGAGCTGGCCGCGGCGGGTGACGGCGTCGATGCGAAGGAAATTTATTTTCTCGACGCCAAAACCCTCCAGAACCATCACGGCGGCCTCGTCCGCATCGGCGATTATATCTTCGGCGGACATGACCACAACAAAGGCAAGCCAAGCTGCGTCGAAGCAAAGACCGGTAAGGTCATGTGGCAGAAAGATCAGCCGGGCAAAGGCTCTGCGGCCGTGCTGTATGCAGACGGTAATCTGTATTTCCGTTACGAGGACAATACTCTGGCCCTTATCGAGGCCGATCCGCAAAATTACAACCTTATCAGCACGTTTAAGCTGCCCGGGCGACCGGGCATGAGCGGCCCGGGCTGGTCGCACCTGGTGATTGTTGACGGCAAACTTTACGCTCGACATAGTGACGTCCTGCTGGTATATGATATAAAAGCAAAATAACGGTAGTGTGGGCATCGCCCACCAACTTCGAATTTGGCGGGCTGTGTTCACCCGGCAGGCAATATTTAGGAAAAGCCAATGGCCAAACAAACGACCCCGGACGGTGACAGTAAGGGCGGCGATTCAATGAGGCAGTATTCGCCCGCCCAGGAGCTGATTAACAACACGGCGTACATCGTGATGATCCTGCTGGGAGCGGCCATACTTGTCACCGGTTACGGCGGCTCGGCGGGGGGCTGGATTTCCGCTGTTGCATATCTGGCATACGGCGCCGCCGGGTCTGTCTGGATCATGGTCTTTGTTTGCCCGTACTGCAGGTACTTCGATACGCGGTCGTGTCCCTGCGGATACGGGCACATTTCGCCAATGTTCCGCGAAAAAGAAACGGTCGAATGCTTCAATGAAAAATTCAAGAAGCATATTCCGGTCATCGTTCCGCTCTGGCTTATCCCGATTGTTGCCGGAGTTGTCCCACTAATACGCAGCTTCTCGCTGCCGCTGCTGGTTTTGCTTATAATATTCGCCGTTAACGCCTTTATCATTCTGCCGCTGGTTTCGACCAAACACGGCTGCAAAGAATGTCCCCAGAAAGACACGTGCCCCTGGATGAAATATACAATCAAACAGGCCGGTTAAGTCGATTGGCAATTATAAGTTATAATCTTTGCAGCTTATTTATCTTGCATAGATATATTTCTCTATGCTTTCCACGGGTCCTTTGTTTTTCTAAGCCATTGATTCAGTTCGCCGGTCAGCCTGCGGACGACTTGCGGGCTTGTTTCGGCGATATTCTCAAGCTGGTAAGGGTCCTTCTTGTTATCGAACAGCAGGACTTCATTTTTTCCATCTTTCAGCCGGTTGATTGCATAGGTATATCGGTGTGTTCGCAGTCCGCGGTTGCCCCCACGCTGTCCCGAGCAGTTCAGATACAGCGCCGACGTCGGCCTTGTCCCCGGCCTGCCCAGCATAATTGCCGAGTAATCGCCGCCTTCGACGTCGCCGGGTATAGATTGAGCTAATCCCATCAGGCCAAGCAGGCTGGGCATGATATCAGGGGGGCTCAGCAGTAGATTATCGTGCCGGGCGGGAATTTTTGCCGGCCAGCGAATGATAAAAGGAATGCCGATGGATTCTTCATAACAGACGCTTTTGTGCATCCGATTTTGGGAGCCCATCATCTCGCCGTGGTCGGCGGTGAAGATAACAATGGTATTATCTTCGAGCTGTTGCTGCTTGAGAGCATCGAGTATTCGGCCGAACTGCTCATCGGTGCCCGTCACCGCCGCGAAGTAATTCCTGACGTGTTTTTTTGCCTGTGGATGTGGATTGTCCGGATCTACATTGGGACGATTGAGCAGGTCCTTGTAAGTCTTGCCTTCGTACATGTCCACATATTTCCGGGGCACCTGATCGAAGGGAGTATGCGGAGGATTAGGTGCGATGAAGATGGCGAACGGCTTGTTGGGATCGCGGTATTTGCCCTGCGGATTGCGGATAAATTCGATAGCAACGTCAGCCTCGTGCTTGGTGGACCATTCGTTGAAATAAGTCGGCTCATTACGGCCGGCTTCCGTCGTCCAGTATCGGGGATTTAGATGCTGGTCCCTGCAGTTGTAAGCGTGCCAGAATGTAAAGCCGTGACGCCGCTCGGGGGCAACGAACTCGTCCCAGACAATGCCGCCTCCCGGCATTCCCGGCCGGCCTCTTCTGCGTCCTACATAAGGCTCATGAGGCTTGTCTAAGTGCCACTTTCCGAGATAGCCCAGGCTGTAGCCGTTTTCATGGAGAATGTCACTCAGACAGCGCTGGCTCTTTTTGAGCATGACATCTTTGCCGGAGTTGCAGTTTGTAGTCACGCCGTTCGAGACAGGATACTTGCCTGTAAATAACTGTGCCCGGAACGGGCTGCAAACGGGATAGCTGCTCACGGCATCGGTAAGCACCAGGCTCCGGGAGGCAAATTCGTCCAGGCGAGGCGTAATGACCGGGTCTTCTTTCATAAAACCGATGGCCTGGCGGCGAAACTGGTCGGGAAACATAAACACAAGATTAGGGCGACCTGAGTCTTTCGAGGTTTCCGCTTCCGGAGAAGCTGCGTAACAAAACGCTGCGGTTGCCGAGAATACCGATGTGCGTTTTAAGAAATCACGCCGTGAAAGAGAATTAGCCATTTTTATTTTCCTTCCTCAATTTCTTTTGAAATGGAACATTACCGCCCGTCTGCCGGGGGAATCGAATTTGAAATTGCCGCGAGCGGATTCGCTTAGAGTTTTCTCTTCTTTTCTGATTATATCGTAGCGTTTAATTGTCCATGTTCCGTCCGGCAGGTTCGCGACGATATTCCTTCGAGCTTTGTTTGTGCCGAGTACGTATTCGTGTCCCGGCCATGCTAAGCCGCGAAAGTCGCGATGCAGATTCGAGAAGATGCCGGTCACGGGCGCCATTTTCCAGAACGTGACATTCTTGTCGATGATCTCGCGCATGTATTTCAAATTATCGGCGGCTGTGTGCTCTGCCGGATTGAAGCAACCTTTGAAGTATTGGCCCAATTTGCTGCCGGGCTTTTCTCCGGTCGTGCCGTAGCCGCCGCCGAGAAATGCTCCGAGATGTGACTCGATCGTGTCGTTTTCGGTGTGTTTGTCGCCTTTGCCCTCGTAGCTCAATTCATCGTTAATCGTCGGCTTGTTCCGCATTCCGCCGTCTGGCTTTTGCCGAGCTTTTTGGACCACATCGGCCGCATCGGGAAGATTGCGAATCTTGTTCTGGATAATCATGTGATCATGCCAATCCGGCAGCTCATCGAACTTCGCCGACCATAGAGTGCGAGGATGGGAATGGACACTTACTGGCGTTGGGTAGGGCAGGTATTGCCTGATTATCTGCCCGAATCGGGCAATCTCCTGCTCTGAGTATTTCGGGTCTTTGATTTCGAACTCGTTGCACAGGCAAATCCAGACGTTGGGATAACTGCCGTAACGGGCGGCAATGTACTTAAGACAGGGCGTCGGATCGCCGCTGTTATTGCCTGCTCGCAGAACGGAGCGCGACTCTTTGGTATCAGGGCCGCACAAAATCAAATCGGCAATCAAATCGTGCTCCCAGGCGGTTTGCACGGCCAGGTCGGCGCGATTGTGGAACCAGCGGGGATTCGGCCGGTGTGAATTATCGCCGGAATCGCTCAAATTTCCGTCATTATCGAAAAACGGCTTTGCCTGCGGATTGACATAACGTCCGCCGTACAGGCTGAAGCGAAGTTTCTTGAAATATTTCGCATTTCCGGCGATATCTGCGGCGATATCGTTTCCGCTGGGCTTGCCGCCGCTTTGGTATCCGGAGAGGAACGTATAATGCGTATTGCCGAAGATATACTGGTGCGAGCCGTCCGACCGCATGTACCACCGGCGTCCCGGACTGTCGGGATCGGCAATCCAGAAGCCCGGATGGTCCGAAGCGACGGCGGTCACGTATTGGCCCTGTTTTTGGCCGTTCAGCTCCGGCTTATTCGAATATACTTCGATTATATCCCAGCGACCGGGCTTTGTCGGGCAAAAGCGGATTTTGAAAACGCCGCCGGTAGTGCCTCCTTTTCCGTCGCCGTCCCAGAAGCCGTGAACCTTGTATTCGGGCGAGCCGCTTTCATGCCGGAATCGAACCCAAAAATCGATATCCCGTGCCGGCACATCTTTCGGGTCCTGCGACGGTCCGCCAAAAGCAAGCTCCGCGACAGAATATTGAGCGATTTTTGCAATTTCCGCTGCCCGGAGCAGGGGGCAAACGAAAATAAAGGCCAAAAATACTGCGAAAAAGCATATTTTGCCGCTTATTTGCTGTGCCATGGCGATTTTCCTTTCATAAATAAGGATTCTATGACCAAACAGGCAGTATAAAGCATGAATTTGTATCAGTCACACACGCTTTGAAGAAATTGGCTTTGATTGGCTTTGTTTTTTTGCGGCCCGATCCTGCTCAAAACGCCATAAAAGCTTGTTATAACGATGCTTAAGCCTGCTTAATCCTTTTCAAATTGGGTTTGTTTTTTCATACACCCTTACAAAATATATACCTTCGGGCCTGTCATTCCGCACTCGATGCGGAATTCAAAACCATTAGCAAGTCTGGATTCCTGTTTTCACAGGAATGACAAAGCCTTTATTTGCTTGGACAAAATTGGGTTTATTTGGCTTTGTTTTTTTGCTATCTTCAACTGCTTACATCCCCATAAGTCATTATCATTACTGACTTAGCGGCAATTGCCCTGTCCGGCAAATTGGCTTTGTTTTGCATTTTTCGCTCTGTGAATCACAAAGACACAGATGAGCATGGCACGGCCTCGGGCTTCGCCCTTGGCCGCAACCAAAAGATTAAAGGTCGGCTCTTGCAGATCCGGCGAATTGTTTTTCGCCTCCGCCTTTCTTTTCACCGCCTCAGCTTTTGGTGAAGGCGGCGAAAAGCTTCACTACGGCGAAAAACAAAAGGCCAAATGTTCCTTTTTAAAAAAAGTCTCATAACATATTACAAACAAATAGATTACAGTTGACCGTTTCAAGAAACACGCATAAAAAACAAGAAGATGAAAGATTGTAGTACAAGGGCATAGGGAGTAAAATAAGCTTGCGATTTGTCCTTTCACATCCCGACACCCACAACTACCAACTAAACACATTTAGTTTAATATATATTATATCATATTACATGTTGTATATCAAATAAATTCCAAAATAATCTCCGTGATATCCATCTCTTATCCCCGCACACGATTCTGGATGTCTAATTCTCAGGACAAGAATTCTAAATTTTTTCAATATGCAAGTCTTATCAAATATGCCATACATATTCTACGGTCACATTTGAACCGTTTGAAATCGTTTGGGGAAGCTCTTGCAAACGATTCTTTATAAAGGTATAATCCAGCATGATATTGGTCCATTATTAGGTTATTTTCTGGAGGTATGTTATGGATCGTCGTGATTTTCTTAAAGCAGGCGCAGCTTCGGTGGCATTTTCGACTCTCGGCGCGTATGCCGGAGAGCCGGCCCGGCAAAAACCCAGACGCGTCGGACTAATCGGTTGCGGCTGGTACGGCAAAAGCGCACATTTCCGTTTGCTTCAGATCGAACCGGTCGATGTGGTCGCGCTGTGTGACGTGGATTCCAGGATGCTGGCCGAGGCCGCCGAGATGGTAGCGGCCCGGCAGGTATCGAAGAAAACGCCCCGTACATACGGCGACTATCGAGAGATGCTCAAGCGGGAAAAGCTCGATATCGTACACGTCGCGACGCCCGACCACTGGCACGCGCTGGCGATGATCGCCGCCGTCAAGGCGGGGGCCGACGTTTACGTCGAGAAGCCCATCAGCGTGGATGTCGTCGAGGGTCAGGCGATGCTCGCGGCGGCACGAAAGTACAAGCGCGTCGTGCAGGTTGATATGCAGCGTCGAAGCACGCCGCACCTTATCGAGGCACGTGAAAATATAATCAAACCCGGCAAGCTCGGCAAAATCGGCTACGTCGAGATTTGCTGCTATTATCACATGCGTGCGAGAGGCAATCCACCCGACATTGATCCGCCGGCACACCTTGACTGGGATATGTGGACGGGGCCTGCGCCCATGCTGCCATATAACAAAATCCCTCATCCTCGAGGATGGCGGGCCTTCATGGAATACGGCAACGGTATCATTGGTGATATGTGCGTGCACATGCTGGATATGGTCCGCTGGATGCTCGATCTGGGCTGGCCGAAGACCATCAGCTCATCCGGCGGTATCCTGGTGGACAAGGACAGTAGGGCAAACATCAGCGATACCCAGACAGCCACGTTCGATTTTGGCGACATTCCGGTGGTCTGGACGCATCGTACATGGGGCAGTGCGCCGGACCCGGAATATCCATGGGCGGCTTTCATATACGGCGATAAAGGAACGCTCAAGGCAGGTGTCCACAAGTACGATTTCATTCCCCGCGGCAGGGGTGGCGAGGCGGCTCACGGCGATGCGCTCTATGAATACGACAAGTATCCGGAGGACGAGATCGAAAAGGACCTGGAGCGTCACGTGGCTTCGGCGGTTCGGCAGCACTGGAAGAACTTCCTGGCGGCGGTTGATTCCCGCGGCAGGCCGGTATCCGATATCGAAGAAGGTTATATAACCGCTACATCTTGCATCCTGGCCAATATCGCGTGCAAGCTCGGCAGGTCTTTGGCCTGGGATCCTGAAAAAGGCCGGGTTGTGGACGATGACGAAGCGAACAGACTTTTACGCCGGCCGTATCGCCGACCGTGGATTCACCCGGATCCGAGAACGGTCTGAATCGACTCGATTTCCGTGGTGATATTGCAGCGACGGCGTGAACTTGCTTTTGCCCGGATAGAATGTTAGAGCGAGACATAAGAGTGAAGGTTCAGTGCGAATTATGTCCGAAGTTGTGCCAGATTCAGCCCGGTCAGAGCGGTGAATGCCGGGTCCGAATTAATATCGACGGCGTGCTGCGAACCGTCGTCTACGGATATCCCTGTTCCATTCATATCGACCCGATTGAGAAGAAGCCGCTCTTTCATTTTCTGCCGGGCAGCAGCATTCTTTCGATTGCGACCGTCGGTTGCAACCTTCACTGCAAAAACTGCCAGAACTGGGAGATTTCGCAGGCGAATCCGGAAGACGGGAATATCCCGGTGTATAATTGCCCGCCGGAAAGGCTTATCGCCGAGGCGAATAAATATCAGTGTCCGTCGATCGCCTATACGTACACCGATCCTATCGTCTATTACGAGTACACGTATGATAGTGCGAAGCTGGCACATGAGACCGGGATACGTAATGTGCTTGTTACCGCCGGGTACATAAACCAAGAGCCCTGGAAGAAACTGCTCCAGCATGTCGATGCGGCGAATATCGATTTGAAAGCGATTACCGAAGATTTTTACCGGGAGGTCTGCTCGGCGACGTTGAAGCCCGTCCAGAACGCTCTGATCCTGGCCAGGGCGAGCGAAATAATGGTTGAAGTAACGAACCTGGTGATTCCGACGCTGAACGACGAGCCCGGGCAGTTGCGCGAGCTTTCGCGCTGGATCAAGATGAATCTGGGCGCCGATACGCCGCTGCACTTTTCGGGATTTTACCCTCGCTACCAAATGCGGAATCTGCCGGCGACCTCTCTGAGAACTCTGGAGACGGCTCGCAACATCGCGATGGGCGAAGGACTGAACTACGTTTATATCGGCAACGTCGCCAGCAAAGAAGGGCAGAATACATATTGCCCGGGCTGTAAGAAGCTGCTGATCGAACGCAGCGGCTATACGATTCTTAAGAACAGGCTAAGTTTTGGCCGCTGCCCCGAGTGCAATAAGGAAATATACGGAGTCTGGAGATGACACGCAGGAAATTTGTTCGAAGATTGATTAAGGCTTGTACGGTTATTGCCGCCGGTATTTTTACATTAGGGCGAAAGGGAAGCTCGCGGGAGACAAAGCGGCGCAAATTCATACGGGCTTTTCGAATCAAAGGTTATCCCGGCCCCGTCAAACCAATGCAAAAAATTCTGGAACAAGGAAAATGGAGCGGTTGATATGGATATGCAGCTAAATAAATTCGGACGGCGAAAAAGTTTGTTGCACTTACCGGCACTGTGCGTGTGTGCATTCGGACTTCTTCTTGTAAGCGTGTGCAAAAAAGAAACCCCCGCTCCATCTAACGCAGCTACAACGATTTCATCGGAAAAGCCCGCTGAGCCTGTAAAAGTCGTTCTGCGTTCGTCGCTGGCCGGTAGTTGGTATTCCAGCGATCCTGAAGAACTTAAAAAGCAGTTCGCGAGTTTCTTCGAAAAAGCCCAACCTGAAACGATAAGAAATTTAATCGCACTGATTCTGCCTCATGCGGGGTATCAATGGTCCGGGCAAACGGCAGCTTACGGACTCAAAACGATTTCAAAAAAGTACAAAAGAATTGTCGTGATCGGCCCGAGCCATCGCACCGCCATGGAAGAAATCGTCAGTGTGCCAAGAGCAACCCATTTTGAAACTCCTTTGGGACAAATACCGCTGGATACGGAATTCATAGACAAGCTTCTAAAATTCCCGATGGTTCAAAACGTACCGTATGCGCATCAATCCGAAAACAGTATCGAGATGGAAATACCGATACTGCAATATTGTCAGAAAGAATTCAAGCTCGTGCCTATTGTCACCGGACAATGCTCGCTGGAGGCGGCTGAAAAGGCCGGGGCCATTCTAAGAAGCCTGGTGGACGAGGAAACGCTCGTGATAGCAAGCTCGGACTTCGTGCATTATGGCCGTGCCCATCTTTACGTCCCGTTTACGGAAAATATACCGGAGCAAATAAAAGAGCTCGATATGGGAGCTTACGAGCATATCGCCAACCTGGATGCTAAAGGCTTTTTGGAATACAAGCGAAAGACCGGGGCGACGATTTGCGGATCCGTGCCGATAGCAATTCTGCTTTCCATGATGAGCGGGACATCAAAGGCACATTTAGTAAAATACGCAATATCCGGAGAATTGATGGGCGATTTTTCCAATTCCGTCAGTTACATGTCTATTGCCTTTTCAGGAGTGTGGCAAAATCCAGTTGAGATTGAACCGCAGGCAAATAATTCAGAATTGACCGAGGACGACAAGAAACAACTTTTGCTGCTGGCCCGAAAGACAATGGTTTTCGCCCTGCAGAACCGGCGAGTTCCGGAGGCGTCCGATCTTGGAATTGCAATCAGCGACGCGATGCGGCCCGCCCGGGCAGCGTTCGTGACACTGAAAAAAAACTCGCGGCTTCGTGGCTGCATCGGCGACATTTTCCCACGTCAGCCTTTGTATAAATCGGTTATTATCAATGCGATAAACGCCTGCGTGAATGACAGGCGTTTTTCGCCGGTATCGCAGGAAGAATTAAAAGACATAACAATCGAGATATCCGCTCTGACCGTTCCGGCACCGATTGCTTCGCCGAATGAAATCCGCATAGGCATTGACGGCGTCGTGCTAAACAAGGACGGTCATTCGGCCGTCTTTCTTCCGCAGGTCGCTCCCGAGCAGGGCTGGAATGTCGAACAAATGCTCACGCAATTATCCATGAAGGCGCGTCTGGACGCCGATGGATGGAAAGAAGGCGCGAGCTTTCTGGTCTTCCAGGCGGAAGTTTTTGGTGAGAACGAGAAATGAGATTTGCCCGAGGCTTGCTGATATTCAGTTACGGCCTGTTTTCCATCGCGGCCCAGACTCTGCTTTTCCGCGAATTTGTCACTACCTTCGAAGGCAATGATATAAGCGTCGGCATCTTTTTCGGCTCATGGTTTTTATGGGTCGGCTTAGGAGCCGTGCTCGTTCGCAAAGCTGAAACTCTTGCCGAAAAACTGCTCAAACGGATCGAAATTCTTTTCCTGGCTTACCTGCCGGCTTTTATCCTTCAGACGATTTTGATTTTGCAGGCAAGGGAGCTTGCCGGGATCGAATCATACGCCCTCTGGTCCATTCGGGACATTCTTCTCGTATCAATCATAGTCAATGCCCCGATCAGTCTTATCACGGGGATGCTGTTTCCAATAGCCTGCCGGTGGGTTGGTTCGGGCACAATTCAGCAGGGCGATAAATTCCCCGTCTCGCACGTGTACATGATCGAGGCGGCGGGCAGTTTCGCCGGCGGCGTAGGCGTGACAATTCTGCTGGGTTTCGGCATAAGCCCGGCGAGGATTTTCCTTCTGCTTGCCTTGATTTTATCATCGTCGGTATTTCTCGTTCGGCTTGCGGGTATTTTCGTGCCGGACCCGCGAAGGGCCGCCGGACTCGCAGGCCGGCTCATTGCCTGTGCGTTATCTTTTTTGGTGCCCTTTGTTGTTTGTCTTTGCTTTGTCCGGGGATTCGATGAAATCCTCACCGGTCGAATGCGAGTCATTAAATGGACGAAGCTGCTGCCGAAGAGCGCCCTGACAAGCTCGTTCCAGACCGCCCAGGCCGAGTATCTATACGGCATTTACAAAGGCCGGTGGATTGCGATTCGCGAAGGAAGCGTGGCAGAGGCGTTGCCCGATGAAAGTTCGGCCGGAAGGATTGCGGCCATTATCCTCTGCCAGAAACCCGATGCGAGGAAAGTTCTTGTCGTCGGCTCGGGGCTCGGTCTTTGCCGGGGACTTCTTCAACTGCCGCAGATTGAAAAAGTCACCTGGACGCACTACGACGGCGAGTATGTGAAGAAGGTTAATGAATTTATTCCATCAGGTCTTAAAATTACCGATGAGCGATTCGAACCATTTACCGGCGACGTGCGCTCCCTGCCGGCAGCGAAGCAGGAATCATTCGACATCGTCATACTCAATCTGCCCGATGCGACAAGTTCGGTGCTGAACCGGTATTACACGCTCGAATTCTACTGTCAGATTAAAGAGTTTTTGGGGCCGGAAGGTGTGTTGGCCGTCCGGACGGCGGGGGGTGAGAATATTATGGGCACCGAGCTTGTCAATCTCGGCGCCTCGACGAAGCGCACGCTTGAGCAGGTTTTTTCGCAGATTGTTCTTGCGCCCGGCGAAGATACATGGTTCATTGCATCCGATTCCGAAAGTGTCACGGGCGAGCCCGGCGCCCTGCGGGACCGTTTCGCGTCGATAAACGGCGCCGGCCGTCTATTTAGTCCGGAGGGTTTGCTTTCGGTTTATCTGCCCGACCGTGCTTCTGAGGCGATGAAGAACTATTCAAATGCGGATCTGCCGGAGTATTTTCTGATAAATCGTGATTCGAGACCTCTGACCCATCTTTACAGCCTATTGCTTGCAGCCAAGCAATCCGGCGCGCCGGCCGCACGGCTAATCAAACACCTGGCCCTTGCCGGTCCGCTCGTTTTTATTATCCCCATTCTGGTTGTTGTGATATTGAGGATGCTCTATATCCTGACATCGGCAGCAGAGGGGAGGGCTTCAAGCTTCGACGGCAGTTTTCTGGTCTTTTCTGCCGGGGTGGTTGGCATCGGGGCGGTGATTGTCCTGATGTATCTTTACCAGACACGTTTCGGCTCGCTGTATCTGCACATCGGTGTAGTTTCATCTTTGTTTATGGCTGGTCTGACCGCCGGCGCCGCTTCGGTACGGCGTTTGTTATCGGAACATAAAACGAACCGCAACGAAAGATTATTGCTGCTGGTGATATTTGTACATTCACTTGTGCTATGTGCAATAGCTTTTTGGCCGGTCGGGCAGTGGACACACGTGACGTTTGCGATTGCGTTTGTCCTGTGCGGCGTCTGCACGGGCTGTTACTTTCCGATAGCCGCCGGTCAGTTGGCCGATTCCGGCTTTGAGACGGGCCATGCGGGCAGTATGCTCGAAACCGCCGACCATACCGGAGCGGCGGCAGGGGGGGCGGTGACAAGCCTTGCGCTGGTCCCGGTTATAGGAACCGGAATGGCGCTGCTCGTATTTGTGATGCTTATTCTGGCGAATTTACCACCGGCGATTTTGAAGATTGCCGGGTCGGAGAAGGCGTGCTTTTCGGACACAACCACCTTTAGGTTTCGCAGCCTCGGTTATGCTTTGTTCGGCGTTGGAGCATCTTTCGTTTTGTGCTCGAATCTGCTGACTTATGCCGGTGCGCATCTGAGGCCGTCACTGCCGCTTAATTCAGTTCAAGCACTTGCCGGCCAATTTCAAATTGAGCGGCAATCGGCTGCTATTGGCGAAAACGCTCGCAAAATCGATTTCTTCAGAATCACGGATGCCAATGATCGATCCGCCGGATACATTTTCAGCTCGGAAGACCTGGCGCCCGAAGTCCGGGGTTTCGGCGGCAGGATAAACCTCGCCGTGTACGCGGATAACCGTGACGGCAGTATCCTCGGCTTTCATATAATACGTTCGAACGAGACACCGGCGTACCTTGAGCTTCTCAGTCAGTGGTTCGATTCTCTAATCGGCCGCAATCTCTTTCGGCCTGAGCCTTTCGCCGGCATTCAGGCGGTAACAGGAGCGACCGTCAGCTCCGAGGCTATTGTCTCGATACTTGAAACATCGGGACAAAGATTCGCCGCCGATGTGCTCGGCAGGCCGGTCGGACCGATTGCTGTACAACAAGTTCATAAGGCAAAATATCTGCCGGACACTCATGCAATATATTTAATCGCTGCTTTTGCCCTTGCCTTAATCGTGACGTATTTCGGCGGTTTTTGGAGTCGGCTGGTCGTTCTTAGTCTGAGTCTGGGCGTCGGCGGAATATGGCTGAACGCCCAGTACTCCAGCGAACAAATTGTCACCATACTATCCTGGCACACCCCTGCAATGGCATTGACGGGAGCATTTCTGCTGGTCGTAGGGATTCCGCTTCTTGTCGTTATCTTCGGCAATCTTTACTGCGGCTACATCTGCCCATTCGGTGCAGCACAGGAACTGATCGGCTATATTCTGCCCGGAAGATTCAAGCCGTCAATATCAAACGAATCGATGCGAAAGGCAAGATTTGTAAAGTATGTCATTCTCATGGTCGTGGTTATCGTATTTTTCGCCTCCAGAGACCGCACCACGCTGGTTGCCGACCCGCTCATTTCGGTATTCAGCCGGCAGTTTACAACTTATGATTTCAAATCAGTCTTAATCTTCGTTGTTGCGGCGGCCCTGCTCGGATCGCTTTTCTGGCCTCGTTTTTGGTGCCGGTATTTGTGTCCGGCCGGGGCATTCCTGTCGCTTCTTAATCGTGTTGCAATATTAAAGCGATACCTGCCGGCAAAGAAATTCGGCAGATGCCAATTCGGTCTTACCGGCAAAGACAACGCCGATTGCATACAATGTGACAAGTGCCGCTTCGAAAAATTCGACAGAGCAGCGGCGGCAAAAAGACGAGAATTCGCCGGGGCATTTGCCGCCTGCGTGCTTGTTTTGGTATTATTCATTTCGACTGTTTCAGCGGACAGATTTCTGAAGGTGGTTCCCGCCGGATCGGATGTTGCTGCCGTCTCGGCTTCAGGCGGCCAGCCCAGAGACATCGATATACAGCGTGTTCGCACGATGATACGTGAGAAAAAACTTTCCGACAAAGAGGCCGAGTTTTATAAGAAGGTTGAATAACCTGTAGTTTGCCCATGCTGAATAATGCAATATCAACCGAACTGCGTTTCGCTCAGAATGACATCATTTGGTACGTGCCTACACTAAATAAACTTGTAAGCATACATTTAATAATTTCAGTCAATTTGAGTAAATATCGTGTCTCACTTCCAGGCGGAATTAAGCTCGCAAACCTCTAACGATTTCACCTCGGTGTTTCCGCCCTTTGTGAAGATTTCGAGCGACTTCGGATTGTCGGCGATAATCACCCCTAAAGGCATATAAACTCTGCCGTCGTTGCCGAATACCTCTATGGACGTGCGATCCACCAGCAGTTCAAGCTTAATTTTACCATCCACCGATTTCAACGAAGCCGTCTTATTTTGGCAGGAAAGCTGCTGTTTCTTAACTTCATATACTACGGGAATATCCCGGACGACGAAGCCGGTCTGCCGGGCGTCGCCGACCTTTAGCTCGGCACGAATATGAAACAGCTCGCCCGTTACGTCCGAAAGCAGATTCTCTGCCGGCTTGAGGATTTCGCTGTTCCATTGCCATTTGCGTTCGTGAAGTTTTTCGATTTCGCGAACCGGTTCGGCGAACATTCGAGGTCCTTTTTCGGTTGTGTGCAGAGTCAATGTCACCGGGAACAACATCATCTGGTTGAACGGCATGCCCGGCATCTTCACCCGGCCCCAGGCTATTTGGATTCGCCTGCCGTCGGATTTGGGGATGTTGGTGAACGTTTGGGATGCGTAGAAACAGTTGCCGTAATGAAAACGTATCACGTCGCTCTCGCTCTTGAACTCTTTGCCGTTGAAATGGCCGAGAAGGTATTCCCCGCTGCCGCCGTAGAGTATCCATTTTTCGTTGTCCTTGTCTCCATCGACCGGCAGCGCGAATAACTCAGGGCACTCATGGAAGCACTTGATCTTGCTCTGGAATTCCCATGATTTCAAATCCTTCGATGTGAAAAATCCCATTTCTCGGTCGTCCAGATACAGAGCCATCACCCATTGTCCGGTCGGTGTGTGCCAGATGACTTTAGGATCGCGATTGCCGCCGTTAATATGGTCAAGGACAGGATTACCCTCGTATACGGTCCATGTTCTGCCGCGATCGTTGCTATAGGCAATAGACTGGGTAAAAGGTTGTCCCTTAGACATCGGATTCCTGCCTCCCGCGGAGGTATAGATGCACACAATTACCTTCTCGTCGCCGGTCTGGAAGCCTGCCGTGTTGTTCAAATCGACTACCGCAGAACCGGAAAATATAGTTCCGAGTTTGTCGGGGTGAATCGCATCTCCCAGCTCTTTCCAGTGGATTATATCTTCGCTGACGGCATGGCCCCAGGTCATATTGCCCCAGTTCCAGCCGTAGGGATTGTGCTGATAGAACAGGTGGTATTCGCCATCATAATAGACCATTCCGTTGGAATCATTGTTCCAGCCTCTGCGTGAGGTGAAGTGTATTTGAGGGCGCAGTTTTTCGCGGTAAACGTTTTCTTCGCCGATATAAGTGTCTGCCTGATAGACCGAATCGAAGCCCTTAGTTCTGGCAGGATCGTACTTGTCTATTCGCAAGGTAGCTTTTTTACCTTCGAACTCACTGATATCCAAGAACACCCAGAAGTCGGGCTTTTCGTGTGCCATTTCGATGTCGAATTCGCGCGCGATCTTGCCGTCTATGATTAAATGGATATAACATTTCTTAGCCCCGTTCTTTACTGGAAAATTCAGATATTTTTTTTGCATCACGAACTGCCGAGTCTTTTCAGCTATTACGACGGCCTTCTCATTGCTCTGTATTATATGGTCGATGTTAATATGTCCCCAGCCCCCTGTTTGCTTATCGACTATCTGTATTTGAGCTTTGCGGCCGAGTAGTTCTGAGACATCCCAACTATGCCGGGCTAATTCTTCCGAACCTCCCGGCCTGTCGTTAGGTCCGGTTGCGGTTTGTGCGACTTTCCCGTCTACGAGCAGGTTGATACAAGCCCGGCCCGGATGTTTACCGCCGCCGATAAGAAAATTGATGTACTTGCGTTTTATTTCGAACTTCGGAGAAGTGAGTGTGCCCGTGGTATCGTCACCATTGTAGAACGAATTTACCAGCCTCTTGCCTTCGAAGCCTGTAACGTTCATTTGAGACGGCAGGTTACCGCGGGCCGGGCCCGGGCCGAAAGAATCACCCGTCACCTTCCAGTCGCCGTAGTCTTTGCTCTCGAAATCCGCTATCAGGATGTCCTCCTGAGCAGTTGCCGGGACCAGACAGGTAAACGTTATTATCAGACAACTTAGCAATAGCTTTTTCATCGCATTTCCTTTCTGAGACTATTCTTATGATTTGGAAGTACTATCAAGATCGAGCTTGTCGCCGACTTGTTTCTGCAGTTTCTTTAGCCGCCTTCTGAGTTTTCGCAATATACGGGCGTTGGACGGATCGTCGGCGATGTTCTTCATTTCAAGCGGGTCGTCTTTGAGGTTGTAGAGCAGCGTCTTATCAATCTTCAGATAATATATCATTTTATATCCGTTGGCGCTGACCATTCTCTGCAAGTTGATATAGCCGCCGTAGATGGCGTCGTAGCTGCTTTTGGCTCTGCCGCTGACGAGCGGTATCAGGCTCTTGAACTGCACTTGTTTTGGTTTGCTGATGCCGGCAAGTTCCAGAGCCGACGGCATAATATCCTGAAGATAAACCGGGGCGTCTATTCTTTTGTTTTTCGGAACATCGGGGCCGTTCACCATCAGCGGGGGTCTTACGCTGTGGTCGTACATGTTTTGTTTGCCCATCAGGCCGTGATGACCGACCGCCAGTCCATGATCGGCGGTGAAGAAAATATATGTGTTGTCGGCCTTTCCTGTTTTTTCGAGTGCATCGAGAATGCGGCCAACCTGCGCATCCATGTGGGTTATAATCGCGTAGTATTCCCGGCGGTTCACTTTGACGGCGTACTTTGTCCGGGGGAAGGGGGCGAGCTTTTCATCTCTGAGCTTTGCGCTGCAGCCGATTGAATCCTTGTAGGGATATTCCGGCAGGAAATTGGCGGGGATTCTGACGTTTTGAAGCGGGTACTTATCCACGTACTCTTTAGGAGACTGCCTCGGGTCATGCGGGGCGTTGAAGGCTATGTACATAAAGAAGGGCTTTTCACTCTTCGAAGCGTTTTCGAGAAAGTCCTCGGCATGGTCACCGAGAACCTCGCTCCAGTGTTTGCCGCCTTTCCAGTAGCCGCCGTATTTTCTGTCCCACGGTTTCCACGGATCAGATTGTCCTTCGATAGGGCGGTTATACCCTTCTTTCGTCTGATTGGGCATCCCGGGGCGAACATCTTTGACATGATCGAATATATCTGCCGGCTTGATACCCTTGACGTGCCATTTGCCGCTCATGTAGGTTTCGTAGCCCGCCTGTTTCATGTACTGCGACCAGAACCTGCCGGCCGCCGTTTCCTGCTTTAAGTTCGGCTCAAGCTCTCTGGCATTCCATAAGAACCGACCCGTATTGAGCATCGTCCGGCTTGCCACGCACACGGCGCCGTGCCAGGCGCCCTGGTTGTATGCGTGTGTGAAAGTCACGCCGCCCCTGACGAGCCTGTCGAGGTTCGGGGTCTGAATTTCATCGCAGCCCAGCGCATGCAGCGTCTCGAAGCACTGGTCATCGGCAAAAATAAAAAGGATATTCGGCTTATCCTTTTCTGTGCCAAGAACATCGACGGCCGGCACCGAAAGCGCCGCCGCACCCAAGCCAACTGCTTTTAAGAATCTTCTTCTCGACCAACGTGTGTCACTCATTTTACGACCTCCTGTATAAACATAATTTCAACTCAAATTATGGCACGTTTTCTCATTTTATCAAGTTTGTGCCGAGGCGAATTGCATGTGCTGTTTCGTCATAAAGAACTTTGATGCTACTGCCGTTTAGGATGATCGTGTCCGGTTTAGCCGCAGCTCTTAAAAATACATTTGTGACTGGTTGCCCTTCCAACTGTACCTGTGTTTGCCTGCCCGGCACAAAGACGGTGTCAACCTTCGAGAGCGAATCGAGCACGACTTTGCCGTTTTTGCGTAAGTAGCTGCCGCATGCCACGAAGTAGCGCACGACTGAATCCGGGTCGTTTTGGTCGGCATCTTTAGGCCGGGTCACGGCGAAAATATACGCATCCGTATCCCAGCCGTCAATCACATTGCAGCTATTGCGGTGCATTTTTCTGCCGTCCGCTCTTAGATTCAGATATACATCCGTGAGTATGTTGCCTTGGCTGACACGTACTCCGATAGCTTCGTTGGCTTTCAATCGCTCGACTTGCACTGCTGGTTCTTCACTGCCCGTTTCAAGCGGAAACACCGCCGTGATGAACTTTGCTTCCCGCGTGGCCTGCTCCGGCGTAAAAGCGAGATATGTCACTTTAGTATCCGGATCGTGGTCTTTGAGGCCTTTCTTCTCGACAAATTTCATTTTTTCCGGAAACAGCGGCTGTACAATCGCTCGAACATCGCCGTTTGAAAGCAGTATCTGCTCGCCTTGTTTCTCGGCCTTGTCCTGATAATGCAGCAGCCATTCCAGTTTGCCTTTCTCGTGGGTCCGCACATCGTCGAAGATCAGTATCACATCATCAAGCCAAAGGAAGTGGCGATAGTTCCGCGAGAACTTCCACGATGTCGGGCCGGCGGCATCGGCGAATACATACTTTAGTCCGGCGGCATCTATCAGGCGGGGTATGCCGCCGGGCGTGACCGTGCCGCGGTCGCCGTTGCCGCAGTCTTCCGGATTCTGCGCGTGACCATCGGTCAGTATTACATTGTGGGCCCTGCTGTGACGGTAGTAGCTTGTGTACTCGCGCCTGCTGTAAGAGCAGTTGCCGGAATCGATAATCAAAGGCACGCCTTGATGAAACAGTATAAATGACCCCGCATCCGGATGCGCATGGTTCCATGCAAAGCCCGACTTGACCGCCAGCATTGTCGCGTTATTGTGCCATGACGACCGCAGAACCGCCCAGCCGATATTCGGATACAGCATCGATTTGTCGTATTCATCGCCAACAGTCTGCCCTGGTTGCAGCATGTCATAGAGGAGTCCGACCGGATTGCTCAAACCGCGGTCCGTTCGGGTCAGATACCAGTGATATTGCGGCTTGTCGTAGCCGTTGGCAAGCAGCATACGGATTGTTCGTGCCCCGTTTGCCCGCAAGCTGCTGTCGCCAAAATTTGCCGACATTATCGAATCGGTGGCCGGGTAGCACGTGTGAACGAAGAAATCCCCCGCGGTCTGAAGCAATGGAATATCCGGTGACGCCGATTCTCCGAATACGTTCGAATAAGCGAGCCGGAAGAGCAAATACTCCGATAGAGCATAATTAGCATAATTTACGCTCTCATAAAATGCCCCCTCGCTGTCGAAGTTGACCGGCTTGTTTTGCAGGACATTTCCCTGATAGTAAAACCATTCCGGAAAAACATCCGAGACGCGGTGAGCCCAGCCTTCGGCCTGAGGCACATCGCCGGCCAGTGACAAGGCCGCCAGGCCGGCCATCGAAACGCACACGCTCCACCAGTTATGCCCCATCGAATCCAGGGCGTGAATACGTTTTTCGCCCAGAATCCAGTCATCCAGTGTCGGCAGAATACCGAGCCGAACCATCGCCCCGGCGACAGTCTTTCTTTCATCCTCCGACAGGAAATCGTAAATACTGTCATATCCGACGGCGTAGCCATAGCAAAACCTTGCCGTATTCAGTTCCGAGTGCCACGGCGGATCGTGATGAGCATCGCCGGCCCACCTGCTAAAGCTGCCATAATGAATCATGGCATCCCTAAGTTTTTGGGCATAGCGTTTATTGCCGGTCATCTGGTAAGCCAGGCCGAGCGCCGGCCCCATGTCGCTGATTTGGGAACTGGGCCGGCCGTAATTACCGTGCTGCCCGGAACCGCCTTCGGCATATTCCTTCGATACCAGCCTTGCATCAAGGAACCTGTCAGCCCGCTCAATGAGTTTGTCCGAGGCTTCCTTAAATATATTGTTTTCAGCGGCACGCTCTTGCAGGCGTTTAACACGCTCGGCGGTGAAAAATAATCTTGGCCGATTAGATAATTCATCCGCCTGTCGATTGTTGGTTTGTGGAAACGCTCCGCCCGCCGAACCGAAAAGAATTGCCGCGAACAACAGCGCCCGGTGGAACCTTAATTTTACAGCAACGATTTTTACTACTTTAGTCATATTTATTTGTCCCAGTATTCGTCGATGATCTTTTGTATATGAGGGTATTTTTCATCAGTTTCGTTATACTTTTTCCTCAACCGCAGCAGTTCGGCCTTCAGTTTCCTGATTACAACAACATATCTCGGATTGTTGTACAGGTTGTTCATTTCGTGCGGGTCGTTTATCATATCGTACAGTTCCCAGCCCGGCCGGGTCGGCTTAGGGCCGCCTTGCTTGTAGTTCATTCCGTAGAAGAATATCAGTTTGTATACTTTCGTCCGGATTCCGAAATGTGCCGGGTTGTCGTGATGCGCCATGTGCATCCAGTAACGGTAATAGGTGGCCTTGGGCCAATTTAATGGTGTTCTTCGCCGCAGCACCGGAACAAAACTTCGCCCCTGCATATAGTCGGGAGCATCGAGTCCCGCCAGCTCCAGTATCGTCGGCGCAAAGTCTGTATTGTTGATAACCTCGTCGGTGCGAGTCCCCGGCCTTATCATACCGGGATACCTCACAAGAAACGGCATTCGCATCGACTCTTCGTACATCCATCGCTTGTCGATAAAATCGTGCTCGCCCAGCATCATGCCCTGGTCGGATGTATAGATGATGATGGTGTTGTCCATCTGGCCGGTCTTTTGAAGATAGTCGAATAGCCGGCCGATGTTGTCATCGACCCCGCGAACACATCGCAGGTATTTTTTCAGATACCGCTGATAGGCCGTGCGTTTATACTCCTCGTCCGGCAGTGATTTATCTACGAACATGTGGTGCCCCATATTCCGCCGCTTGTTGCGTTTGCCGATAGAGGTTCCCATGTTTTTTGTTGCTTCGGAACCGTGATTGCCGGGCTCCCAAAGGCTTTCGGGCTCCGGAATATCGACATCATTAAACAGCCAGTCGTAGCGCTCGGCGTTCTCGAAATTATCGTGAGGCGCCTTGAAATGGTGCATCAGGAAGAAGGGTTTCGAACGGTCCCTCTTTTTGAGCCACTTGAGCGACAAATCGGTAATCACATCCGAGCTGTGGCAAGAATCATATTTTGCAAAGCGTTTTTCATTATTGGGCCACTGCCCGCCGGATTCGCGAAGAATCGGATTGAAATACGAGCCCTGTCCCGGCAGCACGCAGTAATAATCGAACGCCGCCGGCTCGTTCTTGAGGTGCCACTTGCCGATCATGGCGGTTTCGTAGCCGGCCTTTTTCATCAGTTTGGGCAGGTATTGATTCTCCGGTTCGAGCCTGCCACCCAGGTCCAGGGCGCCGTTGGTCTGGCTGTGTTGGCCGGTAAGGATCGATGCCCTGCTGGGCACGCAAATCGAATTGGTACAAAAGCAGTTCTCGAAGAGAAGACCTTCATCAGCCAGCCTGTCGATATTAGGCGTCGGAGCAACCTTCGCCAGCCGGCTGCCGTAGGCGCTGATTGCATGGGCGGCATGGTCGTCGGACATTATAAAGAGAATGTTAGGGCTCTGTTTCTTGGCCGAAGCCGCTTGAGAGACACCTGAACAACCGGCTGCAAGAGATGCTGCAACTCCAAGTCCTATTGACCCGAGGAAATCCCGCCTTGTGCAATTATCCTTCATCGTCTTCATTATCTCCTTATTACATATAATTGCTTTCAATATTCATCCTGTGATGCACACAATAATCTCTTTGACAGGAAATTTCAAGATTTCTTGGCATGCATACCGATGAACATCCAAACCATTCTTAAGAGATTCAGCTTCATGCTATTCGGTTTCGAAGCCTGTCAGTTTGAATGCGAAAGCATGCTTACATGGACGCTCTTCGGCATCAAGATCCGGCCTCTGGATGACTAATTGCTTTTCACTGTTGATGCTGTAACCGATGTTGCTGTTGTGGCCGAGCAGTTGGATACGCGCGCCGGATTTGGCGTTTGCGATTTTGATGGATTTGATGGTCAGTTGTTCATCCGGCCAGTCGAGGGCAATCACATAGAGTGTCCTGCCGTCCTTGCTGAGCGTGAAACGGATATCTTTGGAAGTGTATGGCTTGTCCTTACGCTCGCTGAAACCGCCGCCGGTGTTTTTTGTCGGACCTTCGCCGAAGACCTCCCACGGGCGCGTTTCATAGATCGCCTCGCCGTTGACCTTCAGCCACGCTCCGATGCCGTGCAGCAGTTGCTGCGCCTCGATGGGAATCGTACCGTCGGCGGCGGGGCCGACATTCAGGAGCATAGAGCCATTCTTGGATACAATATCAATCAGGACGTCCACTAAATCGTTGGTAGTTTTATATGGAGACGATTTCTGGTGGAACCATGGACCGACAGAGGTATCGGTCAGCCATGGGTAGGGCGTCAGGCGGTCTTGCCGCCCGCGCTCGAAGTCGAGGATGCCGGTATGCTTGTGGATGTCGGGATGCTTGTGGGCGACGCCGACCTGTCGATTATTCCGAGCGGCCCAGTTGTAATAGTCGGCGAACATCCTCAGTCGGTACTCCGGCGTAATACAATTGCGTTTTTTATCGCCCAGACCGAAGTCGAACCAGGTTAGGTCAGGCTCGTATTTCTCGACCACTTCATTGACCTTTCCCAACCACTGGTCCAGGAATTCCGGAGTGGGCGCAGCTCCGGGCTCGTGGGCCTGGCAATACAATCCGGCGTACCTGGGATCGGCGCCGTCGAACTTGTACGATGGCTCGAAATAGCGCCAGGAGAACGCGTGATGAAACGTTGCGATGAACCTCATGCCGCGTTTGCGAATGGCCTTTTGAAGCTCGGCGGTAAAATCGCGCCCGGGTTTCTGGTCCATGCTGTCCCATTCAGTATATTTTGAGTCCCACATGGCATAGTTGTCATGATGAATCGCCACGGGCCCGGCGAACTTCGCGCCGGCGGCGGCGAAAAGTTCCGCCCACAGATCGGCATCGAATTTCTCCGCCGTGAACATCCTGGCCATGTCTTTGTAGCCGACTTTGTTCTGGTCGCCATATTTCTTCAGGTGATACTCAAACGTTGGGCTGCTTTCCATATACATGCTGCGTCCGTACCACTGGACACCGCCGGGGCCGTCCTCGGCTCCGACTGTTACCGGCCCCCAGTGGGTATAGATGCCGAATTTGGCGTCGCGAAACCACTCCGGGACCTTGTGTTTTGACAACGATTCCCAGGTTGGATCGTACGTTTCATCGCTTTTAGCTACAACGTTAGATGTGCACCCGATAGCTGCCAGAATTACTAAAAGCACACTGCCGGCCAGAATTAAGCTGCTTGTCTTTTTCATGGTACGAATCCTTTTATGAGTTCATTCACATCTTCGGTCCTCGCAGCATTTTCCTCAGTTCTTTAATAGTGTCGGCATACTTAGGATCTTCTGCAACGTTGTAGTATTCGCCGGGGTCATGATCGTGGTCGTATAGTTCGACGCCTTGTCTGCCCCGGCCCCACTCCGTGTAGCGCCAGCGCTCGGTTCGTACGGAACGTCCGGCGATCTTTCCTCGCTGTACCTGCGTAAACGCCATCTTCTTCCACGACCGATTCGGGTTGTTCAGCAGAGGCTGAAAGCTCGTTCCTTCGAGATTGGCTGGAGCAGCCAGACCGTGCAGGTCGGCCAGTGTGGGATAGATGTCAACGAATTCCACTATGCGTGAGCAGCTTGTGCCCTTTGTTTTCATTCCCGGCGTCGCCATAATCAGTGGAGCGCGGGCTGAAAGCTCGAACAGCGTATTTTTGTTCCACCAGCCGCGCTGGCCGAGATGGTAGCCGTGGTCGCCGAAAAATACAACGGTCGTATTTTGCCAAAGTCCCAGGCGATCCATTGCGGCCATGATTTTTCCCAACTGAGCGTCCATGAAGGATACTCCCGCGTAATAGGCTCGCATGAACTCGCGTCGCTCGCGGTCGGTGAATTGATCGAACTCGTCTTTCCAGCCGCTACCGATTACATGGGCAGGCTCGGGCGAACGGTCGGGCGGATCCTCGGGCAATTTCAGAGACTCAAGAACATAAAGATCGAAGTATTTTTTAGGCGCGATAAACGGGTCGTGCGGCTTATGAAAACCGACGGCTATAAAGAACGGGTCATCTCGCCGCTGCTCCAGCAAACTGATGGTCTCAGCGGCAATCATGCCATCGGATTGATCTTCGTCACCTCCTTCCGCGGCAAGCCATCGACACCACTTGACCCGGCCGCCGGTGAGATTTTTTCCCTGCCCCTTTTGGCCGCGCGGTGTTCCTCTCGGATCGGATGTCACATCCCATGCTTTTGGATCATCCGTGTTCTTACGTCCGTGAAAGACTTTCCCGACACGGGCCGTAAAGTATCCGTGCCTGCGGAACAATTGCGGCAGCGTGACGACGTTCGGCAATTTCGAACGAAAGCCGGTCGTATTGTTCAGGACGCCCGTTGAATCCGGCCTTAAGCCCGTAAGCAAAGATGTGCGGCTCGGATTGCAAACGGTGAACTGACAGTAGGCACGCTCGAAGCGAATGCCGCGAGCCGCCAGCCGGTCGATGTTGGGTGATTTCACAAGCGGATGGCCGTAACATCCGAGAGAATGATTCAAGTCGTCAACGACAATAAAAAGCACGTTTCTCTTTTCTTGAGAGGCCTTACCGTTGAGGCTTCGCGCTTGTGCGAGAATATTTCGGGATACAGGGTGACTGAGTGCTGCTACCCCGGCGGCTGTTGTCATTTTTAGAAATTGTCTTCGTGTCACCATGTTCTTTATTATCCTATACTTTTTATTATCAGAATTACTTTCCGGCCATGCACAAGATGCAGCCGTTCTTCATTGAAAGATATAGCCGCCCGTCGGCAGCGGCCATGCCGTCGAATGCCGGTACGCTTTCGAGCTTGTATTCGGCCAGTTTGTCGCCTTCGGAAGCCGATACGGCCCAGAGCAAAGAGCCCTGGCTGCCTTCGAGAGCGTTGCTCTGTGCATGCAGCTTTGCCTGCACTTCCGGCTCAAGAGTGCGGCCCCAGATATTCTCCTCATCAACGACATCGGGCGGGCCGGCGACAAACAGCGTATCATCCGCGAGGATCATGGCCTTGGCAATAAGCTCGGGCTTCTCCAACATCCATTTACGTCTCACGGCGCTGAGATCAAGCTCCGGGCGCTTGGCGCGATTCTTCCAGTTGACTGTGTTCTGTGGAATCTTGACCTTGTTGACGCGGGCGGCACGTTCGGGATCGAAGTTTTTGTCGGCGGCGAAGAGCCGGTATTCCAGCACGGAAGAATTGCACAGGTATTTCGGGTGACGTCCGTAGCCGTACACATTGGTATCGTCAAATGTGAGAATCCTTCCTGCCGGGACGAGCCTTGCCGCGACAGACCACTCCGCCCAGCCTTCGCCCGCGTTCTTGCCGTAGACCCAATAGGTACGATGGAACCACGAGTCGTCCAGGAATCCCGTGGGGCAGAACAGGTGTGTCCCTTCGCCTTCCTGGTCGGTCTGGTGCTCGGGGTCGATGACGGCACGGCGTCCGTTTAGGTTGAACCGCTGGGACCTCATGTATACGAATTTGCCGTCGCTTGACAGGATGTCCGGCGAGGCAACGGGCATTTTCTTGTGATCGATTCTCGATTGAAGGTTCTTGCCGGTTCTGGGATCACGGTCGTTTAGGATTGTCTCAGAGAGTTTCTTTCCGCTCAGCGGATCGAGACGCAGCATTCGCATACCGCCGTCCAGGAACATTGACCTGCCCGCAAGAGCGTAAGCGACGCCGTCCTGAATTAGCACGCTGCCGGAGACGGGCCATACGGATTCGAGCTGCTCGTACGACATTAGCCGCAGGTCATGCGGTGCCGCCCTGAACCGCCAGGCCAGAGCCCCATCCGAAGCACGCAGGCAGTAAATCCAGCCATCGGCCGAGCCGAAAATCACGCGCCCCTTGTAAATAGTCGGAGGAGAGTCCACGCGAGCACCGGCGGTATAGCTCCAGAGTTTCTCGCCGGAAGCTGCGTCCAGAGCGTGCACTGTGTGCGTATCCACCGATGCGGCGAACAATTTCCCATCCGCAACTACGGGCTGCGTAACGCGTCCGCCGAGTTCGGTTTGCCAGGCATGTTTCAGTGTTGTAGGAATCTTTGTTCCCGCACGCCCGCTCCGCCTGGTATCGTGGCGGTACATCGGCCAGTCAGACTTCTTTTGTGTTTCGTTTCTTGCCACTCGTATATTATTGTAGGCCGGTCCTCGCTGGAGCCGGTCGGCGTCCGATGGTGCGGGCAGCTTCTTCTCTGCCGCCGGTGCCAGGACGTTGAATCCGTCCAGCTTCGATTGATAGTAGCATGCGCACGCGTTCGGGGTGGCGTAAATCATGCCGTTGCAGGGCATCATGCCGTAGAAACAACCGCCGCGAACCCAGTGGTGGATCTCCCACTCTTTTGTGCGCGGATTGATAAACTCGGTACCGATCCAGGACGGCATGAGGTATTTTTCCGTAGCTTTGCTCGGATAGCAGCGCTGGTGCATAACGGCGAAGGGTTCTACATCGGGGGAGAACTCGCGGTTTATATCGCCCGTATGTGGGTCCCGGCCTGTGAACATCCCGGTGGAACGAGGCCTGGCGCGGGCGATGTCACCAGACCAGACGAGATTGTCGATAACAAATATGTCCTCGGGGCAGAAGTGCCCGGAGGGATGCAGTTTTGACTCCCAGAGTTTTTTGCCGTCACTGGCAGAGAGGGTCACAAGATAGCGTTGTTGCCCTGAAAAAAGTACTACGTCCTTATACATCACAGTCGAAGGCGACCAGCCGGTTGGGATAAGAGTGCTGCGCTGGACGGGTGTTCGCCAGAGTTGGTTGCCCGTGCCCGCTTCGATACACACGACTGCTTCTCCATCGTGGAAGACAACGCGCTGATCGTCGGCGGCCAGCGACATCGGCACTATCCTGCTCTCGTGCTTCCAGAGGATTTCACCTGTTCCGGCCTCGACTGCCATCAGCTCGTCGATTGTTGCATCCCAGCCCCATCGCTTGCTTGCGCGGTCGCGCTCGGCCCAGCAGTTCGCATTTTCCTGTTTGTAGTCAACCGGCTCACGTTCGGGATTGACGACGAGAAACAATACCCCGTTCGTGGAAACGAGCTCCTCGACTGTTTTAGTTCCTTCGTATATACGAATCGTCTTTCCCGTTGCCGCGTCGATAGCACTCAGCGGGGCATTAATGCCGATTGTCGTGTAGACTTCGTCGCCGATAGCGATGAGCCTCCGTGTAAGTCTCGCCGGTCCGCTTTTGAGTGGGAACAGATGATTGTGCCATTCCGGCAGCTCTCGCTTCCACAGTATGGTCCCGTTGAAGGCATTCCGTGCAATCAGGCGCCACTTCGGCGGAAGCTGGATGGAGTCTCTCGGTCCTTCATCTATGATGTAAAAGATTCGCCCGTTCGCCGAGACCAGCGCATTGAGAGATGCCGAATGTTCGTGACTTCTCGCCCATTTCGGGCTGCCGACCCACTGCATTCGTCGGGGCGGGCCGACCACCGAATCATGCGCGACGGCGTTGCCGCTGGCGTCGTGCAGATAATGTGTCCATTCGTCAATTTCTGACGGACGTTCCTTGAGAGTTTTTTGCCACTTGCCGGCCTGCTTAATATAAGCCACACCCTTGGGAGCCAGGACCCGCAATACCTCGTCCATGGAAATATTGCCGAGGTCCTCGCATACAACGAGGTTGACGAGGTTGTCGATATACGGAAGCCGGTTGCCCTCAAGTTGGTCGACGGAAACTGTGCCGTAGAGATTGACTGAACGAATATTTCTACGGGCCTGTTTGATATTGCCCGCATCTTTGTCCAGGCCGTGCACGGCGTAGCTTTCGCTTGCGTGAAGCGCCGCCGTCAGTTGCCCGTCCCCACAGCCGATGTGGACGATGAAACCGCCTTTCACGCCCGCAGCATCCAAAATATCCTTGGCTTTCTGTTCGGCCTGCCGGGCGGCTGTTGTCGAAGCCGTCAGTGATATTGTCAGAAAACAGGTTAACGCGGCGGATAATACTTTTGTCTTTTTCATGTGAACTTGCCTTTCAATTTCAGGATGTGTCAACAACTCCTTTAACCTCACATTTGTATGCCGGCGTCATTTGCACTGAAAAACTGCATGCCTCTGATAAAGTGAAATTATAGCTTGCCGACTCCGTCCAATCAATACGTTTCTTTCGAGATATGCTGAGAATCCTTATGTTGAATTTTTGACAGCAAGCCCGGTTAATGGTAGCTTATTCACAAAGCCACGTTTTGTAATGCAGAAGAATACGTGAAGAGTTTCAATAAATACTGTTTTATTTTTGGAAGATTATGGATTCAGTAATTACTATTCCCGCACACGGCGATAATTTTATTTACCTGTACCGGTATAATCAAAACGATGCGCTTGCAGTCGATCCGAGCGACGGCTCATTGGTGCTGAGAACATTGCAGAAGCACGGTCTGGTCCTCAAGACGATTCTTGTCACGCACCACCACTGGGATCACGTCGCCGGTACTTCCGAATTGAAACAGAAAACCGGCTGCAAGGTCATCGGCGCCGACAGGCGGAGAATTCCCGGTATTGACACTGTCGTGGCCGATGGACAGGTTCTGCCAATTGGCGAGCGCAGAGTCCGTGTAATTGCCACGCCGGGGCATACCCGAACATCGGTGTGCTATTATATGGAGCCTTCGTCCGGCAACGAAAACGGTATCCTCTGGACGGGTGATACGTTGTTCGTCGGCGGCTGTGGCAGGCTGCTGGAGTGCGATGCAAACACAATGTGGAATTCGCTGCAACGGCTGGCGTCACTGCCCGACGATACTCTTGTTTACTGCGGACATGATTACACCCTTGAGAATTACGAATTCGCATCGGGCATCGAGCCCGGTAATCAAATTGTCAAAGAGCGTCTTGACCAGGTTAGGCAATTGCAGACCCGGGGCAAACTGACGGTTCCATCAAGTATATTAAAGGAAAAGACTACGAATTGTTTCCTGTGCGCCGGCACACCTGAAATGAAGGCGGCTCTTGGTATGCCGGCGGCAAAAGCGGTGGAGGTCTTTGCAGAACTTCGCCGGCGTAAAGATGTCTTTTAAGTAAGCGGCTTATTTGGTAAACTCCAACTTGAACTTTGGAACCTGTAAGGAGTACAATTATGCTTATAGTTCACGTTTTCGTTCACGTTAAATCCGATCAGGCCGAAGCCTTCGAGACGGCGACACTTGAGAATGCTCGCAACAGCGTTAAGGAGCCGGGGATCGCCCGATTTGACGTAATCCGGCGGCAGGATGACCCGACTCGTTTTGTGCTGGTCGAAGTCTATCGCACATCCAAAGATCCAGGCAGGCACAAGGAGACGGCACATTACCAAAAATGGCGTGACACCGTGGCCGACATGATGGCCGAGCCCCGCACGAGTATCAAATACACGAACGTGTTTCCCGATGAGCAGGGCTGGGACTAATCAATATGAGATTCGAATTCGCAACGGCAACACGCATCATATTCGGCCCCGGCACAATCTCGGAAGCAGCACCATTGTCCGGCGAGTTTGGTCAACGTGCTTTTGTTGTCACTGGCCGTGCCGTCGAACGGGCCGAGCCGCTTCTTGGACGCCTTGGCAAACAAGGCATTGACTACGTGACATTTAACGTGCCAGGCGAGCCAGCCACAACTGTTGCAACCGCGGCGGTGCAGGCGGCCCGCCAGGCCGGATGCGATATGGTTATCAGTATCGGCGGCGGCAGCGTTCTCGATACCGGCAAAGTTGTTGCCGCAATGCTTACAAACAGCGGCGAGCTGGAAGATTACCTGGAGGTGGTTGGAGCAGGCAGGCCCTTGGCGCTGAACGCCGCACCCCACATTGCGATTCCAACCACCGCGGGAACCGGCGCCGAGGTCACTCGCAACGCCGTTTTGAGAGTGCCTGAACACCGGGTCAAAGTCAGCATGCGGAGTCCTTTTATGCTGCCTCGCGTGGCCGTGGTCGATCCCGAATTGACCCATTCGATGCCGCCGTCGGTCACAGCCGGCACGGGCCTGGATGCGCTGACACAACTGCTCGAGGTTTACGTTTCCGGCCAGGCGAATCCCCTGACGGACGGTATCTGCCGTCAGGGCCTTAGACGGGCAGGGCGATCTCTCCGCCGGGCTTATGAAGAAGGTGATGATCATGACGCCCGCGAAGATATGGCGATGGCAAGCCTCTTTAGCGGACTGGGCCTTGCCAATGCGAAGCTGGGGGCCGTGCACGGTTTCGCCGGACCGCTGGGCGGGATGTATCCGGCTCCTCACGGCGTCATTTGCGCCCGGCTTCTGCCGTTTGTCATGGAGGCGAACGTTAAGGCTTTGCAACAACGAGATGCATTTTCGCCGGCACTGGCGAAGTACGACGAGGCGGCCCGGCTCCTGACCGGCACCAGTTCGGCGAAGGCGGCCGACGCAGTGACATGGGTGCGTGAACTCTGCATGGCGTTGAAAGTACCGTCACTGATCCGCTTCGGTATAAAAACGCAGGACTACGAAACCATAGCGGCAAAAGCCAAAAAATCGAGCAGCATGAAAGGCAATCCCGTCGAGCTGGTGGAGGATGAATTGCTCAACATCATCAGAGCGGCTAACAGCCCGGCGGTATAAATCAAATTCCGATTACTATAAGGATGAGCTGTCAAAATGAAGGTCGATATTCACTACGGCGACGGTATCGTGTCACTTCAGATTCCCGAAGCCAACGTCGCGCACATAATCCGGCCGTGGCAAGACGAAGAAGAAGCGAACAATCGAGCGATTCTCCGGCAGGCGATGGCCGGTCCGGATATCGAGGACTTTCGTGAGGCAATTACCGGCAGGCGGCTCTGTGTGCTTTTGGATGACGGCACGCGCGATGTGCCGTTCGGGGACATATTCGAGCAGTTATTTGCCGCACTTCAAACAAGCTCATTCGTGCGATTCCTGATATGCACAGGCACACACGAGCCGGGGACCCCGCAAAACGGCAGAATCACCGAACAAATCGAAAAAGCCGCCGCCAAAGAGGGAATCGGCAATTTTGAAATCCACGCCCACGATTGCGAGCATGCCGAATTCGCCGAAGCTGGCGCAACATCACGCGGCACCGAGATCATCAGTAACGTTCTGGCCGACGATGCGGATGTTTTCCTTGTACTCTCGGATGTCAAGGTTCATTACTTCGCCGGCTATTCGAATCCCATAAAGAATTTCGTGCCGGGGATATGCGCCTTTCGAACGGCCGAGCAGAATCACAGCCTGGCCCTCGATGATAAATCGACGTTCGGCGTTCATCCCTGGCATCCGAACGGTAACAGGAGGAATAATACCCTGGCCTGCGACCAGCTCGAAGGGATGCGGCTGATTGTCAAAGAGCGGACCGTCTTCACACTTATTACAATCACCACATCGGGGCAAATCTGCTGGGCAAGGTTCGGGTCCGTCGAGCCCGTCAGCGCCGAGGCCTTTGCAACAGTCGATCAGTGTAATACGCACACTATCAGTCCGGCAGGGCGGCTCATCGTGTCACCCGGCGGCCTGCCGAATGATATCGACCTCTACATCGCCCAGAGGGCACTTGAGCTGACAAAGGAGGCCGTGACGGATGGCGGCGAGATTCTCTTCCTGGCGGCATGCCCAAACGGTATCGGCGAGGAAAAAACGATGGAAAATTTTTATCGCCGCCTGACCGCACCGATCGACGAAATATTCAAGTCCATAGAGAACGAATACAAGCTCTACAGTCACAAGCCATATAAGTTTGCCCGATTGATCCGGCGGTTAAAGCGAATTCATATATACTCGCAGATACCCGATGACCTTGTCAGAGCGGCGCACCTCCATCCCACACATAATCCACAAGCAGTCGTTGACAACTGGCTCGCAGAGCAGTCTGATGCCAAAATCACGATCGTTGACGGTGCTAATAAGATCGCTTTGTATAGCACATACTAAAGAACTTCAACGTAGCAATTGTAGGGTGGGGCTATGCCCCACCACAAGAATCGGCGAGCTAAAGCCTACCCTACGTGATTTCATAGCTCATGCAGCATTTTGACCACCTGCTTTACGACCATCTCGGCGGCCTTTGGCGAGAAAGGACTGCTGCTTATTTCGTATCCTCCTTCGATGTAGAGATGCTCGGGCGGAAGGTATCCCGCGGCTCCGTTGCAGTGCGTAATCACGAACGTATACTTGAAGGGCGAAGCCGCTTTAATCGACATGCCGATTTCGGTAAGGACTTCGCCGCCGAGTCCGACAAAACCGATGTCACCGACCTTCGCGGCGGTGATGCTGAATTGGCTCGGCGGGCAGTCTTTTTTCATCTCGAGCTCGCCTTTCTTCTTACCCGGAAGTTCGAGTGTTACAAAGGACGCCCCAATGTCACCAGCGGCGGATAGCTTTCCAATGTCACGGAAGACGTGGACGACCTCTTCGCCCAGCAGCGTTCCGAGCAGTACCGGCTCTGGAATCCAGCCCGGCTCGGTATTGAATCCGGGCAGCACTCTGAACCACGGATCGATATTGCCCGATGCCCCCGCGAACGCCGGGGCGATAACCTGCTCGCCCAGAATCTTCTCGACGAACTGCTCGGCAAGCCCGAGAACGTCGCCGCTGATGGTAAGGTTTCTTCCCCCCAGGCAGGTGGCGTGAGTGGCATAATCGAATAACGATGCCATGACGGCGCCGTCGGTTTTTGCAAGTTTCATTACCAGTACTTCCTTGTCGGTCGGGCCGTAGGGATTCCGGCCGAGTCTTATCCTGCTGTTGCCGGAGCTGTCGAATTGCAGCTCTCGCCGATTCACGCCGACCGGGGAATATCCCACGCCCGCACCGATATGGACCGGGACGGTATTCTTCAGTGCTTTTCCGATTACTTCCATCAGCCTGCCTTCAAGATTCTTCGTATATTCGAGATTGTTCGGATGCCCTTTTTCCTTATCGATAGTAAGAGTCGGCCCATCGTGAGTATGTATGGCGCTTAGGAAAAGCTCGCCGGGCTTGAGTTCGAATTTGCTCAGGATGACTTTCCTGAATTGTTCGGCTGTTCCGCCGTAAAAGCCTAACAGGTCGCTCGAGACCAGCACGAGCCGCTCGCTGTCATTCTCAAATGCAACGACTCTCGCCGACAGCGGATCATGAACATCCTCTGACAGGGCGGTACGTGCCCCATAGCCGGACATCTTGACCGGTTTATCCGGCGTAATATCGATCCTCGCCGTCCCGGCACGCAGCGAACCTTCGCTCGCCGCGGCACAAACGCCAAGAGAAAAACTCGTAACAAGCACAATTACAATCGCGTTGATTAGCTTCACTATATGATTCGACACTTCCGCCATGGCAAGCCTCCTTAAATTAGATATTTTCTTTGACAACATAGAATCAGTGGTGCGATTCATCGCACCCTACCTTTCTCATGCAAGTCTGTTTGTCAACGAATTAATCAATAGTATTGCAACATATCCCGGCCTCACAGATGCCAGGGGCTTCTCATTGGGCGGCTCAGCATTCTGTTGGCCTGGTCGTCGTTGATGAACTGCTCTTTTTCAGGATTCCAAAGGAGCTTCCGGCCGAGGCGGATAGCGATATCGTCAAGATGGCAGATGGTGTCGGAGCGAACGGCTGTGTCAACGGGGCAGATTGTCCGGCGTCTGCTCTTTACGCATTCTATGAAATTCCGGCGGTGATTGTTGCTTCGGGGCAGGCGAATCTCATCGGGGCCGATTGTTGCCGTTAGCAGGGGCTGCGGCTCGGCGGCGATGAATTCCCGCTCAACCAGGACCCAGCCTTCGTTGCCTATGAACAGAATCCCAAGGCCGTTGTGCAGCTTGAATTGCTCGGCGCGCTGTAAGGCGGTTCTGGTATTCATGTGAATCATCTTTACGCCGTTAGCGTAGAGGTGCTCGACCTCCCACGCGATCGGAGTATCCGCAAGGCCTTCGGCGGGAATCACGCCGGAGCCATGTATTTCGACCGGGCCGGTGTCGTCGGTGCCGTTGCCCCACTGGGCGATATCTATGGGGTGAACTCCCCAGGCTCCGCCGAGGCCGCCGAGCGAATAGTCATAGATGTGCGTCCACATGCCTTCTGTGCCCATGGCCCTTGAAGCGCATCGCTCGTATGTATAGGGTGCCCAGGGCGCGGGGCCGAGCCATGTGTCGTAATCGAATTCATCCTTCGGAGGGGCGGGCTGGTTCGGTTGATTCGGGCAGGTGATGCTCGGGTGCGAGCCGACCATGATCGTATGGAGCTTGCCGATTTTTTCGTTGCGGGCCAGCTCGCAGGCGAAGCGGAATTTGTCGTCGGATCGCTGCTGTGTGCCGAACTGGAAGATGACTTTGTGCCGGTTGACGGCGCTTCGCACGGCCTTGCCGTCGGCGATGCTCATTGCCAGCGGCTTTTCGTAATACATATCCTTGCCGTTGCGGGCGGCTTCGACTCCGATAAGGGCATGCCAGAAGTCGGGCACGACAACCGTTACGGCGTCAATATCTTCGCGGGCAAGTAATTCGCGATAATCACGATAGACTTTGCAGCCTTCGCCGCCGTATCGACGTTTGACTCTTTCGAGAGCCCTTTGGCGGAAGATTTCGCGAAGGTCGCAAACCGCCGCCACATGTACATCGTCATATCCGAGAAATGATCGTAAATGCCCGCCTCCCATGCTGCCTACGCCGATGAATCCCATTATGACTTTTTCGCTGGGCGGTGAGGCGCCGTTTGCTCCCAATACCGCAGATGGGACAATGTACGGAAAACTCACCACTCCTAACGCTGTGCTGCAAACGCTTTTTAAGAATTGTCGTCGTTTCATGGCAGGCGATATTAGCGAAAGGATACGGTAGTATCAAGAATAAATTCGTTCAGCCGCGGGATAAAAACATTTGGAAAATCCCGACAGACTGTGTTATAACTTTTCATAATAATCGTGACACTAAAACAATAAAAGATTTGGAGGTTAAGAAGAAATGCATAATAAATCGAACTCTAACGAAAGTATAAATCGCCGAGACATGCTTATGGCCTCAGGTGCAGCGGTTCTCGGAGCCTCGGCATTTCCACTTAACTGGGTCGCTGCCGACGACAAGAAGAAGCAGAAGATTCTTTATTTTTCGCGTTCGGCCGGCTTCGAGCACGACGCTGTAAAACGCAAGAACGGTCAGCCAAGCATTTCGGAGAGGATTCTAAATGAGCTGGGGCAAAAGCACGGCTTTGAGGTGGTCTCGACAAAAGACGGCCGGGTGTTCGATGGAGACCTTGGCCAGTACGATGCGATTGCTTTCTATACCAGCGGAGTTCTGACCAGGCCGAACAAACAGCAGACACCTCCAATGACACCCGAGGGAAAGAAGAAACTGCTGCAAGCTATAGCCGACGGTAAAGGTTTTGTAGGTTTTCACGCCGCTACGGATTCATTCCATTCGAAAGGGCCCAGAAACAAAAATCAGACAGAGGTGGACCCTTATATTGCCATGATTGGTGGCGAATTTATCGTCCATGGCGCACAGCAGAATGCTACGATACGCGCAGCTTCGCTTAATTTCCCGGGAGTAAAAGAATTCGGCGAAAGTGTCTCTATGAAAGAAGAATGGTACACTCTAAAGAACTTTGCCAAAGACCTGCACGTGATACTGATCGAAGATAACGAGGGAATGGAGGGCGATTGTTATCAGCGGCCGCCCTTCCCGATGACATGGGCACGTATGCACGGCAAGGGACGTGTGTTCTACACATCATTCGGGCACCGTGACGATATCTGGACCAATCCCAAAGTCCAGGGAATTATTGCAGGCGGTCTGGCCTGGACCATGCGAAACGTGAACATTGACGTGACGCCCAATATTAACAAGGTCACCCCTAAAGCCAGCCAGTTGAAGTACTGATAGAGGTTGCTTTTGTCGGCTTTTGCTTCAGCATTATTGCCGGCCGGTCATATGGAAGAGTTTGGCTTTTAAGTTCGCTTTTACCTTCTGGTAACTTGCGTCGCCGGACAGATTGTTCCATTCGTAGGGATCGTTATCGTGATTGTACAATTCCTCGCTGCCATTGTTGTACAGGATATAGCGCCATCTCTTTGTTCGGACAGACCAGTGTTGTTTGGCCGGATCGTTTCCTGTTTTATTGCCGGCATAAATCATCGCCAAAGCAGCATCCGGCCCGTCCCATGATTCGGACTTCGGCTCTTCGAGGAAAGGGCGGAGGCTGTGGCCGTCCAGTTTGGCACCTTTGCTGTTCTTTCTTGTGTCGCCCTCGAGTCCGCAGAGGTTAACAAGAGTGGGATAGATATCAATCAGTGAAACAGGATGTTCGGCGATGCCTCCCGGCTGCGCCACACCCGGCGCACGGATGACGAGCGGCACACGCGTGCTTTCTTCCCAGAGCGCGTTCTTGAAAAGGTAATCTTTCTCACCCATGTTCCAGCCGTGGTCGCTTGTGACTACGATGATGGTATTATCTTTAAACGGGCTTTTGTTGACTGCTTCGATTACCCGGCCGATGCATTCATCAACGGCAGCCACGCTGGCTAGATATGCCTGGGTGAACGCTTTTAGCCCCGAATCGAGGTTAGGATACGATTCTTTGAGCAAGCGAAAATACCTCAAACCCTTCACACTGCTGTCATAGACGTCCGCATAGTGACAGTCTTGGGCGTCGTTAGGCTTAATTACGGGAACTTTAACCGAATCCAGCGGGAACCTATCGAAGAATCGCTTCGGCACGTGCAGCGGAGTATGCGGACGAATAAAACCAACACCGAGGAAAAAAGGCTTGCCGTTCTGACGTTTTGCAAATTCGTTGATCTTACTTTCCGCCCAGGCGGCATTGCGTTCATCGGGCGTAGGGTCACGGTTGTCCTCGTCAATGTAATTGTACTTTGTTACCTTCCATGTGCCGTAAATCCAGCCTTTGTTGACTTCGGCGTTTGGGCCGTAAGGCAAGTCCGACAGCGGGGCAAAGGAACCATCAACATGCCCGATGCTCTGGAAGGGCTGAGGAACCGATGGGTGGGCTACCTTTTCCTTGCCGTCATAGACAAAGGGGCCGTAGTCAGCCTTATGTTTGAACTCGCTCCAGACCGAAGGCAGATGGTGATGCATTAGCTTGCCGGAGCCGGCGACATGATAGCCGCTATCGCCGAAGTATTCCATAATGGTTTTGGAATTCTTTAGTACGGGATTCTTGTGCCAGACATCCCAGAACAGATTTTTCGATGTGTGCGGGTAGATACCGGTGAGAAAGCTGGAGCGCGACGGCGCGCAGATGGGGTTGTTGCTGTAGGCCCGTTTGAAAGCTACACCGGACCGAGCAAGACCTGCGATG
>Ga0207752_1000088_pt1 | contig 38868 bp, 34 predicted proteins | sample Pon2CUnioCityCA_6_FD_187272 | JGI IMG/M metagenome (GOLD analysis project Ga0207752, IMG submission 187272) | Marine sediment microbial community from Union City, CA, USA - Pond 2C Sediment 2 (SPAdes) | ecosystem: Environmental > Aquatic > Marine > Intertidal zone > Salt pond sediment ... | reverse complement strand
GAGGATCCCCGGCTGGCCGCCGACCGGCTGCTGCCCTTCGCTTTCACCGTACACTGGAGCGATGCATATCCGATCCTGAGCAACAGGGGGTTCCGCGTGACCGTCTGCAAGCCGGGAGAGGGCCTTCTCGACTTGGATGGTATCACGGAGATCATCGCTTCACTGGAGCAGGATGTGTACGTCTTCGCTGCATTCCAGGCGGAATCGATGGAGATCGAGGATTCACTTGTGTGCGCTTACCTGCTGGACTTGCAGTCACGATTCTGCGGTAACGTAATGCCGCGGGGTTCACAGTGAATTTGGAGGGAAGCACTGTCATGCAACTTCAAAGTGCCCCTGGCTCAGCGCGTCGTGCCGACGAACGTATAATAGCCCGGTACAGGCGCCAGCGCCGCATCGGCAGGATCATGCGGGTAGTCAACAGGTTCTTGGCTTATGTTCTGCTCATCGTTATTGTTCTCAGTATGGCAGTGCCGCTCTTCTGGATGGCTGTGTCGTCTCTAAAGACCGAGGGCGAGAATCTCTCGTATCCGCCTACGATCATCCCCCAGAAGTGGACCCTGGAGCATTATCGGACATTGTTCGGCAGAACACAGTTTCCAATATGGTTTCGCAACAGCACCCTCGTATCTATCGGCACTACGCTGACCTCAATTGCAGTGAGCGCTATGGGGGCCTACGTCTTCTCGAGGTTCCGGTATCGGTTCTTCGAAGCATTCTCTCGCGTGATCCTGTTTGCCTACATGGTGCCCAGAATTCTGCTCCTCATCCCAATATACAGAATTGTGTGGTCGCTCAAATTGGGCAACTCTCTGTACGGGTTGCTGGTTGTTTACAACGCTTTTCTCATCCCGTATGGTCTCTGGACCTTGCGTTCCTACTTTGCCGGGATACCGCACGAGATTGAGGAGGCCGCCCTGATAGACGGGTGCAGCCGCTGGCGGGCTTTCATTCAAGTAGTCCTACCCCAGGCACTTCCAGGCATCATCTCCACAGCCTTGTTTGCTTTCCATGTGGCCTGGAATGAATACCTCTACGCTTCAGTTCTCCTATGGTCATCCGATCTTATGACGTTGAGTGCCGGCGTGAGGAGCTTGATGGGTGAACTTGCACCAGCCTCTTGGGGCCTGCTGATGGCCGCTGGGATGATGATCACCTTGCCGGTGATCATTCTGTTCTCTTTCATGCAGAGCTTCCTGATTGCCGGATGGGGTGGAGGAGCAGTGAAGGGGTAGCGGCGTCTCCAATACTCTCAGGGAAGCTCCGGGTAGCGACGTGGGGAAAGGGGGTGGCTAGAGCACAGATTGGAAATCAGTTTCACTTGAGCGTTTGACCAATGGGTTCGATGGTAACGACAGTAGTTTAGAAGGAGGATGTGAGATGCAAGCTAATAATCTGCGATGGGGATTGGTTGGGGTCACGATGGCGCTCGTCATCAGCGTGGTGGTCGTGGCGTGCGGCCCTGCCCCAACACCGGAGATGGTCGAGGTCACCAGGGAGGTGGAGGTCGAAAAGCCGGTGGAGGTCGAAAAGGAGGTGGAGGTGGAGGTAGTGGTGACCGCCACTCCCCCACCACTGCCCGCGGGAGGAGTCAAAACGATTCCCTTTATGACGACCGAATCCGACCCTGAGACGGTGGCGATTCTTCAGGAGATCATTGGTGAGTATGAGGCAGATCATCCTGACGTTCGTGTGGATCTGGTTCTCACGGCACATGGCTCGGAGGAGGAGCGGTTGGTCACGGCAAACGCTGTGGGGGCGGACCTGGGTGTGGTCGCTGTCCACCCGGAGTTCTTGTACGATTACGTCGCGGCCGGTTATCTTCTTCCGCTGGATAGCGTGGTGGACGGTGTTGGCCGTGACAAGTTCAAGCCCGGCGCGGTCTTGAGTTTGGAGGGCCACGACTATGCTCTCGGCTACGCCTCCGGCAACAATGCCACGCTGTGGGTGCGGACGGATCTCCTGGAACAGGCCGGTCTCGACATACCGACGAGCTACGACGAGTTGCTGGCGGCTGCCGAGGCGCTGACCCAGGACACGAACGGCGACGGCAGGATCGATATCTACGGTTGGGGTAGCCCGGCTGCCGCCAACGGCGCAACCTGGCTGCGGTTCAATACCTTCGTCTACCAGAACTGTGGCGACTACTTTGACAAAGAGGGCAATTTGGTGTTCGATAATCCCAATGTCCTGGAGGCGCTCAAGAAATACGTCGCCCTTCTGGAGTACGCGCCGCCGGACGTGACCGGCTGGTCGTGGTTCGACGGCATCGTCGGGATGACGGCCGGGACGGTGGCCATGCATCCCTACGGTGGCCGTCTGGGGTTCAATCTGTACCGCGACAAGCCCGATATACGCGAGAATACCGCCGTCATCTGGGGGCCTTACGGCGAGGTGAAAGCGGGCCAGGGGGGGTACGACTACTGGGCGGTTTCCGCCAATGCCCGTTGGCCGGAGGAGACGGCGGATTTCCTACGGTTCGTCTTCACCGGCGACAGGTTGGCCCGCCTCAATATGACGGTGCCCGGTCACCTGATCCCACCGACGAGCGAGATCCAGGAGGCCATGCTCGCGTTCGATCAGCCTTATGCGTTGGAGTACAGCGACGACTTGAAGGTTCTCTTCGATACCGCCGCCTGGAACGCCTCACCGATGTTGAACATGGGCGCGGTGGACGTCGAAACATGCACTTTCGATCCGGTCTACAATCCTATGCCCTGGGGTGCTTCGATCTGGGGGGCGAGCCCGATCGAGGCACAGATGGTCGAACGGGTGGTCGTAGGTGGCGAGTCGCCCGAGGAGGCCTGGGAGTGGGCCTACACCGAGATGCAGAGAATCGCCGACGAGTGGAAGGCGGAGCATCCGGATTGGAAGCCGGTGGCCAGCCAGTAGTAGCTGTCCCGCAATCTTCAGGTTGGGGGCCCCCTGCGCGTAGGGGCTCCCAGCCTGAGATGATCCCGTAACTGCTCAGGCCAGGTGTCAGGCACTGGCGGCGGGGTCGCCGCTTGGGCGAGCATCTGAAGCCAAAAACCTGCTTGGGCCTACTTGGGCCTTCAAGTGAAGTGGCAGATGGAAAGTGCCTGGCACCTGAGTAGTGACACGATCCCTTACTCGGTGCTGGAGTGGAGTCTGCATATGAGATTCAAAAAGTTCAATCTGGGCATGCGTGTGGGCGATAGGGTTTTTGCCTGGGGCCTGGCAGCCCCTTCCATCATCTGCCTGGCCGCGCTTTCAATCTATCCCTTCCTCACGGCGATTCAGAGTACTTTCTACAGCGTCGGTACGATCACCCGTGAGACGAACTACGTGGGGCTGGACAATTACGTCTGGGTTTTTGAGTCAGAGCTCTTCTGGCAATCGCTGAAAAGATCCTTCATCTGGGCTTTTTCCGGTGTGAGCATCCAGCTCGTTTTGGGCATCATTTTTTCGTTGGTCCTGCATCAAGAGCTCAAAGGTCGGAACATCGCTCGAGGTCTGGTTCTGTTCCCCTATCTCATACCTAACATCGTGGCCGCGATCGTGTGGCGGTTCATGCTCAACCCAACGGTCGGCATCATCAACTATCTGCTGGTTGACGTGACCCATCTGCTCAGAACGCCCCTGATGTGGCTGATGCGCCCACAAACAGCGCTTGCGGCCTTGATCCTGGTGGGAATTTGGAAGTATACGCCCTTCATGGTCATGTTGCTCCTGGGTCGCTTACAGACGACGCCCCTCGAACTCTACGATGCAGCGAAGATCGACGGGGCCAATGCCTGGCAATTGTTCCGGTACGTCACGTTTGCTTGGTTGAAGCCCGTTATCCTGATCGCCGCATTGCTGCGCACGATCTGGCTTTTCAACCATTTCGACCTGGTTTACCTGATGGCGTTCGGCGGTCCGATGTACGCCACCACGACCGTGCCCGTGCTGATCCGCGAGGCTGCCTTCGACGATCTCCGCATGGGACGAGCTGCTACCATCAGTATGTACCTCGTTGTCGTTCTGCTCGTCCTCGCCATCGGGTATACCTGGGCGTACTCCCGGGCGGAGGAGAAGGTCACGTACTAACCACTTGCCAGCCTGGGGTACGTTGAAAGGAGTGTGTGAGTATGCCTGATCTGGACGTCAATGGAGTGGATCTCTGGTACGAGCGCTCGGGCCAGGGACATCCGGTGATATTTCTCCATGCCTTTGCCGTAACCGGTGCCATGTGGTCCTCTCAGGTACCTGTCTTGACCACCGCCGGGTACGATGTGATCTGTGTCGATCTGCGCGGCCACGGGCGGTCCCCGGCCCCTCCCGGTCCGTATACTCTGCCCCAGATGGCTGCCGACGCGCATCGACTTATCGAGCATCTGAAGCTGGGTACGGTATGTGTCGTCGGTTTGTCTACAGGCGGGCGGGTCGCCACGCGTCTGGCCCTCGATTATCCAGAGGACATCGCTGAACTGGTGTTAGTGAGCACCAAATCGGAGCCGGCGATCGAGATCTGGCATGAATTGAGGGAACTGTCGCGGATAGCCGAAGAAGGCGATGTGGCGTTGGCCATTGAGCGATGGTACGATCGGCATTATCAAGAGCTGGCGGATGCTGCGCCTGGCCTAGTGCATACCTTGAAAGACGGATGGCGCCAGGGGTCCGGTAGTGGGTTTGCCGGTGTAGCCCGGGCGATCACCGAGATGGAGTCCGTGACTACCCGGATTTCTGAGATCCGTGCTCCAACGTTGGCCGTAGCCGGCGAACTTGATCCGCCGTGCCATCCTTACGTCGCCTGGTATGAGCGCTCCATTCCCGGTTGCCAGGGAGTGATTGTGCCGGCAGCCCACCATTTCGTGAACGTCGAGCAACCGGACCGTTTCAACGACCTGCTGCTGGAGTTCCTGGCCGCTCGTGAACGGTAGACCATATGAGAATCACGCGAGTTGCAGCGCTGAATCTGGCCGGCCACGTCGTCCTGGTTCGCATCTCTACTGACGCAGGAATCGAGGGCATCGGTGAAGCAAGCCCGATGTATCCCCAGATCATCTGCGCTGTCGTCAACGAGGTATTGGCCCCACAGATTGAAGGCGAGAACCCGTTCGAGATCGAGCGCCTCTACGATCGTATGCTGTACTCCCGTCCGGGTCGCTATTGCAATTACAAGCTGGGTCCGCAGGGTGCGCTTACCTCGGCCATCAGCGGGGTCGAGATTGCCTTGTGGGACATTGTGGGGAAAGCGCTGGGAGAGCCGGTCTACGCGCTTCTGGGTGGGCTCTATCGCGAGCGGGTGCAGGTCTTTGCGAGCATGGCGCTGGCGCGCGACAGGACGCCGGACGCCTGGGCGGCCCGCGCCCGGCACTTCGTCGAGCAAGGGTTCGGTGGGGTGAAGGTCGCTGTCGGACAGGAGTGGGGCCGCGACAGTGGCGAGGACGACCCGGTGGCTACGGTGCGGGCCGTACGTGAGACTGTGGGAGATGGCGTGGATATTCTCGTGGACGCGCATAACGCCTACTATCCCCACACGGCCGCAGCCATCGCCCAGAAATTTGAACCCTATCGCGTGTTTCACTTCGAGGAGCCTGTCGCGGCGTACGATTGGGAGGGACTGGCCTGGGTCCGGGATCACACGACCACACCTATCGCCGCCGGTGAGCAGGTGTATACGCTGCCTGAGTTCCGGCGGTTCCTGGCGGCGGGGGCAGTAGACATCTTGCAGTTCGACGTGACCAAAGCCGGCGGACTGTGGGCAGGCAAGAAAATCGCGACACTGGCCGAGGCCTGGGGGGTGCCGTTGACCCTGCACAACTATCACTCGCCGGTGGCTACCGCGGCCATGCTGCACTTCGCGGCTGCGACCCCGGCGTGTCGGTATCGACAGGAAGTGCGCGCTGACCCTCACCCGCTGGTAGACATTGTCCACAACCCACCCCGGCCGGAGGCTGGAACGATGGCTCCTCCGGCATCTCCTGGCCTGGGGCTCGAATTGAATGAGAAACGGATCGCAACCTACGCTTCAGGAGGTGGTATTGACTCATGAGTATAGACGAGAGATGGCTACGACAGGAGATCGTCAGGATCGGCCAGCGGCTGCATCATCGCAGGCTGATGTGCGGCTACGATGGCAACATCTCGTACCGCGTCGCAGAGAACGAATTCCTGATCACGAAAGGCTGGTCCAGCCTCGGGTTTCTGACCGAGGAAGACATCGTCAAGATCGACCATGACGGCAATGTCTTGGAGGGCAAGTACCGCCCGACCGGCGAGTACCGGTTACACGTAGTGGCCTATAGGGAACGACCGGATATCTACTGCGTCGTCCACGCTCATCCCCTATACTCTACCGTGTGGGCCAGTTGGGGACGGCCGATTCCTGCTTTCATCCTGCCTGAGATCGGTGTAGTCTTCGGGGAAGATATTGCCATCGCGCCCTACGCCGCCACCGGCACGCCGGAGATTGCCGAGTCGATCGCTGATTTGATTCGCACCCGCGATGCGGTGTTGATGGCCCGGCACGGTGCGGTGACTGTCTCCAACAAGAGCCCGGATGAGTCGCTGTTGGATGCCTACAACAAGATGGAGAAGGTAGAGTACGCGGCCGAGATTCTGTACCTGATCGAGGCGGGCGATCGTGTCCCTACGTTGCCTCCCGAGGAGGTCGCGATTCTCAAAGCCGCCCGCGTAAAACGAGGGCTGGGCCTCAAGCCGCCCCGGTTTCCTGAAGAGTAGTCCGGTGAGCCCCAGGACGTAGGGTGGATGGCATGATGCATCTGGCTTATCATACTTTTGCCTTTGGAGGTCGCTCGTGGCTTCCATCCTGGACGCTGGATGAGGCCATGCGACTTACGGCGGAGTTGGGGTTTGAGGGATTGGAGCTTGCCGCCTGCCGGCCACATGCCTGGCCGTCCGATCTGGATGCGGCGCGGCGGCGGGCGATACGGAAGCTCGCCGCCGATTGCGATCTGGCACTCTCGGCGATTTGCCCCAACCCGGTTAACCACAACGTCGCCAGTCCGGTAGCCGGGGAGCGGGAGGGTACGGTCCGGTATCTCGTGGAGTGCCTTGACCTGGCTGTGGATTTGGAATCCCCCATCGTGAGGGTAGATGGTGGCTGGAGCGTACTCCCCCACAGCCGGGATGAGGCCTGGGGGTGGGCTGCGCAAGGGTTGGCCGCTGCGGCCCACCAGGCTGAACGGCGGGGTATCTTGCTGGCTCTGGAGAACATCAACAGCCGGCGGGCTGACGTGGTGGTGAGCAGTCGCGACGTGGCGGCCATGGTGGATGAGGTCGGCTCTCCTGCGCTGCGGCCGATGATCGACCTCTATCATATGCATCTGGAAGGGGAGGATCCTGTCGAGGCCATCAAGCGTTTGGGCTCCCATCTGGCCTACGTGCACTTCCTAGATGCACGGCAGGCCGGTCGCGCCCGCGTCGCGCCGGGCTGGGGCGAAATGCCGCTGGTGGATATCCTGTCGGCGCTGCGGCGAGTGGGGTATGATGGATGGCTCAGCGTGGAAATCTGGGGAGGTGACCCCCTGGCTTTGGGTCGTCAGGCGGTGAGATTTTTCGCGGAACAGCAGCCTGGGCAACGTGGAGGGGGAGAATAGAAGTGGGAGAGTTGGAGGGAAAGATCGCGTTGGTCACTGGTTCTTCGCGGGGTATTGGTGCGGCCATTGCAACTGTGATGGCTCGCCACGGTGCCGACGTGGTCGTGCATTGCCGGGAAAGCATCCGTATGGCCGAGGATGTGGCCAGTTGTGTCCGCGCGATGGGTCGACGGGCACTGGTCATCCAGGCCGACGTGACCGACCGGGAGCAGGTGCAGCACATAGTGGACACGATTATCGCTGAGTGGAGGCGGATCGACGTCCTGGTCAACAACGTGGGCCACGCCTACTACTACCGCATTGACACATTGGTGTCCGATGAGTGGTATCGCAGCGTCGACACGAATCTCACCTCGCAGGTCTATTGCATCCAGGCGGTGTTGCCGGGCATGGTGGAGCGGGGCGGGGGGCGTATCGTCAACGTCAGTTCCATCTCTGCTCAACGTGGCAGCCCCTCTGGTGACTTCGGCTATTCGGCGTGCAAAGCGGGCATCCTAGCGGTGACCAAGACGTTGGCTCGCCAATATGCCTCCCAGGGGGTCATTGTCAACGCTGTGGCTCCAGGCATCATCGACGCGGGGATGACCGATGGCATGTCTCCCGAGCGCCGCGAGCGGGCGGCTGCCGCCACCCCCTTAGGTCGTCTTGGGCGTGCGGAGGAGGTCGGCGAAGTCGTGGCCTTCCTGGCATCGGACCGGGCGTCGTACGTGACCGGTCAAGTGATCGCGGTCAATGGTGGTTTGTACGTGTAGCCTGGTGCATCGGCACGGTTGCCTGGGTGGGGGAAAGCCTCGTGGCTGCCGATGTGTGAGGTGAGAGAATCAGGAGGACAGATAGTGAGTAGACAACTGAAGAGCTATCAGTTGGACATGGTGATCAGCGAACTGATTGATATTGTGGGAGAGGATGACGTGACCACGGCGACGCCAGACCGTTTCGTCTACGCCGTGGACCACTATTGGATCCCGGAGATGTGGGTGGATCGCGGGCAGGAGCCTATCCTGCCGGATTTTGTCGTCCACCCTGAAACACCGGAGGAGGTTTCGCGCATCCTTCAGGTGGCCAACACCTATCGCCTGCCGGTTGTTCCGTGGGGTGGGGGGTCGAGTTCGCAGGGCGGTGCGTTGCCCATCTTCGGGGGCATCATCTTGGACACGAAGAAACTGGACAAAATCATCGAGATCGATGAGAAGTCGATGACGGTGACAGCCCAGGCGGGCATCAATGGCCAGCATTTGGAGTGGGCGGTCAACGATAAGGGGATGACCGTGGGCCACTACCCGGCGGCCCAGCGGGCTAGCACCTTGGGCGGGTGGCTGGGACCCCGTGGCTCCGGTACGCTCTCCACCAAGTACGGCAAGGCCGAGGACATGGTCATGTCGTTGCAAGTGGTGCTGCCCACCGGCGAGATCATCCGTACGCTGCCCACGCCCAACCACGCCACCGGCCCCAGCCTCCTGCAGCTCTTCGTGGGCAGCGAGGGCACGTTGGGCGTCATCACCGAGGCGACGTTGCGCGCCGATCCGCTGCCGGAAGAGCGGCGTTTTCGTTCGTTCCTCTTCAAAGATATGTCGGATGGGCTGGAGGCCGGACGGCGTATCATGACGGCCCGGCTCCGCCCGGCGGTGATCCGCCTGTACGACGAGGTGTCTACCGTCAAGCAGGTCAAACGGGTGTTGGGCATCACCGTGCAGGGCTCGTACATGGTCGTGGGATTCGATGGGTTCAAGGAGTTCGTGGACCTGGAAGAGGCCAAGGTGATGGAGATTTGCGCCGGCCTGAGGGGAGAGGATCTGGGCAGCGAGGCCGGTTGGAAGTGGTGGAATCACCGGTACGATTTCTATTTCCCGCCACGCCTCAAGTCGTTGCCGCGGATGTACGGGACCACGGATACCGTGTCAACCTTCAGCAACATCGAGAAAATCTATTATGCCAAGAAGGAAGTGATCGAGCGCAAGTATCACAAGTGGCATGCGTATTACCTGGCCCACTTCTCCCACTGGTATCCGTGGGGTGTGATGGTTTACGATCAGTTCGTCGTGGATGACCCGCCGCAGGATCCGCACCAGGCGTTGCTCCTCCACAACCAGATCTGGGCCGACGCGGCGCGTGCCTCGGTGGCAAACGGTGGGGTGCTCAACGAGCACCATGGGATTGGGATCAAGCTGGGTTGGTTGATGAGGGAGCAATACGGACCAGGCTGGAAGGCGATGCAGGGGATCAAAGACGCGCTTGATCCCAACGGCATCATGAACCCCGGTAAACTGGGCTTTGCCCTCCGCTGAAGGGCTCAGAAGCCCTTTACTCACTTAGAAGGGAAGGCGGGCTTGGCAGCCCGGTCGTAGATAGCAATGATGGAGAGAGACATGGTTTTTGAGGAATTCGAAGAAACGATCATGGCCTGTCGGATGTGCCTGATGTGCCGCCATGCCTGTACTGTGTCGAACGTGACCCAACGTGATACCAATCTCCCGCGTGGGAAGGCGCTGATGTTGTTCGCGCAGCAGGCGGGGTTGCTGAAGTGGGACGAGCGGGCTGTCGAGATCGTGTACCAGTGCACCAACTGTCACCTGTGCCGGGAGTGGTGCGTCAAGGGATGGGATATTGCGCCGGTGATGCTGGCCGCTCGCGCGGACGTCGTGGAGAAGGGAATGGCACCGCAGGGGGCTGTCCTGATCAGGGACAACATCGCAAGATCTGGGAACCCCTATGGGGATGCGGAGTCACAGCTCGGGGACTGGGTTGAGGCTCTCACCGATCCCCGGCGCAGCCGGGGCGCCGGCTCCGAGGGGGAGAGGGTGATCGAGGCCGAAACGGCCGACGTGCTGTTCTACGCGGGCTGCACGACCGCCTATCGGCGGCCAGAAATGGCCCGCGCCGCGGTCGCCCTGCTGCAACATATCGGAGTTGACCTGACTATGCTCCGGGACGAACCGTGCTGTGGCGAACCACTGTACGTCATGGGCTTCCGCTCTGAGGCCAGGGCGCAGGCCGAGCGGACGATGGAGCGCATCCGCCAGACCGGTGCGCGGACCGTGGTCTGTTCGTGCCCGACGTGCATCCACACCTTTCGCGTCGACTATCCTGAGTGGGGCGTCGACGTTCCTGAGGATGTCCGCTTTGTCCACGTCAGTGAGTACCTGGCGGAGGAGCTGAACGCTGGCCGGCTGGCATTTACTCGTGCTCAGGACCTCAGCCTGACCTACCACGACCCGTGCAGCCTGGGGCGTGAGTTAGGGATCTACGAGGCACCACGGCAGGTGCTGGAGGCTGTCCCTGGGGTCGAACTGCGCGAGATGCGCCTGAATCGTCAGCATTCGCCGTGCTGTGGAAACGGCGGCGGCGTGCTGGCCACCGATTTTCAATTGGCCTACGGTGCTGGCAGGAACGCAGGCGAGATCGTCTTGGAGACGGGGGCCGATGTGCTGGTCACCGCCTGCCCGTCGTGCAAGCACAGCCTGATGAAGCACGTCCAGGGCATGGAAGTCCTGGACATCGCCGAGTTGGTGGAACGAGCCTTGTAGATCGTTGGAAAGATGTAAGTAGTCAAAAAATACGGAAGGAGTGGTTCACGATGAGAATCGACCCCGATACCTGTATCGGTTGCGGCCAGTGTATTCCTTATTGTCCGATGGGGGCCATTCACTTGAATGACGAGGATGTTTCTGAGATCGACTGGGACGAATGCGTGGAATGCGGTGTCTGCCTGCGGAATGCAGATTGCCCTGTGGATGCGATCGTGGAGACCGAGAATCCCTGGCCACGTTCGGCGCGCGGTTTCTTCTCCAACCCCCTGGCAGAGCACAAAGAGACCCGCATCCCCGGCCGGGGCACCGAGGAGATGAAGACGAACGACGTGACGGGGCGCTTCAAGTATGGCGAGGTGGGGCTGGCTATGGAAGTGGGGCGTCCCGGCACCGGCACGCGGTTTCGTGACGTACAGATTCTGACGATGGCTGTGGCTGAACTGGGCATCCGCCTTGAACCCCAAAACCCACTCACGCATCTGATCGTAGATCAGGAAAAGGGCTTGCTCAATCCTGAAGTACTGGACGAGAAGGTTCTGTCGGCCATCGTCGAGTTTACCGTCCCCATCGAAAAAGTTCAGGCCGTCGTCCAGCGATTGCGCGAGTTGGAAGGGCAGTTGAACACCGTTTTCAGCGTGGACTTGATCTGCAAAGTGCAGCCGGATGGCTCAGTGCCAACTGTCCCGCTGATGGAGGAGCTTGGCATCCCACTGTCCGTGAATGGGAAGAACAACGTTGGCCTGGGACGCCCGTACTTTGAGGAGGCATTGCCGTGACCCACAGTCTTCATCGCCAGGGGACACCCGAGAACCTGCAGAACGATTACGTAGTCTTCACTATGTCGGCCAAGGGTCACAACGAGGCCGGATCCGCAGCCAAGATGCAGGAGTTCCTGCGCATTATGCGGCGGCACCGCCCGGTCAACCTGGGCGATATGAAAACGGGCAATTGGTTTCAGGTAGATCCGGAGAAAATCGAGGCTGGTGTACAGGACACCTCCGTCGTTCACGCCGTGTTCACCGACATGGACACCGTGGCCGACGTGCTTGGAGAACTTCAGAAGGCTGACCTAGGATTGTCTGTCGTGGTGAGCGGACTGTTGGGACCGATCCACGAGACGTGCCGTAACCTGGGCATGAAGCCGGCGCCACACACGGTGGAGCATTCCCTCGGTGTGTGGGGGAAGACGGACTTGCTGCCAGGCGAAGAAATCCTCCAGATCAGCACGATGTGTGGCCATGGCATGGTGAGTTTTGGCCTCATCGAAGAGGCAGTAGCCGACGTGAAGGCTGGCCGAAGCGCGCCGGAGGAAGCCGCCAGGAGATTGGCTGAGCCCTGTGTGTGTGGCATTTTCAACCCCACGCGCGCGGCTGTGCTTCTGAAGATCATGGCGAATCGTTGAGAGTACCACACTGGCATACCGGTGCACCTGCTCTGCTCCGGATCCTTCGAGGGAGGTGGCTCGGAGGAGGGCCGATGGCTGCTGTGTTACAAACACACGCTACTACCCGGCCAACCGGCTTCGACGAGGGGCGAGCAGCGGTGCGTTTCAACGTACCGCTGCAGCCCCACGGGAGCCTGGTTCTTTCCGCGCGGGGACCTCATCCCCGCGTGGCGTGCTCTGCGCCGCCCGTCTTTTGTCGCACTTCCCTACCTGTTAGACAATTCCCTGGAGTAACCCAAACCCAATGACCGCCCCCGACGACGCGGTCCGCAAACTCGAACAGTGAAGACCCTAATCCGTTCTCGACAATCTCGCAGACTTCTCCCCCTTTGTTCTCTCCGTTCAGTATGAAGGGAAGCGAAGCGACACACTCCTCATCACAGATAGGCCTTGGCGGTTGAGCCAAAGAGTCGAATTTTCCCCTGGATCACGGATTGCATGGCGGAGACTGCATCCGCCATCAACGCCAGCAAGTCTGGGAACTTGTCCGAACGCAGCCGGTCTTTCAAGGTGCCCAGGTAAGCCTCGCGGACCTGCGTGTTGACGTTGATCTTGCATACGCCGAACTCGACTGCGCGGCGCACCAGACGATCCGGCAGCCCGGAGGCCCCGTGGAGCACAAGTGGGACAGACACATTCCTCTGGAGCGCGCTCAGGCGGTCAAAGTCAAGGCGGGGTTCTCCGGGATAATGACCGTGGACGTTGCCGATGCAGACGGCCAGCGCATCGACACCCGTCCGGGCGACGAATTCGGCCGCTTGCTCGGGGTCGGTTAGCTTGGCCTCGTACTCCGGGATCGTCAGCCCATCCTCTGTGCCGGTGAGCTTGCCCAGCTCGGCTTCGATGCCCCGCTCCTGCGCGTGCGCCAGTGCGGCCATCTCTCGGGAGAAGGTCAAGTTCTCAGGGTAGGGCAGGTGCGAGCCGTCGGCCATCACAGACGTGAAACCCGCTGCCAGCGCAGTTCGGATCTCGTCCGCGGACTTACTGTGATCCAGGTGCACGGCCATGGGTACGGAGGCCTCACGCGCGGCAGCCAGGCAAAGTGCGGCCAGTGCCCGGCCGCCGGCACTGAGAACGCGCGGATGGACCTGCACGATCACAGGGCTGCGCTCGGCCTCGGCGGCGGCGACCACCGCACGAACGCCTTCCAGATTATAGGCGTTGAATGCTCCCACCGCATAGCCGCCTTCGCGGGCTGTTTGCAGAAGTGGTATCGTTGGTATTAGCACAAGGACGCTCCTTTACACCTGACGTGGCTTTCCATCGGCAAACACGGACGTTCCGCGCGCTGCGGCCCAGGCAGTCATACGCCGGGGGTCTCCATGGCATATGCGATCGGCAGCCCATCCCCTGGGCCGCGGTGGGCCGTCGCACTCGACCTTGATGACGGGAAACAGATCCGTGGGCGGCTCATGGGGAAGTCCCCGCATGGTGAGGTGGTCTGTAGTCTGGCGAAAGGACAGTTCCTGGCCTGTGGTTAGCAGCACCACCCGTTTGACTGGAGTCTCCAGTCCGGCCAGCGTGAGTGCCTCCCGTCCGTCCCAGAAACGGATAATCAAGTAGAGGTTGTTGCCCTTGCGAGTCTGGCGGCCGTACGTGGTGAAATCGCAGACCCCGCCCTCCTCAGAACCGTAGATCGCCTCGCCATGGACATCCATCCATTGTCCGATCGCTTCGGCCCGCTCAATGAATTCCGGCGGCATCTGTCCATCTGGATCCGGTCCCACGTTCAGCAGCAAATTGCCACCCTTGCTGGCTGTGTCTACCAGCGTGTCGAGCAGCAGATCAGCCGGCCGCCATCGCTCACCGATGGTGTAGCCCCACAGGCGCCACGTACTGACCTGGCACGATTCCCACGGGCGGTTCGCATCGGGAGCCGCGTGATGCTCGGGTGTGCCGAAATCCCCTAGCTTCAACGACCAGCCACCGGGATTGGGATCATCGGTGGGTTCTGCGCTGAGACGCTGACGACCTTGCTCATCGTATTGGGGAAGCGGTTCAGAAGACTGAGCGCCTGGAGGTTCCGCGCCCAGCCGGTTGTTGATCAGAATGTGGGGCTGCAGTGAGCGGACCGTTTCCACCAACTCCGCGCTTTTCCACGCTGCCTGGTCGTGGGGCCAGGCAGCGTCGAACCACATGACGTCGATCCTGCCGTAGTGAGTGAGTAATTCCCGCACCTGGTTGTGGACGTAGTGGCGAAAGGTTTCCCAGCCTTGTGGATCGTGGGATGGTCCTTCCCAATAGGCCGGGATGCGCCAATCGGCCAGCGAGTAGTAAAACCCTACCCGCAGGCCCGCTGCCCGGAATGCCTCCACGTATTCACGGACGAAATCCCGCTGGGGAGCCTGGCGGCCGCTGCTGTAGTCGGTGAACTCCGAATCCCACATGCAGTAGCCATCACAGTGGCGAGTCGTGAACACGGCGTATCTCATCCCCGCCCGTTTGGCGACGACGGCCCAACTGGCTGCATCAAAACTCTGTGGGTTCCAGCGGCAGGCCTTCTCTGCGTACTCCCGCTGGTCGAGATGCTCTCGGAACAGGGACGTCTCACCACGGCCTAACACGGCGTACGGCCCCCAGTGAATATACATGCCGAACCGGTCGTGGACGAACCAGCTCAAATTATCCGTTGCCTCTCGGGTATCTACGGACACTCTGAGTTCCTCTGCACAGAAATCTTCTCACCCCGTAGGATCTGGATCGTCTGGGCCAGGGCGTCGGGTCCACCCACGTTGCCCGGGAAGACCACGTAGGGCAGGCCGGGGTATGTGCTTTCCGGCCCCATCCGCCAGACGGGGACGCCGGGCACGATCTGGCCCAGCACCTGGGCCTGGCGTACGCCCAGCCCGCCTGTGGCAAGATCGCTTGACGTGATGCCGCCCTTTCCGATCAGGTACGCCGGATGGACGGACAATCGGCGCAATAGCGCGACCAGAGCCTCGGACACCTGTTGGGCTACTTCCAACTGGGCAACGCCGTTCGGGATGATCAGTTCCCGGCTTGTATATACCAGCACATCCTGTCCGCCCTGCAGTTCTGTCTCGGTCCGGTTTAGCACCTGCTCGATTTCTGGCGCGCGTGCGTTTGCATCCAGTATGCGTGAAACGTGCAGCTCCAGACCGCGCGTGCCGGGCAGTTCAAGCGCCGCGTTCAATTGCTGGGTGGTGCGTCGGACGTACGAGCCGACCAGGGTCAGCCCGCCGACTCCCTCTCCTCTGCCTGAGGCCTGCAGTTCCTCGCTGGCCAGGAGCCCGCGGTCTGGAATTCCGCCGCGAACCTTCACGAACGAGGCCGCCGTGCGAAACAGAAATCGCTGGCTCTGGCTCTCCGCCTGCATCAAGCCCCACACGAAGGCCTCCACGTCGCGATACGTGATGGCGTTGACGACGATAACCCGTTCGTCCCGGGCCTGCGATAGCAGGTCCATGACCGCATTGGGTCCACCCTCTCGGATCGCGCGCAAATCGACGCTCAGCACGGCCTCGGCCGGCACCCGCCCCTCCGTCTTCTCCGCCACCCACTCCCGCAGGTCGGAGTGCCGGTAGCCAAAGGTGGGATCCCGAGCAAACTCGGTCTGCGCGGCTGGCACCAACTCTGCCCCCATCTGCACCCAGTGCACATCATTCACCGTCAGGCGGCCGCCTTCCAGGAAAAAGGGGACGATGACCACCCCGTCGTACTGGATTCTCAACTCCTCCTCCAGCGTCTGGCGTAGGGCCGACATTTCGCCCGGATAGTGACCGCGCAGGGTGGAGTCGCTGCGACTTACCACGACGGGCTCGACGCCCCGCGCGCGGGCGACCTGGCACAGGTTGCGGGCGATTTCCCGGTTCATCGCCTGGGCCTGCTCCAGGGGATAGCGGCGGGAGTTTGTGAGCACGTAGAATGTCGTCTCTGCCTCCTCCCACGCCCCAGCCAGTGCCTCCGGCGTCCACTCGGTCAGCACCGGCAGGCCGTGGACGGTCTGAGTGCCTGTGGGGTCATCGTCGAGCACGACGACCTTGCGCCCCGACGCAATCGTCGCCTCCCGGATCCGTGCTCGCAGATCACTCTCCGGCCACTCGGGCGGGAGCGTGGACAGCACCTCGGCCGTACGACTCCGCTCCATGCCCCTCCGCTCCGTGCGCCCACGCTCCGTGCGCCCACGCTCCGTGCGCCCACGCTTGAGCTCCATCCTGACTCCCAGCCTCCTAATCTGTCATTGTTCTGCAATCCGCATCTAATCCGTTCCTGTCCTGCAATCTGCGTCATGGATACGCCGACTGCCCACCATCGACGGGCAGGGCGACGCCGGTGACGAACGATGCCGCGTCGCTGGCGAGGAACAGGGCTGCAGCCGCGATCTCTTCGGGCAAGCCCAACCGACCGATGGGTTGTGCCTCCACGAAGGCCTGCAAGTCCCCTGGTGAGCGCGAGGCGCGGATGAGGGGCGTGTCTGTTGGACCGGGGCAGATACAGTTGACGCGAATATTGTCCGGCAGATGATCGCACGCCATCGCCTTGGTCAGCCCGGTGACGCCAAACTTAGAGGCGGTGTAGGCCGCGATGCCTGGCGCGGCATATTGCCATCCCACCGACGAAGAGATGTTGACGATCGCGCCGCCACCGCTTTGCCTCAGCGCCGGAATCGCCGCCTTGCAGCACAGAAAGACCCCGCCCAGGTTGATCGAAAGCAGACGATTCCACATCTCGACCGAGGTGCTCACGACGTCCCCGCGGGTGTAGACACCGGCGTTGTTGACCAGGATGTCCAGGCGCCCGTACGTCGTCAGCGCGACGTCGACCATTCGCTGGGTATCCTCGACATTGGAGACGTCGGTGCGCACGAAACGAGCCCGTCGACCACCCGCCTGGATCTCCTGCACGGTCTCGTTGCCCGCGTCCTCGTTCAAGTCTGCCACAACCACGCTTGCACCCTCGCTGGCAAACGTGGTGGCGATAGCGCGCCCAATGCCCACGCCGCTTCCTGTGACGATGGCCGCTTTTCCCTTCAGTTGCATTAGCCGCATTCCTCCTCGGGCGGATAGGTGAAGACCTCACCGGAACGCAATACGACGGGCTTGGGCCCGTCCTCGCTGGTCAGCATCGAGGCGAACTTCTCCACATCGGGTCTGCCGTCGGGATCCAGGTAATGGCAACAGATGGCGTACTCTAGCCCCAACCACATCGCAGCCAATGCTCCTTCATCGCCGCTCATCTCGTTGCCGTAGTGATCTTTCAACCCGAAAGACTGTAGATATTCCTCCTCCAACTCACACGCGCACATCAGCCCTATGTTGGGTTGATACAGCTGGCCGATCAACTTGAGATCGCCAAAGATAGCCGAGTCGCCGGAGTGGTAGATGCGGCAGTCATCGGCAGCGTAGAGAATGAAGCCCATGGGCGGTCCCGAGAGCCATTGGCCGTCCGGGGCGACGCCCACCGAGGCATGCATGCTGGGCACCGACCGGACGCGTATGCCCAGGGGATTTACCTGTCCGTGCCAGGGCACGGTGCGGAATTGTTCCGAATCGACCCCTTGACACCGCAGGAAGTACTTGACTTCCTTTCCGCAGACGACCGGGCAGCGAAATCTGCGGGCGATGGCCGCCGCGTCGCCCATGTGATCGGCGGCCAGGTGGGTGACCAACAACAGGTCGACCCGCTCCAGATCCGCGACCTTGACCGGGCTGGCGGGATTGTTCTCCAGGCACGGGTCGATGAGGACCACCCGGCCATCGGGCAAGGCAACCTCGAAAGCTGCTATACCGAAAAATCTGATCTTTGTGCTCATATCAACCTCTCTGGAATCTCGTGGATGGCCCGCGGGCCGTCATCGGTGACCAAGACTGTCCCACCGACAAAGGCCCCACCGACGCCGGGCACCCGCACGGCCGGATGGAGCACCAGTACCAATCTTGCCTGGATGGGGCGCTCAACGTTCACCCCCACGCTGGGTGGTTCTGGCAGGTCGAGGCCGATGCCGTGACCGACGTCGTGCTCGACGTAATCAGAGTAGCCAGCGTCTTCCAGTACGGCGTGAGCGGCTCTTCCAACCGCCCCCAAGGGCGCCGTGAGACAGATAGCATCGACGGCCGCTGCATAGGCGCGGTAGGCGGCCTCATAGATCGCGCGTTGCTCGGCGGTGGGTTCATCCACTGCAAACGTCCTGGCTACCTGGGTCCAGTAACCATCTACCTGAACGGCAACTTCGAGGATCACTGTGGACCCCGGCTCGACGGCCTTGTTTTCCGGCGGGCCGATCAACTCCCGGCTGCCCCGGCTGGCGATAGCGACCAGGTAGCTATCGGCACCTGCAGATCGGGCTGCCGCCTCAGCGATGGAAACGAGATCATACTCGCTGACCCCGGGCGCTACGGCTTCGCCAGCCGCCTCCACTGCAGCGTCGGCCACCCTGGCCGACTGCTTCAGCAGAGCGAACTCGGATGGGCTCTTGATCAGCCGGAGGTCCATCGCCAGAGATCGAGCGTCGCTGAAGACTGCTTGTGGTAGATCGTTCCGAAGTTGGCGGTACAGCGTGTAGGGCAGTTCGTCCATCGTACCGTCGCCGCTGACCAGACCAATCCGCCCCTCGTCGAGGTGCAGATTGTGCAGGCGAGCCGCCGCGTCCCGACCCAGGGCGCTCATGTCGCCGCTGGCTCTCACGTCAGCAAACCAGCACATCGACCGCGCCCGCTCCAGGTCGAAGGGGAAACGGATAATAAGGGTGGGATCCCGTCCCTGGGTGATCACGACCATAGCGGCATTCGCTATGTAGTTTGGAGTGTAGCCTGAGACGTAGCGCACCTGTCCCCGCTTCCAGGAATAGACCAACAAGGCATCCAATCCCTCGCCCTCCATGGCCTGGCGGATTCGGTTCAGACGCACCACGTATTCCTCCCGAGATATGGTCATACTCTCTCCCTTCTTCCTTCTGTCAAGCCTTCATCAACCAATCATAGCATCAGATAAGGATTTTCTATGCACCGGCGCACGGTGGACAGGAAAGATGCAGCCTGCGCTCCGTCGACCACCCGGTGATCCACGGAAAGAACCAATCGCATCATCGGCCGCAGGACGATCTGCCCCTCCACGCCGACGGGCCGCTCGGCGATCCGCCCCACGGCCAGGATAGCTGCCTCTGGGGGATTGATGATCGCCTGGAAGGCATCGATCCCGTACATCCCCAAGTTGGACACCGTGAAGGTGCCGTCGCGAACCTCGTCGGAGGCAAACTTAGTCGGTGTTTCGGCCTGAGCTTTCTCCCGTAAGTGAGCGATGGTGGCCTGAATCTGGCCCAGGCTCATCTCGTCAGCGCGATGGATCACCGGCACCATCAACCCATCGGTCGTGGCTACAGCCACCCCGACGTTGACCTCACGATAGACCCGTAGCTCGCCATCTACAAAAGAGGCGTTAAGCTGAGAGTGTTGGCGCAGCGCGTGGGCCACGACTTTGACCAGCAAAGCTGTGTACGAGACGTTGCCCCTGTTTCCCTCGGCATAGCGAGCCCGCCAGCGGCCTGCTTCGCTCGTGTCTACCTCGATCTCCAGGCTGAAATGCGGAACAGTTCGAACGCTGGTCAGCATGCGCTGGCCCGTGGTCCGTCGCAATTTGGAGAGTTGGACGACGTCGTAGGGAGCCTCTCCTGAAAAAAGTGCCTTATCGGGCGGCACAGTTACGTCTGGGACAGTCGTCCGCTGGGCCAGGTAAGCCTCCACGTCCGCTTTGGTAATCCTGCCGTGTGGACCACGCCCGTGGAGCTGCCTCAAATCGATGGAGTGCTTCTTCGCCAGGCGCCTGGCCACCGGTGAGGCGACGATCCGTCCACCAGCCCAGGGGGACGGAGGCCCAGATGCTTCAGAACGCCGTCCTGCGCTTCGAGGGGGATGAGAGGGTGTCGGAGGCCTGGCCGGCGCGCCCCTGACCTCACTTTCGGCGGGAATCTCTTCTCCCGCCGCGACGATCCGGCCAACAACCTCTCCGACGGGTATCTCGTCGCCGGGCTCGAAGCGCAGACCATGCAATGTCCCTGACTCCTCGGCCTCCACGTCCACTGCGGCTTTGTCGGTTTCCACTGAAAAGATGGGCTCGCCTTTTCGGACCTCGTCGCCCTCCTGTTTATACCACTCCAGCAGAACACCGGCGTCCATGTCGTGGGTCAGTTTCGGCATGAAGACTTCAACGGCCATGTGCTACTCCTTGAGGTATAGGACCTCTCGCACGGCCTGCACGATTCCCTCGGTCCGAGGCCACACGAGGCCCTCCAGCGAGCTGGCGTAAGGAATCGGTACGTCCTGGCCCGTCACCCGTACAACCGGCGCGTCCAGCCAGTCGAAACAGTTCTCGTAGATCAGCATCCCCCACTCGGCACCCACGCCTGCTGTCCGGCAGGCCTCTTGCACCACGACAGCGCGGTTGGTCTTGCGGACCGAGGCGAAAATCGTCTCCTCATCCAAGGGCTTGAGGGTGCGCGGGTCGACGACCTCGATCTCGATGCCATCTTGGGCGAGTCGATCGGCCGCCTCCAGTGCGAAGTGCAGCATATAGCCAGCGGCCACCACCGTCGCGTCCCGTCCGACCCGCTTGACGTCCGCCTGGCCCAGCGGGACGAGGTATTCTTCGTCGGGCACCGGGCCCTTCAGGCTGTACATGGCTTTGTGCTCGAGGAAGACGACTGGATTGTCGTCCCGGATAGCTGCCTTGAGCAGCCCCTTGGCGTCGTAGGGCGTCGATGGCAGAGCCACGATCAGCCCAGGTGTATGCACGTACCACGCTTCCACGCTCTGGGAGTGTTGAGCCCCTGCACTCTTCCAGGACAACCCCCCCTGAGGCATACGCAGCACCAACGGTGCTTTGCACTGGCCGCCGAACATGTAGCGTACCTTAGCCACCTGGTTTACGATCTGGTCGAAGGCCAGGGCTGAGAAGTCGGCGAACATGATCTCCGCCACAGGTCGCATACCCGTCATCGCCGCACCCAGAGACGCCCCAACGATGGTGTTCTCGCAGATCGGGGTGTTGCGCACTCGTTGAGGGCCGAACTCTTCGAACAGTCCTTTCGTCACACCGAAGGCCCCACCATGTAGGCCGACGTCTTCACCCAGGATGAAGACCGTAGGATCGCGGCGCATCTCCTCGTGCAGCGCCTCTCGAATCGCCTCCAGGTAAGTGCCGCTTCGCTTCCCTTCATATTGATAGGTCAACTCAGGCATAGACGTACTCCTCGTACGTTTCCGGCAGTGGCTCGGGGCTCTGCTGGGCAAAAGCGAGGGCCTCCTCCACCACCTGCGAAGCTTCCGCCTCTAGCGCATTCAGCTCTTCCCGGTCGACGCCGTACTCTGTTTCGAGCAAGGTCCCAAACCGGGCGATTGGGTCGCGAGAGCGCCGGACTTCTTCCACCTCCTCGCGGGTGCGATAGACTTGAGGTTCGCCGAAGTAATGTCCCTCATAGCGATAGGTCTGGCACTCGATGAAACAAGGACCACCGCCCGAGCGTGCCAACTCCACGGCTTCATGGGTTGCCGCGTACACCGCCAATACATCCTGGCCGTCCACACAGGCACCGGGCATACCATATGCCTTGGCCAACACCTGGCGGTCCTTGAGTGCAATGGACTGATCGATCCGTGTGGAAACGGCGAACTGGTTGTTCTCGAGGAGGAAGATGACGGGCAGGTCCCACACGGCCGCCAGGTTGAGCGACTCGTGTAGTGTCCCGTGGCCCATCGCCCCGTCCCCAAAGAAGGAGACGACGACACGATCTGCCCCTTGCATCTTGGCCGATAAAGCTGCTCCGACCCCCATCGGCACTCCGGCCGCGACGATGGCGGATGCCCCCAGGCTCCCCACATCGAATGCTGCCACGTGCATGCTTCCGCCCCGACCCCGGCAGTAGCCTGTGTCCTTGCCCAGGATCTCAGCCATCAGCCGCTTCGGGTCGGCGCCCTTGGCGATGTGATGGCCGTGGCCTCGATGGGTGCTGGTGATCCAATCGTCCGGGCGCAGAGCGGTGCATACCCCCACGGCCACGGCCTCCTGACCGATGGACGCGTGGATGCCACCTTTTACGAGCCCCTTCTTGTACAGGTTCCCAGCCGCTTCCTCGAAGCGCCGGATGGTCAACATGGTGCGATACATCTGTCTTACAGTCTCAAGAGAAAGGTCCATTATTTCACCTTAGCGAGTCAGTGAGTCAGCGAATCGGCGAGAATAATCTGTTGGCGCTGATTACCCTATCGAACCTTCGTAAGGTGTCGCTTCGGGCGAAGCCGAAGCGCCTTCGCTTCCCTTCATACTGAAAGGCGCCGCTTCGCTTCCCTTCATACTGAAAGGTTTGCGTCAATCCAAACCCAGGAGCTGGGCCGGGGTATCTCCCGCCATCACCTGCACATCGTGCTCCGAAAATCCTGCGTTCAGTAACGCTGCGATGTACGCGCGCATTCCCTCCACCGGCGGAGGAAGCGTGGCCACGCCGAAATCTGTCGTCAGCAGTGTGGAGTCCACGCCCACCTGCTGGATATCGGAGACGATGCGTCCGAACGGCACGCCTCCCCCCACAGGCATAGAGGACACGTAGCAGCGCTCGAAGGTAGCCCCTAAATCACGCAGTTCCACCTGGGTACTGGCAGGCATGTCCACCCATGGCACTTCAGGGTGGGTGATCACCAACTTGCGCACGCCGGCAGCGAGCGCAGCCCGTGCCAGGCACACGCTCTCCTGCGCTGACACGTGGCCGGTGGCCAGGACGGCATCGTGCTGTTTGACCAGATCAAATACGTCGAACAGCGCGGGCTGGAGCTGCCCATCGTCTGTCAACAGGCTGATACCAGCCGACGTCATTCCATGTTTGACAATGTGGTTTTGGGCCGATATCGTGGGCATCCAGATCACCCGGGCGCCCAGGCCCAGCGCCGCCTCGACCGCAGCCGGGTTCAGGCCACCGACGGCGTCGTTTAGAGTCACCGAGCCGAAGACGCGCACGCCGGGCACCACTTTCTCCGCGACGGCCGCCCGATCGGCGGTGCAGGTGATGTGTGACTTGAGAACAACGGCCCGCATCTCTGCTGCAGCGGCTTGACGGGCGGTCTCCAGGTCGTCCAAGCGGCGCGGGCGCACATCTGGCGCGGTGTGAATATGCATATCGGCCAGGCCGCTCAGATCGACGTCGTGGGGATGTACACGCATTTTCGCCTCTCAGGTATGCCCATCGTAATACGCGCTGCGGCGGTGTTCGGAAATGCCGGAGGCGTGATGGGATTCACGGGCACGGTCAACTCACAGGGTTATCACATGGTTCCTGGCCGCCGATTCGTAGGCGGCCAAGGTGGCCTCCAGCGTCTTGAAGTTGTCGCTGGCGACGGTCTCGGGCAACCGGCCCTCCCGCAGGCAGTCGATGAAGTGCTGCTGCGCCGCGACGTAACTGGCCTGGTAGGCCTCGTCTGGCGTGACGTCGAAGGCCGGCTGCTGCCAGGTGTCGCCTCTGGTCGTCACCTGCAGGATGTCCCCCCGCTCCGGGAGCAAGTGAATGCTGCCCGCGTCCCCTTCGAGCACCATATGCTCCAGATGGCTGAAGCGGTGTTCTGCACCAATCGTCGCCCAGCTGGCATCGATCAAACCTGTGACATCGCCAAATGTCAGCGTGACCAGAGCCCGATCCTCGCCCTTGTACAGCGGGCTCACCTGGTCCATCCGGGCGTAGACGCTGGTTACCCGGCCAAAAAAGAAGCGCATGACGTCGATAATGTGGATTCCCCACTCGTAGAGGATCAACCGATCCAACTCGGCCATGTACGCCTGCTCGACGAACACGGGGTGAGGGCTGCCATCCGGTCGGGGTAAGGCCGCGTCACTGCGGCGGGAGATGCGGATGTACCTGGGGCGCCCGATCACCCCCTGATCGAGCAAGCGCTTGACCTCACGGTACCAACTGCGCCATCGCCAGTTCTCGTTGATCGAGAACAGGACGCCCGCCTGATCGCAGGCGTCCATCATTGCCCGGGCATCGTCCAGCGTGGGAGCGAACGGCTTCTGGCACAGCACGTGCAACCTGTGCGCGGCTGCGACCTTCACCTGCTGGCGGTGCACGTGTGGCGCCGTGGCGATGTCGACGAAGTCGAGTTCCTCGTTTTCGAGCAACTCGCGGTAGTCGCTGTAGACGTGCGCCAGCGGGATGCCGAACTCGCGCGCCCGCGCTTCGGCCTTGCTCACCGTCCGGTTGGCCAGGGCCACGATCTCAACGCCCTCGATACGCTCCCATGCCCGCAGATGAAACGGGGAAATATGCCCGCAACCCAAAAGAGCCCCACGCAAAACCATACAATCTGTCTCCAATCATTCCGATGCATATGAAGCCACACATCTCCAACCGTTCCGAATAGCGCCCCATCACGCATCATGCTTCACGTTCCGGTTTACCAAATGTCGATGATCACCTTGATCGCTTCCTCGGGATGCTCGTGGACGAATCTCAATCCCTCCTCTACGTCCTCCAGAGGAATGTGGTGTGTGATTACCTTGTCGATCGGATATCGTCCCTCGGCTACCCAGCGCTGGGCCAGCTCGAGCAGATCCTGCGTCTTGTCAATCGTGACTTTGCGCCCGATCAGGTTCACGCCCTTCATCAGCGTGTCCCCGATGGACAGCGGATGTCGGGTCGGAGCGATGGTGAACAGGCGCACGTTCCCCCCCGGCTTCACCAGCGCGACGCCCAAATCCAGACCGCTCTGGTTGGGCGTGCGGTCCTCGCCCATGGTCTCAAAGACGACGTCTACTGCCCCAAACCGTTCGTGGATCACGCGGCCGATTTCCTCGCGGCTCATCTCCAGCACGTTGAACGCGGCCGACGCGCCCAGATCCAGCGCCTTCTGCAAGCGGAAGTCGACCAGGTCCAGCGCGATCCAGTGCTTGGCGCCGAGTAGTTTGGCTGCCATGCCGGTGAAGAGTCCCGCCGGGCCAACGCCGATGACGGCTGCCGTATCGGTGGGGCGCATGCCAGAGCCGTAGACGTTGCGCATCGCCCCACCGCCGGCCAGTTCCAACACGGCTCCCTCGTCGTAGGAGACCCGCTCGTCCAGCTTGACGATGGCGATTTTGTTGGGGTCTAGCGTCGTGTACTCCGCGAAGGCTCCCGTGGCCTTCACGTACCACGTGAGGCGATCTCCCGGAGCGAAGCCTGAGATGTTCCTGCCGGTCTCCACGACCTCGCCGCTCTGTTCGTGTCCCAAGATGTGGGGGTAGCCGCCGACGTAGTCGATGATCGACGCGCAGCCAGCGTACACTTCCCAGTCGGACTGGTTGCAAATCGCCGCGCGGTGTATCTTGACGAGAATCTCGTCTTCTCCACAGGTGGGCTCCTCCACCTCTTTGACCACCAGCTTATAGGGTTCCTCAATCACTGCCGCACGCATGATTCTCACTCCCATTTGGAAGAAGGCGGGTAGCAAACCCGCCCTGCTTCATCTCACTCCCGGTATCCGCCACCGACAACCGCCCCCCTTCACTCGAATCACATATCACGCATTGCGCAACACGTCCCGCATCACGTTTCACGCTTCACGCTCTGGTTTAGCAAACGTCGATGATCACCTTGAGCGCTTCCTCGGGGTGCTCGTGGGCGATCTTGAGAGCCTGCTCCGCGTCCTCCAGCGGGAAGTGGTGGGTGATCAGCTTTTCGATGGGATAGCGGCCCTCGGCCACCCAGCGATGGGCCAGGTCGAGCAGGTCGCGGGTTCTTTCGATCGAGACTTTGCGTCCAACGAAATTCACGCCCTTCATCAGTGCGTCACCGATGGATAGCGGATGCCGCATTGGCGCGAAGGTGAACAAGCGCACGTCCCCACCCAGCTTGACGATGCGGATGGCCAGATCCAGGCCGCTCTGGTCGGGTGTGCGGTCTACGCCCATCGCCTCGAACACGACGTCCACCCCGCCCAACTGCCCGTCGATCGTCTGGGTGATTTCCTCGTGGTCCATCTCCATAACGTTGAACGCTGCCGACGCGCCCAGTTCCAGTGCCTTCTGCAGCCGGAAGTCGATCAGGTCCAGCGCGATCCAATGCTTGGCGCCGAACAGCTTGGTCACCATCCCGGCCAGCAGTCCCGCCGGTCCCACGCCGATGATCGCGACTGTGTCGGTGGGCCGCATCGTAGAGCCGTAAACGTTCCGCATCGCTCCGCCGCCGGCCATCTCCATGATGGCGCCCTCGTCGTACGATACCCGATCGTCGAGCTTGATGACAGCCAGTTTGCCCGGGTTCAGCGTGTTGTACTCGCCGAAAGCGCCCGTCGCCCGCCAGTAGGCCGTGACCCGATCGCCCTCGGCGAATCCGGTCACATTCTTGCCGACCTCGACGACCTGGCCGCTTTGCTCGTGTCCCAGGATGTGCGGGTAGCCGCCGATGTATTCGATGATCGACGATGTGCCGGTGTACACTTCCCAGTCGGACAGGTTGCAGACCGCCGCTCGATAGACCCTGATCAGAATCTCATCATCTCCACACTTGGGTCTCTCCACCTCTTTGACAACCAACTCATAGGGTTCTTCAATCACTGCCGCACGCATCTTTTCATCACCTCTTATGATAGTTCCTGGTCCTTCAGATTCGGCATTTCTGGACACGCATCACGTTTCACGCATTACGCGCTTCGTATTCCGTGTTGCGTGTTTCGTCTATTGCCTGCAGGTAGGCCAGTGTCTGTTCGTACGTCTCCGCCATGCGCTCCGGCTCGACGTGGGGCTCCAGAGCGTAGAAGTCATTGTACCCATCGCTTGCCAGTTCAGCAAGCAGGCCTTGGTAGTTGATCGCCCCCTGGCCCACGGGAAGGCACACGTACGCGCCGCTGTGGTCGGTAAATCGAAGCATCTGGTCGTCGTGGCGGGACGGGACGTAGCGAGCTCCGTCCTTCAGATGCACGTAACCGATGACGTCTCTGAGCACCTCGTAGGCGTACGGGTATGGCTCCACGCCGGCGAAGTAGAAGTTGCACGCGTCGAACGTAGCCCGAAAGTGCGGCGAGTCGACGCGTTCCACCAGCTCTCGAATGCACACCGGGCGGCGGGTGACGTCGCTGGCCTGTGGATCGTCCCCCAATACGTCAAACTCGTTCTCCAGGCAGATGGTTACGTCCAGGGCTGCGGCCCGCTCCAGGCAGGGCTGCAGGTTCTCGACGTAGGTCGCGATCGCCAGATCGTCGTCCCGTGTCGGACCGTGCCCGAAGTAGGTGTTGGCAAGCGACGCTCCCAGGCGATGGGCCAGCTCGATCCCCTCAATGAGCAGTCCCTGCTGGGCGGCTACGTCGCCTGGCCAGTACAGGTGGGTCCAGGTCGACACACACACGACGCGGATGCCTGCCTCGTGGATTTGTTCGACGCTGCGATCCAGGCCCTCCACCCGGGTGTTCTTGGGAAACCACAGATCGACGCGATTGATCTGGTAGGATTGCGCCGTGTCCAGCAGCTTGGTTACCGGCGCGCCCTCGAAGAAGTCGCCGGTGCCTGAAATAACCAGATTCATCCTGGCTCCTTTATCCGGTGAGGGTGATCGTGACGTCGGGTGACAGACTCTGCTCCACAAATACGACCATGGTCGCGTCCTCGCGCGATGGTCGGTATTCGCCCTCGCTCAACTGCTCTCCATCGACGAACACGTTCACCTTTTCCAATTCCCATCCCAACAGGGTAAATACAGGGTTCAGCACCTCGCCTTCTGCTTCCAAGTTGAAACTCAAGCGATGATCGGTGATCAGGAACCCGTAGGTCATCTGAGCGTAGTCGTACCCCATGAATCTTCCGCCCTCCGCCACCGTCACGCGGGCGGGAATCAGCCACGATCTGGTGAGGTCCAATAAGTAGGCATCGTCTCGGTCCGTAGCCCCGGTCAGGAACAGCCAGCGGTCGTTGGGGCGCGGAATCCACCATGGAGCACGGACCTTGGGGTCCACGCGTCCCTCGGGATGCATGTACCACGCGCCAGCGCCGAAGATGGACGTGTGCGTGGCCTGCTTTTCACAATCCTCCAGGTGCCCCGGTCTCGAAACCCGGAAATCCCTGCCTTCGTAGATCGGCCAGTGGGGCCATATACCATAGGGAGGCCAGAGGCGGACAGGGATGTTGCTCTCGTTGCACCAGGGGCAGATGGCGTGGGGAAAGAGAGCCTGAGAGGTAGGGAATATGATGAAGGGATCCGGTCTGTCCTTGAGGTGGGCGCGGACGATGATCTCGTCCCAGGATCGGGAGGAAGGGTGCTCGACACATAGAGTCTGCGAAGGCATGCGCCAGGTCGGCTCCCATCCTTCCTTCGTCCACGTCTGCTCGTATCGATCTCCTGCCAGGTTCATGTAGCTCGCAGCTCGCTCCTCGATGTAGTCGAAAGGAGTCATTCCTTTGGGGCTGACGAAGATCATCTCGCACACTTCCCAGAAGGTGGGCTCCCCGTCCTCCGTGTGCTGATTCCCCGGATGCGCCACCAGCTCCCGCACCGCGTAGCCGGGCGGATAGACGTGGTAGGTCTCCTCGGCGGTGGTGTTCCCGTGGAACAGCTCGTACCGGGTGTTGTTCACGGCATAATCCCAGTGCACCACACAGCGGGCATGCCCCCTGCTCACCAGGTCCACCTTGCTGTAGCGACATTCCTTGTCGTGGATCGGCTCGAAGTTGTACCCCTTCGACTTGGTGCCCATCGTCTCCAGCCACTCCGAGGTGAACCATGCATCCCCCACGTCCCAGCACGGAGCATACTGGGCTTTCTCCCAGCAAACGAGTCGCCAGGGGGTCTCGGTTTCGACGATGAGGGCGTTCCCGGTGACGCCAGAATAGGTCAGATCAGTTTCGTATGCTTCCATGGTTGGCTCCCTCTGCTTGACACGGATGGACAGGATCAGGAGGGATTCCTGGAGTGGTAGAACGTGTTCGTAGGCCTGACTTTCAATTCCCTCACGTCAGTTGCCGGACCGCGGAGTGCGATCGTGCGGTTTTCCCCGGGCAGCAGGTCGAAGTAGTTGTCCTCGACCCATACGCTAGGCGGGATGTGCAATCTCACGGCCCAGGCGAACGCCGGGCTCTCAAGATGCAGGCGGAACTCCCGATCCCCGATCTGCTCCACGGTATGATGTATCTCAGCATGGGGCAGACCCAGCTCCTTGAAGTTAAACCCGGTTGGGAACCAGCGGTTACGGCTCACGGTCTGCCCGTCCACCAGGAGTCGGGCGAAGGATATGAAACGTCCCGGCTGCGCGCGGACGGCGTCCGGCAACGGGACCTCGGTCACCCGCTTGGCGTAGTTTGCAGGGCTGACGAGCTCTACTTGCTCCACGTGATCTGTCGACCCCATCAGATCCAGCACGCCGTACTCGACCAGGCATTCCGTGCTCTGAAGTGTACCGTTGGTCAGCCAGAGCGCAAGGCCATCCCGCCCCTCCCATCCTTCCTCTTCATGGAAGGAGAGCAGGAATGGAGCCAGCGCCCGCCGGACGTAGTAGTAGGCCGGCTTCTTGTTCAAATAGTAGTCCACGATGGACCAACCGATGGCGCCCCAGGCATCGGAGTACATCCAGAACAACGCGCCGCTGGTGGCGAACTTGCGGTGGCGGAAGTGTTCCAGTGAATACTTCAGGGCCTCAGCCTGGATGATCTGGGTGACTTGGACGTATTCCTCCAATGGAAGCGTCTCGGGGTCCCCCCAGTATAGCCGCAGGCAGGTCGCCAGGTTGTCTTTCTCGAACCGGTTGTTGTGGAAGTCCCAGCCAGGTGAGCCCACGCACCGCTCGTCTGCAGGCAGGAAGCGCCGCAGGCTCTCGACCGCAGGTGGTGACAGCATACCGTACTCGCTGATGAACTTCCCTCGATCAGCGCCCCAACGCCGGAAGTCCACCCGCTCAACGGGATCCTTCAGGTTGATCGGCACGTCCCAGTGATGGCGATCGCCGGTTGTCTCGCTGTTGGAATCATCGCCCCCGTAGGGACTGGAGGGCCAATAGGGACGGGTGGGGTCCAGTTGGCCGCAGATCTGGGGCAGGATCTGATGGTAGATCCTGTGGCCGTAGAGGGTGGGCAGGTTCCACCCGGCGTCCACTCTCCGCTCGTAGATCCAGTCGTTCTCGTTGTTCCCGCACCACAACACCAGGCAGGGATGGTTGCGCAACTGCTTGACGATGGCGGTTGCTTCAGACCGCACCTCGTCGCAAAACGCAGCGTCATCGTCGGGATAGAGCGAGCAGGCGAACATAAAGTCCTGCCAAACTATGATGCCGGCCTGATCGCACAGCCGATAGAAGCAAGGATCCTCGTAGATCCCCCCGCCCCAGATGCGGAGCATGTTGAAGTTACACTCCGCTGCGGCAGCGATCAACGCCTGGTACTTCTCCGGCCCCACCCGCGCGGGGATGGAATCAGCCGGCACCCAGTTGGCCCCCTGGCAGAACACCGGTTGGCCGTTCACCTGGATCGTGAACGAAGTCCCCTCGTCACCCGGCAGTGGCTCTTGCACCAGTTGGACCTCCCGGATGCCGAACTGGGTCTCGTAGCGATCGAGAATCTGATCCTCGTCCGACGCTTCGAGCGAAAACCCGTAGAGGTTGGGAGCGCCCAGGGGGCGGGGCCACCATAGTTTCGGGCCTGGTACGATTATTTCAGTCTCGATCGAATTCATCCCCGGTCGCAGCGTGACCTCAAGCGCGTCCTCGTAGGACCGGCTTTCGTCCAGACAGCTTGTTATCTCGGAGGTCTCACCCTCCAAGGCGACCTGACGGTCGCCTTGGAGCCGGTAGGTCAAGCGAATCTCGGTTTCGGCCTGGGCGAAGCTCTCGATTTCGATCTGGATTTTCACCCTCGCCGTTCCGTCTTCCAGGTGTGAGGACAGAAATACGTCACGGATCGCCACGCGCCGGAACGCCCGCAGCGCGATAGGCCGCCAGATGCCGCACGTGAGCAAACGCGGCGCCCAGTCCCAGCCGAAGGAGAACTGGGCCTTGCGCATCCACATGCGCGGCAGGCCAGAGGGAGGCAGGCTGGTGATGTGCACGTAGCGCCGGCGGTCGCCGGGAGCCGACCGGAGACCCACGTCCAGCCGGACGACGATCAGGTTCTCGCCACGGCGGACGACGTCGGTGACGTCGAAGATGGCCGGAATGAACTGGTTGTTGTGTTTCCCCACGGGCTGGCCATTGAGCCACACATCGGCTGTGAGGTCAAGCCCGGCGGCGTGCAACTCTACCCGGTCAGCTTGGGCCAGGAAGGAGTCGTCTGCCCCGAACGTATGACTGTACCACCAGTCGTACGCCTCCACCCATCGGCAGTCCAGGGCGTTCTTGCCGAACAGCGGCTCTGCGATACGTCCCGCGGCCAGTAGATCCAGATGTACGTCACCCGGCACCTGGGCCGGGATGGCGCGTTCGGCAGGGACGCCCGTCCGCCACCAGCCCAGCGCATCGCCGACGCCGGGTGCACTCTCGCTCAGTTGCCAGCGGCCATTCAGCTCCATCTCTTTCATCGGCCCAACACCTCGCGTGCCACGTCGATCCAGCTCTGGATAGCGGCCAGCTCCGTCGGCAAGTCTCGAATGACCTCCAGGGAATCCACTTTGACGTAACACTCCACGTGGTCCGGGATCTGCTCGACGATGTCCTGAAGGTGGCGCCGCTGTTCTTCGGGGGTGGCTCGCTGTACCTTGTCGACCGGCTCAACACAGATCTCCAACGGTATCCCCTGCCCACCCATCGTCTGGCTGGCCTTGGCTACGTCGGTCCAGGGGCCACAGTGAAATAGATCCAGCACCGGGATGCGCGCGATGTCCCCGATGAGCTTCGTCGTGTCGCCGCAACTGTGCCAATAGAAGATACCGCCATAGTGTTCGCACAGGTCCATCTCAAGGGGCAGGATCATATCCCGATAGAGCGCAGGCGAGAGCGTGGGGCAATAGACATCGTCGTTCCCCAACACACCCCGCGTCCGCTCCACGCCCAGGAAGCGATCGCATTCTGCCTGCCACGACTTGCGCGCCTCGACGATGGCGCGCAATAGCTGTTGGGCGAACTCCGGGTTCAGGAGGAGGTCCATCAGGAACTTGTCGAACCCTCTCAGTTCGCACGCAACGCCGAAGGGGCCCATGAGCCAGTCGGGGAACTTGACCAGGAAGTCGTCGCCCAACGCTTCGGTCATCTCCGTGTAGAAGCGATGGATCAAGGGCATGATGCCGCACTGATGGAAGTCAGGTGGCTCCATCCGTTCGAGATCCTCGGGGCTCTGTACGAGCGGATGGGCGTAGTCGAGCCAGGGATGTCCCTCCTCCGTGAAGCCGAACGGCATACCCATGACGGTCCCTTCCAGGAGCGCGGCGAACAAGATACGGAAGCTCTTGTCGATGTAGGTGTCGTCTTTGAAGTGTCGCGCGTGGTAGATCTTCATCTCGAGCTGGGCGGTCAGGTACGTGAGTGGATCCTGATAATACGCGACCGTGTCAAAGCCCAGGATCTCCGACCACATCGCCAGTGCCGGCTCGACGACGAAGGGGATCTTACCTCCTTCCCGGGGGGCAGGCAGCGTCCGGATGAGCGCTGGCTCCCACCGCTCGTGTGGGAAGATCTGCCAGAAACGCGCCCGGGCCTGATTCTCCGCGCCCTCGTGGATCCCGCGCACCTGGTCCATAAGCGCCTTGACACGGTCTCGATTGACTTCCATCATCAGGGTCTCCTCAGTCCATGTGCCACCTTCGGTTGCCTATCGCTGATTCGCCGACTCGCTGATTCGCTCACTCGCCTATCCCTTCAATGCGCCGGCGGTCATTCCACGGATGAACTGCTTCTGGAAGAAGAAGTAGAAGATGACGGGCGGTAGCGATGCCATGCTCAGCGCCGCCAACATCGGCCCCCAATCGGCGGCCCAGATGTCTCTGAATGCCATCAGCGCCAGGGACACGGTGTTCAAAGCGGGATTCCGCAGGAAGGTCAACGGATACATGAAGTCATTCCACAGGAAGACGAAGTAGAAAATAGCGATGACGGTCAGTCCACCGCGGGCCAGTGGCAATGCCACACGCCAGAATGTACCGAACTCGGAGCAGCCATCGATACGAGCAGCTTCCAGAATCTCGGTTGGCACGGACATGAAGAACGAGCGCATGATAAATACACCAAACGAGGTGGAGCTAAAATAGATGCAGAACAGCGAAAGGTAATTGTCGATCAAGTGCAAGCGGTCGAAGATGATGAAATTGGGAAGCAGCGAGACGTGCGGAGGCACCATCATTCCTGCCAGCCAGAAGTAGAACAGAAATGTCTTTCCGACGAAATTCAGCTTGGCGAACACGTAGCCGGCCATCGTGGAGATCAGCAGGATGCCGGCAATGGAGACGACCGTGACAATGACGCTGTTCAGAAACGCTCGGCCAAACTTGGCCACTTGCCACGCCTCCGCGTAGTTCTTCAGCGTGGGGTGCAGAGGCAGGGAGAAGGGATGCGCCAGTACCTCCCAGGTCTCCTTCAGTGAGCCCAGCAGCATCCACAGGACCGGATATGCGACGATCACCAATACCAAAAGGCAAAGGGGGTAGTACAAGAACAGCGGTAGTACCTTCCGTAGTCTCTTAGATCTCATCGGTTGACCATCTCCCTGATTTCAATATTCGATTTCCTCGCCTCTGCCTCGCAGCCAGAACTGGAAACTGCTGACGACAAAGGTGATGAGGAACAGGACCATAGCGTACGCCGAACCGTACCCCATCCGGCTGTGCTTGAAGGCCTGGAAATACATGCGCACGGAAAGGACTTCCGTGGCGAAGAACGGTCCGCCTCCGGTCATCACGATAACCAGGTCGAACAGCTTGAAGCAGGTGACTGTGATCAAGACCGCTACCGCCGTCGTTGTCTCGCGCAGGAGAGGAATGATAATGCGCCAGATGACGTCCCACGGGCTGGCGCCGTCTACCTTGGCAGCGTCGAACAATTCCTCCGGGATGGCTTCCAGCCCGGCGATGAAAATGAACATGCTTAGCCCGAAGTCCTTCCATATGTGCACGAACACCAATACGTAGAAGGCCAGCGTGGGATCACCCAGCCACACGGGCTGCACGTTTTCCAGGCCGATGTTCCGCAGAATCATGTTCACCAGCCCCTGGGATGGCGACAGGAGCAAGGAGAACAAGATGCCGACCACCACCAGGGAGAGGACGGTGGGCATGAAGTACACTCCACGGAAGAAGGTGGACAGGTGGAATTTCTGTTCCAGAATGAGAGCCAGCGCTAAGGCAAACACTGTCTGCACGACGACGACGAGGATCACAAACTTGATGTTGTTCCTCAGCGCTCCCCAGAAGAAACGGTCGTTCGTCAGGGCCAGGTAATTGTCTAGCCCGTTCCACTTCATCGTCGCGAAGCTGTAGCCTTTCCACTTGAAGAGACTGAAGAAGAACACAGATAGGATGGGCACGAAGTGAAACGGGACGTAAAATATGAGACCAGGCAGCAGCAGCAGGTAAGCGGTCAGGTTACGCCGCCTGCTGGATCTGCTTCGACGATGTCGTGTCGGCCGTTCAGATTTTGCGTGCATAGTTACCTCTCGCAACCGTGGTGCGTGATGCGGCGGCATTCAGAAATGCCGGGTCTGAAGGACTGGGAACTATAGCAAGAAGTGGCAGAAGTACAACCGGACGAATAGAGATCCAAGGTGCAGGGGCTTCCTCTCTGAACCCGTGGGCAGATGCAGACCCAAAGTAGAAGAGGAAGCCCCCGCGTCAGGCATCAGGCGCTACTCAAGCGATAGAACCCCTTCTGCCTCGTGGATCTCGTCGATCAATTCCGCCCATTCTTGCGTGTCGATCTGGCCGGAGACGACGCCCGTGGAGCCTGCCCAGTGGCCGTCGTCGCGCACTGCGGAGGGGACGTACAGCTCCAGCAGGTCGACCACCTTCGCGGACTCCAGGTAGTCGGCGATGGCCACCATCTCCGGGCCGGCGGTGTCATCATTGACCGCGTCCTTGACCGCCAGGAACTCCTGGGCTCCCTCTACCCACAACTGAGCGTTCTCCAGGCAGGTGATGTATTCCACGAAGGCGACCGCCTCGTCTAAGTGCTTGGACTTGCTGGCCACTGTCCACTGCACGTTGCCGCCGGCGAGCGCCACTTTGTCCCCGCTCACGCTGGGGATGGGGATGAACTCGAACTCCCAGCCCGGCGGGGCCAGGTCGCCGCCCTTCTGGTACAGGTGCCACGAACCGGCCTGGAAGAACGCGCCCTGCCCCTGGAAGTACAGCGCCCGCGCTACGTCACGGTCGTCGGCTGCCGCACCGGCAGGGAAGTATCCTTTGTCCACCATTTCCTCAAAATGGCTGAGGGCTTCGACTACATCGGGATCCGTCCATTTCTTCTCCCGCTGAGCCAACTTCGTGATATCCTCCTCCGACAGGTTCTTCTGGAGCAAGTGCATCACCCAGTGCCCGCCGGTCCAGCCAGCCCCCCCGTCACCGAAAGCGATGGGAACCTCGCCGTTCTCCTTCAAGGTCTCGCACATGGCCATGAGATCATCCCACGTCTCGATGGTCGTGGGGTCGAGGTCGTATTTGTCCATGATCGCTGGATTGTACCACAGCAGGTCCAGGACGAGCACGCCCCACGGGATGGCATAGCGACGGCCGCGGATGACGGAGTTAACCTCGGCGGTCCCCGGCACGAATCGATCAGCGTGATCTTCGTACCAGTTGGTCAGGTCGTAAATCAGGCCGGCGTCCACATAGTCCATCAGCTCGGCGCGCGACTCGGTGACGAACACGTCGGGCGGCTCCCCACCCAGCATGGCGGTCTGCAGCGTTTCTTCCCAGACCTCGTTGCTGATTCCTCTGTGCTCGACGGTGATCCAGGGGTACTCCTCCTGGAAACCGGCGACCCACTCGTCCATCACCGTGGTCTTGGGTGGAGCGGTGAACTCCGTCCACACTGTGATCTTCACCGGCTCCGGCGTTGGAGTGACTTCTACCGGTACCTCGACCTCTTTCTCGACGACGACAGTCTCCTCGACGACGACGGTCTCCTTGACGACCTTTTCCATGACTTCCGGCGTCGGTGCTGGGCCGCAGCCAACGAGTATAGCAGCCAGGAGACTCAGCACGATCGTGCAGCTAACCAGTCTGTGCTTTTTCACTTGTTCCTCCTTAGAGACGAATAGATGTTTCATGGTTCACGTCGGAACTACTACACAACGTGCCGTCCGCTCTCGCAATTATGCTTTCTGCTCATCACCTCCCTTCACGGTTTTTCCGCGGCCGCATACTTGCAGGCGGCGATGAAATCCTCCGAGTCAACGGTAACCCCCACCAGCGCCTCGAACCAGAGAAGCATCCGCTTGGTGAAGGCCATGTCATCGATCTCGTGCGGAAGCTCGCTGGCCAGGGTGCAGTCGCGCAGCAGGATTACCTTAAGATTTCGGTACAGCGCGTCCAGCACCGTGCTCATCAGGCAGGCATCCAGGCGGAAGCCGACGCAGATGAGGTTGTGCACGCCCAGGTTGCGGATGAGGCTCTCCAGACGGGTGGCGTGGAAGCCGGAGTAGACGTGTTTGCGGGCGTAGAAGTCACCCGGCTGTGGAGCGACGGCCTCGGGGAACCGAAGTTGATCGTTCAGGCCTTGATGGTATTCAAGAGGATCCACGGGTTCCTCGCAGAACGCGTCCTCTACCTCAAAGCCCAGGCTCTGGCGCAGCTTGTGGGCAAACTCCGAACGGCCGGCGGCGATGCGTGGGCCGCTGTTCGTCACGTAGATCACCGGCAGGCCAGTCGCCCGGGCTGCTGCCAGCGCCGGCCCGATGTGCTCGACCGTGATGTCGCGCCACAGGCGATAGTCTTTTTGGGACAGGGGTCTATCTTCCTGTCCCAACGGTGGGGATTCTTCACTCTCACTCAAGCCAGGCAAGTAGACGTCGACGAGGAGAAACGCCGTTTCCGATAGCTGAAGGTCCAGTGTTTCCTCCGTGTATCCCAGGTGGCTTTCGGCAGGGAACCAGCGGTAGTAACGGGCCGTTAACTTGAGCACGGGATGCCTCCTTGAATCAGGGCTCTTGGCGAGGTCAGCGTTTGATTCCGGTTGGGCCGTAGCCTAATTGGGCCGATCACTCGTCCAGTTGGCGAGCGTTCGACTGGCGCGAGTCCGGCACGGCGAAGCGGGTGCGTAAGTGTGCCAGCATCTTCTGCTGAGCTTCACGCGGGTTCCGTTCTTTGATCGCATCCAAGATCTCTCCGTGCCCCTCCATGGATCTCTTGAGCCGGCCGGGGACCCGGAAGAAACGTTCCACGGGGTCACGCGAGAGTTTCAATAGGAGCTGTTGCACCTCGTACAGGACCCGGTTACCCACAGCCTTTGTCAGCGCCAGGTGAAATTCGATGTTTTCATCGGCGCCTGTTCCGCCCTTGCTGAAACTCTCCTCCATGCGCCCGAGGATTTCCTGCAGGCACCTGATGTCGTCCTCTGTGGCAGATTGGGCCGCCAGGGAAGCAATTTGGGGCTCCAGTAGTTCCCTGACCTCCAGGAGTTCCACCACGTACTCATCCTCCTGAAGCATGCTCTGCAGCAACTGCATCTGCTGCGACTCGGGTGACCTCTCGGTGACGAAACTCCCCTGGCCCGGTCGGATCTCGATCAAGCCCATCACTTCAAGCACCCGCAGCGCCTCGCGGACAGATGGGCGCCCGATGCCAAGTCGCTCGGCCAGTTCACGTTCTGAAGGCAACTGGGTGCCCATCGGCCATTCCCCACCCTCGATCTGGGCTCTGATCTGCTCTACCGCGGCTTCATAGACCTTGGTTTTTTCTATCGGTTTCAGCATAGGCAAGACACTCCGAAAACTAGGCGTGAGGGCTAAAGAATCTGGTAAGACAACAGGTGGTAAGCTGGTCAGGTGGTCTTACCACAAGCATACCACAGAAACTATCCCGTGTCAAGCATTTGCTTACGCTTTGTCAGTGCAACTGCACGCCGCGCAGCGCGCCATCAGAATGGCCCTTTAAAGAGTGATGGCGCGCCATCAGAATGGCCCTTTGAAGAGTGATGGCGCGCCAGCAAACGTGAAGCTCGTTTCCCAATGCTCCTGCTCTCATTGCGGTTTGCGGAGCCACCGCTCACATGGTACAATGATCTTTGGTGTACCCTGTTTGCCCTCGTGTCCCCCGACGTCGCCGGCGTTCTGCACACAGCGCATAGGACTCGAGTTTGCGGGCACGCGTGGTCACGTGGAAAAAGCCAGGATGCCGCGCCATCGGAATGGCGCCTCTAGAGAGTGGTGGCGCGCCATCGGAATGGCGCCTCTAGAGAGTGATGCCCCGGTACTCTTCACCGAGATGGGAGTGGGTATGGAGCGCGTAAGCGCCAGGTGGGTG
>Ga0207752_1000087_pt1 | contig 38983 bp, 34 predicted proteins | sample Pon2CUnioCityCA_6_FD_187272 | JGI IMG/M metagenome (GOLD analysis project Ga0207752, IMG submission 187272) | Marine sediment microbial community from Union City, CA, USA - Pond 2C Sediment 2 (SPAdes) | ecosystem: Environmental > Aquatic > Marine > Intertidal zone > Salt pond sediment ... | reverse complement strand
ATCAGCGGCTTGGCATAGTCGCGCGGATCGAGGTATGTAGTTTCGTCGGCAAGCAGATAGTCGTCGACGGGCGCGACTAGGCCGGTGGAGTCCTGGGCCGGGACGTAGAAGTCCATCATGTAGATGGCCGCTTTCTCCGTCTCGGCCAGGGGCGTCTTGGAGACGTTCCGCCGGTACATGTCGCCGTCTTCGGCTACCGCCATACTGGCGATCATGACGAGCGCCAGCAGGAGTAATAGGGTGAATAGAAAACGTTTGGATTTCATTGCCGTAACCCTCCAAATGTCAGATTACAAATATGGTGGATTCTCAGTAACCGTTGCTGCTGTGTGCGTGTCCCTTACCTCATATGCCTCCTTTGTGGGGTTCGGCTCCAGGGGGGGCCAGGGCGGCCTGTACCTGCCGGAGCAGGGTGTCGTTATCATAAGGTTTTGGTAAGAAGGTAATTTGCCCGCCGGGCGGCAGGCGGTCGCCGTTGGCCGAAGCGAAGATGACGGGGATGTCGGGGGCCAGTTGCCGCAGTTGCCGGTAGATCTCGACGCCGTCCAGCGGCAGGTCAATGTCGAGCAGAACGAGTTCAATCTGGTCCGGTTCGGCCTCAAAAACGGAGAGGGCCTCGCGGCCGGTGGTCACAACGTGGGCTTCGACGTCGATGGAGGCCAGGAGCTCGGCCACGGCGCGGCGGGCGCCGGGATCGGCGTCGACGACCAGGGCCCGCGGTTGGTGCCAGCGATGCTGCCGGCCGGTGGCTGCTTTGGCCAGGGGATGGGCCGGGAGGCAGAATCTAAAGGTGGAGCCTTGCCGGGGTTGGCTCTGCACCTGGAGACCGCCACGGTGCTCGCGAATAATCTGCAGACAGAGGGAGAGCCCGCACTTATGGGGGGGCACACGGGGATCGAAGGTGGGTTCGAAGAGGTGGGCCAGGGTTTCGCGTTCCATGCCCGGACCGCGATCGCGGACGGCGAGACAGGCGTATTCGCCGGGAGGGAGGTGGTCATGGCCGGCGAAAAGGGGGAGATCGGCCTTGTCGAGGACCAGGGGCCGGGTGATCACCTCGATGGTGTTCCGCTCTTTGCCGCCAAAACCGGCGGCCACCACTGCTTCGGAGGCATTGACCAGGAAATTCATCAAGACCTGGCGCAGCCGGTGGCAGTCGCCCCAGACGAGGGCCGTAGCGGGAGAAAGATCGAGGTGCAGGTTCAGTTGGGCGGGGGCCCAGGCCCGCCATAGTTTCCGGCAGTCGAGGCAGAGGTCGTTGAGGTTGAGCGCTTCCATTCGCCGGGGTGGGGTATCCGTATAAAAAAGCAGTTGCTGGGTGAGGGCTGTGGCGCACTCCACGCCTTTGTTGACGTTGACGAGGTGGGCGTGAGCCGGTTCGTGGGCCGGAAGCTTAATCAGGGCCAGCAAAGACTGGATCAGGGTATCGGTAAGCACAGTGTCTAACTCGTGGGTCATCCAATTGGCGATCAGGCTTGCTACTTCGTGCCGGCGGGCCTGGCGGTCGTGGTGGTGGGAGTCGTTTGTTCCCTTCTGGTCTGTGGAAGGTGCCTGCATCTTCTGGCTCTCTCTTTGACGTTGTCGTCTGCAACTGCTGCAAAAGAGCGATCAAGGGTGGTGGACGGTAATCCGTAGAATGGATGGGGTGCGGCCGGCGGCGTTCCTGCCAGCCCTCACCCTTTTCTTCCCATATGATAATATCTTTACATATTTAACAAATGTTCACATGACATGACAGTACCCATTTGGACCGGTACTCCAGTGCCGGAGCAGAGAGGTACTAGGGACATAGAGGAGGGCACACCGGGGTACCGGTGCTGGCCGGTACTCTAGGGGTGCGGGTCATAGTACCCGGGTACTGGATTTCGTCATAATCCGGCTGAAGCGTCGACTCCGAGGTTGCGCGGGCGAGGTCCAAAGTAATCTAAAGGCGGCACAGGGTACCGGCCGGCGGCAGGCGTGTTAAATAATGTAAGGATGGGCGTAAGATAACATTAGTAAAATAAGGGAAGGAAGCGGTATGTTTGACCCTGACAGGTTAAAGAATGAAATCTGTCAGGTGGAGATAGGTCATATGTCACTTCACGGAGCCGGGCCTCATCGATTAAAATGAAGAGAGGGAAGAGGTCCTATCTTGGGGCCATGGAGAAAGAGGTCGGCCAGAAACAGAGAGCGGTAACGTTCATCCAGGGAGGAAAACGCTGTGGGTAGCGATGTCCCGGTACAATGGCTGGCCCGTCATTTCGCGATCTTGCACGCTCTGGACGAGGAGCTTCTTAAAACACGCATGGCGGATGAGATAGCGCCGATTGCGCTGGCACACCTGGGCGAGCTGGTCGCCTGGGACCGGGCCAGCGTTCTTATTTTCGACGAGCCGGCCGGGGAGGCTGTATTTCTGGAAAGTGGGGAGCGGGGAGCCGGCGAACTGGCGGGTGCGGGGCGTCTGCCGCTGGCAGAATTCCGGCAACTGGGCCGTTTCCGGGCCGGGGAGCTACGCACGGTTGAAGACGTGGCCACGCTGCCTGAGCCCGGACCGATTGACCGCCGCCTGCGGGCGCTGGGCATACGGGCGTATGCCAACGTGCCGCTGATGGCGCGCGGGGAGTTATTGGGCCTGTTAAATGTGGCCCGGAAGCGGGCGGGCGCTTTCGCGCCGGAGGAGGTGGAGCTGATCCGGGCGGTAGCCGGCCGGCTGGCCGCCGCCCTCTGGCAGAACCAGCTTTTTGAGCGGTTGCAACAACACGCGCGGCTGTTGGAGGAGCAGGTGAGCGAACGAACCGAGACGTTGCGCCACCAGCGCGATTTTCTCGACGCCGTCTTCGACACGGCCGGGGCCCTGATTGTGGTTCTCGACCGGGAAGGGCGGGTGGTGCGCCTGAACCGCACGGCGGAGGAAGCAATTGGATTGACCACGGCCCTGGCCCGGGAGCGGCCCATCTGGGAAGTGTTGTCTCTGGAGATCGAACTCACCGGCAGCTTGCTCAAGGCGATGCGGATGGGGGCTTTTCCAGAGGAGTTTGAGAGCATTCTGTGCACGCAGGGTGGCGAGCGCCGCTTTGTCGAGTGGTCGAACACCATCCTGGTCGACGTGAGGGGGCGGGTTGAATATATCGTCGCCGTGGGGATGGACAGCACAGAACGGCAGCGGGCAGAAGAGGCGTATGAGCGGCTGGTGGAAGAGTCGTTGCAGGGACTGCTCATCCTCCAGGATTACCGGGTGGTCTTCGCCAATCCGGCTTTTGCGGCGATTACGGGTTATGGGGCAGACACCTTCTACCGGCTGGAATGGCCGGCGGTATTGGCCAACATCCATCCGCGAGATCGGGCCTCTTTCCAGGAGCGGTTCGCCAGTCTCTTCCGGGGGGAAGCGCCAACCCCGCGCTTCGAGTTTCGTTTCCTGCGAGCGGATGGGGAATGGCGTTGGGTTGAATCGTATTTGCGCCCGATCGAGTATGATGGTGCCCCGGCGGTGCAGGCGACCTGTGTCGACAACACGGAGCGGCGGCAGATGCAGGAGGCGAGCCGGCGGCTGGCGGCGATCGTCAACTCCTCTGACGATGCGATTATTGGCAAGACGTTGTCCGGGACGATAACGAACTGGAACCGGGGCGCAACCCGCATCTATGGCTATAGCGAAGCAGAGGCGCGGGGGCGCCACGTTTCGTTCCTGGCGCCTACAGACCGGCAGCGAGAGCCGGCCGAGCTCCTGGGGCGTCTGCAGGCGGGGGAACGCATCGAACAGTACGAGACGATCCGCCGTCACCGGGATGGGCGAATGATAGCAGTATCGTTAACCCTGTCTCCTATTGTGGATGAGGGGGGAGACGTGGTAGGCGTGGCGACGATTGCGCGGGATGTGACGGCACGAAAAGCGGCCGAGGCGGCCCTGCGCGAAAGTGAAGCGTTTAACCAGGCGATTCTGGACTCGTTGCCGGTACACATTGCCGTCCTTAACGCCCAGGGACAGATGGAGGCAGTGAATCAGGCGTGGAGCGATTTTGCGGCCGAAACGAAGGGGGAATACCTGGCCTGTACGGGAGTGGAGACCCACGATCTCCAGATCTGCCGCTGCGCGGTCGGCGAGGAGAAGGAGCAGGCACTACGGGTGCTGGATGGGGTGAGGGGGGTGATCGACGGCGAGTCGGCGCACTTCGCCCACGAATACGCCTGCTACCTGGCCGGAGGCGAGCGCTGGTTCCTGATGAACGTGACGCCCCTGGGCAACGGCCAGGGCGGAGCGGTGGTTTCCCACATAGATATTACCGAGCGGCGAAAGGCGGAGTCGCAGATCCGTTACCAGGCTCATTTGCTGGAAAACGTGCAGGATGCGGTGATCTCTACCGACCGGGAGTGGCGGATCCAGAGCTGGAACCAGGCAGCCGAGCAGCTTTATGGCTGGCGGGCCGAGGAGGTGCTGGGCCGGCCGGCGCAGGCAATCGTCCAGACGGATTACCGGCCGGGGCAACGGGAGGAAGTGATCGAGCAGGTGCTGAGCGAGGGCCACTGGGAAGGGCAGGTGATCCAGAAGGGGAAGGACGGCGGCGATCTCTGTATCTATGCCTCTGTGTCCAGCCTCTTCAACCAGGCGGGAGCACAGGTAGGGGCCGTGGCGGTCAACCGCGATATCGGCGAGCGGTTGCGGATCCAGCAGGAAAGGGAGAATCTGTTCAAGGAGGTCAACCGCCAGCGGCAGCAGTTGCGGACGCTCAGCGAGCAGTTGCGCCAACTGACCCGGCAGGTGGTTGACTCTCATGAAGAGGAGCGCTACCGTCTGTCACGGGAGCTGCACGATGAGGCAGGGCAGGCGCTGTCGGTGCTGCGCTACAATCTGGAGTTGTTCCGGCGGGACTTGCTGAGTGGTCCGAACGTGGGCCTCAACCCGAAGGAGGCCGACGTGCGGCTGGAGGGGGCACTGACCATCTGCGACCAGACTCTGCAACAGATCCGGACGATGGCGCATGATTTGCGGCCCGGATCGCTGGAGGATCTCGGTCTGAATATGGCCCTGGAGGCTTATTGTCATGATTTCGCCGAACGGACACGGTTACAGATCACATATGAAGGGCTGGAAGTGCCGCCGGTATCCCAGGCGGTGGCGATCAGCCTCTACCGGATTTTGCAGGAGGCGCTGACCAACGTACTGAAGCACGCGCGGGCGCAGCAGGTGCAGGTGGTGTTGAGCCAGACGGAGCGGACGCTCTCGTTGACGGTGCAGGATGACGGGGAAGGATTCTCGCGAGAGCAGGACCAGGTGGGCGGTGACGGGGGGGACGGCATTGGCCTGCTGGGGATGAAAGAGCGGCTGGAAGCGATTAACGGTAGCCTGGAGCTTGATTCCTGGCCGGGAGAGGGTACAAGGCTGGTGGCGCGGGTTCCCTGTACCTGCCGGGAGCCGGCTGCGGCGGATGAGGAGGTAGTGTATGAAAACGATACGCGTATTGCTGGCTGACGATCACCACGTGGTGCGCACGGCGGTCGCTTCTTTCCTGCGGCAGGAGCCGGATATCGAGGTGGTGGGAGAAGTCGGCGAGGCCTCGCGGCTGCTGCCGCTGGTGGAGGAGATCCGGCCGGATGTCCTCCTGCTCGATGCCCACATGCCGGGCCAGAACGTGATCCGCACGGCCCGTGAATTATGCCGGGAACATCCAGAGCTGGCGATTCTGGTCCTCTCGGCATATGACCGGCGGGAATACGTGGTGGGTCTCCTCCGGGCCGGTGCTTCCGGTTACGTGCTCAAAGATGATAGCCCCGAGATGCTGGTGCGGGCGGTGCGGTCGGTGGCCGGGGGGCAGGAGTGGCTCTCGCCCCGGGTGCTGAATACGCTGATGAAATCGGTGCGTAGCCAGAGCGAGAAACCATTTGCCGACTTGACGAAGCGCGAAATGGAAGTATTGCAGTTGATGGCCAATGGATCGCGCAATGATGAGATTGCGGACGAGCTGGTGATTACGCGGCAGACGGTGAAGAATCACGTGCGCAGCATCTTCAGCAAGCTGGGGGTGGAAACGCGGGTGGATGCGGTGCTTTACGCTATCGAGCATGACCTGGACAAGGGGGGGAAGAAGACGCGGTTGCCGTGATCCGGCTGAAGCCTCTACGCCAGGGAAGTGGCTCTGGTGGTTCTGTTTGCACGGGGGGAGGGAACGGGCTATAGTGCCGGCCGTGTCCAAACCTACCGAGAAAAATCGCCTCGAATCCAGTTTGTTGCACCGGAGTATGATGCTCTTCCAGCAGGCGGCCGGCTGGCCCGGCCGGCTGTTGCCCCTGCTGGCCGTCCTGGTAGCGGGATTGGCGGGGGTGGTGTGGTGGCTGTTTCCGGCCGGGCGGGCGGTAGCGCCGGCTGCGGGAGTGATTCTCTTTCTCTTCCTGGGGGCCGACATGGCCTTGCTACGCTCGTTGCCCCGGCGTGGCGTTTCCTTTGGCCCCTGGCAGGCGCAGGCGGTGGTGCTGGCCGTGCCAAGGACGGCCGCGTCTTTGCTGCCACTGCTGCTCCTTTCCCGGCCGGGTGCGGGGTGGGCGCTGGGAGTCCTGCTCGCCCTCCAGGTGCTGGGCTCGGTTCTTCTCTATTGGGGGGCCGTGATCGAGCCGTTTCGCCTGTCGCTGACACGGTTGGAAGTGGCACTGCCGGGCCTGCCGGTGGATGCGCGCCCGCTGCGGCTGTTACACATCAGCGACCTGCACGTGGAGCGGTTGACGCGACGGGAAGCGCGCCTGCTGGAACTGGTGGAAGCGGCCCGGCCGGATGTGATTTTGCTCACAGGCGATTATGTTAACCTGTCGTATACGGAGGACGCCCTCACCCACCGGCAGGTGCGGCAGTTGCTGGGCCAACTGGAGGCTCCCGGAGGGGTCTATGCCACACTGGGGAGCCCGCCGGTAGACCTACCCCAGGTGATGCCCGCGCTCTTCGACGACCTGCCGGTGCGGCTGCTACGTGATGAGTGGGAATGGCTGGAGCTGCCGGGCGGGCGGCAACTGGTACTACTGGGGCTGGATTGCACCCATGATCTGGAGGAAGACGGGGGGCGCCTGGGGCAGTTGGTGGAGCAAGCACCGAATGGGGTGCCGCGCGTGCTCCTCTACCACTCGCCGGAGTTGATGCCCCAGGCGGCGGGCCACGGCCTGGAGCTGTATTTGTGCGGGCACACGCACGGGGGGCAGGTGCGGGTACCGGGCTACGGGGCGCTGATCACCAGCTCGCAGCTCGGCCGGGATTACGTGATGGGCCATTACCGGTTGGGAACGACGAATCTGTATGTCAGCCGGGGGGTGGGTCTGGAAGGGCTGAGCGCACCACGGGTACGGTTTCTTTCGCCGCCGGAGATTACGCTGGTGACGTTGCATCCTGCGTGAGGACAACGGATTCGAACAACGAATTCCAGAAATCAACTGACGGGCTCCTATTCAAGGTACCCTGACCATGATCTCGTCCTGTTCGACCTTGAGCGGGTAGCGGCTGAGATGGCACCCTTCCCCTGGCGGCCAGGTGGCGCGGCCGGTGCGCACGTCGAAGGTGTAGCCGTGGTCGGGGCACTTGATCTGGCCGCGGGCCAGGCGGCCCTGGCTCAAGTCGGCGGCCGCGTGGGGGCAGATGTTGCTGAAGGCCACCAGATCACCGCCGGAGCGGGTGACGATCACTTTCTTGCCGGCGACACGGGTCAAATGGATTTCGTTTTCGCCAACAGCCGCGGGGGTGATGCCGGTGGGGTAGAAACCGGCGGGATCTGGCTGGGGCCGGCGCGAGAAGAAGGGTAGTTTCATGGGATACTCGTTTTAGTGCAAAGTGGTTGGTGTCCGTTCAGCAAAGACGCTGGCAGGGCCGGATACAATTTGTTTCGGCCAAATCAGTATATCGGAGGAGGCGGTAAATGACAGGGACGGGAGTGGCTCGGTCGGGAGACACGGCCACAGCGGGGTGGCTCGGGGCCACAGCGAGGTGGCTCAGGAGACGCGGCCACAGCTATTAGGCCAGGTGGCCGGGGTAGGCCCAGAGGCCGGGGAGGCCGCCGGTGTGGAGGAAGATGAGGTGCTGGCCGGCGGCGAAGGTGCCCCGGGCGACCAGGTCGAGCAGGCCGGCGAAAGCTTTGCCGGTATAGACCGGATCGAGCAGGATTCCCTCCGTCCGGGCGAGGAGGGTGATGGCCCGGCGCGTCTCGGGCGTGAAAACGGCATAGCCAGGCCCGGCGTAAGTGGTTTCCACCAGGGGGATCTGCTCCGGCCGGAAGGTCTGGGGATTGCCCAAGGCAGCGCACAGGGCTTCGACGAGCCGGGCCACGCTGGCGGGGAACCCTTTCCACAATTTGCCAATATCCAATCCGAGGACGCTTACGGGTGATTGGAGCAGGGCGAAGCCGGCGACGAGGCCGGCAAGGGTGCCGCCGGTGCCGGCGGCCGTCACCACGGTGGTGCGGGTGGCAGGCAGGCCGCGCGCCTCAAGTTGTGACTGGATTTCGGCAGCGGCGGCGACGTAACCCAGGCAGCCGGCGACGGCGTGGCCGCCGACGGGGATGAAGTAGGTGCCGGGTCCGGCAAGGAAGAAGGAAAGGGTGCGCACGAGGCGGTTGGTCGTTTCCAGGGTCAGGGAGCCATCGCCGCCACCGCCAAAGGGAATGAAGTGGAGGTGGGCACCACAGAGGTGGTCGAGGAGCAGGTTGCCCTGAAGTTGCGAGGGGCGGCGGGCAAAGAAGAAGAGGTGGGCGTCGACGCCAGCGCGGGCGCAGGCGGCGGCCGTCATGCGCACGTGATTCGATTGGAGCCCGCCGTAGGTGGCGACCTTGCGCCGGCGCCGGGCGAGCACGTCCGCCATGAGGAATTCGAGCTTGCGCCCCTTGTTGCCCCCCATTCCCGGCCCGAAGCCGTCGTCTCGTTTGATCCACAGTTGGGGACCACCCAGTTGCCGGGTCAGACGGGGGAGGTCCTCCAGGGGGGTAGGAAGTGACCCATAGTGGAGGCGGGGGAAGGAAGCCAGGCGCCGGGCCAGCTCCTCTGGGGTGAGCGGTCGCGTCATCTACGCCTCATGCGCCGGCCGGTCTTCTGCGCCCACCAATCTGGAGATCATCATCAACCATCAACCAGCGGCCAGCAACCGTCGCGCCAGCCGCTTGCCCAGGCTGATGATGGTCAGCACCGTGGGCCGGGCCAGGGCCTCGGGAAAGACGCTGGCGTCGCACACGTACAGATTGGCGATCTCTGTAGCCAGGTGGCGATCGAGCATCTCGCCGATGCGCACGGTGCCCGAGGGATGGGTGCCGCGGAGCGGGGTGGTGAAGATGGTGTCCGGATCGCACCCGGCGCGGCGCAAGATGTGGGCGGCCACCTGCTCGGCGCGGGCCAGGCGGCTGCGGTCGTGCGGGGTCAGCCCTTTGCTGATGTGGCCCCGGATGTCGATGCCGCCGCTGATTTCGTCTTTGAGCTTGATCATCACGCCCAGGGTGTGTCCCCAGCGGCGCCAGGTGAGGGGGTAGGCGGGGCCTTTGAGGGCCATGATGATGGGGTACATCAGCCAGGGATCGATGAGGGTGGAGAAGAGGACGCCGAGGTCATCGTCGGGGTAACTCCAGGTCATGGGCGGTTCGTTGCCGATCCCTTTGTAGGGCGCGTGGCCGTAGACCATGACGGTGGTGTCCATGGTCATCCCCCGGCCGGCGTCGAAGAGGCCACTGCGGCGCAGCAGAACGGGGGAGCCGATGCCACCGGCGGCGACCACGACGGTGTTGGCGTGGACGGTGAACGGTTCGCCGGCGACGTGCCCGCGCACGCCCTCGGCGCCGTGGCGGGTGATCAGGATCTGTTCGGCGGTGGCCCGGGTCCAGAGCTCGGCGCCGGCGGCGACGGCCTGGTCGACGTAGGCGGCCGCGTTCCACTTGGCGCCGCAGCGGCAGCCGAGCATGCAGTGGGCGCCGCAGGCGAAGGGCTCCGCCCGGGCGGGGCGCATGAATTTGAGCTGGGGCTCCCAGGCCATGCCCAGGGCCTCGCCGGCAGCGGCGATACGGGTGGAGGCGGTGCCGCGCAACGGTTCGGGCAAAGGGGCGATGCCCAGTTCGGCCACGGTTTCGGCGGCATCAGCATCCAGATCAATGCCGTAACGGGTCTGCCACCAGGGAAGGGGCGGGGCGGCGCAGCCGGCATACATGCTGGTGGCACCGCCGACCATTAACGGCCGGATGATGTTCAGCCCTTCCTCGGTGAAGAGGAGGGCGAATCTGTCGCTATAGAGCATGGCGCCCGGATAGGTGCCATAAAGGGGATGTTGCCGCCACTCGCGTCCCCGCTCCAGTAGCAGCACGTTCCGGCCGGCCCGCGCCAGTTGCCGGGCGACGGTCGCCCCGCCGGGTCCTGAGCCAACAATCAGTACATCGGTTTCTTTTTCTTTCATGGTTAAAGGAAGCGAGATTGGAGATTAGAGATTATTGATTCTGGAAAACCTTCCGCAGGTTTTCAACCGGTGCGATCCATCTTACCTAACCAACCTGCGGGAGGTTCAGGCATTTCGTTTACGGAGCGCTAGCCTTCAATCTCTAGCATAAGGGAATAGGCATCCTGGGCAAAGGCTTTTGCCGTAAGGGCCAGTTGCCGGTTGATCAGGGCGCGATCGCCGGCCCCGGAGATATTGTGCGCCGCCGTTTGCATCAGGCGTTCGACGTGTTGCCAGAGAACGGCTTTATCTCTGGCCTCGGCGGTCAGGGAACCGATCTCAGCGTACACTTCCAGCAGCCGGAGCGTGGTGTCCATGTCGCCGGAGCCATAATAACGGATCTGAGAATAGGCGTTGTCGAGGATATCGGCAAAACTCGGCGTGGGGGCGATGAGGCGCAGCCGGCCGTCGTAGCAGCGGTAGGGGGAGACACGCTCATGCTGCAGCCAGCGCGTGATGAGAAGAGCGAGGGAGTCGATGCAATGGACGGCTGTGCCCGGATCGTTGATCCCCGGCGAGAGGGCGCGGACGGCCACGTCGGAGAGCTGGCGAATGCCAAAGAGCAAGTCCTGGATCAGGGAGCGCTGTCTGCCCAGGAGGATGGCACCGTGAACAGCAGTGGCCAGGTCGTCAGTGCAGGCAGAGGCCGGCCAGATGGTGGCCAGGGGCCGCCCGGGCAAGATGTAGTCGCCGATCCCTGCTTCGAGACGGACCACCGCCCCGGCGGCGACGGCTGCTTTCAGCAAGGGATTCGCGGCGATCAGTTCAATATATCCGCCGGCCTCTGCTTTAAGGACGGCCGGGGGTTCAGGGGGAAAGGGGGGTGGCTCTTCGCCGGACCATGCTTCTCCCATATTCTCCGGAAAAATCGCCTCCTTCTCGATGATATCGGCTGCAGCATCGCTGATCAGGCGGATGATGTTGCTCACAGAAATGGAGTGAGAGGCGTGATTGATAAAGAAGATGAAGGCGGCCGTGGACAGCAGGGCGAGGAGAACGGATACATTGGTGGCCAGGAGCGGTACGAATTGGAATTCCGTGGTGGAGCGAACCACGCGCAGCACGAGGATCGAGTAGAGAAAGGTGCCGATGAGGATGCCCAGCACGTGCTGGTTGGCCCTGTCGCTCAGGTATTGGGGCAGAAGGCGAGGGGAGTACGCGTTGGCCGTCTGGACAACGGCGACCATCATAATCGAAAAGGCCAGCGTGGTGACGGTAAGCATGCCGGTGGCAATGGAACCGAGGATGGTTCGCGCCCCGTCTGGGTCACCGGCGAAATACCAGGAAAGGGAAGCGATGGGCTGGAATGACGCGGATTGGGTCCGGTCGACGATGATGAGGACAAAAGCCAGTGAGGTCAGCGCAATTACCCAGAGCACCGGCCGGAACCAGAGACTGGAGCGCAGGTTTTCCCATATCTTGCGCAGGTGCATCTCTTCACCATCCTGTGGCAAATATGAACGGTTGCAGTTTACCATAGATGGCCCAAGATACCATTATGGGCTATATGGCGTACGGTCGAGCGTGTTTGGAGAGCTTGAGTATGGGTGCGTCTGCGGGTAGTATACGGGTCATGTCGTGGTTCGACCGTGTCCGTGCTACCCTGCGCCGTATGGCGCGCCACCCGGCCGTGCGCCGGGGCGTGCTCCTTTTTCTGGTGGGGCGCCTGGTGCTCGGCCTGTGGGCGGCGGCCGTACTGGCGCTGATGCCGCTGCCGGCCGAGGCGGATGAAGCGGTGCGCCCCTACGTGGGCGCACCACGGCTGCAGGCGGGGATGGCCGGGGCCGTGCTGGGCCCCTGGCAACGCTTTGATACGATGCGTTACCTGGCGCTGGCCCGGGATGGCTACAGCGAGCAAAACTCGGTTTTTCCCCCGCTTTATCCGCTGGCGATCCGGGGCAGCGGGGCATTGCTCGGGGCTGTTACCGGCTGGGCGGAGGACACGGCGAACCTGGTGGGGGCGATCTTGCTGGCTAACCTCGCCTTGCTGGCCTCCCTGATCTTGCTCTACCAGATGACGGTGCTGGAAATTGGTGCTGAGGCTGCAACCCGCACTCTGGTCTACCTGCTCTTTTTCCCGGTTGGTTTCTTCCTGTTTGCCGGGTACACGGAATCCCTCTTTCTCTTCTTCGCCATGGGGGCCGTCTGGGCGGCGCGGCAGGACCGGCCGTTGGTGGCCGGGGTCCTCGGACTGCTGGCGGCGCTGACCCGGCTCACCGGCTGGGGCCTGGTGGTGCCATTGGCTTATGCCTACCTGCAGCGACGCGATTTCTCCCGGCACCGCCTGGGATGGCAGGGGTTGGCCGCTTTCTTGCCGGTAGCGGGCGTTTTCCTCTTTTTCGGCTGGCGTTCCCTGGCCGGCTTCCCGCCACTGGGTGAGGTCTATCGCCAATATTGGTACCAGAGCACGGGTGTCCCCGGCAGCGATCTGTTCGTCGCTCTGAAGACAATCGTGACGGGTACCGGGCCCCGGGCGGGGGAGATTACGCTGGTCTTTGACCTGCTGGTGGCGCTGCTGCTGGTGGTGACCACGGTGCTGGCCTTCCGGCGTCTGGGTGCCCTTTACGGCCTGTACGCGCTGATGATGCTCCTCTTTATGTTGCTGCCGGTTTCCGAGCTAAAGCCCCTTTACTCCTTTTCCCGCTATGCCCTGGCGTTCTTCCCAAGCTTCATGATCCTGGGTGCAGCCGGGCGTAATCCGTGGTTGAACCGATTGATTCTTTACCCTTCTATTGCCCTGTACCTGTACTTCAGCGGCCAGTTCTTTGTCTGGGGATGGGTGGCCTGAGGGGGCCGGAGTAACCAGCGGTGGCAGGCTACGCCCTGAGCATGTCGAGCACGTCGGCCACGAGATCGTAACGGCCGAACTGGGGGATGAGGTAGACCCCCTGGATGTCCGGCCGGATCTCTTCCAGAATTTCGCGGGCGATGGCAACCCCTTCCTGTTGGGGATCGGCTGCGCCCTGCATCCGCTGCCGGTGCGCGTCAGAGATGAGAATTCCAGGCACCTCATTGTGCAAGAATTCGGCGTTGTTGCTGTTGTAGAGAGGCTGAAGGCCGGCAAAAACGGGGATCATCTGCTCGCCGAGCTCGGCCCGGCAGCGCTCGATAAATTCCCGCGCCGCCTGGACGTTAAAGACCGGCTGGGTAAGGGCGAAATCGGCGCCATTGTGAACCTTCTTTTTGAGCAGGCGTAACTGCCGCTCCGGGTCCTGGGGTTCCAGGCTGAGGGCACAGCCGACGACAAAGTTGGTGGGGCGGTCGAGAGATTCTCCCGACTGTTCGAGGCCGGCGTTCAGCCGTTCTTTGATCAACTGGATCAGGCCGGTAGGGACGATGTCATAATTGTCCATGGCCTCCGGATAGTCGCCGATGTGGGTCGGATCGCCCATGACGACAAAGAGGTTGCGCACGTTCAGGGCATAGGCAGCGAGGAGATCGCCCTGGATGCGGAGCAGGTTGCGCCCGCGGGTCGGGAAGTGGAGGATCGTCTCCAGCCCGATCTCGCGCTGAATCAACTGGGCGGCGGCCCAGGCGCTCATGCGCATGCGGGCCAGGGGGCTGTCGGCGACGTCCAGGAATTCGGCCCCGGCTTCCTTGAGGGTGCGCGCGCCGGCGAGCAGGCGCTGGGTAGCGATCCCTTTCGGCGGGCGCATTTCCACGGTGGTTACGAAGCGGCCTTCTTCCAGGAAGCGGGCCAGCCTGGTCGGTTGCTCGGTGGGAATGCGGGCCCCTGGCTTGCGGGCGGCGAGGGAAACAGAAGGTAGCTCGCGCGGGAGAGGACCCGGATTATCCAGGGCCGCGCGCATGGCAGCGATATGGGCGGCATCGGTGCCGCAGCAACCGCCGACAAGGGCGGCGCCGGCCCCGGCGAAGGCGCGGGCATAGTCGCCGAAATAGGCTGGGGTGGCCGGGTAGAGAACGCGCCCCCCTTCTGTGTGTTCCGGCCAGCCGGCGTTGGGCACGGCCGAGAGGGGGCGATCGGGGGCGACTTCGTGCATGATGGCAAGCAGGCGCAAGACCTGGGCCGGGCCACTGCTGCAATTGACGCCAATGACGTCCACTTCCAGGCCGTCCAGGTGGGCGGCGACCGTTGCCGGTTCATCGCCAAGAAGGGTGACGTCATCGCGGGTGAAGGTCATCTGGGTCACCAGCGGTACAGCGGGCGCGACGGAGCGGGCAGCGCGGACGGCGGCTTCAACTTCCTGCAGGTCGCTAATCGTCTCGACGATCAGAAGATCGACGCCGGCTACATCGGCATCCGGCCGGACCAGGGCCTCGATTTGCCCGGCAAAGGCTGCCTCGGCCTGGGCCAGAGAAACGCGGCCCAGCGGCGCCAGGCGCACGCCCAGAGGGCCAATGGCACCGGCCAGCAGCACCGGTTTGAAGGAGCCTTCGATGACGCGACGGGCGACGAGGACGGCGGCGGTATTGATCTCTTTGACCTGCGTCTCCAGGCCGTGGGCGGCCAGTTTGTAGCGATTGGCGCCGAAGCTGTTCGTTTCCAGGATGTCGGCGCCGGCGGCAATGTAATCCTGGTGGATGCCGGCGACGACGGCGGGCCGGCTGATATTCAGCTCGTCGAAACATTCGTCAATGGGAATGCCTCGCCCGTGCAGCAGGGTGCCCATTGCCCCATCCAACAAGAGGGTGCCGGCAGCTATTCGCTGCCCGAATTCGCTTCTGTTCATCGACTCTCTCCGTATGCGGGTGTTTGTTGCGGATGAATTGTAAAGGTTACCGGGGAGGAAGCAAAAAGACCGGCCTGTCCGCCAGGGACAAACCGGTCTTGATTTACCGAGGCCGGCGCCGGTAAAGGGCGGCGCTTATTCCGCGTAGAAGAGTTCTTGAATGAGCGGCGCTGCCTTGTCGTTGATTAAGACGAGGACGCTGGCCCCACCTTCGGTGCGGTGGTTGACAACGTAGTTATGATCGAGCACGGCCCGGTTGATATTCTCTGTCTCGATGGTCCGGGCCAGATTGGCTAACTGGAGTATCTCAGTAAGGCTAAGGTCGGTGCGAACACCATCCCGGAATTGCTGGTAGAGCACGGGTATCTGCTGCAGCATGTTGTCCACACCCATGCTGAGAATTTGGGAGCGAATGGCCATCAGGACCTGTTGCTGGCGCTGGGCCCGGTAAAAGTCGTTATCCTGGTGGCGGGTGCGCGCATACTTCAAGGCCTGCTGGCCGTCGAAATGGTGGGTGCCGGCCGGGATGTAGAGCGGATCAAAACCATAATTCATATCGGGGTAGAGAGGGTCGTTGATGTCATAGGGAACGTCCACGGTGATGCCGCCGATGGTGTCTACGGCCCGGATGAAGGTGTTGAAGTCAACCATAAAGTAGTGGTCGACCGGAACGCCCAGGTTATATTCGATGGTCTGCATGGCCAGGGCGGCGCCACCGGCCGGGTTGTTGCCGGATGAGCCGTAAACCATGGCGGTATTGATCCGATCCCGGCCGCGCCCGGGGATCACGACGTACAGGTCGCGGGGGATGGAAAGCAGCGCACCCTGGCCGGTTTCCTGGTTCACGGAGAGGAGCATCATGGTGTCGGTGCGCGAGATAAAGGGCTCTCCCGGCCGGCGGTCGATGCCCATAATCAGGATGGTGATCCGGTTGTCCTCGAGGGCCTCACTGCCGAGGGGAATCGGGGTGGGGGTAGGCTCGCCGGGTTCCGAGCTGGGGACAGGGATGGCTCCTTCCTGCACCAGCGGGGGCAGGGTGGTGGCAGCCGCTTCACGGCCAGCTTCCTCCAGGGGGTTGAAGGGCCGGTTAGCAGCAGCCATCACCGCTTCTGCGGTCATAAAGATGAAAACAGAGACGATAATACCGGTGGTGATAAAGGTAACCGCCAAGGTTACGCTCAACCATGTCGGCAAGAAAGGCTTTTTAGGTTTTTGGCTCAAGCTAAACTCCTTTTTCTACAAATGCCACTTATTATACTCGGCAGCGACCGCTTTTGTTAGACGCTAACCCTTCGCTTCACCTATTGTTAACCCCTTTTCGCGACGAAAACATAATAAACAAGAAAAACATGATAAAAACTTTGACAGGGTGGCAAATGAGAGGTAAAGTAGCAATAAGATGAGGGAGTAAAGAGGTTGTGAAAATTTATTACTGTATGAGTGAGGGTCATGCCGCTCGATCGCTTTGGTCGTAACATTAATTATTTACGTATTTCCCTGACCGATAAGTGTAACCTGCGCTGTGTGTATTGCATGCCGGAGGATATGACTTTCAGGCCGCGGGCAGAGTTGCTGCAGGATGAGGAGATCCTGCGCCTGGTACGGATTTTCGCCGGATTGGGTTTTCATAAATTCCGTTTGACCGGCGGTGAACCGACGGTGCGAGCCAACGTGACCGGGATCGTGGAAGGCATCGCGGCAACGCCAGGTGTGCGCACGGTGGCGATGACTACCAATGGGCTGTTGCTAAAGGAGCTGGCGACGCCCCTGGCCGCGGCCGGCCTGGAACGGGTTAACATTAGCATAGATACAATCAACCCGGAGAAGTTTAAGAAGTTGACGCGTTGGGGAGACGTCGAGGAAGTCTGGAACGGGATTGAAGCGGCGGAGGCAGCGGGGCTGGGGATCAAGCTGAATGCGGTGGTGGTTCGTGGCTACAATGACACCGAAGACGTGGTCGATCTGGCCCGGTTGACGCTTTACCGGCCGTGGCAGGTGCGGTTTATCGAGATGATGCCTTTTGGCGAGGTTGCCGATTTCCAGCAGGCAGGTATCGTCCCCGAGGAAGAGCTGCGGCGTACAATCGCGGCCGAACTGGGTCCGCTTTCCCTGATTAATGGGGGCCAGTTGGACGGAGAAGCGCGCCTGTTCCGGCTGGAAGATAGCGTGGGGACGATTGGCTTCATCAGCTCGGTGACCGAGCCCTTCTGTGCCGGCTGTACGCGCGCCCGCCTGACGGCGGACGGCCGGCTTCGCCTCTGTCTCCTGCGGGAGAAGGAGGTTAACCTGATGGCACCGCTGCGGGGCGGGGCCAGTGACGAAGAATTGCAGGAACTGATTACGGACAGCATCTGGTGGAAGCCGTGGGGCCATGGGTTGGACGGGGACGTCATCCCGAAAAACCGGGTGATGTCGGAGATTGGCGGGTAACGGCCGTTAACGTAGCTGGCGGCGGGTGGCGATCTGTTGCCTTTGCTCTTCGCTGAAGCCCCAGGTGCGATCGGTTAGATAGAGGGGGCGACCCTTCACCTCATCATAGATCCGTCCCAGGTATTCGCCGATGATGCCCAGGCTAATCAACTGCACCCCGCCCAGAAAAAGGACGGTAACCAGGGTGGTTGCCTGGCCGAGGAGGGGATCGGAAGGGCCGAAGAGGCGCAAGGCGATGACCAGGATGATGGCCAGGCCACTGAGGGCAGCCAGACCGAATCCCAGGTAGGTGGCCAGTTGGAGGGGAAGGTAGGAGAAGCCGGTAATGGCGTCCAGGGCGAAGGGGAGCATCTGCCTGACGCTGCTGTACTTCGATTCGCCGGCGAAGCGGGCATGACGCTCGTAGGTCACCCCGGTTTGTTTGAAGCCCACCCAGGGTACCATCCCTCGCAAGAAACGATTGCGTTCGGGCATCTCGCGGATCGCTTCTACGACCCGGCGGTCCATCAGGCGAAAGTCTCCGGTGTCCAGGGGAATATCGATGTCGGTGATGCGGTAGATGAGGCGATAGAAGAGCTTGGCGGTAAAGAGTTTAAACCAGGTTTCCCCCTCGCGGCTGGCGCGGGTGCCGTAGACGACGTCATACCCTTCGCGCCATTTGGCGATCATGCGCGGGTACACTTCTGGCGGATCCTGGAGATCGGCGTCGGTGAGGATGACGGCGTCGCCTTGAGCGTGGTCCAGCCCGGCGGTGACCGCGATCTGGAAGCCGAAGTTGCGCGAGAAGCTGATTCCCTTGACCCGGGGATCCTGGGCGTGCAAGGCTGCAATGACGCCGGCAGAGTCATCGCGGCTACCATCGTCAACCAGGATCAGCTCCCACGGTTCGGCGACTTGTTCGTCCATGACGGCGCGAACCCGGCGATATAGCTCAGGCAGCACCGGCTCTTCGTTGTAGACAGGGGCCAAAATGGAGATGGTGGGATTTTGCTGGGGTCCGTTGTCATTCATGATTCTGGCGTTGCTCTTTAGCTGTGGTCATTCAGGACCCGGTTGAGCCGGGCAACCTACCTATTTATACACCGTCTGTTGCCTCGAAGCGCACTGATGCTTATCGTCTGTTTATTTCGAGGGTGGCCATCAGGCCCACATGATCGGAGGGGTAGAGGGTATCGTCTTCCAGGGCTGCCCGGTGGCAGCAGAGGCCCGCTCTGTCCACCCGGAGACCGGACGAGATAAAGATGTAATCGAGACAACCGGCCCACCCGTCGGAGCGGGGGACCAGGGCAGTGGGGAAGGTGGCCAGGGGCTCGTGCCCCTGGACGGTTGCGTAAGCAGAGCGGTAGGTTTGTTTCATCTGGGCGATGGCCGGGCCGTCCGGAACCTCGTTGAAGTCGCCGGCAATCACCTGGCGCTGAACGCGGCCCACTTCGTGTAGCCAGGAAACAAGGGCCATGACCTGTTCCTGTCGTGCCTGCCGGTCGTGGGAAACGTGGTGGAGGTGGGTGGTTACAAAGTCAAGGGTCTGTCCGGAGGAGAGGGCCACGTTGAGGCGGAGGGCGACCCGGCCCCCATGTCCCAGGGCCAGGGCATCGTGGGAGATGACGGGCAATTTCGTGAGGATGCCAATGCCCTCGAAATAGCCATGCACCAGATGGTGGCGCCGCTTCTGGATAAGCCGGTAAGGGCTGCCGGCGGAACCGCCAAGACGGGTATTAATCTGGTTGCGCAGCCAGAGCCCCTGGCCCAGGGGGAAGTGGATTTCCTGGAGGCCGATCAGGTCCGGGGCTGCGTCCAGAAGCTGGGAAACGATCAGGTGTCGCCGTTCTCGCCAGCGGTCTTGCCGGTTGTGCAGGTTGAGGGTGGCGACGGCGAGACGATTCATGGGGAGGTGCGTCAGAGGGTGAGGGTTGTGGTTCCGGCCGGGACGGCGGCCTGCAAAGTGCCTTCCCGGTCCCGGATGGTCAGATTGAAGGGAACGTCTGTCTCAACCTCGATCTGATCTGCATCGCCAACCAGGGAAGCGGTCCCTTCGGAGCCGAGCGGGTAATTGCGCACGCCGTAAGCGCCCTCGCTCTCCAGCCACCGATCCCAGGTGACACGGCGCAAGGGCCAATCCACGCTGATCCCCAGGAGATCTTCTAGAAGGATGGCAATCGGGGTCAGCCCTGTCCAGCCGACAAAGTCTGGTTTGCTCGGTTCACCGGGGGCTGCCGTCTCGGGCGCGTAATCTTCCCAGAAGGTGTCGGTGTGCTGGAATACCTGCCACACCATTTCCAGGTGATTGAGGGCGATCCGGTGAGCCAATTCTCGCCGGCCGTGACGTCGCAATCCCTTCAAAACCATATAGTTGGTGGGCGACCAGACCCCGCCGCGCCAGTAGTTGCCGGTTTCTTCATTGTAGCCGGGGCTGTCTGCCGACTGGCTGGGAATGCGGTGCGGGCGGTTGAAGGCCGCGGTTTCGTGCAGGTGACGAATGAAAGGGTTCAAGCGCTCTTCTGGTACCATATCCTTGTCCAGCAGACCCCAGTAGGCGCCGATGCTCTTGACAACACTGAAATGGCCGGCGGGATCGATGTCGTGATAAAAGGCGCTTTCCTCACTCCAGAGCCGGGCATTTACCTCACGCAGGAGGAAGGCGTGTTCTTGCATCAACTCTTCCACCAGGTCGTTTTCTTCCAGTACGTTGGCCATCTGGGCCAGGATCCTGCAGTTAAGGGAAGCCTGCATTGTCGCATCTACCCAGGTCCAGTGCCGGTGGTGCAGGTCACTGTCGGGAACACGTGGCTGGTTGTCCATACCGCTACTCAGCCCGGTGGCCCAGTAAAGGCCGCTGGGCCAGGTGCGGTGCGCTCGAAACCAGCGGTGCAAAGCGATAAGGGGCCAGAAGACGCGGGCGATCCGTTCTTCGTCCCGCGTATGACGAAAGACGCGCCACTCGGCCCAGGAAAGCACGTTAGGCCCGGTCCCGTTGGGATCGAAAGGATAAAAGAAATCATACCCTTCCAGGGTATTGATCTCCCGGCAGATGAACCCGTCGTCATGCTGCTTGGCGTAGAAATTGTCGAGGGTGCCCATGAAATTGAAGGCGCGCCGGCCGTAGACGCCGAACTGCATCATGAAGGCGCTGTCCCACATAAAGCAGTTGTCGTTGAAGGCGGTATCGATGAAGTTGGCGACAAATCCGCTGCTGGCTTTTGGCTGGCGGAGGTTGCTCCAGGCCAATTCCCAGGCGCGCCAGTACATCTCCTGCCAGTAGCTACGTTCATCGGGCAGCACCGGCACCGGTAGCAACCCCCGAGCCTGGTCAAAGGGTAAGATTGCCTCCGGCCGGTAACGTTGTTTGCGAAACGGATTTTGGGCCACAGCCGGAGAGAGGGGGGTGGGAAAAGTGGGATGGGCGCCTCTATTCTCCATATGCTTCCTTTTCTTATTCCTATTCCTCGACCCAGAGTTCGGCCGTACCCTGCAACTCGAGCCATTCCTCATCCAGGTCGCTGATGCGCACATTGTAGCGGACGTATACATTCTCGCGCAGTTTTCCCGACCAGAGAAGCGAGTCGTCAAGGGCAAAAAATGGATAACCGGCTGTACCCGAAAGCTCGGCCACCTGGTTTTGTTGTCCTTCATAGACCAGGGTCGTCCCCGGTATGCGCCGCTCCACAGGAACGGCATAGTGAACGGCGATGTTACTAAAATAGAGATTGCCCGGTGGGAGCTGGGTCGGCGGAATCTCTACCGGACTGGGGTTGAAGATGGTGAGGGTGACTTCCCCCTGCGCCTGCAGGGGTTGGCGAAACGAAGATTGCAGGCGGAGACGGTAGTCGCCGAGAACGCCGGGTGCGATGATTCCGCGCCAGGCCAGGGAGTCCCCGTTCTGGCGGTAAGCCTGGAGGCCGTTGATAGATAGTTCGTAAACCTCGCTGCCCTGGACAAACTTGATCTGCGTGCCGGGAATGGTGTTGCCCGGTCTGAGATCAAAGGTGTAGGGGGCTGTAAAGGTGATAGCGTCTCCCTCTGGAGTGGGGGCAGGGCGGGGGGTTGGTGTACTCCGGATGCCGGGCAGCGTACAGGCGAGGGCCGTGCCCAGCAAGAGCAGGAGCATGAGAGAAAGTGCTTTATGAAACGGTCTGGATACCTGTTGCATAGTGTCAATCTGGCCGGCGGCCTGGAGACTCACCGGTAAGTGATTATATTGCCCGGAGCCAACCTCCCAGAGGTCAGCCGATTCCAAAAGCCATTCTACCACGTTCGAACGGTTCACGGTAAAATGCTTGACGAAATGTGAGACCGGAACAGGGACGAGGCTGAACGGCAGCAGCGTCCGTTTGATGGAGGAAAAAATGACGAGATGGATTCTTAGCGCTTTCCTGGTGTCGCTTCTACTCCTGCTGGCTGCCTGCGGCTCGCCGCCAGCGGATCCTGAGGAGACGCCGGTTCAAGAAGAGGAAGAAGAACGGGAGGGACTGGCGACGGTCGCCCCCGTGCCCACGAGGGAACTGCCCACTGCCACCCCTGAGGGGTATCCGGTACAGCCAACAGCCCCTTCGCGGGCACAAGAGGGATATCCGGAAGCCCCGGCGCCTCCCACGGCTTATCCGGTGGACATGCGCATCTGGGTTTTGCGGCCTCTGGGAACTCAATGTGAAGAGAGTGACAGTTACCAGTTTGCTACCGTCGAGGAGGTGGTTGCCTCGCTGACTGATGCAGGTGTCGAAGTTTTTGACTCAGAAATGACCAGCCTGGTGGTGTGCGAGTCGTGTAACTGTCCGACCAGCGAACATTTCCGGGTGCAGATTTTGCGGAGCGATCTCTACAGCGTCCAGATCCGTGGCTGGACGCAGGAGTCATAAGGATTATGATCCGTTTCTTGACGGCAGGAGAGTCGCACGGCCCGGAATTGACGGCGATTGTGGAGGGGATCCCGGCCGGTCTGGCTGTGGATCTGGCAGCTCTAAACCGGCAGATGGCGCGGCGCCAGAAAGGGTATGGGTCCGGCGGCCGGATGAAGATCGAGAAAGATGCCCTGCAGATTACGGCGGGGGTGATGGCCGGGCAGACGACGGGCGGGCCGATTGCCCTGCGCCTGCCGAACCTGGATTATGCCCGCTGGCGGGAGGAGGAGATCACGCCGCTGACCGTTCCACGGCCGGGACACGCGGACCTGACGGGTGCGGTCAAATATGGTTACCGCGAGTTGCGGCTGTCCCTGGAACGGGCGTCGGCCCGGGAAACGGCGGCACGCGTGGCGGTTGGGGGTATTTGCCGCCAACTGCTGGCCGCTTTTGGCATCACCATTGGCAGTTACGTGGTCCGTATTGGTCCGGTAGCGGTCCCTATTCCGCCAGAGATGCCTTACCCGGAGCGGTTTACGGTGGCGGAGAGCAATGACGTGCGGTGCCCGGTGGCGGAGGCGACAGAGGTGTTACGGGAACATATATGGGAGATTATGCAGGCCAAGGACACGGCCGGGGGCGTGTTTGAAGTGGTGGCCCTGGGTGTGCCGCCGGGGCTGGGTAGCCACGTCCACTGGGACCGGCGGCTGAATGCGCGCCTGATTTTTGCCGTCGGTTCGATCCAGGCGATCAAAGGGGTGGAGATCGGGGAAGGGTTCGCCAACGCTGCCCGGCCCGGTTCGGAGGTCCACGACGAGATCTTTCTGGATGAAGACGAGGATACCCTCTATCGGCAGAGTAATAATGCCGGGGGCTTCGAGGGAGGGATTACTACAGGGGAACCGGTGGTGGTTCGGGCGGCGATGAAGCCAATCTCCACGGTGCTCAACCCGCGGCGCTCGGTCGATCTGGCTACGGGGGAGGAGACGGAAACGGTTTACGAGCGTTCGGATTTCTGTGCGGTGCCCCGGGCGGCGGTGGTCGGGGAGGCGATGGTGGCCCTGACGCTGGCGGATGCGCTGGTAGAGAAGCTGGGCGGTGACAGCCTGGCGGAAATGCGACCGCGTTTTGAGGCACTGCGCCAGGCACGGCTGAGCGATTTGCCGATGGACAATGAGCCGTGGCGCTTTGACTACTGAGTCTAGGACCGGGTGACGAGGGGCTCGTTTGCCGGCCAAAGGGCCGGCAACGCTTACCCTACGAATAAGCTACGCTCGCCGGGGGTGCTTGTCCCCTCTGCTGTTTGTGGCTATAGTGTCCTACATGGCTAAGATGGCGTGCGTTGATGCGTCCCTGCGTACCGATCAGGGCCGTGTGCGTAGCAACAACGAGGATTTTGTGGCCCGGCACGAACCGGATGGGGCTGCAGCCGAGGTCCGGGATGGATGGCTTTACATCCTGGCCGACGGAGCCGGGGGGATGGACGCGGGCGATGTGGCCAGCCGTTTTGCCACTGAACGAACGCTCCATCATTACCTGGAACGGGCGGAGCAGCGAGATTGGAGCCGGCGCCTTTACGAGGCAATGCAGGCCGCAAACCAGGACTTGCGCCGGTTAAGCACGCAGGCCGGAAAAAACAACCGCATGGCGACGACGATGGTGGCCGTGGTCATCGCCGGAGAGCGGGCGCATGTGGCCAACGTGGGGGACAGCCGGGCATATCTGTGGCACCGGCGGCGGCTGCAACAGATCACAAAGGATCAGAGCCTGGTGGCCAAGCTGCTGGAGGAGGGGGCGATTACGGCCGAAGAGGCTGCTGACCATCCACGCAAGAATATCATCCTCTATAGCCTGGGGTCTGAACGGGAGCCTCGGGTGGATCTTTTTGAGCTACCCCTTGAGGCCGGAGACCGGCTGTTGTTGTGTTCCGATGGGCTGACCCGACATGTCAGCGATGAAGAGATAGCCGTTGTCCTGAGCGAACGGGAGCCGGAAGCAGCCACTGAAACGTTGATCGACCTGGCGAACGAACGAGGAGGGCGAGACAATATCTCGGTCGGCGTTGTGCATTACGGTTCCGAGGGGGAAGAAGAAGGTGAAGGGGAACGGACGACCGGTGGCGCCCTGTCAACGAGCACGGCGCGCGTCTTGCTCTGGAGCTATACGCTCTTTCTCTCCCTGATACAGACCCTGCTCATGGTTCTTATCTGGGCTTTCCTGAAACTATGACATAAGCACTCTTTGACATCAGGGGGTAAGCGTCGTACAATCAGGCGGTTGTAGACCTCAATTCAGGTTGATTGCTCAAGGTCGGTTTTCGATAACGACTTGAGGTGTGGTGGTGTCAAACCCCATCTACTGCAAACGAAAGCTAAATTTGGTAACGGTAAGAGAGCGGGGGCAGCCTCTCTCTTACGGGTAATATCACACCTGAGGCTTTTCCTTTCTCTTACCTGTACGAAATCGCGCTTTCGTATTCAAACATATAGCGGACGCCGGTAGCGTGAGGCCAGGGAGCGGGGACCTCTCTCCGTCCCGTTCCGGACACCCCGCCAGCAGGCGTCCTTAAATAGGAAAGTCCCACGCGCAGGCGAACGCCTGGCGCGCAATATGGGTGTTTCTGGAGGAAATATGAGCGAAAAATTACGAATTGTGCCCCTGGGAGGCCTGGGCGAAGTCGGTAAAAACATGACCGTCATCGAATACGGTGACGAAATGTTAATCGTCGACGCCGGCATCATGTTTCCCGAGAATGACATGCTGGGAATCGATTATATCATTCCGGATTATCGCTACATTATGGATAAACGGGAGAAGATCAAGGCGGTGCTGATCACTCACGGTCACGAAGATCATGTAGGCGCCCTGCGGCACTTGATGGACGATATCGATGCCCCGATTTATGCCACGCCACTGACTGTTGGCCTGATCGAAGTACGGCTGCGGGAAGCGGGGGTACTGGATAGGAGTACGTTGAAGACGATTCAGGCGGGTTTCAACTTCCGCATCGGGAGTTTTAACATCGAGCCATTTCACGTGACTCACAGCATTCCCGATTGTGTCGGCTATGGGATTACGACACCGGTGGGCCTGCTGGTCCACACGGGGGACTATAAGTTTGACCACACGCCGGCCGATGGTTGGCCCCCCGATTTTGCGAAACTGGCCGAGTTTTCCGAGAGGGGTGTTCTGGCTCTGCTGGCAGACAGCACGAACGCGGAACGGCCCGGCTGGACCCCTTCTGAAACAGTAATCACGGCGGCCTTCGACAAGGTGTTCGCGGAGGCTAAGGGGCGGATTATCGTCGCAACCTTTGCTTCGCTCATCTCGCGGATCCAGCAGACGGTCCATGCGGCGCAGAAATACGACCGGAAGGTGGCCATCACCGGCTGGTCGATGCGCAAGAACACGACCATGGCCCGCCGCCTCGGATACCTGGAAATTCCGGACGAGATGATTATAGATATTTCAGAGTCTGATAATTATCCGGATAACCAGGTAACGATCCTGGCGACCGGGTCCCAGGGTGAGCCGGGTGCTGTGCTGGGGCGGCTGGCAACTGACCGTCACCGCCGGCTGCGGATCAAGCAGGGGGATACGGTCGTTCTCTCCGCACACCCGATTCCGGGTAACGAGGAGATGATCCACCGGATCATCAATCGTCTCTACCAGCGGGGTGCCGATGTGCTTTATGATCAGTTGGTGCAGGTTCACGTCTCGGGCCACGCTGCGCGGGACGAGATGAAACTGATGATTAACCTGGTCCGGCCGAAGTTCATCATTCCGATCCATGGCGAGCTGCGACACCTGACGCACCATGGCAAAATGGCGATGGAACTTGGGATTCCCCAACAGAATATCGCCGTCGTCGAAAATGGCACGGTGTTGGAGCTGGACGAGCACTCGCTGAAGGTTGGGGAGCGAATTCCCGGCGGCTACATCTACGTGGACGGGTCTACCGTGGGGGATATCGGCCCGGCGGTGATGCGGGATCGGGAGAAGCTATCGGATAGCGGCTTCGTGGTGGCGGTGGCCAAGGCCAATAAGAAGGGGGAATTGCTGACACGGCCCGAGTTTGTTTCCCGGGGGTTCGCCGATTTCCGGGATCAAGAGGGGCTGCTGGACGGGGCCGAAGATGTGGTGGCACGCACCGTGAAAAAACATTATCAGAATGGTTCCGGCCAGGTGGCGCAGCGCGTATCCGATGCGCTCAGCCGTTACCTGTATGAAGAAACCGGGCGGCGCCCGGTGGTCGAAGCGGTGGTGGAGTAGCGGTTGGAGAGTGGAGAGTGGAGATTGGAGATTGGTTCCGCTCATGACCTGGGATGGCATGGGACCGGAGCGGGTCTTTAATCTCCGCCTCCTTCCAGGGGGACGGTGCCGGTGAGGGGGGCGGTGGCCGGGGCAGGCGTTGGCGTGGGAGGAGAGTAGACGAAATCGGTGGAGACGACCAGGAAGTTGGTGCGGCCGGGGAGGACTTCTACCGTGTGCTCGTACTTGTGTCCGGCCCCGATTAAGGTGACCCGGTAACGGCCGGCCGGCAAATCCCCAAAGACAAAGTTCTCCTGCCAGACATCGTCCGGGTTTACTTCGCGGATGCGATAGGTGTATTGGCCGTGGGTGGGACCGGGGACGTCTAGCGGTTCCACGGAGACCCAGCCGGCATAGATATATTTCCCCAGGCGGTCGATAAATTGGCCGGCGAGCGTGCCCCAGCCTTCGTAGGGGGCGATCCAGAGCATCGGGTTGTGGGTGTGCTCGTAGGTGTTCTCGCCAATGCGCACCTCCAGGTGGAGGTGGGGGCCGCTGACGATCCCCGAGCGGCCGACACCGGCGATGAGCTGTCCCTGCTCGACGTAGTCACCCACCTTGACAAAGAGCTCGAGGGTGTGGGCGTAGAGGGTGTAGACATCCTGACCGCGCCACTGCCAGTCGTGATGAATGATGACCGTGTTGCCGTAGTAGTTAACGCCGTCCAGGCGGCTAGGGAACGGACCGGCATGAATGACGGTGCCACTGCTGGCGGCGAGCACGGGGGTTCCCGTATCGTTGGGAAAATCGAGCCCACGGTGGACGCGGTAGGGGTACAGCTCCGGCAGGAGCACGTCGTTGCCATAAGGGAACCACTCGAGGTCGTAATTGCGGGCGTCGGAGGGCAGGGGGCGAATCAACCAGTAATGGTCGTCAGGGTGGTAGGAGAGGGGAACGGGTAAGGTGGGCGGGCGCCATTCGACGGTGGCATTGGGACCGATTTCCGGCTGGCGATAGAGATGGGCCTCGGCCGGGCGCAAGCCAGAGGCCCGGCTGCCGGGAGTGGCTCCGGTGGCGGACGTTTCAACGCCGGACGCCGGGGTAACGGTTTCGGGCTGCGTGGTGATAGCGCGAGGTGATGGTTCGGGCGTGAAGGTGGGGGTAGGGCCGGCCGGGCTGCCAGCCTCGAGGCCGACCACCACGGGAGTGGCTGCCGCCGGGAGCAGGGTGGGCGTAGGCGGCAGGCCTGGGGCGGCACATCCGGCCAGGAGGAGCAAGAGCCAGGAAAGGCAGATGGCGAAAGCGCGGCCAGGGGCGATCATTAGCGGAAGGCGTCCAGCAATTCCTGGGCGGTATATAGCTCGAGCATGGCCGGTTCCCAGGGCAGGCCCTGCCGGTTTTCATAGTGCCAGAAACGGGCGCCGGGGAAGTAAGTGCGCCAGTTGTCGGCTGTGGGTACCCGCTGCCAGCCGAAATCGGCGGCGAGGGAGGTGAAATCGAGATAGTAGCCGGCCGGGATCTGCTCTTTCCACTTACCGCCCTGGTCATAGTATTGGGATTCGGGCCCATACCGGGCGCGGAAATCCCAGGGGAGATCGCGTAAGGGCTCGCCCTGGCTGCCATCTTGAGCGGCTGCCCGCAGGTAGGTGCGCCAATAGGTGGCCGATTCGGTATCTTCGCGCACCACTTCTACCTGGGGGTCAAAGGCAAGGACGTAGGCGGTATCGTAGTCAAAGGCGCGACCGGCCTTGTTCCAGGTACGGTTGCTCTGCCCGGGTAAGGGTTTGGCGGTCAGGGGTTCGTACATCTGGGCCAGTTGGCCCAGGAAATCCCAGCCGCCGGCTTCCTGAACGGCCTGGCGCAAGGCACGGAAGGAATCGTCGACCCGGTCGCTGAGGTAGGGGGCAGGGGCATTTACGGGTAGTTCCTGCAGGAGGTTGGGGGGACCTTCCGACTGGGGCTCGGTGACGCGTTCTGTGAAGAGGGGCTGGCTGCTGGCCTCATTGATCGCCTGCAAATGTTCCGGCAAGGTCCGGGGCAACGTGCGGGCTGACCAGTCGGGATCCTCCAAATGGGTATTGGTGGTGAAGGCCTGGGGAGCCACACTCCAGGCGTCGAGGCTGCCGGCAATGAGATGGCTCTGGCCGGCACTGCTGTGGACATAGGTCAGGGCCTTGCCATCAGGTGACCAGGAGGGTTGGTGGCCCTGGCCGTGGCTGACCGGGTCGCCGGTTGGGTTGGAGCCGGCGATTGGCAGGGTGTAGACGAGGGCGAAGCCGGTGCTATCGTCGGCGTAGGCGAGCCGGTCCCCGGCAGGACTGAAGGCAGGATGGTCTTCGTGGTGGTCCGGGGTGCCGGTAACATTGCGGGCCTGGTCGTCGGCAGCAGCGTCCAGGGAGAGTATGAAGATATCTTTGTTGCCAGTGCGCCAACTGGTAAAGGCGATGTGGCGACCGTCCGGGGACCAGGCGGGTGAAAAATCGGGAGCGGGATTTTTCGTCAGCCGGATGGGTCCCTGATCTCCTTCGATATCGAGAATGTAGATATCCAGGTTACCGGCACGGTAAGACTCAAAGACCAGCCACTGGCCGTCGGGGGACCAGGCAGGGCCGCCGTCGAAAGCGGGATCGTCGGTGAGCCGCCGGAGCGTTCCGTCGGGCAAGTCGAGCAGGTACAATTCCCAGTTGCCGTCGCGGTGGGAGGCGAAGGCGAGCTGGCGCCCATCGGGGCTCCAGGCGGGATCCCGGTCGGCGGCCGGATCGTTGGTGAGACGGACCGGCTGGGATTGACCGATGGACAGGGCGTAGATGTCGTTGTTTCCCTGTTGGCGCAGGGTGAAGGCGACGCTGCCACCGCTGTTTAGCGGGTCCGGCGTGGGCCAGGGGGTGGGAGAGGCAACCGGGGTGGCTGTAGCCGGGGGGGGTGAGGGAACCGGGGTGGTGGTAGGCTTGGCGGTGAATTTGCTGGAGATGAGCGGGTAATTGCTATTGGCGCCCGCTTCATTGGCGCCCACGTGGCCCAGTTCCGGGGCCTGCTGGGCGGTGAAGAAGCTGGCAATGACAACCAGGCTCAGGGCGAGGGCGGTGGTTAATAGACGGGTGGTCCGGTATCTGGAGGGTGCGGCGCCGGTACGGGGCATAACGGGCGCGGTGACGGCTCGGGGGGGCGGTTGGGGCCGCTGCAGGCGCAGGCGCAGGTGAGCGCGCGCGACGCGCACCTGGGAGCGAAAGTGGCGTTTCCAATATTCACGTGTTCCCTGGCCGGCGTGCCAGCGAGCAGAAAGCGCGCGCCTGACTCTGTGCAGGATGCCTAGGGGAATCCGCAGCAGGAAGGCAAGGGCGCGCATGAGGGGGCGATGAAGGAAACGGCGATAAAGCAGGCGCCAGGGGGTGGTAATAAAGAGAAGGGGGCGCCAGAGTAAGCGGTCGAGGATGTTGCGGAAGGCGAGCCCCATGCGACCAATAAATGCCCAGACGGGGCGGATAACGCGTCGCCAGAGGAAATGGGTTGGTCGCCAGATGATCCAGGCCAGCAGGTTGCGCAGGGCGAGGCCGGTCCGGCCGACGAAGATCCATAAGGGACGGACGATTCGCCGCCAGAGGAATCGGGCCGGGCGCCAGAGGATAAGGGCCAGCAAGCGGGCCAGCAGGTGACGCAGGGCAAGACCGATCCGGCCGGCCAGTTGCCAGAGCGGGCGACCGAGGCGACGCCAGAGAAGGCGCCCGCCGGAGGCCAGCCCCTGCCGGAGTTTATGGCTTACCCAACTGAGCACACGCCCCCCCTGCCTGAATGGCCAGAGGAGGTAGCGAACCAGAACCAAGAGAAGCCGCGACAGCCGTTCACGCATTATGTTGAGAGTGTAGCATGGCGCCAGTATATGTCAACTGGAAGCGATAGTACGTGAGGGCCATGGTGGGCGGGATCGTCTGCCTGATTTTAAGGTCCTGCTCACGTGGGGATGCGTGTGGGGTTAGTGCGTGGTAGATTGTCTCCTGTCGCAAATTATACCAGCGTTTGAGAAGAGGAGATGGTCGTGGCAGCTTTGGAACGGGTTTTTCTGGAACCGCTTAATGCGCTTACCCATCTGATCGCGAGCGTGCTGGCGGCGGTGGGGATGGTCGTGTTGCTGGCATTGAGCTCCCCGGAACCAGGCAAGATACTGTCTTTGCTGGTTTACGGGAGCAGCATGGTGTTCCTCTACCTGGCGAGCACCCTGCTGCACGGGCTGAAGGTGGCGCGGCCGGTCCGGATCTGGCTCAATCGCTTCGACCACATGGCGATCTTCTTGCTTATTGCCGGGACCTATACGCCTATCGTCTACAATCTTTTCCCCAGTAGCTGGCGCTGGCCGGTTCTGGGCAGCGTGTGGCTGGTGGCCCTGATCGGCATGGCCTACAAACTGGCCAGTGTGCGCATTCACGGCTTCTTCAACGTTTCGATTTACGTCTTGCTGGGATGGGGCGGGGCGATGCCGCTGGCGATGAGCGTGGAGATAGCGAGGATCATTCCGCGGGGAGGGATGGCCCTGTTGCTGCTGGGGGGCCTGATCTACTCAGCCGGTTTTTTGATCTATTACCGGCAACGGCCGGATCCGTGGCCGGATGTTTTCGGGCACCATGAAATCTGGCACCTATTTGTCATCGGCGGCAGTCTGTGTCATTATTTGTTCATGCTTTTGTATGTTGTACCGGCATCACCACTATCCTGAAGAAGTCACTACAAATGGAGATATAGATGACAGAGCCATTATCCACAGAGCCGCTGGCTGTCATAATCGAAGATCACGCTGAAACGGCGGACGTATTTGTGAAAGCCCTGGAATCGGCCGGGTTTGCTACGAAGATTATTGTCGATGGGCGGCAGGCGCTGGCGGAGTTGCCCGCTTTACGGCCTGTGCTGATTACGCTTGATTTGCAGTTGCCATATGTATCCGGCGAAAAGGTGCTGGAGCAGATCCGGGGGAATGAACGGCTGTCCGGGGTACGAGTTGTCCTGGTGACGGCGGAGCAGCAATTGGCCTCCCACCTGGAGGATGAGGTCGATCTGATCTTGCTGAAGCCGGTGCCTTTTGACCAGTTGCGGGAGCTGGCCAGCCGGTGGCACGCGAGATTAGTGGGGTAGGGAGTGGTGGGGAGGCGTGTGCTAGACGCGCCTGGTCCAGTGGCCGGCCGCATACTTTTCGGTGCGGATCTCCCGGGCGCGGGTAGTTTCGGCTGTGGTTAAGGTGTCCTCGACGAAGGTCAGGTTGAGGGCTTCGGCGAAGCCCTGGCGGAGGGCGGCGACTGCATTGGGGTAGGGTATACGCCGGCCGGCACTTTCTTCGAGGGTGGTCGCTACGCGGTGGAGGGCACTTGGGCCGCCGGTCACGCCAATCAGTGCGTGCAGGATGCGGGTGATATCGCCGTAGAGGGGGAGCGTGCCGTGCTGGAGGACGGTGCCGCGCTTGCGCGCCTGGGCGCTGCCGATCAATTTACGGCCGGCGACAGTAATCTCGTAGTGGGATGGATCGTCAAAGCAGACCGGCCCCTGCTCGGCGCGGGCGTGGGTGGGTCCCGGGGCGCGCTCTGGCGCCAGCCCGAGGAGGACGAGGCCGCGGGCCAGGGCGTCGGAGAGCCGCAGGTAGCTGTCCAGCACACCGCCGCGGAGACGTGGTTCACTTTCGGGGGCGGTGACGCTGTAGGTCAATTCATCTACGTGGAGAATGGCCCGGCCACCGGTGGGGCGGCGGACGACATCCCAACCGGCCGTGGTACAGGCCTGCCAGTCGACTACCGCTGCCTTCTGGGCGTGGCCCAGGGAGAGGCAAGCGGGCTGCCAGCCATAGAAGCGCAGGGTGGGCGGGCTGGTGCCGGCGCGCACGGATTCCATGAGCGCTTCGTCGACGGCCATGTTGGTGGGGCCATCTTGCCAGCCGGTGTCGAGCAGGCGCCAGGTGGCGGGGGGGTAGGTGGGGGTGATTTCACTCATTGGTTGGGAAATTGAGGGAGTGAGGGTAGGAGGTTCTGCTCGTTCTTGCAGGTGCTTTGACGGCTAAAGCCGTTACTACGAACGGTTGGGTGACGGCTGAAGCCGTTACTACAAACGGTTTGGCGACGGCTAAAGCCGTTACTACGAACCTGGTTGGGCCGGGCAGTTTCTGGACCTCACTCCCTCTTCGATTACTCTATCTCCTCGGGGATCTCTGATGCGGGCCGGGGGCCGGGATCGGGGAGATCGGTGGTGAGCATGGACATCAGGACGTTGACGTCTATTTCGCCTTCGCAGAGGATGTGGCAGGAGAGACGGAATTCGCCCATCTTGCCTTCGTTTTCCAGTTTTTCTTTTTCGCGCCAGTGGTAAGTGGCCGGTTCGCCTTCATTAAAGGTAACGCGGCAGGTGGTGCAACGGGCTTTGCCGCCGCAACGGTGCAAGATGGGGATGCCGGCGTCTTCGATGGCGAGGACGAGCCGCTTGCCGTCGGGGGCCTCAAAGGTTTTCGTTTCAAAGTTTTCGCCGCGGGCTGTGATTGTTGCCATGTGTCCTCCATTGGATGATTGAATGTTATTCGTCGTTCCGGTTGGCGACCACGGGTGGTTTGCGCAATTACTTGTGGCCGGTGGCAGGGACTCTACCACTTCTGATTATCTCGGATCCGATTTGAACGTCAAGCGGTGGGGTTTATAATCTGGTGATGGAAATTCCTGAACGTATTCCCGGTTTGAAGGTGGCGACTTTGCTGCTGGTTCTGTACGCGGCGGCCTGGATTGCGCTGGAGGGCAGCCTGGAACGGGTATTGCTGCTGGCGGTGGGGATTGCCGGCGTGACTCTGGGTCATGGTCTGCAGCAGATGGGAGGGCGCACGTTCTCTCCGGCCGGCTGGGTGGCGTTTGCGGGTTTTTTGGGAGTGGCGCTGGCTGTGGGAAGCACGGTGCTGGTGCTGTTGTTGATGGCGTTGAAGACGGGGCTGCACGCGCACGGGCCGGAGTTCAGCACGGGGGAGATCGGGTGGGTTCTGGCGCAGTTTCCGTGGTGGACGGCCGGAGGGGTGGTTGGTGGGCTGGGGATGGGGTTGATTACGTTGGGGGTGCAGGGGGAAGGGAGCCGGAGGGAGTGAGGGCCCAAGATGGCATCATGGGCTACAACGCTGGTTGTGCATGCGGCTCGCCTGCCCCGGGCCCAAGATGGCATCATGGGCTACAAGTCTGGTTGTGCACGGGCCCAAGATGGCATCATGGGCTACAAGTCTGGTTGTGCAGGTGCCCAAGATGGCATCATGGGCTACAGGGGATTAGTCGCCGAGCTCTAGCTTTTTGGCGACGGCCTCCAGGGCGTTTTCCAGTTCGGTCTGGCGGAGGCTGGTGGTGACGTCGCCGCGGGTGCGCTCGAGGACGGAGCGGACGACGTCGGTGCGGCGCCGTAGCCCGCCGGTGATGCTGTCGCTGAAATCGAAGGTGACGAGAATGCTGTAGATCTCGTCCATGTTATCCAGGAGGCGCTCGACCTCTTCGTCATGGCCATGGCGGATGATGTCGAGGATGCGGCGGCGTAGCTCGGTGGCGGCTTCGGCGAGGCCGTTAAGGTAGGTATTATCTTCTACGGCCAGCGCTTCGGGGCCGGGGAGAGGTTCGTCGCGCACGAGGGCGTAGGTCAGGTTGGCTTCGACGTACTCTTTGAGGGCATCCTGGGTGTAGCCCGCATAGTAGAGGGCGGGATAGCTCTCGACGCCGGCAACCATAGCCTCGGCGGCGGCAGTGGCCTCGCCCATCAGTTGGTGAGCGAGCTCCCACTCTTCGCGGTGGATAGCGCGGATGGTGCGGGCACAGATGCGGGTCAACTGGCGGGAGCGCTGGTAAGCCTGGTCGCGGGCGCTGTTTATTTCTTCAAATTCGGCTCTGATCTCGTCGGCAATCTGTTCGAGCTTGTCCATCGCTTACTCTTCATCTCCTTCGTCCCCTTTCTGACCAAAGCGGAAGAATTGATCGGCAAGGTTGGTTTTCTGGGGCATGCGGATTTCGCCAAATTTCTTCTCATAGTTGGCCAGGTTCTGGGCCAGGGCCATCTGCAACATCTTGGCGTGCATGGGAGACATGATGATGCGGGAGACGATGCTGCCTTTGGGCATGCGCGGCAGGTATTGGGCGAAGTCGAGTATGATTTCAGCCGGGGTGTGGGTGATGAAGGCCAGGTTAGCATAGCTGGCATCGAGGTCTTTTGGTACCTCAATGGCGATCTTTTTCTGGCCGGGCTTGTCCGGTTGGTCGGGATCTGGTCCGTTGCTCATGAATGATCTCCTTTGAGATAGTTGGTGGTTGGTGGTTGATAGTTGGTGAAGTAATTGTATGGATACTATAGTATAGCTCGGGTGAATCGCAAAGTGAGAGGGAGGTAGGTAGAGGAAGGTGTTGCGGGGGAAGGGGGCGGGTTCATCTGAAAATCGGGCGGATCCATGTTAGAATGGATATATGGAAAACGAGGAAGGACAGAGCAATGATGCCGGGGCTTTCTCCGTGGTGGAACACACGGCGGATTGGGCACTGTGCGTGCGCGGGCGGGATCTGCGAGCGCTGTTGCTTAATGCGGCGCAGGGGATGAATAGCCTGCTGGTCGCGGACCTGGAGGCGGTCGCTCCGGTCGAGGAGCGACGCGTGGCGGTCGAGGCCTTTGACCGGGAGAGTATGCTGGTGGAGTGGTTGAGCGAACTGGCATACCTGGCGGAGCGCGAGGGTTTCGTCGCGCGCGAATTTGAGCTGGAGACGGTTTCGCCGGAGGTGTTGGTGGGGGTCGTTCGCGGCGGCCGGGCCCAGGAATTGCAGAAGCACATTAAGGCTGTGACTTATCACAACCTGGAGGTGGTAGAGACGGAAGAGGGGTTGGAGGTGACGGTGGTTTTTGACGTGTAGGGTGCACGCCTGGAGGCGTACGCTCTGCTGGAGGAAAAATGGTCAAGCGTTCAGATTTCAAGCGAATTAATGACTACGTTTTCGAGGTGCCACGAGAATTCAGGCCGGATATGCGGGTGCCTGCCCGCTTCTACGCAGACGACATGTTGCTGGAAGGGGCACTGGACGACAAGAGTCTGCCGCAACTGGTCAATACGGCGACGATTCCGGGGATCGTGAAGTACGCGCTGGCGATGCCGGACATTCACCAGGGGTATGGGTTCCCCATCGGCGGGGTGATTGCGACGGAGCTGCCGGATGGGGCGATTTCGCCGGGCGGGGTGGGGTATGATATCAATTGCGGTGTGCGCCTGCTGGGCACGCACCTGGATGAGGAGGAAGTCGCGCCGTATCTGGACGAGCTGGCCTCGGCGCTACAGCGGAATTGTCCCAGCGGGGTGGGGCAGGGAGGGGAGATCCGGCTGTCGACGGGCGAGCTGGCGAATGTGGTGGAGAAGGGGGCGCGCTGGGCAGTGGAACAAGGGTATGCCAGCGAAGCGGATCTGGAGCGCACGGAGGAGGGCGGCTGTATTGACGGGGCGGATGCGGGCAAGGTCAGCCCGCGCGCGCTGGAGCGGGGCCGGGACCAGTTGGGTACGCTGGGAGCGGGCAACCACTTCATAGAGGTGGACGTGGTGGATGAGGTGTTTGACGAGGAGGCGGCGAAGGCGATGGGGCTGGCCCCCGGCCGGGTGGTGGCCCAGATCCACTGTGGCTCGCGGGGGTTCGGCCACCAGATCTGCAGCGATTACGTGAAGCGTTTCCACAAGAGCGTGAAGAAGTACAATATCGAGTTGCCGGACCGGGAGCTGGTATGCGCGCCGCTGAGCAGCCCCGAGGGACAGGATTACCTGGCAGCGATGCGGGCGGCAGCGAACTTCGCCTTTACAAACCGGCAAATACTGCTGCACCTGATCCGGCAGAGCTTTGACGAGGTGCTGGCCGGCCACGTGGATAATCCGTGGGTGTTCCAGATTTACGACATCGCGCACAACATGGCCAAGATTGAACGGCACAAGATTGACGGGCGGACGGCAGAGGTGTGCGTGCACCGCAAGGGGGCGACCCGCGCCTTTGGCCCAGGGTCGCCGGAGGTGCCGGGGGTCTACCGTAAGATCGGGCAGCCGGTGCTGGTGCCGGGTTCGATGGGCACGGCGAGCTGGGTGCTGGCGGGGACGGAGGGTTCGATGGCCCAGACGTTCGGCTCGACCTGTCACGGGGCAGGACGCACGATGAGCCGGACCCAGGCGAAGCGCACGGTCTGGGGCGAGGATCTGCGGGATGAGCTGGAGAAAGGAGGCATCCGTGTTCGCGCAGGGAGTATGGCGGGGTTGGCCGAGGAGGCACCGCTGGCTTACAAGGACGTGGACCGGGTGATCGAAGTGGTGCACAATGCGGGAATCGCGCGCAAGGTGGCGCGGATTGTGCCGCTGGCGGTGGTTAAGGGGTGAATGGGGATGGGGATAGGGGATCGGGGGTCAGGGATTCTGTGCCAATCCCTGACCCGGATTCCGTAGAATATAGGAGGGAGGTGGATGTTGGGGAAAAAGGTGGATGTGGTCTGGGTGATGGTGGGGGGAGCAATTGGGGGAGTGTTGGTACTGGTGGCGATGGTGCTGTCGCAGCAGACACGGCCGGCGCCAATTATGATTGAACCGCCGTTGCCTACCGGGACGCCGATGGCGACGGCGACGCCGGGGCCGATTCGGGTCTATGTGAGCGGGGAGGTCGTGCAGGTGGATGTTTACGAGCTGCCGGCGGGGAGTATCGTGGCGGATGCGATCCGCCTGGCCGGGGATTTCACGGCGGAGGCAGCGGTGGAACGGGTGAACCTGGCGCAGCCGCTGGTGGATGGGATGCAGATTAACGTGCCGCGGAGGGTGGTGGTTGAGGTTGAGACGGACGAGGCACAACCGGTGATCCAGTTGCCGGCGAACGGGCTGATTGACGCACCGGGCGGACCGGCGACGGGTGGGCGGGTCAATATTAACACGGCCGGATTGGAGGAACTGGATACCTTGCCGGGGGTGGGGCCGGCCACGGCGGAGAAGATTATCGCCCACCGGGAGGAGAACGGGCATTTTGCGCGGATCGAGGATATTATGGACGTCAGTGGGATCGGGGAGGCGAAGTTTGAAGCGATGAAGGATTTGATTACGGTTGGTGGTTGATGGTTGGTTGATGGTTGATAGTTGATGGTTGTTGGTTATGCTATCAACCAGCAACTGACAACTACCAACTAAAAAACCGGTTCCCCCATGAAAGATAATGCATTGACGGCGACGTTGGCGCGGGTGGCGAGTGTGCCTTTCCGGCTGCTGGCACGGCGGCCGTTCACGCCGCCACAGAAGTTGTTGATCCTCAGGCCGTGTTGCCTGAGCCAGGTGATGCTGGCCACACCGCTGCTGGCGGCGTTGAGCGAGGCGTTCCCCTCAGCCCAGATCGATTGGGCGGTAAGCGCGTATGCGCGGCCGGCGGTGGCGACGAATGTGCGCCTGTCGGAGCTGGTGGATACCGGCCGGGTGGGCCTGCCGGAGGGGAGCTGGCAGGATGTGCGGGAACTGGCGGGGCGGCTGCGGCAGCAGGGGTATGATACGTGTGTGATTCCCAGCCGGTCGAGCATGCTGGCGGCGGTGGCCTGGCTGGCGGGGATCCCGCAGCGGATCGGCCTGAGCGAGCGGGGGCGGGGGTTTGCGCACACGCTGGCGGTGTCGCCGCCGGAGGATGAGCAGCACACGGCGAAGATTTACCTGGAGATTGCGCACGCGCTGGGGATCGAGGCGGAGCCGAGAATGGAGTTTTACCCGACGGATGAGGACCGGCAGGCGATGACGGAGTTCCTGGTGGACGAGGTGGAGTGGCTGGGGGACGTGCCGCTGGTGATGATTCATCCGGGGGGCGGGCACAATCCGCTGGTCTCGCAGCCGGATAAGCAGTGGCCGTCGGAGCGGTTTGTGTTGCTGGGTAATCATTTGGCGCGCTCGTACGACGCCCGCATCCTGTTACTGGGGGATGCGGAGGAACGGGAGCTGGCGGAGGCGATCGGGGGGATGATGTCGACGCCGGCGCTGAATCTGGCCGGCCGGATCAGCCTGGGCGAGCTGGGGGCGCTGGCGGAGATGGCGGACCTGTACGTGGGGAATGATACGGGCCCGACGCACGTGGCGGCGGCGATGGGGTGCCCGACGCTGGCGCTCTTTGGACCGAGCGCGCCGGATCGCTCGGCGCCGTATGCGACGAAGGGGCAGGTGATTGCGCTGGGGGACGCGCCGGCGGAGGGACCATTTTCGTGGGAAGGGGCGCTGCCGGCGTCGATTGCGGTGGCAGCGGCGGATAAGTTGCTGGCGAAGGAGGGGACGGTTGAGGATTGAGGGAGCGGGACGCTGATGGCAACCTGAGGTTGGCAACTTGAGATTGGCAACTCGAAGTTGCTGGTGGATTTGCAGG
>Ga0207752_1000086_pt1 | contig 38995 bp, 29 predicted proteins | sample Pon2CUnioCityCA_6_FD_187272 | JGI IMG/M metagenome (GOLD analysis project Ga0207752, IMG submission 187272) | Marine sediment microbial community from Union City, CA, USA - Pond 2C Sediment 2 (SPAdes) | ecosystem: Environmental > Aquatic > Marine > Intertidal zone > Salt pond sediment ... | reverse complement strand
CAACGTATTTGGATATCAATTGAGTCCTAAGAGTAGCAGATGGAGCGGCCCCCTGTCAAGTAAGATTTCCTGGAAGTTAATCCCCGGCGCCGAGGTGGTTAATAGGGACGCGCCACGTTGCGTTCCCCGACACCCATGCTATAATTCGAGCCTGTTGTGCGGAGCACAAGTAGCAACCTTTATGAGTAAGATATCTTCAAACCGCCCGTCACGCCGCCCACGGCCCCGCCTCAGCCTGCCACTCTGGGGGGTAGGCTTGCTGGCCCTGTTGCTGGCCGCCTTACTCCTGGCCAGTTCTGTCTGGCTATTCCGGACAGTTCAGGGGATGGCGGCCGGATGGGAAGCGACCGGTTCGGAGTTTGACCCGGTGGTAGCAGGAGGAGAGACGGGAACAGGCGCGAACGCACCTGACCCATTGGTTTCGCTGTCAACCCGGGAAGCGGGTGATGCTCCCTTGCTCTCGACGGAAGCGCTGCAACCCTGGTCAGGGCGGGAAAGGGTCTCGATTCTACTGGTGGGAATCGACCTGCGCTGTGATGAGGAGGGGCCAACCCACACCGATAGCATGATGGTTGTGACCCTGGACCCTGTCAGCCGCTCTGCGGCCGCGCTCTCGCTCCCGCGAGACCTGTGGGTGGAGATTCCCGGATTCGGCGTTGATCGTATCAACCAGGCTTATTTCAAGGGGACTGCTTACGACTATCCGGGCGGCGGGGCTGCGCTGGCGGTGGAGACGGTCGAAGCAACCCTGGGCGTACCGATTGATTTTTATGCAGCGGTCAATTTTGAGGCGTTTACAGAGTTCGTAGACCTGATCGGGGGCATCACGGTGGATGTGCCGGAGGCAATCGACGATCCGGATTATCCTGACAACTGCTATGGTTATGACCCGTTCTCCATCGGGGCCGGGGAACAGGAGCTGGACGGGGAAGAGGCGCTGAAGTACGCGCGAACGCGGGCCACGGCCGCGGGGGACGTGGATCGGGCCGGCCGCCAGCAGCAGGTCGTGATGGCCGTGCGCGAGAAAGTGGTCAGCCTGAATATGGCGCCGAAGCTGCTGGTGCGGGCACCACAGCTATGGCAGTCATTCCAGAAGAACGTACGGACGAATATGACATTGGACGAAGCGGTGCAACTGGCACTGCTGGTAGAAGATATCCCGCGGGAACGAATCCGGACCGCAGTGATTGACTACGATTACGTCTACAATGAAACGACGCCAGATGGACAGCAGGTGCTGGTCCCGAACCGGGAGCAGATTCGCAGGCTGCGGGATGAGCTTTTTGCGCCACCGCCAATCCCGACACCGGTGGTGGAACAGCTGCCGCAGTTGATGCGTGAAGAGAAAGCGCGCGTGGTCATCCAAAACGGCACGCCGGTTTTTGGTCTGGCCGGGGACACGGAGGCGTATTTGACCAGGCTGGGCGTCCAGGTGGTGGAAATCGGGAACGCGGACTCGGCGACCTATGCCAGCACCCAGATCGTGGATTACGGTTCGCATCCCAACACCACCTTTTACCTTGCGCAACTGATGGACATTCCCCCTCTAAACATCAGTTACAGCAGCAAGCCGGCGGGAGATTATGATGTGCTGGTCATTCTGGGCAATGATTGGGAAATTCCGGATGGTAACGGGCAATAAGGGCTGTTCAGCCACCAGCCTCATCGGGCGGTAGAGTCAGGGAGAGATCGTAGACTTCGCGCTTGCGCCAACCGGCCTGTTTGGCTACCTCGGCAGCCGCTTTCTTACGCCGGACTCCCTGGGCGAGCTTCGCCGCCATGGCCCTGCGAACGGCGGCTTCTTCCCAGGCGATTTCTGCGGCCGAGGCGCCGCCGACTACCAGCGTAATTTCCCCCCGGACCCGATCCTGGCCGAAGTGTTCGATGGCCTCCTCCAGAGAACTGCGCCAGATCTCTTCGTAATATTTGGTCAGTTCGCGGGCAACCACCACCGGCCGCTCCCCCAGTACCACCTGCATGTCAGACAGGGTTTTCAATAAGCGGTGGGGGGCCTCGTAAAGGACCAGGGTATAGGGCAGGGTGGCCACCGCTGCCAGGGCATCACGGCGCGCTTTTTGCTGCCGGGGCAGGAATCCGAGAAAGAGGAAAGTGTCGGTCGGTAACCCGCTGCTGATCAGGGCAGACACGGCAGCCGAAGGCCCGGGAACCGGGGTAATGGTGATACCGGCATCGAGGGCGGCCCGGACCAGACGGTAGCCCGGGTCGGAGAGGCCGGGCATGCCGGCATCGGAAACCAGGGCAACGTCGGTGGTGGCCAGGCGCTCAAGCAATTGCTCGACGCGCTCCTCATCACTGAACTCGTGGAAGCTGACGAGCGGGGTCTCGATTCCATGATGCTGGAGGAGACGGCCGGTGGTCCGGGTATCCTCTGCCGCCACCAGGCCCACCTCGCGCAAGATGCGCAGGGCACGCAAGGTGATGTCCTCCATGTTGCCAATGGGCGTGCCGACCAGATAGAGGGTGGGCATCAAACGCTAATGGTTCTGAATGAAGTTGAAGAGCGTCAGATTCTGATTGCAGCTGGCCCGGGTCTGCACCTGGTAGACCTGGGAAACAGCCGTGCCGTTGACGGTCTCCAACTGCACGTTGAGATCGCGCACGGCAGGTGCATCGAAGATGAATTGTTCCCAACCGGCCGGGCCGTAAGCCGTACTGCCGCCGACCAACGGGCGCCCGTCGATGCCGCTACCCCAGACGTGGACCCGGTATTGGCCGCCACCTACGGGATTGCCATCCAAATCGAATACCTGTCCGGCGATCCCCAGCCAGTTACAGCCCGCGGAGTTGGCGAAATTTTGCATATACTCAGGGCTCCTCGGGTCTTTGGTGAAAGGGAACGGGGCTCGTGTATTGGTGCCGGTAGGCGGCGGACCAGGCGTGGCAGTATCTGTGGGCGTGCTGGTCGGCGTGCGCGTGGCCGTGGGCGGCGGGAAGGTGGGCGTCGTCGATGGCAACGGGGTGGGACGGCGCGTGTTGGTTGCCGTCGCCGCTACGTTTGCCAGGGGCCGGTTTGGGGTCCATGTCGGCGCCAGACTGCCAGACTCTACCACGTCTGTGGCAGTGGGCACGGACGCCGCGGACACTGACGTAGGCGTCGGCCCCGCATCCTCCTCCGTGCCTATGGCCAGGTCCAAACCCACCAGTTCTCCCAACTGGGGGAGCAGATCTGGCGCACCAAAGGCAGCGACGGCCACGGCAATGACGGCCAAAATCAGGACAAAGATAAGCACGGTCAGCAGGTTAAGCAACACAGCACAACCACGCTGCCTTACAGTTCGATTATTTGCACGCATCACACCCTCCTAATCACGTTTCTACGAAACGGACGATCTCTGCCTGCGCCCATTGTTCGGCCAGCCATTGGTCAAAGCGCTCCTCCAGCAACTGGGCCCGGAATTGCGGTTCCAAGGGTCGCTCGGGGTCCACGTCGACAACCTGCACCAGATAGTAGGTGGTCTGTTCCCCGCCGGGAACGGTCGCGTTAAAGACATCGCTGACCTCACCAGGTTCCAGGGCAAACGCGGCTTCCTCAATCTCCGGCACCAGGAGCATGCCCCGCGCGAAATAGCCCAGATCCCCCCCATTTTCAGCAGTACTGCGATCCAATGAATATTCTCGAGCCAGGTCGGAAAAGCCGGCTGTCCCGTCTGTACCCTCGCCAACCAACTGGGAGCGCAGAGATTGGGCCAGGGCCAGATCGTCCACCTGGAGATAGCGGGCGCGAACCTGGGTAACAGCCTCTGGCACGTTAGCTGTCACCAGGGTGGATACCTGTTCAACCAGCATCTGATAGGCCAACGCCTCGCGAAAGGTCTCTTCCGTCCATTGGTTCGCCGCCAACCATTGTTCAAAACTACCTTCGCCGCCCGTCTCCGTGCCCTGTTGCCGCAATGCCTCAACTTCCTCATCGACCCGCTGGGGCGTAATGGAAATGCCATACTCGGTGGCTGCCTGCTCGATCAGAACCTGCTCGATAAGCATATCCAGCACCCGGGTGCGGAGATCATCCTGTTCGTCGCCGGTGGCACTTCCTGGAAGGACAAGCGCCTGTCCCTGTTCCTGGCGAACCAGTTCTTCTTCATAAGTTGCCAGGTAGACCGGTTCCCCATTAACGGACGCCGCCAGAGGAGGCGTTGGTGTCGGCGGCACAGACGTCGGCGTGGGTAAGGCGGTGGCCGTAGCCGGCGTCGAGGCGACCGGTTGTTGCGCCCCGGATTGGGGGGAGGCGGCCGGGGGCAGTGCCGTAGCCGGCGCCGGCCCATCATCACAGGCAACCACCAGCAACAACAGAAACAGGGACAAAAACAGGATCAGGCGTTTTAGCATAGGCGATAATTCTCAGCCGGACAAAGGAAAGCGACCGGACAGGCAGACATAATGTGAAAAGATTATACCCGGGGGTCAGGACGACGCAATAGGCGACCTGGGCTAACTCAATTCAGATACATAAGAATGGCAGCACCAACGACGATCGCCAGCACGACGAAACAACCCAGACGAAAAAGGGTAGCGGTGAGTTTGAACATCAGACGAAGAACGAGAAGTGCTGCCAGCAGAATGACGGCCAGCACAGCCAGAGAAACGACATCTCCTAAGACAAACGCTTCCATTTTTTCTCTCCTTCAAGAAAATAGTCTATGAGCAGTCGCCAGCGGGTGATAAGCAGGATATTGGCTGGGAGCAGCGGCGTCAGGGCGCAACGACAACTTCGCCACGCTTGACGACGGTATTGACAAGATTGGTGCCGTAACGGTAACCAAGCTGGCGATAATCGTCCACCTCAAGGATGAGGAAGTCTGCCTGGCTGCCAGGTTCCAGCGTGCCCAGGTCGTTGCCCCGGCCAATAGCATAGGCGGCGTTGCAAGTAGCGGCAACGAGGGCCTGGGCCTGGGTCAGGCCCAGGTAACGACAGCCCAGAGCGAGCATCATCTGCATCGATTCGCACCAGCTGGTGCCGGGATTATAGTCGGTGGCCAGGGCCAGCGCCCCACCCGCTTTTAGAATTTCCCCGGCCGGCGTGTATTCCTGGTGACCCAGGGCAAATGGAGTTCCCGGCAAACCTACGGCCACGGTCTCTCCCTCGCCCAGCGCGGCGATGTCGGCTGCCGGTGTGTGCACCAGGTGGTCGGCGGAGGTGGCCCCCAGCTCGACGGCCAGCGCGGTCCCCCCCAAGCCGACAAACTCGTCGGCGTGGACCTTGAGACGGTAGCCCAGGGCGCGCGCCTGCTCGAGGATGCGCCGGGTCTGAGCCAGGTCGAAGACGCCCTCTTCGCAGAACACATCGCAAAAGAGGGGAATGTCGTGGGTTTCCATCCAGCGAGCGCCGGCAGGCAACATCTCCTCGACGACGAGATCGACATAGGCGTCTGTCTCATCCTGATATTCGACCGGGACGGCGTGGGCGGGCAGAAAGGTGTAGGCGATCTCCACCGGCTGCTGTTGAGCCAGGATGCGCATGGCGTCAAGCTGTTTCAGCTCGCTTTCCAGGGCCAGGCCGTATCCGCTTTTCATCTCGACGGTGGTGGTGCCGTAGGCCAGCAATCGCTGCAGGCGGGGTAAATTGGCAGCTACCAGCTCGTCCACGGTAGCGGCCCGCGTGGCGCGCACGGTGGACATGATTCCGCCACCGGCAGCCATAATTTCCATGTAGCCGGCACCGGCCAGGCGCATTTCGAACTCGTCAGCGCGATCACCGATCCAGGGCAAATGGGTGTGGGGATCGACGAAGCCGGGAACAACGCAGCGCCCGGCCGCATTCAGCGTGCGGGGAGCGGTGTAAGCACCAATAATCTGAGCCGTCGGGCCGGCAGCGACTACCTTCCCCGCCGAAATTGCCAGCGCTCCGTCTTCGATCAGGCCGAGTTCACCCAACGCGGATCCCCGCTGCGGCCCATCCGCGCCGGGAATTACGCACAATTGGGAAGCGCCGATTACCATCAGGTCAACTGTTTGCATCGCTCCGTCCTTCACTCAATCTCGTCATCGTTACCTTCGCGCACCCAGCGGGCCAGCACAAGCACGGCAAGCAGGGTGGCAATGGCAGCCAATAAGGTGTTACCCGCCAGGCCGGCAGCCTGCCACACAACCGGCCCGAGCAGCGCCCCTGCCATCCGGCCCAAGCTCGCTGCCGCCAACACCATGGAGAGTACCACACTGCGCGCGCTGGGCACAACCTCCGTCATCAAGGGTACGCCACCGACAACGGTGATCTCGAAGGCAAGGAAGACGAAAAAGAGGGTGGCCAGGGCCGCCGGCAGGCTATCGCTGGTGTAAGGAACAAGGAAGTAGAAAAGGGCGGTGAAGAGACCGGTGGTGATGATTACGGGCCGTTTACCGAGGCGATCTACGACGACACCAACGGTGAGTTCGCCTACAATTTCCGCGCCGCCAATGACGCCGGTAGCCAGCCCCAGGTTGGTAAGATCGAGGGCAAAACTGCGCTCCATCCACTCGCCGTATACGATAAGTAGCAGTTCGTTAGCGGCCATTATGAGCAAGATATAGACGGTGGCGCTCCAGATAACGGGATGCTGGCGCATGACGTCCAGCACGGCGCCCAGGGAAGCGGCGCGGGAAGCCGGGACGTGGCCGGGAGGCATGATCTTCCAGAGGAGCAAAGTGGCAATGATACCGAGAACGCCCAACCAGAAAAAGGGAGCGGACCAGCCATAACGCTCGATGACAAAGCCAATAAGGGGAGCACCGAGAAGAAGGGCACCGGCCCACGAGAATTCGGTCACGGCCAGCGCTTTGCCCCGCTGCCGGTAAGGGACGATGTCTCCGAGATAGGCTTGCATCGCCGGATCGTAGACGACTTTGACGACGGCAGCGAGGATCAGGGTGATACCCAGGGGCCAGTAGGCGGGCCATAATACGACAACAAACATCCCTAGAGAGAATACGGCGAGGGTGCCGGTGAGAACCACGCGCCGGCCAAAGCGCTCGGAGAGAGGGGCGAAGAGGGGGCTGACAAACCCGGCCAGGGCGCGCAAGGCAACCAGCTGGGCAACGGCTGCCAGGGGCACGCCCAGCCCCCGGGCCAGCGCCGGCAAAAAGGGATAGGTCAGGCGGAGGGCACTGTTCAGCAACAGGCGACTGGCGGTCAGGATCCCCAGTTGCAGGGGCAGGCGATCTTGGTCTTCACTCACGGGCGAAGTGTAGCGGAGAGGGTCTGGCGGGACAAATCGGAGAGTGGGGATTGGGGATTGGGGAGCAGGGATTGGGAGCTACTGGACATGGTGGTATCCTCACTCATAGAAAATGATGTTGTTCCAGGATTGGAGGTTGGAGATTATGTTGAGTAGTAGCGCGCAACGGGTGCAGGATGCGCTGGCCGAGAAAGGGTTCAGCCTGCAGGTAGTGGAACTACCGGATACGACGAGGACGGCTCAGGAAGCGGCAGACGCCATCGGCTGCACGGCCGGGCAGATCGCGAAGTCACTGATTTTCAAGGGGAAGGAGAGCGGGCGCGCGGTGCTGGTGATTGCCAGCGGCGATAACCGGGTGGATACAAAGAAGATTGCAGCAGCCCTGGGGGAGCCCATTGGCAAGGCAAATGCCTCGTTCGTACGAGAGGAGACGGGGTTTGTCATCGGCGGCGTTCCCCCGGTGGGGCACCGGCAACCATTGCCCACGTTTATCGACCAAGATCTGCAGCAGTATGAGGAGATCTGGGCGGCGGCAGGCACCCCTTTCGCCGTTTTCCGGCTTACGCCAGCGGAGCTAGTGGAGATTGCACCCGGCCGGGTGATGGAGGTGAAGGAGTGATTGGTTGGTAGTTGATAGTTGATAGTTGATATAGTGGACAGTGACCAGTGACCAGTCCGAATGGTCGCAAGTCTAGAGTTGGTCACCCTGGGGAAGCTCGGGCTGTGATGGTTTGACTAGAGGGGCTGTGGCTCTTCTTCGACTTCCTCCAGGCTGCTACCGGCCATGAGCAAACCAAGCTTCTCGCGCGTGGCTTCGGTGGCGGGCATGGTGGTAACGAGACGGCCATGGTAGATGACGGCGATGCGGTCGGCCAGGGCCAGGATTTCGTCCAGCTCGGCCGAAATCAGGAGGACGCCAACCCCCTCGTCTCGCTCCTCGATAATTCGCTTGTGGATGAACTCGATAGAGCCGACGTCGAGGCCGCGGGTGGGCTGGTTGGCGATGAGTAAATGCACCGGCCGGCTTAGCTCACGGGCGACGATCACCTTTTGCTGGTTACCGCCAGAAAGGTTTCCGGCCGGCACCAGGGGGCCGGGAGTGCGCACGTCATACTTCTCAATCAGATCTAGCGCGTTTTTGAGAATCGGTTGATCGTTGCGTTGGATGCCCCGGGAAAAGGGACGGCGGTAGTAAGTACAAAGAACCAGGTTGTCGGCCACGGAATAGGGGAGGACGAGACCGTGCTTCTGCCGATCTTCGGGAATGTGGGCGAGCCCGTGTTCGATCAGGTAGCGGGGATTGTTAAAGGGCATTTCTTTTCCTTCGAGTAATACCTGCCCTTTTTCGGCCGGGCGCAGCCCGGTGAGAACCTCGGCCAGCTCCGTCTGACCGTTGCCCTGGACGCCAGCAATGCCCAGCACTTCGCCGGCCCGGACTTCAAAAGAAACGTCACGGACCGCCTGGACCCCCCGCTCATCGCGCACCGACAGGTTGTTGACCTGGAGGACCAGATCCTGGGGCCGGGCCGGCTCCTTCTCCACCTGGAGGAGCACCTCGCGCCCAACCATCATTGCTGCCAGTTCCTGCTCTCCCGATTCTTCCGGTGTGGTAGTCCCTACTACCTTTCCCCGGCGCATGACGGTGATCCGGTCGGCAACGGCCAGCACCTCTTTTAGCTTGTGGGTGATAAAAATGATGGAAACGCCACGCTCGGTCAACTGGCGCATTACCTGGAAGAGATCGTCCGCTTCCTGAGGGGTCAATACGGCCGTGGGCTCGTCCAGCACCAGAATACGAGCATTACGATAAAGGGCCTTGACGATCTCGACCCGCTGCTGCACGCCGACCGGCAGATCCTCGACCACAGCCCTGGGATCCACCGGTAGTCCAAATTCCTCCGACAATTCGCGGATACGCCGCCGCGCCGTGCTCATATCGAGGGTGGGCCCCCTGGTCACTTCAGAACCGAGCACGATATTCTCGGTCACAGTAAATACGGGCACCAGCATGAAGTGCTGGTGCACCATGCCAATCCCACGGGCAATCGCATCGTTGGGATCCTGGATCGTCACCCGCTGGCCATCGACGTAGATCTCCCCCTCTTCCGGCGTGTAGAGACCATAGATGACGTTCATTAAGGTGCTCTTGCCGGCGCCATTCTCGCCGAGCAGGGCGTGAATTTCGCCCTTGCGCAAAGTGAAGTCCACACTATCGTTGGCGATGACCCCGGGAAAGCGCTTGGTGACGTTGTGGGCTCTGAGAGCGTAATCTGTGTTTGGTTCGGACATGAGATCTCCGGAATAGAGATTGGAGATTAGAGATTGGAGATTGCCTGGAGACTGAAACGCCAATCGCTAATCGCTCTTACTCTTTTTCGTAAGGGACACCATCCGCAGCCGGCGGCCGGGCGCGACCGACGAGACCGGCGAGAACGATGATGGTCGACAGGTAGGGCAACAACCCAACAAATTGCGGGGGAACATTCCAGCCAAGGAATTGGAACTGGGTGTTGAGAGCATAGGTCAGGCCAATGAAAAGTGCGGCAGCCCAGGCGCCGAGGGGCGTCCACTTGCCAAAGATCATGATGGCCAGGGCAAGAAAGCCCCGGCCGTTGGTCATCATTCGTTCAAATGAGCCAACCGCCTCCAGGGTCAGAAAGGCCCCGGCCAGCCCGGCCAGCGCGCCACCGGCGATGACGTTAATATAGCGTACCTGGTAGACGTTAATGCCCACGGTATCGGCCGCCCGCGGGTGCTCGCCGACCGCCCGGGTACGCAGCCCCCAGCGAGTGTAGTAGAGGACATAGTGGGAGAGCGCGACCAGCAACAGGGTTAAATAGGTAATAGGCGGGTTCTGGAAGAGGACTTCCCCAAGCAGAGGGATGTCGGCCAGGGGGCCGAGGGCAATGGGTTGTAGTTTCCCGGCAGTGGTCAATCCCTGCTGGTAGAAGTAACCGGTCAGGCCAAAAGCGAGAATATTAATCACGGTCCCACCAATGATCTGGTCCATCTTCAGCGTGACAGACATAAAGGCCAGAAGCAGGCCCAGGAGGGCACCGGTCAGGGCCGCGGCCCCCACTGCGAGGAGCAAATTACTGGTATAGACGTTGACCAGAAAACCGGTGAAAGCGGCCATTAACATCTGCCCCTCAATGCCAATGTTAATCACGCCGGCCCGCTCGCCCCAAAGGCCACAGAGGGCACCTAATACCAGGGGTGTCGATTGGCGCAATGTCGCCGAAAGGACAGCACGGGTCGTACGCGGGTTCACCGTGTACCCATAGCCAATGACGACCACGATGACTGCTCCCACGATGAGCCAGAGCCAATAGCGGCGCACATATTGATTGATTCTGCCAGGCTGTTCTACCGCAACTTCCATTTAAGTCTCTCCAGATTGCTGCCGGCCGGTGAATGGTTCGCAGCCGGATGGTGCTTCACGAGCCAACGGCCACTTACTGCCCCCAGCCGGTACTCAAGACCACCTGCTCTTCTTCGGCCTCACGCATACGTAAGATCCAGCGGACGACCATATCGGCGGTAACGAAGAAGAGAAGGACGGCCAGGATGACGTCGATAATCTCGGCAGCAACGTCGGCGCTGAATTGCATCTGGCTTGAGCCGGCGCGCATGGCGCCGACGAGCAAGGCTGCCGGGATCACGCCAAAGGGATGCGTCTTGCCTAGCAAGGCGATGGTGATCCCGTCAAATCCCAGCCCGACATTGAAACCGGGCTGGTAGCGGCCGACCACGCCCAGGGTCTCGATGGCGCCACCGAGGCCGGCCAGGAGGCCACTGAGGGCCATGGTTAACGTGACGGTGAAGGCGACTTTCATGCCGGCGTAATTGGCCGCGCTGGGATTCAGGCCCACCGTCCGGATTTCATAACCAATGGTGGTGTGCCAGAGCAGCCACCAGGCGAGGAGAGCCATGAGCAGGGCAATGACAAAACCGACCGGAACGGGACCGAGATCGGGTAAGCTGGCTGTGGATAAGATGGCAGGGGTGCGGGCCACAATATTTCCGGGAGAAGTATCTTTCAGCGGCCCATCTGCCAGGAAATCGGTGAGGTTAATGGCCACGTAATTGAGCATGATGGTGGTGATCACCTCGTGGGCGCCGGTATAGGTCTTAAGCGCGCCGGGGATGGCTCCATAAAGGCCGCCGGCCAGACAGCCGCCCAGTAGGGCCAACGGGGCGTGGATGACGGCCGGCAAACCCGTGAGCGCAAAACCAAGCCAGGCTGCGGTGATGGCCCCAAAGAGTAACTGCCCCTGGGCGCCGATGTTGAAGAGGCCGGCCTTAAAGGCGAAGGCAACGGCCAGGCCACTGAAAATCAAAGGGGTCGTTTTCTCCAGGGTACGGCTCAGCTCGCGGGTGCCACCAAAGGAGCCCTTCACCAGGGCGGCATAGGCATCCACGGGCGACGCTCCGGAAACGACGAGGATAATGGCCCCAATGATCAGGGCCAGCAGCACGGCTGCCACCGGGACACTCACGCTCCGCCAGACCCGCACCAGCCCGCTCCGCCTTGCTGTACGTTGTTCGCTCATGGTTCCATCCTGTAAAGAGCAGAGAATACAGGCCACTAAGACGACCACTTCCCGCTCCCACCACATAGAAAAAGTGCGACGTACCCGAAGGCACGTCGCACATTATCTCATAACTCAGGCGATAGGGCGAAATCAGACCTACGGCGCATAGCCGGTGTCAATCTCGCCGGAAGCCAGGCCCTGCTCGGTAGTGTTGACCAGTTCTTTTGTCTCTGCCGGAATCTCGTCTTCGAAATCATGGTAAGGGGCAAGACCTACTTCACCGACGTAGTTGCCGGTGGGCAGGTTGCCTGCATCAGAAGCCTGGAGCAGCTCAGAGACGCCCGGGGTGATCAGTTTCATGGCGCTGGTTACGAGACAGGGGTGTGCCTCGGGGACGGTTTCCCACTGGTCGGAATCCACGCCGATGCAGTAGACGCCTTCCTGGCCGGCAACTTCGATGAGGGCTCCGTTGCCGGTTTTGCCACCGGCACCAAAGACTACGTCGGCACCCTGGTTAACTGCCTGGGCAGCGGTGGAAGCACCCCACTCGGGATCGGTGAAAGCCACGTCCAGGCCACCGGGATGGTACGTGGAGATGATGTTGATGTCCGGATTGGTGGCGAGAGCGCCAGCTTCGTACCCTTCTTTGAAGGCAACTACAGGCGGTACCAGATCGGTGCCGAGGACGGCAGCGATAGTGCCGGTCTCGCTCAACTCAGCGGCCAGCACACCGGCCAGGTAGCCGGCCTGGTCTTCAGGGAAGATGAGACCCACGACGTTGGGCATCGGCCATTCCCCTTCCCAGCCTTCGGGGGCTTCGGGGGACTGGAACTGGTCCACGCCGATGAAGTCAACGTCGGGGTAGCGCTGGGCTGCTTCGGTCGTCGCCTGGCCCAGGGCAAAGCCGACGGTGACAATGGCATCAAAGCCATTCTCGGCGAAGAGATCGATGTTGGCGGCGTAATCTTTGGCGTCTTTGGTCTCGATGTAGTCAACCTGCGCGCCCAACTCCTCTTCGACCCGCTGGACGCCTTCCCAGGCGGACTGGTTGAAGGATTTGTCGTCGATTTCGCCGACGTCGGTGACCAGCCCAACACAAAAGACCTCTTCGCTGGCACAATCCTCTTCAGCGGTCTCTTCCATTTCCTCTTCTGCGACTTCTTCTTGTTCTTCTTCGGTTACCTCCGTCGTTTCCTCATCGGTCACGTCGGCTCCCGGCTCCGCTGCCTCGTCGCCGCCACAGGCCACCAAGACCAGGGCCAGCAGCAACAACAGGGCAGTCAAAATAGAAAGTTTACGCATTTTCTCCTCCTCAATCTTGATGCAGATTGATCAGCTAGGATTATCTGAGCAATGTCAGGTCCGATCTCCGGGCAAGCACAAAGCCGGGGCTCCAAACGGAAGGCAACCGGGCAGACAGAGGCTCAAATAAACTTAAAGATGTGCCGCTTTCTCTCCCGAGAAACGGCAAGGCGTTAAAGTGTACGGTGCAGGTAGCATACGCACACACGCACATAGACATAGCACATTATATGCTATTCATTACCACTTGCAATGGAGTTTCCTCTATTTCTAGCCTGACTTTCGTCACTATTCAGAATCGACCAGGGGCGGCAGATGGCCATTGCTGCGAGTGCGGACAAAGTCATAGACCAGGGGCCACACTTCAGCATGGACCGGTTCAAAGGGTCGCATCAGTTCGTGGCCCGCATCCGGGAAAAGGTGATAGTGGCGATCGTCACTGGCAACTGCGTCATAGATGGCCCGGGCATTCCCCGGCCGGACGGCAATATCCTCTTCTCCCTGCAGAATCAGGATAGGGAGAGACAATTGGGGCCAGAGCAGCCGGCCAAGGCCGGCCATCTTGCGCATCTCGTCTATGGCGCCGGTCGGGATGCGGGTGGCCTGGGGGAGCCAGGCCTGCACCTCGGGATCGTCCAGATCCAGATCGGGATACAGGTCAAGAATGCGTTCACGGGTCAACCGGCGGAGCTGGGGGATGCGCCAAGGGTATAACCAGGGCATGACGAAGCGCAACACGCGCAACAGGTGGAGGAGACGATTGGGCACTTTGTAGAGAGGGGCCAGCATTACGAGCCCACGGATATCGGGATTGTTGCTGGCCAGGTGGGCGGCGAGGACGGTGCCCATGGAGTGGCTGAGGATGAAAATCTCGTCACTCCACCGGCGGAGATGGTCCAGCGCTTCCTCGGCCTCGGCCAGCCACTGATGGCGATTGACCTGGTACAACTTGTCGGGGAGTTCGCCATGACCGGGCAACAGGGGACAGTGCATGGTAATTCCCTGGTCCGCCAGAAACCTGGCCATGGGGCGGGAGCTGGTGGGGCTACCCAAGAAACCGTGGAGCATAAGACAACCGACGCGGCCGGCGCGGAAGGTGTAGGCACGCCGCTCTTCAGAAACGTCATAAGCAGGGGTAAATGGCATAGATTCAATCTCAGTTCTAATGGTTGTACTAATCTGATTGCGGCAGAAAGTATAGTCGGGTCGGAAACGACAGGCAAAGATCACGACTGCAGGTACATGGTGCGCGGAGCGATGCCGAGGGAAGCAAAAGCCAGCAGTTGTGTTAAAATAGAATCTATGCGAATTAAGATTTTACCTGACCAACTTGCTTCCCAGATTGCCGCCGGCGAGGTCGTGGAGCGGCCGGCTTCGGTGGTGAAAGAGCTGATTGAAAACGCGCTGGACGCGGGCGCCACGACAATAAACGTGGACGTGCGTAACGGCGGGCGCGACCTGGTTCAGGTCGCGGATAATGGGAGCGGGATTCCCCAGGAAGAGGTGGAGACGGCTTTCAGGCGCCACGCGACGTCCAAGCTGGCGCAGGCCAGCGACCTGAGCGCCATCGGCACCCTGGGCTTTCGCGGAGAGGCACTGGCGGCTATCGCCGCCGTAAGCCAGGTGACGGTGGTGACCCGGGTGGCCGGCGAACCGGCCGGGGTACGGCTGATTCTGGAAGGGGGAGAAAAAGAGAGCAGGGACACGGTGGGCGCGCCACGAGGGACGGTGATCGCCGTCGAAAATCTCTTTTTTAACGTGCCCGCCCGGCGCAAGTTCCTGAAATCGGTGACCACGGAACGCCGGCTGATAGACGAATTTGTGACCCGGTACGCGATGGCTTACCCGGAGGTGCGTTTCCGTCTGAGCCATGACGGACGAATCACCTTCCAGAGCACGGGCAGCGACGACCTGCGGGACGTGCTGGTGGCGGTATATGGGGCAGAGATTGCGCGCGAATTGCTGGAGATTGGGGAGGGGAGATTGGAGATTGGAGATAAGAGATTAGAGGAGAAGGACAGTGCAGCAAAAGAGGAGCGCACGCTGACGGTCAGGGGGTTTGTGGGGCCGCCGAGCGTGCACCGGAGTAACCGGAATCAGATTACGCTTTTCGTAAACAGGCGCTGGATTAAGGACAACCGGCTGACGTACGCCGTGATCCAGGCCTATCACACACTGTTGCCGACCGGCCGTTACCCGGTGGCCGTCATCTTTCTCTCCCTGCCCTATACCGAGGTAGACGTAAATGTGCATCCGGCCAAGACAGAAGTGCGCCTGCGGGACGGAAACGCCGCTTTTGGAGCGATCCAGAAAGCGGTCCGGCGCACGGTGGTCGCGGGGTCTCCACCACGCGATGCGGGATGGGGGGCGGCCCAGGTGTTACCCGGGCAGCACTCTTCCCCGGTGGGCTGGTCGGGTTCTCTCGACGATAAGGCTTTTGGGCAGCAGGAGAGGGGAGAGGGACAGGGAAACCTGGATCTGGAGTGGGGCCGGTCGACACCGGCCGCTGAAGGCACGGATGGCGAGGCAACGAGCGGTCTGGGGAGCGGGACAGGAACCCTGCTGGGAGGCGAGCGGCTGCCCATCATGCGGGTGGTCGGCCAGGTTGGCGCCTCGTACATCATTGCCGAGGGACCAGACGGCCTCTTTTTGATCGACCAGCACGCAGCGCACGAGCGAATTCTATACGAAAAGTTTATGGCCGCTCGCAACGAGGACGGGATCGCTTCCCAGGGACTGGTGACCAGCGCCACGGTACAGATGCCGCCAGATCAGGCAACGCTCCTGGAAGAGCAGCTAGAACTGTTGGGAAGCCTGGGGTTTCATATAGAACCATTCGGGCCAAACACGTTCGTGGTACGCGCGGTCCCGGCCCTGCTGGCCCGGCTCGACCCGGCAGCCGCGCTCAGGGCGGTGGTTGAAGACCTGGAGGCGGAGAAGGCACCACTGGAAAAGGAGCGAGAAGCAAAGCTGATCTTGCGGGTGTGCAAGACGGCCGCGGTCAAAGCGGGCCAGTCCCTGTCTACGGCTGAGATGGAGGCAATGATCCGGCAGCTTGAAAGTTGCCAGAGTCCGCACACCTGCCCTCATGGCCGGCCGACACTGATCCATCTCTCCGCGGCCCAACTTGCCCGCCAATTCGGGAGAACGTAATGGGCTGTTGTACAAACAACACGACATCAGTCTCTGGCCCTGAAGTATAGGACCAACCAGGTTGCTGCCAGGGCCAGCAAGCCAAAGAGAAGATAGAAGGTGAGGCGGATCCCCGGGGAAGAGGAGGTGCCAATGGGATCCTGCGGATGGAGCTGGAGTGGCGTGGCCCAGTTTGACCAGAGGAGGACAGCGGCCATCAGGATGTTCAGGCCAGCCTTGAGATGGATGGCGCGGGCACCAGGGGGAATAAACCAGCTCTTGACAACCTGCACGATGAGAAAGAAGGCAAGCAGTTGGAGCATGGTGCTCGTGCGTGGTTCCTGCCAGGCGATGCCCCCCCAGTTCACCTGTTGGGCGACGAGGCTGATCACGCCTGACAGCGCATAGAAGCCCAAGGCTACCCAGGCCACGGTTTCCATCCAACGGGCCAGTGTCTCCCGGCCGGTGAGCAGCACGGGCAAGGCCAGCACGCCGGCAAGAACGATTCCCAGCATCCCGGTCCAGATGAGGGCCACGTGCAGGTAAACGACCCTGATACCTTCCCCTAATGTTCGCTCTGTCGGTGCCAACCCAATGAGGAGTATGGCGCCCAGCACAATCAGTACCAGTAAAAGGGCCGTTACCCGGCCAGATCGGATCAGTGCCCGCATCTCTTTCCTTGAGAGGGGGATCGGGGCAAAAGCGCCCCAATCTCCCATCGCTAATCGCTAGTAGAGGAACATCGGCTTGCCGATGACGTGGCGCACCTTCGGCCGGTATTGCTCGACGTCATACAGCTCGTCAACATCCACCCGCTTGACACCGCTGGTGACGGTGCTCATCGGGATATGCTTGTAGTTACCGTCGCGCAAGGCGACCATGCGCCCGCTGGCCCCGCTGAGAATCAGGTCCATGGCCATGTTGGCGTAGTTAACGGCAACCATCAGGTCGAGGGCATCGGGTGCACCGGAACGCATCAGGTAAGCAAGGCGCTGGATGATCATGTTCTCACCCGTGATCTGACTGAGCGCTTCGCCGGTAATCTCGCCGATTCCTCCCAGCTTTTTGTGGCCGTAGGCGTCTGTTTCACCATACTCGACGACCTTGCCGCCAATCATGTGGGCACCTTCGCTGATGGTGACCATGGCATAATTACTGGGATTTTTACGTTTGTCCTCCATGACGAGTTCGGCTAATTTCTCCGGATCGAAGGGGACCTCGGAGATGATGGCCCGATCCACGCCGGCCAAATAGGAGCTGATCAGGCTGGTTTCGCCGCTATTGCGACCAAACAACTCGACGACGGCAATCCGCTCGTGGGAGCCGGTGCTGGTCCGCAACTGGTGGATGAACTGGACACTACGGGTGACAGCGGTGCTGAAACCGATGCAATAATCTGTGCCATAGACGTCATTGTCCATCGTCTTGGGAATGGCCACGACGGGAAAGCCCTCACTGTGAAGACGTTCCCCATAACTTAAGGTGTCGTCGCCACCGATGGGGATGAGCGTATCGATACCCAGGTGTTCCAGGTTCCGGAGGACGTGGGGGGTGAAGTCGCGCCGGCGCGGATCCTCTGCCTCTGCCTCAAGATGCTCCGGATCCTTAAGAAATTCCGGCACGTCATCCGGGCGCACCCGGCCGGGATTGGTCCGGCTGGTATGGAGAAAGGTGCCTCCGGTGCGGTCAATGGTACGAACCCGCTGGGGATCCAGGGGCATCAAATTCTTGTCGAAACTGTCCGGATCTTCCTGGTTAAACTCCAGGAGACCGCCCCATCCGCGCCGGATGCCGAGCACTTCGTGCCCTTCCCTGCTGGCCCGGATGACAACTTCTTTTATGGTAGGGTTGAGACCGGGCACGTCACCGCCCCCGGTCAAAATACCGATCTTCATTGTTTGTATACTCCTTCTTTCTCTACCGGCCTCTTTTTTCTCTGGATAAGCGCAGTGGGCCAGAGTCGCCCGCCGTGGGCGTAATTTCGCTTCAATAGTGGGTTGAGGCCAGTCTGGGAATCTTTAAATCTGCTGGTGTGATAATACCGCCAACCCGGGGGATTATCAACTACTCGACAACTATCCAAGCAAGGCGATAAGCGCCGGCCGGTTGCCGCTCTCCCGCCACGGTCAAAGAGAGGCGTATGTCATTCACCGGCTCGTACATTCCGATAAGCAAAGGATACCGACCGGGTGCCAGTTCGGTGGGCAGTGCCAGGGTGTACGTATCTCGAATGACCTCTCCCTCTTCCCACCAGATCGTCGGGTAATAGCCCTGGCGAGGGACGCTATCGCCGGTGACGAGGGGAGCTTGATCCGGTTCGCCGAGGTGCAGGAAGGTGGTTAGCGACCGGCCGGGCGGGGCCAGGACCTGCCACTCAACAGATACCGTCAGACGGTCGCCCGGCCGGACCTTTTCCCGATCTACGTTGGCGGCAGTGAGCGTTATCTCGTCGCCGAGGCGAGCCAAAACGGCATCGGCGCCCGCCGGCCAGCGCTCGGGGACAGCTTTTGCGACTCCGCCAGGTACCCGCCGGGGCGCATCGGCCAGACCGAGATGGAGATTGACCTCGGTCGGCGTATCCATTTCCTTGTCGAGCCGGACGCCGACGCGGTCAACGATGATGCCTTCCTCGGGCCAGAGACGGGGCGGATAAAGTCCTCCACCGTGAAGGCTCTGCAGCTTCCCGACCAGTTCCCCTTCGTACCCAAACAGTTCCAGCACGATTTCTGGGGTCACTACCGGCACGTGCCCGGTCTCCCAGTAAAGGGTGAGCCAGAGCACTTCGCCCGGTTGCGCCTCCCGGGTTTCGAGATCGACGCCTGCCAGCTCGAGGCCCCCATCTAGCGTTGCCTTGTAGGCCCGCGCCTGGTCAGGAATGGCAGCAGCGTTGACCTGCGGGGGCAGCTCGTAAACGGGTGGAATCACAAAAAAGAGTGAGTAAAGAGCGGTGAACAGGGCCAGGAGAGGGGCCAGGAGCAGAAGCGGGGGCCAGCGCAGGCGATCGAGCCCGAAGCCAATGGCCAGGCCCAGGGGCAGCAACCCGGGAAAGAGCAGGCGCCCCTGCGCGGCGGGCGTACGCAGCATGAAATTGACGAGCCCGGCGTAGACGAGAGCGGGCCAGAGAGCGATGAGCAGGGGGGCAAGGGACCTGGCCGGAGCAAAGCCAGACCGGGGTAAGTCGGGGTCCGCCCGCCGGGAGGCGCGGGCAGCCCGCACGCCGGAAAAGAGGCTAACGAGCCCCCCTGCCAGGGCCAGCAAAATTAAGCCATTCCAGATCCAGTAGACCCAACCCGGCGCCCGTACATTGAACCAGCCAAAAACCGCAAAGAAGGAGGTCCACAGACCGCCGCTTTCCCCTAAAACGGCCATCAGGGTGTAGTCGCGATCACCACCGGCGATATGAATGAACTGGTTGACGGCCGTGATGTCACCGTAAAGGGTCCAGTTGCGCCAGAGCAACCAGCCGGAGACGAGCAGGGCCACGCCGCCAACGAAGATCAGCGGCCTGAGCACGGCCCAGAGCGACCGGTGCCGGTGCCAGCCGCGGACGACGAGCACGCTACTGGCGTAGATGAGGAGCAGCAAGCCGGCGGTCTTGGTGAGGATTGCGAGGCCGATGGTCAAGCCCAAGAGGAGCAAACGGGTGTTGGAAACCTCACCCAACCACAAGACGAGCAGTTGCCAGAGGGCAAGGGAGACCAACATGATGATCAGGGGATCGTTGCTGATGGCGCCATGCAGGAAAAGAAATTGGGGCAAAAAGGCAACCAGGGCAGTGGCCAGGAGGGTGCGCTCCGGATGGGTAGGCCACAACAGGCGCCCGCTGGCATAGATGGCAAGCAACGTGACCAGACCGAATAGGGCGGATAAGGCGCGAAGGAGATGGGCAGCCAGCACGTATCCCTGCCAGGGCCAATTTTCCCAGGGACCGTGAACGAAGGCATTGCGGTTGACGGGAGCGCTGGCATCTCCAAGCTGGACGAAGGGGTTGGGCCAGAGTGTTTCCCGGGCACCGGCCGTGGGAATCGGACGAACGAGGAGGCTCCCGAGGAGATAGTAGAGGGGTGGCTGTGCCGCCTCCTGGGCCATCCAGGGATCGGGCTGCGTGGTGACCCGCGGCAACTCTCCGGTCTCCGCAATGTATTGGGCCGTGAAATAGTGCCAGTGCTCATCCGGGGCTTCGAACAAAGGATTCACGATCCCGTACCCGAGAGCGAGCAGGAGATAGGCGCCAAGAATGAGGGCAAGCCAGCGATGCGGTTGCCGGGCGGGGTGGCGGAAGGAGATTGCGTTCACTGCCCGATCTCCACGGTGGTAAGAAGCAGACGGTCATCGGCCTGCTGCTCGCTCTGAACGAAGATGGGGAGACGCCGGTTACTCACCGGATCGAAAAACCCGAGCCAGAGGCGATAGTCTCCGGCCGGGGCGGAAGCAGGGAGAGAGATGGTACGCTCGTCCACGATGACTTCTCCGGCCCGCCAGCTCGTTGTCGGGCGAAAACCGTTAACGGGAGAGCCATTTGCCTGAGCGACAATCTCCTCGCCGGCCCCGGCCACGTGGAGGAAGACATGGTAATTGGCGGGAACGAGGTCCGCAGCCCGCCAGAACAGGGTGAGCGGGACATCTTCACCCGGCACCAGCTCATGGCTCTCCAGTTCGTATCCATGCAATTCAATCAGGGCCGGCTCGCCGAAATCGGCACGAAACGGGGTGGCAATCGGCGGGAACTCGGTTTCCAACGGCCAGGGCGTTACAGTCACGGCGCCTACACTCAGGGCCCGCCCGCGAAGCAGCCAGTCCACAGGCAGGGGTGCCCCACCTGCGGGCGGTACGACAGAAAGCTGCAGCCGGTGGCGACCGGGCGTGGCGGTGGCCGGCACCACGATTTGAGCCCGGCTGGCAACCAGGCGGCCGGCGGGCAGCGCGGTGGCCGGGGTCTCTGCCCGGCCTAAAGGTGACAGCGATTCGGTAGTAACGGCGCCGTTGGCGTCCAGCAGTTGCAGACGGAGGCGATAATCCTGCTGGGGTTGCGCACGGATACACCAATAGAGATCGAGGGAAAGAGTATGGCCGGGCCGGGCCTCTGCAGCCGGAGTGGATGTACCCAGCAGGGTAAGTGCCCTGCCAAACCAAACCTGGCGCGCTTCATGGTCCGGCCAGGTAGCGCGATCGGCGTCACAGGCGGCCGCGGCGACTGTCAGATCTGGCAGGCGTAGCTCAGTTTGCCCACCGGGCAACGGCAGGAGCCGGCCTGTTTCGTCTACAATGCGCATCCATATCTGGTAAGTGCCCGGCGGCACGCCGGCAGGCAGCTCTACAGGGTGATCGTAACGCAGAAGGGTATCTTCGGGCCAGAAGACGGGCAGGTAATCTTCCCAGAGTGCCCCGTCTACCAGAGCCCATTCTGTCCCCTGCTCGTCGACCAGGCGCAGCACGATGATGTAGGGTCGCTCCTCCGGCCGCAGACGGGAAAAGTAAAAGACGGGGATTGAGGGATCCCCTGCCCGCTGACCGGCGGGCATGGTCACCCCGTGAAGGTGGACTACCTCCCCGAAGCTGGCGTCCAGCGGCGTTACCCCGGCGGGCAGTGCCTCCCGCTTCGGCCGGGGCGTGAATCCTTCGAGACGCACGGGAAGCCACATTCGGGGAAAGGGTTTGTCCAGAAACCGGGGCCAGTTTGCCTCCGCCCACCGGGACAGCAACTCGCGGGGGAAGCCGGTGCGCGGCGCCGGTTCGGTGAGAAACCAGATCCGGTCTCGTTCGCGACCGGCAGCGGCGAGCGCCGAGCGCATCTCGTCTTCGTCCTGCCGGCCATAGGGAGGCAGGGTGATAACGGGTGCCTCGCCCTCATAATAGTAGTCGAAAGTAAAACGAATCAACGTGTCATGGAGAATAACCAGGTCTTCCGGCCGGGCTACCTCGGTCAGGTATTCGGCTGCTCCCTGAACGTCATCACGGCGTAACTCGGGCGCGTGAAATTGAGCCCAGAGCCAGGCCACCTGGCTAACGAGGAAGAGGGCGCCAACGGACAGCATGATGCGGCGCCCGGCCGGCGCCCAGGCCGCTCCCCGGTAAGATCTCCAATAGGGAAAGGTAATCCCGGCAGCCAGAAAGATCAGGAACGGCGGCAGACCAATAAGCAGATGGCGCGTGCCATTATAGAGGGGATTGAACAGTGAGAGCAGCAAGAGCAACCCCAGGGGAACAATCTGGTAACCCAGCAGGAAGAGGGCAGTGGCCGGTTTGCGGCGCCAGGCCAATACCAGTCCAACCAGGGCAAGCAAGGCGGCAGGGAGGAAACGCCACCAGGGATGGCTCAGGGAGCGGCTCATACCCACAGCAAAGGCGCTAAGGGCATGCACAATCACGTTTCGCACGGGAACCGGGTAGAAATCGATCTGGCGACCGGCGAGGAAGCGCGAGATGGCCACCGGCACGGCGGGGATAACCAGAAGTGTGGCCAGGAGCAGAGCGACCCAGAACCAGCGCTGTTGCAGTAACCGGGGCCAGCGACGGCTGCGGGCCGCGGCAACCGCGAGCGCAAGCAGGCCAAAGGCGAAGAGAAAGAAGCCAAAATAGTGAGTGTAGATGCCGGCAAGACCGGCCCCGGCCCATAATGCCAGCCAGGGCCAGCGCTTATGACCGGTGGCAGGGGATAGCGACAGGAAGCGCCATAGTGCAGAAACGGAGAGTAGATTTAAGGTCAGGAGAAAGCCATAGTTGCGCAACACCTGGGTTTGCCAGACGTGGAACGGGGAGAGGGCCAGAAGCAACGCCGCCGCCAGCCCGGCAGCACGACCAAAAGCGGTCCGGCCCAGGAAATAGATGGTGGCCACGGCCGGCAGGGCCAGCACCACGCCCAGAAAGCGCAGGGCAAAGACTGTCTCGCCGGCTAACCGCCGCCAGCCGTTGAGCAACAAAAAGTAGAGAGCAGGGTTGGTATCGTGGGTGACCACCCCGTCGACGACGATCTCATTGGCGAGGACGCCGGCCAGCGATTGGCGCGCGCGGTAGAGGCTGAGCCCTTCATCGGTCCAGAATGATTGGCCTTCCAAATCGTAAAGGCGAAGGCCAAAGGCAAGCAAGAGAATCAGGAGCAGGGCCAGCCAGAGGGCGCCCCGTCTTTTTGCGGTCACGGCTGCACCGTTACCGGGCCGAGATCATGCTCGGGGCCAAAACGCATACCGGTCTCCAGTTCATAGAAACCAACTACGAGGCGGTAGCGACCCGGCGGAAGCTCCGCCGGCAGGGGAAAGGTTCGCTCCTCCTCGACTATTTCCCCGGCCAGCCAGCGGGAAGTCGGATACCACCCAGCGAGCGGGGGGCCGTCTGCCTGAGCGACGTTCTCGCCACTTTCTCGATCGCGCAAGTGGACAAAGACCTGGTAGTTTTTATCGACCGGTGCAGCCACCCCCCATTGCAACCAGAGAGAATGCTCCCGGCCCGCGTACCAGCGCCCGGGCAATTCGTAATCCAGTAATTGTAGCGGTTCCTCGCCGGCCGGCGCCGGCCAGGTTTCGGTCTCCTTGCGAATGACCACCTCGTCGACGAAGGCACCCGGCAGCGACCGGCCGTCGGGGGCAAAAACCTGCAATCGTCGGTCGGTGCTTTCGTCGATGAGGGCGACCTCTACCAGATAGCGCAAAGTCCGGGGGACCTGATGATCGAAAACGCGAACGTGCATCAGATCACAGAAGGCATCGCCGGAGTGCCAGAGGGAAGTTGGATAACGACCCAGGCCCGGATAGGAGCGGCGGTTGGCCACCAGACGATTTTCCGGCCCGATCAGATGCAGGAGTACGGTATAGTTCGTGTCGGTCTCGGCCAGCGCGCGCCAGCAAACACGGACGGGAAGGACCGCTGCGCCAATTTCGTGCGTGTCGGTAGCCGGGGTGACACTCAACAATTCCGCTACCGGCTCACCGGTAGCAGGGCCAAAGCGCACACCCAGGTGCTCCGGCAACATCTCCACTTCGGCAGGCGAGAGCAGCTTAGGATAGGCGAAAGCTGGGCCGATGATCAGGAAAGGCGACAGCACGCTAAGGACACCGACGAACCCGACAGCGAGGAACGGAAGGCGGGGATGCAGATTGCGCCAGCCGAGGATGAGGAGAAGGGTAAATGCGCCAATGGCGGGAAAGAGCAGCCGGCCAAGTGGCGCCTGGACCCGCCGCATCCAGAGTTCCAGCATGAAAGAAACCAGGAGTAGGGTTAGCGTCAGCAGGATTAGAAGTACAGCTCTGGTGTCCAACTGACGTTCGGGCCGTCGCCACCAGCGCCAGACGGCCAGGGCGAGACCAAGTCCGGCAGCTAACATCAGGAGGAATAGCAGCTGGTAGACCCATCCAGGCGGACGAATCGTGCCCCAACCAAAGGCGATCCAGTAGGAACGAAGCGTATCCAACCATCGATAGCCAAAAGCTCCCAGCTTGGTCGGGTCGTTGATAGCCCAGGGGGTGACATCGTGCGTTTCTAACCCCAGGGGGGAACCATAAAGAAACCAGGAACGGACAAACCACCAGCCGCCAAAGGCAAAGGCGCTGAGGCCGCTCCAGAGGGCGGTGGCGGCAGTCATCCTGAGGTCATAGCGACCAGACGCCCAGAACCAACCGATGCCCAGTGCCAGAGGTAGGGCCAGGGCAAGGGTGCTGGCTTTCGTCAGGATCGCCAGACCAAAGGCGATCCCGACGGCGAGCGCTCGCCCCCGGCCGGGCCCACGGCGGAGGAGGCGGGCGAGAAACCAGAGGGTCAGGGTAGCCAGGGTCGCTGCCGGGATATCGTTAGAAACGACAGAACCGATAAACAAGACCTGGGGCGTCGTGGCGACGAGCAGGGATGCTGCCCAGGCAACAGGTGGTGCCGACGGCACCACCTCCCGGGCCAGGCCGTAAACGGCGATGACCAGCAGTGCACCGAAGGCGAGGGTAACGAAGCGACCGGCGTAGAAAGCCAGCCAGCCCCCACGCAAAGGAGCGGCATCGGCCGGATAATGGATGGCACGATTGTCGTTGTCCACTTCCGCGCGGGGAAGCGGCGCCACGAAGTGGGGGTTGGGCCGGTAGGTGGCGGGTGGTGCGTCGAGTTCGATGACGGCGGCCGGGAGAGCGGCCATCAGATAGTAAAATGGCGGCTGGCTTGCCTCCTGTTCGATGGGTGTCTCCCAGGCTGCCTCCCCCTGTGGTGGAAACCCGTGCCCTTCAGCCAGCCAGGTAACATAGGCGAAATGTTGTGCCTCGTCGGGCCCTTCAAACGGCGGCATATACCAGGTAAAAAGTGTCCCCAGTACGAGGAAACAGCCCACCGCCAGGAGAAGTGGGCGCAAACCAGATGGGACCAGTTGCTTCTGTCTTTCCTTGCTCATGTTGCAGCGGCGAATGGCATTGTGGGCTGTCCACACAAGTTCATTCCCTGTTCGTCAGGGGAACGGCATTCAAATAAGGTATTTTAGTAACCGGGGTTTGGGATGCAAATATCCACCGGCAAGAACGGGGGATCGTAAATGGATAATCGGAAAAGGACGACATTCTCTATAGTTATTTTCATCTCCCGGCAATCGTCCTGGTAGGAACCCCTGTGGTTGCGCCTCCTGGTTGGACAAATAAACGGAGGTAAGGTAATATCGGCACGCTACCAGGAGTGGGAGCGCTGTTAGCGCTTGCTCCTTCAAAATTGTTAAAAATCCCCAGGATTTCTCACGAAAATTGAAAGGAAAGAACTTTTGGACAGAACAACAGAGCGCTTGAAAAGGTTAACAGAAGCCCATGGCGTTCCCGGATACGAAACGGAAGTGCGGGCGTTGTTGCGAGAGTACATGGATGAGTTGGGCGAGGTGAGCCAAGATAAGTTAGGAAGCGTTATTTGCCATCAGCCAGGCGAGGGCCCCCGCGTGATGATTGTCGGTCACATGGATGAGATCGGCTTCATGGTGAAGCATATCACCGACGATGGCTTTATTAAGTTTGTCCAGCTAGGCGGCTGGTGGGATCAGGTATTGCTGGGCCACCGGGTGATCATTAAGAGCCGTAACGGGGACGTGACCGGCGTCATTGGCGCGAAACCCCCACATATGCTGGATGCGGAAGAGCGGGATAAAGTTGTCAAGAAAAAGGATATGTTCATTGATGTGGGTGCCACTTCCGCCGAAGAAGTGCGAGAGATTGGCGTCCAACTAGGCGATCCGATCATTCCTCAAAGTGAATTTGAGGTCCTGGCCAACGGGAAAACGTATCTCTCAAAGGCGTTTGATGACCGGATTGGCTGCGCCGTCGTGATCGACGTGCTGGAGCATTTCGCGGGCGAAGGAGAGACTCACCCCAACAGTCTCTATGGCGTGACCACGGTGATGGAAGAGGTTGGGCTGCGGGGCGCGACGACGAGTGTGCGCGCCATCGATCCTGATGTGGCGATCATCCTGGAATCGGATATTGCCGGCGATGTGCCGGGCATCAAGGATGAGGAAAGCAATATCGTTCTGGGTGGTGGACCGACGGTGCTGATCTACGATGCCCGCATGATTCCCAATCTGCCCCTGCGGGATCTGGTGATTGACACGGCCGGGGAAGAAGGTATTCCCCTGCAGTTTAACGCGATCCAGGGTGGGGCTACGGACGGTGGAGCGATTCATTTGCACGGTACCGGCGTGCCCACAGTGGTGATTGGCGTGGCCGCGCGCCACATTCACAGCCACGGGGCGATTATTCACCGGGACGATTATGAGAACGCAGTAAAATTGGTAAATGCCCTGGTTGCCCGCCTGGACGATGCCACAGTGGCGTCTTTCACCGGGTGACACGTTATCCGGTGTAGAGAGCGGGTCTTGCAGGGCATGCTGCTCCTCGCCGGTCGAAATTATTCACTCTAGCGCTTAAGCGATTATCATTTGAAGGAGGTTGGTGCATGGCGACCCTTGCTCCAGAGTTTCAAAACATTACAGACTCGCTCTTAAAGAAAGTCGAAGAATTCGAACCAAAAACGGAAACCCAGAGTGTCGGTACGGTCACGGCCGTGTATGACGGAATCGCTCTTGCCGATGGGTTAGCCCAGGTGACAGCCAGCGAGCTGGTAGAGTTCGAGAACGGCGTGGTAGGCATGGCGCTGAACCTGGAACCGGAAAGCGTCGGTATTGTGGTGATGGGTGACTACACCGGCATTGAAATGGGCGACGAGGTACGAACCACCGGCCGGATCGCGTCGGTACCGGTAGGCGAGGCCCTCATCGGCCGGGTGGTTAACCCGCTGGGCCAGCCCCTGGATGGGAAAGGGCCAATCAGCACGACGAAACGACGCCCGATCGAGCGGATTGCACCCAGTGTGATCGAACGCCGGGGCGTGGACACACCGGTGCAGACCGGGGTTATTGCCATCGACGCCATGTTCCCCATCGGCCGCGGGCAGCGCGAGCTGATCATCGGCGACCGCCAGACCGGGAAGACGGCAATTACCCTGGATACGATCATCAACCAGAAAGGTGGTGACATGATCTGTATCTACGTGGCCATTGGCCAGCGAGTCGGGCAAATGGCACAGGTGGTCGCTACCCTGGAAGCGGAAGGAGCGATGGAATATACAACGGTCATCGTGGCCGGCGCTTCCGATCCCGCACCGCTGCAATATATGGCTCCTTATGCAGGCACGGCTATGGGCGAAGAGTTCATGGAGCAGGGGAAGGACGTCTTGATCATTTATGACGACCTTTCGAAGCACGCGTGGGCATACCGCGAGATGTCTTTGATTCTGCGCCGCCCGCCCGGCCGGGAAGCATATCCTGGCGACATCTTCTCCCTCCACAGCCGCCTGCTGGAGCGCTCTGTGCGCCTGCGGGACGAATACATCATCGTGGAAAAGGGAGCGGAAGTCACAAAAGACACGACGGGCGTGAATGGCGAAGTCTATTTCGGCAACAGCGATGTCGAGAGAGTGACGGAAGCACTGGAGGCAATGGACGATCCCGACAAATACGAAATCGTTCAGGTGCCAGGCACCGGGGGCTCGATGACGGCTCTACCGATCATCGAGACGCTACTCGGCGACGTCTCCGCCTATATCCCCACCAATGTGATTTCGATTACGGACGGCCAGATCTTCCTGGAGACCGACCTCTTCAACCAGGGGCAACGGCCGGCGATTAACACCGGTCTCTCCGTATCGCGCGTGGGGAGTGATGCCCAGCGAAAGGCCATGAAACGCGTGGCCGGTGGTCTGAAGTCCGACCTGGCCCAGTACCGGGAACTGGCTGCCTTTGCGCAATTTGGTTCCGATCTGGACCGGGCCACCCAGCGGCAGCTAGACCGGGGCGCGCGCCTGATGGAAATTCTCAAACAGCCGCAATATGAACCATATCCTCTGTCCCACCAGGTGATGCTGATTTACGCGGGCACCCGGGGGTACCTGGACGAGGTGGCTGTGGACGACGTCATCGAATGGAAGCGTGATTTCCTGCGCTACATGGACACCGCCAACCCCGAGGTAGGCACGGCGATCATGGAGACGTACCAGTTCACGGACGAGACAGAGGAGACACTCCAGCAGGCGCTGGAAGACTTTAATGCCAGCTGGACGCCGGAAGAAGAGTAGATAGAGATTAAGATTGGAGATTTTGGAGTGGCTCCTGGCCAGCTCCCTCTCCAATCTCTCTGCGAAGGAGAAAGAATTGGCTACCGAACGCGAACTAAATAATCGCATTCGCAGTGTTCGCAACATCTCGCAGGTGACGAGCGCGCTGGCGGCGGTTTCGGCAGCGAAGGCGAGTAAGGCGCAAAAGCAGGTAGAGGCATCCCGGGATTACGCCGGAAAAGCCTTCGCGATTCTGGTGAACCTGGCGTCGCAACCGACCGTTGGCGATACCTCTCACCCGCTGCTGACGGTTCGGGCGGAGATCAACCGCTCGGCCCTGATCCTGATCACGGGCGATCGTGGCCTCGCCGGTGCGTACAACAGCAATATTGTTGCTTATGCCGAAAATTTCCTGAAGGCCTTGCCAGTACCGGTGAACCTGATTGCCGTCGGCCGGAAGGGCCGGGATCTGATGATCCGGCGCGGCTATAACGTGACGGCCGCCTTCGACGATATTGCAGACGAACCGTCCCTGTACGATATTTCTCCCATCGCCGAAGTGGCGATCGAGGATTACCTGTCAGGGGATGTGGACAACGTCTTCATCGCCTACACGGACTTTAGAAACCTGGTAACGCGGATACCGACGGTGAGGCAGTTGCTGCCGCTCAGCCCGCTGAACCTGGAAGAGATGGCCGTGTCAGAATATGTAGAAGACGTGGACGTGACAGTCGCCGCAGAGCAGGTATACAGCTATGAGCCGGGGCCGGAACAACTGCTGCGCGAGATTGTGCCGCGCTTCACCGAGCTTCAGGTATACCAGGCGATCCTGGAAGCAAAGGCGAGCGAGCATAGCGCGCGAATGGTGGCGATGAACAACGCCACTGACAACGCGACCGAATTGATTGATTATCTGATCCTGGAACGGAACAAAGCGCGCCAGACAAGCATTACCAATGAGATTCTGGATATTGTCGGCGGCGCCGAAGCATTGAGAGGATAGAGATTAGAGCTTAGTGATTGGAGATTGTTAATGATGCGCACAATCTCTAATCTCCAATCTCTGTAGTGGAGGACAGTAAATGGCAGTAAGAGAGTTAAGTAGCGAGCAAAAAGCGAGTGTGACAGTAGGCGAAGTCCGCGCAATTCGAGGCGTGGTGGTTGACATTGCCTTCCCAGAAGAGGCGATGCCAGAGATTTACGATGCCCTGGAGATTGACCGGGAAGACGGGGAAACGCTGGTGCTGGAAGTGCAGCAGCACCTGGGCGAGGGCATGGTCCGCTCAGTCGCCATGGGTTCTACTGATGGCCTGGCGCGGGGTGTTGACGTGCGAGGAACCGGTGCACCGATCCGGGTGCCGGTAGGGCCGAAAACGCTGGGTCGCATCTTCAACATCGTGGGAGAGGCGATTGACGGGAAACCGACCCCGGAGACGGAGATTAAATACCCGATTCACCGGCCGGCCCCTGATTTTGAGGACCAATCCACCGAGGCGCAGACGTTTGAAACCGGGCTCAAGGTGATTGATCTGATTGCCCCCCTGATCCGCGGCGGCAAGACCGGCGTCTATGGTGGCGCCGGCGTGGGCAAGACGGTGATGATCTCCGAGCTGATCCGCTCGGTGGCGACCGCTCACGAAGGGGTCTCGGTCTTTGCCGGTGTGGGCGAACGGACCCGCGAAGGCACTGACATGTATTACGAGCTGGACGAGTATGGCGTGCTGGATTCAGTGGCCATGGTCTTTGGCCAGATGAACGAGCCGCCGGGCGTGCGCCTGCGCGTGGCGCTAACCGGCCTGACGATGGCCGAGTACTTCCGTGACGAAGGGCGCGACGTCCTGTTGTTTATCGATAATATTTTCCGCTACGTGCTGGCAGGCTCCGAAATGTCGGCGTTGCTGGGGCGGATGCCCAGCGCCGTCGGCTACCAGCCGACTCTCTCGGCGGAGATGGGTGCCCTCCAGGAACGGATCACCTCCACGCGACGTGGTTCTATTACGTCGATGCAGGCGATCTACGTACCTGCCGACGACTACTCTGATCCTGCCCCGGTGGCAACTTTCGCCCACCTGGACGCGGTCATTACCCTGGAACGCGGCGTTTTCTCCAAGGGCATTTTCCCGGCTGTCGATCCCCTGTCATCGTCCAGCCGCGCCCTGCAGCCGAATATCGTCGGCGAGGAACATTATCGCACCGCCCGCGAAGTAAAAGAGGTTCTGCAAACCTATAAGGATTTGCAGGATATCATTGCCATTCTCGGTATTGACGAGTTGAGCGAAGACCAGAAGTTACTGGTGGCGCGGGCGCGCAAGATTGAGCGCTTCCTGGGCCAGCCGATGTTCGTCGCCGAGAAGTTCCACGGGCTCGAAGGCCAGTACGTTACGATTCCGGAAACGGTCCGCGGGTTCCGCGAGATCCTGGACGGCAAGCACGACGATCTGCCGGAGCAGGCATTCTTTATGGTCGGTACGATCGACCAGGCCCTGGCTAAAGCAGAACGGATGCGAGCGGAAGAGTAGTTCGAGTGCCAGGTATCAGGGGTCGATCGGCACCTGATACCTGACTCTTTTGTAGGTGATTGCTATGCCAATGCAGTGTGATATCGTCACACAGGAAAGAACAGTTTTTAGCGAGCAGGTGGATGCGGTGAACCTGCCCGGACAGGATGGGCGCATGGGTGTTCTGCCCAACCACATGGTGATGCTGACCGCCCTCGACTTCGGCGAGATCGTGATCCGCCGGGGCAGCGATGAAGAGTATTTCGCCATCGGCGGTGGGTTTGCGGAGATTCTGCCGGACAAGATTACCATCCTGGCAGATTCAGCAGAGCACGTGGCCGAGATTGACGTCCAGCGGGCGCAACGCTCCCGGGAACGGGCAGAGAAGGCGATGTCCGAGGGCATCGCTGAAGACAGCGAGAGCTACGCGCAGATTGAGGCAGCTTTGCAACGTGCCCAGGTCCGGATTGAAGTCAGCCGGCGCCGGGGAACCGGCCGGCGGCGCCGGACGATGGCTACCGGGCGCATGGAGGGCGAAGCACCAGAAACGCAACGCCCAGAGGAAGCTGATTAACCGTGGGTTTATTTACCTCTCATATCGCCATTGACCTGGGTACCATTAACGTATTGGTCCACGTTCAGGGCCGGGGAGTGGTGCTACAGGAGCCGTCAGTCGTCGCCCTCCGCGAAGACGGCGAAAAAACGGTAATCGTGGAGGTGGGCCGCGCTGCCCGGGACATGTACGGGCGCACACCGGAACAGATCGAAGTGATGCGTCCCTTGCGGGACGGGGTCATTGCCGACTACTTCGTGACAGAGGCGATGTTGCGCTACTTCATCAAGAAGGTGGCCGGTCGCCTGAACCTGCGCAAGCCAATCGTCATGATCAGCGTCCCGTACGGGGTGACCAGCGTGGAACGGCGGGCGGTGCGGGAGGCCGGACTGGCTGCCGGTGCGCGCGAAGTACACCTGATCCCGGAACCGCTGGCGGCGGCCATCGGTGCCGGGCTGCCCGTCGGCACGCCCACCGGCAACCTGGTGGTAGATCTGGGCGGTGGCTCGACTGAAGCGGCCGTCGTTTCCATGAATGGCATCGTCTGCGCCGAATCGGTGCGAGTCGCCGGCGTCCACCTGGACGAAGCGATTATCAGCTACATCCGCAAGAAGTATAACCTGGTGGTGGGTGAGCCGACGGCCGAAGCGATCAAGGTAAAGATCGGGGCAGCCAGCGAGCTAAAGGAACGGCTGGAAATGGAAATCCAGGGCCGGGACCAGGTAGCCGGGCTGCCACGGACCATTACTTTCACATCTGACGAAGTTGTGGAGGCGCTCTCCGAACCATTGTCGGCGATTGTCAACGTCATTCGGGCAGTACTGGCCAAGACACCGCCGGAATTGTCGTCAGATATCATCGACCGGGGGATGGCCCTGACCGGGGGTGGCGCCCTGCTGCGGGAGATTGATACGATGCTCACCCAGGAGACGGGTGTGCCCGCCTATGTTGCCGACAATCCGATTGCCTGTACGGCGCTGGGCGCAGGCAAGGCGCTGGCCGAACTCCCCATCCTCCAGCGCAGCCTCACCCTCCAATAAGCGTCTACTTCTCAGTTACGAAAAAGCCCCATGCGCATGGGGCTTTTTCTATATATTCTGTTCCCGATTCGGGGCCCTTTATTGATATAAAGAACTTTATGGAAACAAAGTCCTTTATGGATGCAGATAATAGGTCATTCGCTGCAACTGGACGACAGGATCACTGTACTGGACCTGCACGTTCTCAGGAACAACGAGGCTGATCGGCGCATAGGTCAAAATGGACTGCACGCCTGCTTCAACGAGGATATCGGTAATCTCCTGGGCCGCGGAGGCAGGTACGGCCAGAATGGCTACCCGAGCTTTTTCGGCGCGTACCGTATCCTCCAGTTCCTCGACGGGCTGAACCAGAATGCCCCCCATTTTCACGCCGATCTTCTCGGGATCGTTGTCGAAAATCCAGACGATGCGAAAACCACGCCGGTGAAAACCGCCGTAGCTGGCCAGCGCATGTCCGAGGAAACCGGCTCCGACCAGGACCACCGGCCACTCCACGTCCAGGTGCAAGATGTGGCGCAATTGTTCAATCAGATAATCAATGTGATAGCCGGTTCCCTGTTTGCCAAATTCGCCAAAGTGGGAAAGATCTTTGCGGATCTGAGCAGAACTGATCCCCAGACGCTCGCCCAATTCCTGGGAGGAAGTGGTCGCTTTCTCCCCATCCTGGGCCAGACGCCGGAGGGCGCGCAAATAAACGGGTAACCGGCCGATTACGATGTCTGGAATATCGTTAGCCACGTCAGGCTATCCTCTCAGTATCGTTATGCTAGATCATTCTGGAGAAGCGATTCGCCTCTACCCTGGAACCACCGGGGGGTGCGGCTGCAGACGCATGTGGTGAACGCTCTGCAGCCTACAGCAACGATTCGTGTAACATTTCACAATTTTAGCATAGGTAATTTGCGATCGCAACTTCAGCCTGAGATACTGTAGGGGAATTTAGTACCGAGAGTGGTAGCTGGAACAGTGCCATTTGACAAGCCGCAACGGATAGGGATACCCGATACTACTATGCATATTGCCCTAAACGCCTATTTCTGGAACCGGCCGGACACCGGCAGTGGCCAATATACGCGCCAACTGGTTTATCACCTGAACCGGCTCGTTTCCGATCTGGACATCACCCTGATCTACCCGCACGCTGAGGAGCCAGAAGAGGTGCCGCCGAGCGTGACGGTGAAACGGGTCCGGAGCCGGCCGGGACACCTGGGTAAGATCTGGTTTGAACAGGTTGGTTTCCCCAGGGCGTGCGGAGAAGCCGGCGCCAACCTGGCCCACGTACCCTACTGGGGGCCGCCGCTACAATCCCCGCTGCCGCTGGTGGTGACCGTGCACGACCTGATTACGTTGCGCCTGCGCGAGTACCGGCGCGGCATCGGCGCTCGCCTCTACAATGCGCTAATCAGCGCCGGCACCCGCGGCGCAGCTCACATCCTTACCGACTCGGATTTCAGCCGGGAGGAGATTGTCCGCCACCTGGGAATTCCGCCGGAGCAGGTGACCACCGTCTATCTGGCCGCCGCGCCACGCTACGGTGCGGAGAGTGACCTTCTGCTCGATATGGCGGTCCAACGAAAGTATGACTTACCCGATTTCTATGTTCTGTACCTGGGCGGCTACCCTTTCCATAAGAATGTGCTGACGCTGCTGGAAGCGTACACCTTCGTTGGCCAGGCACTGGGAGAAGAGTACCCGCTGGTTCTGGCCGGCAAGAAACCGGCCCCGGCAACCAATTTCCCGGATTACGACGAATACATCGAGCGGGCGGGGCTGGCACCATATGTGCGCTGGATCGGGTACGTGGAGGAGGAGGATAAACCGGCCCTATACCGGGGGGCGATGGCCTTCGCTTTTCCCAGTCGGTACGAAGGATTCGGATTGCCCCCACTGGAGGCCATGGCCTGCGGCACGCCGGTAGTGACAACGAAGGCCGCGTCGCTGCCGGAGGTAGTAGGCGAAGCAGCGTTTACGGTGGCGCCGGATGATGCCCGGCAAATGGGAGGCGCGCTGATTTCGCTGTTGATCCAGGAGCAGTTTGCGGAAGAGATGAAACAGAAAGCGCTGGAACAGGCGGCGAGATTTTCGTGGGAAGAGACGGCGACGGAGACGCTGCTGGTGTATGATCGCGTGTTGCGAGGGTAGAGCATGTAACTGTGCAGATTTCCGCGAGAGCGGGGAGGAAGGGCAATACCGGGTGGGTTCGCTGGAAAGGAAAAAGCCCGGGGAGGGGCCTTTTCTGGGAAGCGCGGGCGTGTGTTTTTGCCCCTCTCCCTACTCATGCTACAATGCCGCCCGAGCTATACGTATAAAAACGCACATTCGCGGCAAATCAAAGGAGTTTTTATGGGTGTAAAACCTGATTCGTGGATCCGGAAGATGGCCAAAGAGCACAAGATGATCGAGCCCTTCATCGATCACCAGGTGCGGCATGACGTGATCTCTTATGGCCTTTCCTCCTATGGCTACGATATCCGCGTTACCGACGAGTTCAAAATCTTTACGAACGTCCACTCGGCTGTGGTCGATCCGAAGAACTTCAATCCTGATTCCTTCATCGACTATAAGGGGGAGGTCTGCGTCATCCCGCCCAACTCCTTCGTGCTGGCACGAACAGTAGAGTATTTTCGCATTCCTAGAGACGTGTTGACGATCTGTGTGGGTAAAAGCACCTATGCTCGCTGCGGTCTAATTGTAAATGTGACGCCTTTCGAGCCGGAATGGGAAGGGTATGTGACGATGGAGATCTCGAACACAACCCCCCTGCCGGCTCGCATTTACGCCAACGAAGGGATTGCCCAGGTGATCTTCCTGCAGGCCGATGAAGTGTGTGACATCTCTTACGGCGATCGCAAAGGGAAGTATCAGAAGCAGGAGGCAATCGTCCTGCCGAGAATCTGATGGAGCTGACCCCTTCTCTTTCCGCGTCCCCGGAACCCCAACAACAACGCCTGCAAATGCTGGCGGCGGAACTGGAGGGCCTGTTCCAGGTGAGCGGGGTCCACGTGCGCCAGCGGGATGAGCAGATCACGTTTGTGGGCCGTTTCCGGCAGTCGCCGGGGAGTTATGACGAGATCCGACAACGTTTCCAGGCACACGGTTATACGCCACTTCTGCGCCAGGGCCAGCAGCAAGACTTGTTGCTGGCCCTGGAGGGAGTGGTAGAGGAGGGGAGAACGGGGAATCCGCTGCTCAATGTGCTACTGCTGCTGGTGACGATAATGACCACGTTGGCGGCGGGAGCGGCAATGCGGGGGCAAGAGGGGCTCTTCGCGGCGATATTGGCCGGCGAGGCGGGGCGGGCGTTGCGCCTGGCAGCGACGGGAGCTCCTTTTGCCGCCACGCTGTTGGGGATTCTGGGCATCCACGAGCTAGGGCATTACCTGGCCGCCCGTTACCATGGTGTGCGAGCCACTCTGCCCTACTTTATTCCGATGCCGGTTGGTGGTCTGGGGACTTTAGGGGCGTTCATTTCGGTGCGGTCGCCGATGAAAAACCGGACCGTTCTCTTCGATATCGGTCTGGCCGGGCCGCTGGCCGGATTTGTGGTAGCCCTACCCTTGCTGATCGGCGGATTGCTGCTCTCCGAGGCAGTGCCCTTATACGTAGAGGGATTGACATTAAATAGCCTGGGCGATTCGCTGCTGGTCCAGGGAGTGACCGCTCTCCTGGTGGAGATCCCGGCCGGGCAGACGCTGGCCTTGCACCCCGTTTATTTTGCCGCCTGGTTCGGCATGCTGATCACGGGAATCAACCTGCTGCCTATTGGCCAACTGGACGGCGGACACGTCGCCTACGCCCTCTTTGGCCGCCAGGCCCATCACGTGGCCCGGGGAACATTAATCCTCCTCCTGGTAGCCGGTGTGGCCCTCTCTTCCACCTGGCTTCTGTGGGCACTATTCGTCCTGTTCGGCGGCCTGCACCACCCGCCACCGCTAAACGATATCACCGGGGTGAATCGCAGGCGGCAATGGCTGGGAGTAGCCACGATCGTGCTCTTTTTCTTGATTGTCACGCCGGTGCCGTTCAAGTGGTGAGTGCCGGCCACCAGCTTTTGGCAAGCGATGGCGAACCGGCCCGCCGCCAGGTGCCAACCAACGGCGATTAACTCTAATGGGTTTCTACTGGCATTTTGGGGCGGACCTCGTTATAATCTCAGTCCCTCTGTGGGCGCTTAGCTCAGTTGGTTAGAGCGCTTCGTTTACACCGAAGAGGCCGGGGGTTCGAGTCCCTCAGCGCCCACCTTTTTCTCTCCCCTTTTATCCACCGCGGAATGTACGCCCTCTCGATGGGATTTGCGTGACAGGGCGGTGGCCGGTCAGACGGAACTTTCTCCTGCTCGCACACGGTTCTTGTTTTCTGCCGGGAGCGTTTCCCTGCTTGATCTCGTCTTAGAGTCTGCTATAATCCTTTCCATCGTGCATTGTGACAAAAAGAACATAAATTACATGACGAAAGTCATATGAATAACACGACATATGACAGGGGCTCCTCGGTTGCCCACCTTCATTTGAGCAGGAGAAGAAATTATGGCACAAGCAGCAGTCAGTAATGGGGGTATGTCGCGCCGCGAATTCCTCTTTTATGTCTGGGGAGCGTCGGTAGCCCTCTTTACGGCGGAAGCGACCGGTCTCATCATCTGGTTTGCCCTGCCCCGTTTTCGTGCAGGCCAGTTCGGCGGGAGCTTCACCGTCTCGACTGATACCCTGCCAGGAGTCAACGCGCCTCCGAGCAATTTCCCCGACGGCCGTTTCTGGCTGGTAAACCTGGACACGAGCAGCGACCAGGGGCAAGAGCGGATGTACCTGGCCCAGGATGAGGATCAGCCGATCGTCGGCGTCGCCGCCATCTATAAGGTCTGTACACATCTGGGCTGTATTTATGACTGGAACACGGCAAATGAGCGGTTTGAGTGCCCGTGCCATGGCTCCAAGTACCGGCTGGATGGGCGGCGCGTCGAGTCGCCGGCCCCACGCAGCCTTGACCGCTTCCTGGTTTCGGCGCTAGACGCGCAGGAAAATGTACTGGCGACGGCGGAAGTGGGGGCCGATGGCACCTTCGCCGCCCTGGAGCTGCCGGCGGACACGGCTCTGGTGCAGGTAGACACCGGTTCCCGGCTAGACGGTCCATCGGAACAGCTGATTTGTGACCTGCGTAATAATTGCCCGTGAGACAGGCGCTCTCCTGGAGTATGGCTAAGCCTAACGGCGACCTACGGCAGTAGGCTAACGTTGAGTGAGGAGAAATAATGGCTACTTTTTTCGAGCAAGTTAATGAGATGGGGCTGAAGCAAGCCACCATTGCCAAAGCCGACGAGGTCATGGAACGGATCACAGCCGGGATGAACGTCAACGACGTGCGTGACATGTTGCGCGGAGAAGAACCGCGCCGGCCCAATCCCCGTCTGCGCCCTCACGCCGACGGCTTCTGGCTCCACATCCGGCCCAGCTTTTACCACACGGAAGTGACCCACATCTATCCCACGTTCCGGCTGGGATGGCTCTCCACCTTCATGTTTGTCTGGGAGACGATTACGGGCATCTTCCTGATGATTTTCTACACCCCTTCCCCTGACGCTGCCTACAGCGACATCTGGAACATCCTGGGAAACGTGCCCCTGGGCCAGTTGATGCGCAACCTGCACCGCTTCGGCGCCGAAGTGATGGTGGTGGTGGTGGCCCTGCACATGTTGCGAACATTTATAACGGGGAGCTACAAGAAGCCAAGGCAATTTACCTGGCTGACCGGCATGATCCTGCTGGTGCTGACGCTGGTGCTGAGCTTCAGCGGCTATTTGCTACCCTGGGACCAATTGGCCTATTGGGCGGTGACGGTAGCCGTAAGCGCGGCGGAAGCAACCCCGGGACCAGATGTAATCGGCACGAATATCAACCTGTTGCTGCGGGGGGCACCAATTATTGGCGCCGGCGGCCTGCTTCGTTTCTATCTGCTGCACGTGCTGCTGTTGCCCTTGTTGCTGGCCGTCTTCTTTTTCGTCCATTATTACAAGGTGGTCATTCACGGTCACTCTCTGCCACCCGGCCGGGAAGCGATCGGCGAAGATACGGCGAAGCGGGTACCGCGTGAAGAACGAACCTATTTCCTACCCGATATCGCCACGAGCGAGTTGATGTGGTCGGCGTTGACCGTGCTTTTCCTGGTTGCCGGCGCCCTGTGGTTCTATAATGCGCCGCTGGAGCGGCAGGCGAACCCGCTG
>Ga0207752_1000084_pt1 | contig 39175 bp, 28 predicted proteins | sample Pon2CUnioCityCA_6_FD_187272 | JGI IMG/M metagenome (GOLD analysis project Ga0207752, IMG submission 187272) | Marine sediment microbial community from Union City, CA, USA - Pond 2C Sediment 2 (SPAdes) | ecosystem: Environmental > Aquatic > Marine > Intertidal zone > Salt pond sediment ... | reverse complement strand
GGCGGACCTCGACACCGACGGTAAGATGGATTATCTGGTCACCGTGCCGGGACACGTAGCGGCCTACGCCAACGACGGCACGAGACTGTGGGTGCTCGAGACGGACGTTGTCGTGGGCGGATCGAGCGAAGGCGAAGGGCTTCCCGGCCATAACGGCCCGGGTGTCGCGGCCGGCGACGTGGACGCGGACGACAAGTGCGAAGTGCTCTTTCTGACGAAAGACTTGACGCTTCACATCGTGGACGGAAAGACCGGACGCCCGGAGGCAACAGCAAAACCGGCTCACCCCGAGCAGGCCGAGCGATGGGAAGTGGCGATGATCGCGGATTTCCGCGGCAGCGGCGCGGACGGCGACGTCCTTCTCCAGGCAACGAACAAGGACGGCTACCGAATGGGGAAATTCCTCGCCGCCTATTCTGTGACGGGGCTCCTGAACGACGAAAAGCCCCTGTGGCAAACAGACGAGTTCGTAAGCTGCGCGCACAACGGCGCTCGTCTGGCCGACCTCAACGCCGATGGGCGTGATGAAGTCCTCGGAGCAACGATCTTCTCGGCCGACGGCAAGCTGCTGGCTCAGGCCGTCCCGGACCGCTATCACATGGACAGCGTGTTCGTGGCGGACGCTCTCCCGGACCGCGAGGGATTGGAGGCGATCCTGCTGGAAGAAGGCAGCAACCACGTCCAGCTCCTCGGGTGCGACGGGCCCATCTGGAGGACCCATTTCAAGAGGCAGGAGCCGCAGAATGCGGCCGTGGGCCGATTCAAACAGGGAAGCGACGAGATCTTCATCTGGTGTCGCTCGCGATACAACGAACATCAAAAGCCCTTCGTGTTCGATTCATCGGGCAGCAAAGTGTTCGACTATAGCATGGATGATGTGGCGCCTCCCGGCTGGACGGCCAGTGGTGTGGAAGTCATTCACACCATCGACTGGACCGGGCGCCCGCAGCAACTGGCCTGCGCCAAGGAACGCCACGAAAGCGGCGACGTCTGCCTGTTCGAGCCGCTCACCGGCAAGTTCGTGAAACGCATCGAGGAGAAGGCCGACCGGCTGTACGTGGCCGATGTCACGGGGGACTGGCGAGAGGAGATCATCGTCCTCAACGGCAGTGAGCTTCACGTGTACCGGAATCCCGACCCCAATCCCAGGCCACAGCACAAGCGGCTCTGGACCGACCGGAACTATCGCCGCCTGAAGCAATGCCACAATTACTACTCTCCATGATTCCTCGTACGCCAGTTTCTCCGTAGTGTCATGATGGACACAGCGCCCTGAATCACGGCTGAGTGCAAAGGAGCGAGCGACATGCGACGAGTAGTTCCGCTTTTTCACGCAGTCATACTCCTGGCGAACATCGCAGCGGTCTGCCGCTCGGAGACATACGATGTCGTGATCACCTCCGGACGGATCTACGACGGTTCCGGCGGACCGTCCTATACAGCGGACGTCGGAATCAAGGGAGATTGCATTGCAGCGATAGGGCAGCTCCAGCCCGACGCGAATCAGGTGGTCGATGCGAAGGGGCTCGCCGTGGCGCCCGGGTTCATCAACATGCTGAGCTGGGCGAACGATTGTCTCATCGAAGATGGCCGATCGCAGAGCGACATTCGTCAGGGGGTGACCCTGGAGGTCATGGGGGAAGCATGGTCGATGGGCCCTCTCAACGACGCGATGAAGGGCGAGATGCGCAGCTCTCAGGGCGACATCCGATTCAGCGTGGAATGGACGACACTGGGAGAATACCTCGACTATCTCGTCCACAAAGGAATATCGACCAACGTGGCTTCCTTCGTGGGCGCGACGACCTTGCGCGTTTACGCCGTCGGATACGAGGACCGTCGCCCAGCGCCCCGAGAGCTCCAACAGATGCGAGAACTCGCACGCGCCGCGATGCGAGAGGGAGCACTCGGGGTGAGTTCCGCGCTGATCTACGCTCCCGGCTGTTACGCGGACACCGATGAGCTGATCGCTCTCGCAGAGGTCGCCGGCGAATACGGCGGCATGTATATTTCGCATATCCGCAGCGAGGGCAATCGCCTGCTCGAAGCCCTGGACGAGCTGATCGCCATTGCTCGAAAGGCAAACGTCGCGGCGGAACTGTATCACATGAAGGCGGCCGGCCAATCGAACTGGCCCAAGCTCGACGCCATGATCGAAAGGATCGAGACGGCAAGAACCGAAGGCCTGAGCATCACGGCGAACATGTATACCTACACGGCAGGCGCCACCGGTCTCGACGCGGCCATGCCTCCCTGGGTCCAGGTCGGCGGACACCGGGCTTGGGTGATGCGACTCAGGGACCCGAGGACCCGCCGGCGCGTCCTGAAGGAAATGACGACGCCTTCCAAGGACTGGGAGAATCTATATCTCCTGGCCGGAGGGCCGGAGAATGTGCTTCTGGTGGGATTCAAGAACGCAAGGCTAAAGCATCTCACCGGCAAGACCCTGGCGGAGGTCGCCAGGATGAGGGGGAAATCGCCCCAAAAGACGGCCATCGACCTTGTCATCGAAGACGACAGTCGGGTGGGCACGGTTTACTTCCTGATGTCCGAAGAAAATGTCAGCAAGCAGATCAAGCTCCCTTGGGTCAGCTTTTGCTCCGATACCGGATCCGTTGCCCCCGAGGGAGTCTTCCTGAAGTCGAATCCACACCCGCGCGCCTATGGGAACTTCGCCCGGCTGCTCGGCAAGTACGTTCGTGAGGAGAAGGTCATCACGCTGGCCGAAGCGGTCAGGCGTTTGACCTCGCTGCCCGCCGAGAATCTCAAGCTCGACCGTCGCGGCCGGCTTGAGAAGGGGTACTACGCGGACCTTGTGATCTTCGATCCCGCCACAGTCACCGACCATGCGACATACGAGCAGCCGCACCAATACGCAACCGGCATGCTCCACGTCTTCGTGAACGGAACACAGGTGCTTCGAGATGGCGGACATACCGGCGCCAAACCCGGCCGCGTCGTGCGCGGCCCTGGATGGCAAAGGTGACGGCAAAGCCGCAACTTCCAGCCTGATCCTGGCGATTGACGCACCCATCCAACGCGGACGCATCCACGCCTCACCCCGCCGCGGGCGCAGCGTATTCAGTGACTCGTCGCTAAAGACCGTCCAGATGGGTGCGGTCGGGACACGATGGCAGGGCCTGCGCCGGTCAAAAAAAAGCTGCATGCGTAGCCACGGCCTGTCATGTCGAGCGGAGCGAAGCGCAGTCGAGACATCTGGTCGCGAACATGGCGTGTCTCCCCTGCGCGGCCGGATTCCTCCACTGCGGCCTTCGGCCTCCGGTCGGAATGACGCCGGCCCGGGCCGAACCGGAACCCACCACCGTATGCCGGCCGCACCCTCCGGGTCTTTGCGGAGGTTTTGAACTGGCAGCGCGACCGGTGTCTCATGTATGATAGCACGTCTGGAAACATGTCTTTTCAAGGAGATTGAAAGTGACTGCACGATTGGTTCTGCTGGCGAGCTTGATGGGGTGTCTCGGCAACGTAGCGGCCCGGGCCCAGGCGCCCGATTGGGAGAATGAACGAGTCATCGCGATCCACAAGGAGCCGCCGCGAGCCACGGGAGTTTCCTTCCCCGACGCGCAGTCCGCCATCGGCGCTTATTCGATGAGGACGGCACAGGACGCGTTAAAGAAATGGCGAAACTCGCCCTTCTATCGATGCCTCAACGGGCGATGGAAGTTTCACTGGGTCAAGTCACCCGATGAGCGTCCGGCGGATTTCTACAAGACCGATTTCGACGTCACCGGGTGGGACGACATCCTCGTCCCCTCCAACTGGGAGATTCAAGGTTACGGGACACCCATCTATTCCAACGTGCGTTATCCGCATCTCCGCCAACCTCCGAGAATCATCGGTTCGGTGCCCGAGGATTTCACAGCCGCTCGGGAGCCGAATCCGGTAGGCAGCTATCGCACCGTCTTCACCGTGCCGAAGGACTGGGGCGGCCGGGAGGTTTTCATCCACTTCGAGGGCGTGTCGTCCGCCTTCTATCTCTGGATCAACGGGCACAAGGTCGGCTACAGCGAGGGCAGCCGCACCCCCGCCGAGTTCAATATCACCAGGCAACTCAACGCGGGTCAGAACGTGCTGGCAGCCGAAGTCTATCGCTGGAGCGACGGCAGCTACCTCGAGGACCAGGACTTCTGGCGCCTCAGCGGCATCTTCCGCGATGTGTACCTGTTCAGCACGCCGCGAGTCCAACTACGGGACTGGTTCGTCCTGGGCGATCTGGACGACGAGTACAAGGACGCTCAGGTCACCATCACGGCCAGAGTCCGTAATCTTTCGAGCGATCGAGCCAGCCGGCGCGTCCGCGCGACCCTCGTCGATGCCGAAGGACGCAAGACCCCGCTGGGACAGTCTGAACCGGCCACTATCGATCCGGGCGGCGAAGCAAAGATCGAATTGAGTAGCGACGTGAGCAGCCCGCTCAAATGGACGTCAGAGACGCCGCACCTCTATACCGTCGTGCTGGAACTGCTCAATGCGGACGGCAGAACGACCGAGGTCAAGGCCTGTCGCTTCGGCTTTCGCAAGGTCGAGCTGAAAGACCGCCAGTTCCTCGTCAACGGCGTCTCGATCAAGCTCAAAGGCGTCAACCGTCACGAGCACGATCCGGATCGCGGGCACGCGGTGGAGATCGGCTCGATGATCCGCGATATCGAGCTGATGAAGCAGAACAACATCAACACCGTGCGCACCTGTCACTACCCCGACCATCCACTGTGGTACGACCTTTGCGATCTCTACGGGCTCTACGCCATTGACGAGGGCAACGTCGAATCGCACGGCATGGGCTATGGGCGCGAGACACTGGCGCGCGTCGAGAGCTGGAAGACCGCGCACGTGGACCGCAACGTGCGCATGGTCCAGCGCGACAAGAACCATCCGTGCATCGTGATCTGGTCGCTGGGCAACGAGGCGGGAGGCGGCCCGAACTTCGAAGCCGCCGCACAGGCCATTCGCGAGATCGACACATCCCGCCCCCTCCATTACGAGAGAATGAACTTCGTGGCGGATATCGATTCCGTGATGTATCCTTCCGTCGACGGTTTGATCGGACAGGGCCGCAGCGACTCTCCCAAGCCCTTCATCATGTGCGAGTACGCTCACGCCATGGGCAACGCCATCGGCAACCTCCAGGAGTATTGGGACGCGATAGAGACCTATCCACGACTGATCGGCGGGTGTATTTGGGATTGGGTCGATCAGGGTCTGCGCAAGTACACCGGCCGAACGAACGCAGACGGATCGAAGGAGTGGTTCTTCGCTTATGGGGGCGATTACGGGGACCGGCCGAACGACAACAACTTCTGCTGCAACGGCGTCGTTGACCCGGACCGGTCCGTCACCGCGAAGCTGCACGAGGTCAAGAAAGTCTATCAATACGTCGGCTTCACTTTGGGCGAGGTCAAAGACGACAGCGTGACAGTCAATCTGACCAACAAGTACTTCTTCACCAACCTGAGCAACTTCACGTTAAAATCGCAACTCATGGAAGACGGTCGAGTGCTCACGCGGGGCCTGCAAACACTCGGTAGTATCGCACCGGGCGAATCCGAGAGCGTGACACTGCGTCTGCTGGAGTCCAAGCGCAAGCTCAAGCCAGGTGCCGAGTACTTCCTGAATGTCAGTGTGACTCAGGACCGAGATGAGTTGTACGCCAAGGCGGGGCACGTGGTCGCCTGCGAGCAGTTCAAACTGCCCCTCGACGTGCCGGAAGCACCCTCGCTCGACCTGGACAGCCTACCCCCGCTCCGTCTGACGGACCAAGGCGATGAGATTACGGTCACACGCCGGAATTTCACAGCCGTCTTCAGTAGGTCGAGCGGGACGTTGTCGTCTCTCTCATACTACGATGTGGAGGTTCTCGCCAAGGGTGGCGGCCCGAGGCTGAATCTGTTCCGCGCCCTGGTGGACAACGACAATTGGCTACGCCGCAACGTCGGGCAAAGCGGCCTTCGCAATCTCACCTATTCAGTGAAGGACGTTTCCGCCGAGAAGCTCGCCGCCGGCATCGTCCGCGTCCGCTGCACCGTGGACTGCGCCGGCCGCTCCGGCGATGGGATGATCCACACCGCCACGTTCACCGTCTTCGGCAACGGGGCCATCGATGTAAGCAACCAGGTCGAGCCTTACGGCGGCCTCTCGGTCCTGCCGAAACTCGGTGTGAGTCTCGTCCTGCCCAAGGCCTTCGACACGCTGACATGGCTGGGCCGTGGCCCCCACGAGAGCTACGTGGACCGCAAGCGCAGCGCCGACGTCGGCCTGTACAGCGGCAGCGTGGCCGATCAGTACGAACGTTACGTCCGGCCCCAGGAAAATGGCAACAAGACCGATGTCCGCTGGGCAGCTCTGCGCTCCAAGAAGGGCAAACCTCTCCCAGTCGTCACAAACCTTGTGGTCGTCACGGACGGCACCTATTCGATCAGCGTCCATCACAATACCGCCGAAGACTACGACCAGGCCCGCCACATCGACAAGTTCGTACCCCGCGACGAGGTATACCTCTGCATCGACGCCGCCCACATGGGCCTGGGCGGGGCCAGTTGCGGGCCGCGTCCTATGAACAAGTACACCCTGACCGCCCAGCCCACGCGTTTCCGCTACTCCCTGCGGCGGACAACACTGGACGCGAGGATTCAGTTGCCCAACCTCGGCGCCCCGCTGGTCACCCGGGACAAAGGCGGCATGTTGAGCATCGAGTCGACGGCCTCGGGCAAGGTGGAATACCGCCTCAACGGCGGCGCCTGGACCGCCTACACCCGGCCTTTCGAGCACATCGAGGAAGGCACGCTTGAGGCCCGAGTGAATCTCGACAAAGGCCTCGTCAGCGACACGGCCCGCGTCGAGTTCGCGAAGATCGTCCCCTTGCAGGAGCTGGACAAATCGACTTGGAAGGTGACGCACGTCGACAGCGTCGAGCCGGGCGAAGGCGAGGTGGGTCACGCCATCGACAACGACCCGGCGACCTTCTGGCACACGAACTGGTCCTCCACGCGGGAAAAGCATCCGCACGAGATCCAGATTGACCTGGGCCGGACGGTCCGGCTCCTTGGCTTCACGCAGTTGCCCCGCCAGGATATGTCTCACGGTCGTATCCGCGAGTATGAGTTCTACGTCAGCCCCGACGGTAAGCAATGGGGATCGGCGGTGAGCGCGGGCCGCTTCCCCAACGACGGCCAGCTCCAGAGCGTGCAATTTGACAAGCCCGTCGCCGGACGGTACATCCGCCTCGTGGCGTTGAGCGAGTGGTCGCGCGAGTACTACACGACCATCGCCGAACTCGACGTCATGGCAGCCAAGTAGAGACCCATGCCGACCTCAGAGCCATCCGACATCCAAGTTCCAATCGGCCGCATCGGACACGTGCGGATCAGCCGCCTCATCTGCGGCGGCAATCTCATCATCGGCAGCGCCCACGACCGCGACCTGAGCTACATCGCCTCCCTGATGCGCCACTACTTCACCGATCGCAAGATCGCCGAGACCTGGCAGCTCTGCGAGCAGTGCGGCGTCAATACGATGATCGGACCCGTCAACAGCCCGTACGCCCTCGGCGAGGACCCAACCATCCGCATGCTCCGGCGCTACCGCCGCGAGTGGGGAGGCCGCATCCAGTGGATCGCCCAAACCTACCCCAAGAGCACCGATCTGACCGGCTCGATCGCCCGAGGGCTGTGCTTTTTGCTTTTCCTGGGGCGAAAACGGGGATTTTGGCGTTCGATCTCTGATTTTTGGCCGGGCGGGCACGATCCGGCTTGACTTGGGGGCCCGATGGCTGGTATTGTCTTGCGTTTCTCGAATCGCGCAAGAAGTCAGAAAGTACGGTAAAGGAGAATTCCAGAATGGGTCTACTGAGTCAGTTAAATGAAAGAATCCGTGGCGGCAGAGGGCGATTTTCGCCCGGTACCGGGACGATGATAACCCCGGCGGGCTACCTGGAGCGCGGCTGGGTCATCGCCAACCACAAGCTGGTGTCGTTCCACGCCGCCTTCATTTCCTCAGTGCTCAACCTCCCGGCCCTTCACCTCAAGGAGGTCATCGAGGGCGGGGCCAATCCCAAGTTCGAAGTGCTCAAGTTCATGTTCCTCAGTTGGGAAACGGTGATCTCGCTGATCGTGCTGTACCTGTCGTGGCACATCGCCATCGCGATCCACGAGATGGGTCACTTCCTGACGGCCGTGAAGCTGACGGCGCTGAACAAGGACAGCCAGGAACGGGCCGAGGCCGATATGCAGGGCAACAAGCTCGCCTGGTACGCCCAGATGTTTGTGCTGATTCCGTGGGGCAAGTTCTACGGGGTCCGCAAGGACGAGGGCAACTATGCCCCGGACGCCCCGTACAACCTGGCGGTTTCGGCGTCGGCGCCGGTGTGGAGCCAGTGGCTGGCGACGATCTTCCTGCCGGCCGCGGCGATCTTCATCGCCCTGGGCCTGATCACCCATGCGGAGATCCTGATCTACATCGGCCGCTTCTTCCTGGCCCCCGGCTGCGTCGGGCTGCTGGACCGCTTCGAGGCCGACCGCGGCAAGCTCAAGCAGTTCCGTCAGCGTGAGGCGCTGGCCGCCGAGCAGGCCGCTCGTGCCGCCGCCAAGGCCACCGGCGAGGACTGGTTCAACAAGACCGCCGAGGTCAAGGCGAAGCTGCTGGCGAGCCGCATGATGGAGGTCGACCTCAACGACGGCAGCAAGGTCCGCGCTCCCTGGCAGTATCGCAACTGCGCCATGGGCGGGCGGCACACCGAGAAGGAGTATCCCGAGAGCAACATCAGCATGCAGGAAGGCATGTTCCTGCCGCTGTCGGCCAAGACGTATGAGCAGTCGCAGGAAATGACGGTGAACCTGCAGAGCCGTCTGAAGGAGATCATCGAGTCGGCCCCCGGCGCGAAGGTCATGGGCATCGGGCTCGAGGGTGGCTTGGCGCCGTACATCGACAAGGAAGAAGGCGACAAGGTGCCCGAGCAGCGGATGTGGCGGATGATGCGGCAGGCGATTCTGGACTGCGAGTATGTCCCCGGCGTGGATGTGGCCATCGCCCTCGACCCGGCCTGCTCCGAGCTCGAGAACGCCTATCGCGAAGAGACCGGCCAGCCCGATGCGACCGGCATGTACCGCTTCTGGCGCGACAAGAGCAAGGTCGATATGAGCCGCGACGAGATCCTGGCCCTCTATGAGGAAGCCATGCACGCCGGCGTCCCGATCCTCTCGATCGAAGACGGCTTCGGCGAAATGGACCATGCCGGCTGGAACCTCATCATGGACAAGCTCGGCGACAAGATCTTCATCATTGGCGACGACCTCGTGACCACCAAGGACACGAACATCGAGAAGTGCGCCAAGAACGGCGAGATCAACGCGACGCTGATCAAGGCCAACCAGATCGGCACGCTCTCCGAGACCGTGCTGGCCATGCTGGCCTCGCTGGCCTACGACGCGGAGCTGATCGTCTCGCACCGCTCGAAATCGCCGAACGATCCGTTCGAGGCCGAGATCTCGACCGCCATGAACGCCTTCGGCCTCAAGGCCGGCGGCGGGGCCAACACCGAGCGTCTCCAGAAGTACGGTCGCGTGCTCGAAATCCTGACGATTGCCGAAAAGGGCAAGCGCAAGATGAGCGCCGATGAGCGCAAAGAAGTCGAGAAGACCATCCAGGAGATCGCGGCCGTTCTTACGGGTCAGAAAGACGTGGCCGTTGCGAAGAATGCGGCCGAGATCGACATCGCGGCCCTGATGATGAGAATGATGGCCATCGAGGCCATCACCGGCAACGAGGAGCCGACCAACGCCGGCATCCCGACCGCCGCGGCCACCTTGTTCCTCGGAAAATCCGGCACCATTCGCTTCAAAGGATCGACGCCTCTGGGGACCTCGGCCGGGATCGACGAGGCCATTCACTTCGTCGACAGCATCATCATGCCCGACGAGCTGACCAAGAAGCATCCGGACATGTTCAAGGATGCCGGCGACGGGACCTTCCGCTTCAAGAAGGATCTCCACTACGATGCCGTCAAGGCCAAAGGCGACGACAAGCTGCTGGAGCGGTGGCGCAAGGCCCGCCGGTACGAAGGCAAGGGCTGCATGACCGCCGTCAAGAACCTGGAGGAAATCCTGTCGAAGGCGTTCGTCGGCAAGAAGCTGACCGATTTGGGAAGCCTGCTGAATGTCGACCAGATGCTGCTCAAGGCCGAGTGGGACCAGGCCGTGGCGATTGGCATGGCCGACGCCAAGGCCGATGCCGACAAGAAGATCGCCGTGATGCAGCGCAAGGGTGTGCTCGGCATGAACGCGATCCTGTCCCTGTCGGTGGCGATGGGACGTGCCGTCGCGGCCGCGCAGGGCAAGGAAATGTGGCAGTTGATCCGGGAAATCGCGACCGACGCGATGGCCAAGTTCATCGTCGAAAACGGCAAGGACAAGAAGAAGGTCGACGAGCTGGCGGCGCTGGACTTCGACGAGCTCCAGAAGATCTTCCGCGACGTCGCTCGCGAAGTGCGGAAGTCCCAGGAAATCGCCCCGCTGCTGCGAGCCCAGTTGCCCGTTTACGCGGTATAGAACGGCAGCGGCACATCGCTCGCCGGCGGGAAACATTCGAGCCGCAGGGCGCCGATTGCCGATAAGCCAAGCGGGCCCCGACCCCTCGCGATGAGGAGTCGGCCCAACGGTGTCATCAGATACGAATTCGGCAGGTGTGGTCCTCTCCGTGGTGGAGACGGCCACGCCTGCCGCAGTTTTTGACTGCGGACCATGCAAAGACAAGGCATTCTCCACCTCCTTCTCTTTGTGATCTTCTTCAGCATCGGTGCCGGGGCGCTTGGCGTGGCGGTCCTGTGCGACGACCTGATCCAGTACTGCCGCAACAAGCTTCTCGTCAAAGAAGCTAAGCGGTCGCTCGAACGCCTCGAATCGCTCAATGCCGAATACGATGCACTCCTCGATCAACTGGAGGATGACCCCGACGTGTTGAAACGCATCGCGCCGGTCACCCTCGGCACGCAGCCCGAAGATCCGAATGCAATCTATCCGAAGGCCAGGGCCCGCGAACTGGCTGCCGCCCGCAAGGCGATCATCAACCAGGCGGACGAGGAAACGACGGAAGCACAGATCCCGAAGTGGCTCCGTCGGTGCAGTGAGCCGGCGAAGCGACTCGTGCTCTTCATTGCGGGTGCCGGCCTCGTCCTGATTTCCCTGGTCTGCTTCACCTCAAATCCGGCCCGGGAGAGTTAACCGAGGCAAGCCCCCTGCCCGCCGCACTCAGTGAGAATGCCCCTCTTCACCCAAATAGGCCGTGCGGAACTCGGCCAGCAGGGAACGCAGCGTCGCCACGTTCTCCAGATCGGTCGTCTGTTTGCTCTTCATCGACGTGATCAGCATCCGGTGAAGGAGCGTCAGCTTGTGAACGTAGTCCTCGTAAGCCTTCGGATCGCTCTGGGAGGCCGGCTTGATCCGCTGCGTCATAAAATATTGGGTGATGATGTCGCCGAACTGATCGGCATGCTGCTCTTTGTTGACGACCCATCGCACTAACTGGTTGTAGTTCCTGTCCCCCGCCGCCGAGAGTTCAGTGATCTGCTTCATGGATTTCTCGATCGTGGTGATGTGCTCGGCCATCATGTCCAGCCGCATCGGATCGCCGTAGATCCCGCAAGGAATCTCACAGTGTGACAGTACCACCGACGATGCCCCACCGACCAGCAAACCGCCTGCCAACAGAATTATTGCCGCTCTCTTGCCCCGTGACCCCATTGCTGCGCCCTTTCCCATAGGCCGCGCCGGCGACACCATCTGCAAATGCCGCCCCGCGCGCTCGTATCAACGCATTCGTTCCCCCGCGGACACGTGCAGATGAGTGTTTCCGCGCGGCGTATTCTTACACGCGCTCGGCCTCTCGTGTCCGAAGGTCCGCACCCAACGGCGTCAGGTAACGGCTTTCAGGAAATACGGGGCGCACGCTCCACGGTTCACTCCATTGTGTCTTCCACACCTTCCTGAGTGGAACCCCGATCTCGGTGAGCCAGTGCTCGCTGGAGACGGCCTCAAAATCGTTGGGATACGCAGCGCGGCCCTCGGCCGCAACCAAAAGGCGTTCTTTCGCTTTGGGGGCTACCCGCAGGATTGCATGTCAGACCCCTCACAAGACACGCCTGTCCTGAGCAATCAACGGGATCCCTCCCCAAGTCTGCTGACAGCCTGCTATGCGATAAACGCAATCTCGGCATGAGAAATCTGCGCAAGAAAACAAGATCCGCGCGGGTAGTAGTATGAAAGAGATCGGCGTGCTCGGGTAGGCGCCCTTCTGCATGGTACGTTGCCCTTGTTGTCGTTCTCCCTTTCAATAATGCACGAGGCCCAGCAATGTAGTTGGGAATTCGTCGCGTTGTGGTCTCCCTCAAACGGCTTCATTCCCCGTGAGCCCGGTCGTGTCCGACTTCGATTCCCGAGGCCCTTTCAGGATCTTTTCGAGGGTCTCCACGTGGTCGGTGAAGGCATCTCGGCCTTTGCCGGTGGCGCATACGAATGTCCGCGGCTTGCGATCAACGAATGTCTTATCGATTCTGACATAGCCGGCTGCCTCCAGCTTGGCCAGGTGGGCGCCGAGATTGCCGTCGGTGACCTTGAGCAGGTTCCGCAAGTAGGTGAAATCGAACTGTTCGTCCGGATCGAGGGCGACCAGGGAAGACATGATCTGGAGCCGAATGGGCTGATGGATGATGCTGTCGAACTCGGCCATTGTTACCTCCAGCGAATGCGAACGTACAACCCGGCGCCCAGTAAGGCGCCGCCCGCCGTCAACGCCATCCAGAGATTGAAGCAGCCGGGAATCAAATAGAAGCCGAAGAGGGTCAGAACGGTCACTGCCAAACCCAGCCAGAGCATGAAGAAACTTCCCGTCCATAGGCTGATAACCACCCTACCCAGCATCGCTACCGTCACGAGGAAGGCACCGACCTGCATCCCAGTGGCGGGCCGCAGCAGGAGCATCCAAACGACGGCATAAGCGAACAGGATCAGCCAGAAAACCAAGATGCGTCGGGCAACCTGCAGCAAGCCGGACCCTTGTACGGAATGGCCAAGGGGCCATCTCCGGCATATGAGGAGGGTTCCGAGGACCCCCACGCCGTCCAGGAGGCCAAAGATGTACCCGCCTCGATGACCAAAGACCTCCACGGCACTGAGGCCCGCCATCGAAATCAGGCCCCAGAGAATAGGTAGATTGCCGGCATAATCTGCGGGGAGCACCTTGCGAGTCCTGCTCGCCGTTCCTTGATCAAACCCAGTGATTCCAAGGCGTCCTGCTGAGAGAGAGCCATTGCCGTTACTCCTCCGAAGGAACATAGTTCTTTTGCTACACAGAGTACCCTACCAAGCAGAGCGGTTTCCGTCAAGTAGAATCTGCGTTTTCTTCTTTCGCGAACTCTCCACGGAGTCCATGACCTGCAGCAGGCGTGTCTGTAAGATCTTGCCCTGGCAAAGGTTATAGATAATACATCTCTGCTGAAATCATTGAGGGAAGCAGAGATTCAGAGTTGGGCAATCGTTCGGGGTTATCTCACACGGCCGCGATTGCTGATTTTCGCAGTCAGAGAATTCACGAGATCGCATACGCCGACACCTGAAGTGCTCCCCGGCACGCACTACCTCCTGCTGCTGGGAACAAAACTCGTGTCGCTCGAAAATCTGCTTGCAAGCGTTAAGGTGTCAGATATACTACGGTGTCCTGCACGGCAAGAAGAGGGCAGGTAGCTCAGTTGGTAGAGCAACGGACTGAAAATCCGTGTGTCGGTGGTTCAAATCCACTCCTGCCCATTGTCCTAAATGGTTTGCTGCCAAGCACTTACGCTTGGCAGCTTTTTTGTGTGTCGCGACAAAAGGCCAATTTGCGTCACTCGCTTTTTCGCACCTCCAGGATTTCGTTCAGGCCCCGGCTGGCGGAGGCCATGTCTTCGGGCCGAACGGTCAGGTAGTATTTCCTGGTGTTGGCGATGTTCGAGTGCTATCCACCCGAGAAACCTCATCCTGCCGGAGGCGCGGGACCGAGAGCGACAACGCAGGCGGCACCCACCCGTCCATAGACGAACGGATTGCGCGCTTGCTGGCCATTTGACACGCGATCTTTGCATCCGATTCACCGGCTGAAGCCAGTTCGACGAACGCGGTACCGGTGAGGGGGAGACCAGCAAAGTTGTAGGCCAGGGGTTTCGGTCCGCCGAGTGGAGGATATCACCGAGACCCTGTAGGGCATGCGGATCAGTGCCGGGACAGTCAGCGATCTGAACCAGAAGCTCCACGGCCGGATCGAGCAGTGGTGCAACGAACCGATCACCGGCGAGTTCCCCTACGTCTATCTCGACGGGATCTGCCTGAAGCGCAGTTGGGGCGGCGAGGTACGCAATGTCTCAGTTCTGGTGGCCGTGGGCGTTGGCCCGGACGGCTATCGATAACTCCTTGTAGAAGATGATTCTGCAGGGAGGATCGCGGCAGAGGATGCGAGCGACTGTGGCAATAACGGGCAGCCCCCAGCTACCTGGCAGGGACCTCGGAGAGTGTCTTTCATCCATCGCGATCCTCCAAATGGTCCTTGAACGTGGAGGGTCCAGAGGATAGCATAAGTGACGGACCGAGAACAGGTTAATATAGCGTCGCTATGGCCGCACGGATAAGCAGATCCTATGGGTACTTGATGGTGGTCTCGAGAGCAACATGGAATACGGCTGCTTCGAGAAGTATGCGCGGCCGCACGGGAGCGCGCCTCGGACATTGTGACCAGGACGCTTTATGAAGAAATCAGCAATTCTTGTCCTCATCATCACAGGGTTCGGGCCGTCGGTATTGGCCCAGGATCAGCGCATCGAGAAGTGGGATTTCTACGAGCTATCCCTGCCCGGACCGACCGCGGGCAATCCATTCATCGGTGTTGAATTCAGCGCCGTCTTTCAGAATGGAGACCGCCGATATGAGCCGGAGGGCTTTTACGACGGCAATGGGGTCTTCAAAGTCCGCTTCATGCCCGACCGGGAAGGGACATGGACGTATCAAACGAAAAGCAATCGAGAACCGTTGGATGGGAAAGAGGGTCAATTTCTGTGCACGCCGCCCTCTGCGGGCAACCATGGCCCTGTGCGGGTGAGAAATCGGTACCACTTCCAGTATGAGGACGGCACGCCGTTTTGGCCGTTTGGAACGACGATCTATGAGTGGCCGTTTCAATCCGAGGCCAAACAGCGGACCACGGTTGAGACGCTGAAGCATGCTCCTTTCAATAAGGCACGGTTCCTGATCGTTCCTCCGTGGCGCGAGCAGTACAACGAAGGGCCGGGCGCGCTGGATTGTTTTCCCTTCGAGGGCACGTCGAAGGAGAATTGGGATTTCTCTCGCTTCAATCCGGTGTTCTTTCAGCGCGTGGAGCGTTGTGTCGCACAATTGCGGGAGCTGGGCATCGAATCAGATCTGATCCTCTTTCGACCTTACGACCATGACAAATGGGGATTCGACACCATGGATGCCGCGACCAACGAGCGGTACGTGCGATACGTGATGGCCCGCTTCGCGGCCTATCGCAGCGTGTGGTGGAGCCTGGCGAATGAGAACAGCTTCATCCAGCATCTGACCGACGAAGACTGGGACCGCCTCTTCCAGGTCGTCCAGGCCGGCGATCCCTATGGCCATTTGAGGTCCATCCATAACGCGGACCGGATCTACGACTATTGCAAACCGTGGGTGACGCACGTCAGCCTGCAATACTACATGGCAGTCCGCTTCCCCGGCATCTCGCCGCTTCTCCGCGATATCTACCGCAAGCCCATCATCCACGACGAAATCAACTACGAGGGGGACATCACAAGCCGCTGGGGACAATTGTCCGGCGAGGAAATGGTGTACCGTTTCTGGGTGGCGATCGTCGGAGGCGCCTACGTTACCCACGGAGAGACGAATGCCGGTGAACCCTTCGGTGACGGCTGGATTTCCACCGGCGGCACGCTGAGTCGTGAGAGCCCGGCCCGAATCGCCTTTCTGCGCAAGATCGTCGAGCAAGGGCCGGCTCAGGGACTCGATCCCATCGAGCAGTACTGGCAGCCCAACATCGCCGGACAAAAGGGACACTACTATCTGATCTACTTCGGCAGGGACCCGGCCCAAGAATGGAAGTTCCTCCTGCCGGATGACGAGCTCGCGCCAGGCATGAGGTTTCAGGTCGATCTGATCGATACCTGGAACATGACGATCACACCGGTGGAACGGGCCTTCGAAGTCGAGCGGATGGACCGATACAGGTTCGCCGACAAGAGCAGAGCAGCGGTGGCCTTGCCGGGCAAGCCCTACATGGCTTTACGGATCCGTCGAATCGATTGACGCGCTCGTAGTGTGTCCGCAAGGCATAAGAAAAGTTACGCCTCACGGCGTCACTGCGAAAGACCGCCCTACCGCTCGTGATCGTTTCCAGTTGACAAAAGCGGGCGCATTGCCGATAAAGCTGCACAGATGTGGGTGAACCCTTCCGGGAAACCTATGTAGGAAATCGTCGCCTATGGGTGCAGGACGGAAATCGACCCTGATCGAACGGCTCGACGCCTTGTACGAGTACGACCGCGAGCCGGTCACGGCGGACAAGCTGCACGGCTGGAAGACGTTCATCGCCATGTTCTCCAGCGAACACATCGCGGGCACGGAGTTCGTCCTGGGAACATTGCTGGTGTTGCACGGGGTAACCGCCTTCGATGTGTTTGCGGGGTTGGCCCTGGGCAACGTGCTGGCTGTGCTCAGTTGGGCCTTGATGTGCGCCCCCATCGCGGTCAAAGAACGCCTGACCATCTACTGGCAGATTCGCAAGATCGCGGGGCCCTACTTGACGGTGGTCTATTCGGGTCTCTTTGCCTTGATTCTCTGCCTGCTGGCCGGCTCCATGGTGAGCGTGTCCACGACGGCGGTTTCCCTGACCCTGGGCATTCCCAGCCCGAACTATACTGCGGGTCAGACGGTTCCGAGTCTGCCGTGGATTGCCGTTGCCGCAGGGGTGGGGACGGTTGTCGCCGTCCTGGCGGTGCTCGGATTCGAGCGTCTGGCGCACTTTGCCAAAGTCGTGGCCCCGTGGATGCCCGTCGTGTTTCTGGCCGGGGCGGTGGCCTCGCTTCCCTCGCTGGGCGTCACCGGCCCGGGTGACTTCTGGGCCGTTGCCAACGAGAAGATCTGGACGGGGGTGCCCAGGGAAGGCCAGATCCACTATGGTTTCTGGCATTGCGTGGGCCTGGCCTGGCTCTGCAATATCGCTCAGCACATGGGCATGGGCGACGTCACGATCTTCCGCTACGCGCGGAAATGGCAGATGGGCTTCTGCTCGGCCTTCGGTATGTTCCTGGGGCACTACATGGCGTGGATCTGCTCCGGCGTGATGTGCGCGGCCTTTGTCCACGCGCAACGGGCTGCCGGGGTAGCCGAGCCGAATCCGACGCCCGGAGATATCGCGATGCTTGGGGCGGGCTATGCCGGCATCGTTTGCGTCGTGCTGGCCGGCTGGACCACGGCCAATCCCACGCTGTATCGAGCCGGGCTGGCCTTCCAGGTAGCCACGCCCAATTGGCGCCGTTGGGCGGTGACCCTCGTGGCGGGGGTGGCCATGATTGTCACCGCGTGTATCCCGGCCGTGCTGGCCTACCTCGACCGCATCGTGGCCTACTACGGTCTGTTCTTCATGCCGCTCGGAGCCTTCATCTTCATCGACTTCTGGCTCTTCCCCAAACTAGGGCTGATGCGAAACTACGCCGAGCGAAAGCGTTTGATGATCAGTTGGCCCGCGGCGGTCGGGTGGTTCGGATCCTTCGGTGTTTGTTTCCTGCTCTACGCCAAGGACCAGTATGCGAGTTGGGGTTGGGTGAATGGCAAGCTGCCCTCGTTCCTGGCGAACTACAAAGCCGACCTGTTCCTGCAGGTGTTGCCTGCGTGGATTATCGCCGTGACCTTGTACACGCTCTGCAGCGCGATTCAGCAGAGATGGGCTCCCGGGCCGGCCCTGGAAGGAGATGTCGCATGATGCCGCAAACCAGAGTCATGCTCAAAACGATCTCTTACCTTGGATTGGTTCTGTCCCTCTTGCCGGCGTTCCTGCTCTTTGGTGATGTTGTGTCCAGGCAGACCTACGTTCGACTGATGGCGCTGGGCATGGTTTTGTGGTTTGGCACGGCCAGCTTCTGGATCAAGCGGGATCATCTGGGCAATTGACCTGGCGAGCCAGTCCTCAAGCCGGTTCGTGGAATGTGATGATGAGTACGACTTTATACGTCAAACGCCTGCGCTGCGAGTATATCGAGAATCCGTTGGGCATCGACGAGGTGCGGCCCCGATTGAGCTGGAATATCGAGTCGGACCGCCGCGGTGCGCGTCAGGTCGCCTGGCGGGTGCGGGTGGCTTCCTCGGCCGATCATCTTGTGCGCGGCGAGGCCGACCTGTGGGATAGCGGCCGCGTGGACGATGACCGCACGGTGCACATCGAGTACGATGGCATCCCATTGGTTTCGCGCATGGCCTGTCACTGGCAGGTGCAGGTCTGGGACGAGCAGGGAGGGACCGCCGTATCCGAGCGGGCTTTCTGGACCATTGGATTGCTGCAGGCGAGCGACTGGCAGGCACGCTGGATCGCCGCTGACCCTGCCTATCTCGCTCGTGCCGGACATGCGATTCGGCCAACCCGAACCGAGCCGGGGACGCCCCCGTGGTTTCGCAAGGTCTTTGCCCTCGACGGGCCTGTGCGGCGCGCGACCCTGTATGTCAGTGCCCGGGGGCTGCTCGACCTGCATCTGAATGGCCGCCCTGTCAGCGCCGATGTGTTTGCCCCGGAGTGGACCGACTACGACAAGCGGATTCACTACCGCACCTACGATGTCACGAGCTTGGTGCGGGCGGGCGAGAACGCGTTGGGCGTCGTGCTGGGCGATGGCTGGTACAGCGGCTACGTCGGCTGGCAGGAGACCCGCGGACGCTATGGATGGCAGACCAGCCTCCTGATCCAATTGGAGGTCGAGTCGGAGGACGGCACGCGCCAGACCGCGGCGACGGACGACTCGTGGCGCTGCGCGGCCGGGCCTATCCTGTGCTCCGATTTCATGATGGGTGAGACTTACGATGCCCGTCATGAGTTGACAGGCTGGGACCAGCCGCAGTACGACGAGAGCGGATGGTCCGCCGTCCGAACTGCGAAACCGCCAAGCGTTCCATTGGTGGCACAGCGATCCGAGCCTGTCCGCGTGGTGGAAACTATCGACCCGGTTTCCGTGAACGAGATCGAGTCCGGCATCTTCATCTGTGACCTCGGACAGAACATCAGCGGCTGGGTCCGCCTGCGCGTCAGCGGGCCGGCTGGTACGAAGGTGACGCTGCGTCATGGGGAGCGGCTCAATCCCGATGGCACGCTCTACACCGAAAATCTCCGCAGGGCCAAGGCAACGGACGTATACGTATTGCGGGGCCAGGGCGAGGAGGTCTGGGAGCCGCGATTCACATTCCATGGGTTCCAATACGTCGAATTGACGGGTTTTCACGGTACGCCGGAGCAAGGTGCTGTCACGGGCTGTGTTGTTCATTCGGCTACGCCGGCGGCGGGCTGGTTCGAGTGTTCGCATCCGGGAGTCAACCGCCTGTGGCACAACGCTCTCTGGAGTCAGAAGGGCAATTTCCTCAGCGTGCCCACCGATTGTCCGCAGCGCGACGAGCGTCTCGGTTGGATGGGCGATGCCCAGGTGTTCCTGCGTACGGCCACGTACAACATGGATGTGGCCGCGTTCTTCACCAAGTGGATGATCGACGTCGAAGACGCTCAGACGCCCGATGGGATCTTCCCGGATACGGCTCCGCGTCTGCGCGAGGATGAGAACTTCGTCGGGTTGGACGGCCTCGGCGGGGCGGCCGGCTGGGCCGACGCGGGCATCATCGTCCCCTGGACGATCTGGCGCGTGTACCACGACCGGCGAATCATCGAGCGGCACTATGACGCCATGGTTGCGTGGCTGGACTATATCGAGCGAACCAACCCCGACGGTGTCCGCAGGAATGAGCTGGGCAACAATTACGGGGACTGGCTGTGCCTACCTTCCGACACGACGTTCCGCACGCAATCGCCGATGAAGACCTTGCTGGCCACCGCCTACTGGGCGGACGACGCGGCCAAGCTGTCGCGTATGGCCCGGGAGATCGGGCGCAAGGCCGATGCCGAGCGCTTCGGCGCCGTGTTCGAGCGCGTCCGCGCGGCGTTTCAGAGAGAATTCTTGCGGGCTAACGGGCGACTTTCAGTCGAGACGCAGACCGCTTACCTGCTTGCGTTGGCGTTCGACCTGTTGCCTGTGGAAGCAAGACCACTCGCGGCGGAGCACCTGGTGAAGAACATCAAGAGCCTGGACTCGCATCTCAGTACGGGATTCATCGGCATCAGCCACCTGAACCCCACGTTGACAGCCATCGGGCGGTCTGACGTCGCCTGGCGCCTGCTGCTCAACGAGGACTATCCCTCCTGGCTCTACCCCGTGCGCCACGGCGCGACGACCATCTGGGAGCGATGGAACGGATGGACCGAAGAGGACGGCTTTTTCAATCCTCAGATGAACTCGTTCAACCACTACTCCCTCGGCTCCATCGACGAATGGCTGTACCGTTGCGTCGCCGGCATTGAGCTCGATCCAGGGGCCAACGGTTTCAAGCGGTTCCTGATCCGGCCTTATCCCGGCGGCGGATTGAGATATGCGCAGGCCGCTTATCAGTCCCCGCAGGGGAAGATCGAAAGCCGCTGGGAACGGAAGGACAAAGCCTTCGTGCTGAGTGTCACAATCCCCGCCAATACCCGCGCGCGGGTTTATGTGCCGACCGACAAGGGGACAGCCGTTCTGGAGAGCGGCGAACCCGCGGAAAAGGCCCCGGGCGTAGAACGCATGGGAATCGAAAAGCCGTTCGCCGTATACGACGTCGCCTCAGGGCGATATGAATTCACAAGCACCTACTCCGGCTGAGCGCATTATGGACGACACCATTCACAGGCTCGAGGATCTCGCCCGTCAGATCCGGATTGACATCGTAACGATGATTCACAAGGCCGGCGACGGCCATCCCGGCGCCGCCCTATCGGCGGCGGATATCATCACCGCACTGTACTTTCACGTTATGAATGTCGACCCCGCCCATCCGGGCAAGAAGGACCGGGACCGATTCATTTTATCCAAAGGCCACGCATGCCCGGCGTTGTACGCAGCCCTGGCTCGAAAGGGCTACTTTCCCCATGCCGATCTCGTGGGGCTGCGCTCGCTGGATTGCCATCTCCAGGGACACCCGGATATGAACAAGACGCCCGGCGTGGACTCCACCTCCGGCTCGCTGGGCAACGGGATTGCTATCGGCCTGGGCATGACTCTGGCTGGCCGATTACTGGGTCTGGACTATTTTACATATGTCATTATGGGCGATGGGGAGATCCAGGAAGGTATCGTCTGGGAAGCGGCCATGTCCGCCAAGAAGTACGAGGCGGGACGGCTGATCGTGTTCGTGGACAACAACGGCATTCAGAGCGGCGGCCCGGTGGACCAGGTGAGTGGCCTCAATCCCATCCTGCCGAAATGGGAGGCTTTTGGCTGGCACTGCCAGGAAATCAACGGGCACGAGTTCCCGGAGATCCTCCAGGCCGTCGATAATGCGAAAGCCAACACGGAACAACCTTCCCTCATTCTCGCACATACTATCAAGGGGCAGGGAGTCCCGTATATGATTGGAGACAATTCCTGGCACAAGCGTGTTCCGACCAAGGAACAGTTCAGAGACGCCATGCTTGCCTTGGGAGGAGAGTGCCCATGAAGGAGCTTGGGAACACGCGCGAGGCATTTATTGAAAGCCTCACGGAAATCGTAGAACGGGACCCCAAGGCCGTCTTGGTGTGCGCGGACTCGGTCTTGGTGGTCAAGGGCACGTCTTTTGCGCAAAGACATCCGGATCGTTTCTTTGACGTAGGCATCGCCGAGCAGAATGCGGTGGCATGTGCGGCTGGTATGGCGGCAAATGGCCTGGTGCCCTTCGTAGCCACATACGCCGGCTTCATTACCATGAGAGCCTGTGAGCAGGTGCGCACGTTTGTGGCCTATCCCGGGTTGAACGTCAAGTTCGTGGGCGCCAATGGCGGTATCTCTGCTGGTGAAAGAGAAGGCGTAACCCACCAGTTCTTCGAAGATCTGGGCATTATGCGCACCATACCGGGCATTACTGTCGTCGTTCCGGCCGATCCTGCACAGGTTCGTCAGGCCACCAAGGCCATTCACAGAATTCCCGGCCCCGCTTATATGAGGATCGGAAGCGGGCGTGATCCCGTCGTGGACAGCGACATCCCCTTTGACTTGGGAAAAGTCAGAATCCTAAGAGAGTACGGGCGGGATGTGGCTCTCTTCGCAAACGGATTCGTCATAGACCGCACGCTGGCAGCCGCCGACCTCTTGCGACAGAAAGGCATCAATTCGATTGTTGTCGATGTCCACACCTTGAAGCCTCTGGATGAAGAGGCCATTCTTCGGATACTGGGGCAGACGGGAGCGGCAGTCACGGTCGAAGATCACAATATCATCGGTGGACTGGGCAGCGCGATCGCGGAACTGAGCGCAGAAGAGCTTCCCGCGCCCGTCGTGAGGATCGGTCTCCGGGACGTCTATCCACGTTCCGGAGAGCCGGATCAACTACTGGACCGCTACAGAATAGGAGTGGCAGATATCATACAGGCCGCCGAGAAAGCAATCGGGAAAAAAGGACGTTGCATTAGGAATTAGGCATACCCGGATTGCCTTGCTTTATTGCCCGGATATCCCTAAAGAAGGAACAGACAAAATGCCCCCAAAACGTCTTACCCTCATTCACACCTCTGCAGTGATGGTTTCGATCTTCAGCGAATTGTGTGCAGAATTGCTGCCGAAGATAGACGCTGTACATATGGTAGACGAAAGTCTCTTGAGAGATATTATCCGCGAAGGTTGCCTTCGAAAGCCGACCGCCCGCCGGATCATCGACCACATCATCTCCGCAGAACAGGCCGGCGCCGACTGTGTGATGGTCACGTGTTCCTCGATCGGCGCCGCCGCGGAGCTGGGACGGGAGCTGGTCGATATCCCCGTCGTTCGCGTGGATGAGCCCATGGCCGTGCTGGCTGTCGAGAAGGGATCACGCATCGGCGTTGCAGCCACCCTCGAATCAACCTTGAATCCAACGGCGAAATTGATCGAGACCCAGGGCAACAAGCGGACCAGAAACATTGAAGTGACAACAAGACTCTGTGAAGGTGCTTTCGAGGCGGTCATATCGGGAGACACGGCGACACACGACAAGATCGTCTCTGCGAGCATACGGGAACTGGCTGGGCATGTCGACGTGATTGTCCTGGCTCAGGCCTCGATGGCACGGGTGGTGAAGACGCTGCCTGCCGGAGATATAGCAGTCCCTGTTCTGTCGAGCCCCCGCCTGGCCGTTGAATTTCTGGCCACGATGCTCTGACTGCCGGCGATAGTACGGCAATCACCATGCGACAGTTGTGAATGGCCGACTTCGCCGCCCAATGTGGCCCATTGAGAAGAAACACATGATGAAAGACGTGATACGATGGAGTCATCGAATCTGCCTCTGGCTGTCGGGGATCTGCCTCCTTGGCTTGGCTGCCTGCTGGATGGCAGGTTATTCGGCAGGATGCGGCCTTGCGGCCGTATCCGGGACGATTCTCCTCGCTGTCGGTCTTTCAAGTATCCCTTCTTTGAGAGCCTATAGATTCACGGTGTGCATCGTGGCCGCAGTGGTCACGGCGATGGTCTATCCGGCGTGTTTTCTCAGGCCGGGCGGCGTGAATTTGAAAAATCCCAGGCTCATTCTGCTGATCATCCAACTGGTCATGTTCGGGATGGGCACCCAAATGAGCGCCAGGGATTTTGTCGGCGTTGTCAAAATGCCGAAAGCGGTTCTGATAGGCATTGCGTGCCAGTTCACCATTATGCCCTTAGTCGGGTATACAATCGCCAGGACGATGGGATTCCCGCCTGAGATCGGAGCCGGAATCATATTGATTGGATCGTGTTCCAGCGGTCTCGCGTCGAATGTCATGGCCTACCTGGCCGGCGCGAATCTGGCCTTGTCGGTAAGCCTGACCGCAATCGCCCAACTGTTGGCGCCGATTATGACCCCTCTCTGGATGAAACTGTTAGCCAGTGAATTTGTGGAAATAGAATTCCTGAAGATGATGATGAATATCATTCTTATGGTTGTCCTGCCGATCCTGGCGGCCCTGGTCTACAACAGGCTCCGGAAAGACCGGTTGAAGCGGCTCCATCGCCTCATGCCGGTTCTCTCGATGGCTGGGATCATCTACTTCACGGCCGTCACCACTGCGGCAGGCAGAGACCACCTGCTTCAAATAGGAGGCATGCTCATTATCGCAGCCATCTTGCACAACACGGCCGGATACATCCTGGGATACTGGGCCGCTCATCTGTTCGGCCTGGACAGAAACTCCTGCAGGACCATCGCGATCGAAGTAGGGCTTCAGAACGGAGGTATGGCGTCAGGACTTGCAGGACTGATGGACAAGCTGGCCACGGTAGGTCTTGCACCGGCTATATTCAGCCCCTGGATGAACGTCTCAGGTTCCGTCCTGGCCAACTATTGGCGCAAGACTCCCGCCCGCGCTAAAGTCGCGCCGGATGCAGCCCCGGCATGAGCATAGACCAACGATCAGGGCTTCGCCCCCACCTTGTCAGGATTGGCTGTACCTGTCAAACGCCAATGAGACCACTTGTACCTGTCAGGCACCAAGGGGCCACCGTAAGCGTTCCTCCATTCTCCTGTATCACAGATACTTGCGACGGCGGCGGCTCCGCACTGGCATTTTGCTCCCGTCAGAGGCTATACCGCCTTTTGAATTGGCTTTGCCTCCATCGGTCTATGAAGCAGGGGAGGAGGCACCATGGTTGAGCACCTCGAGATCGTCAACGGCGCAGGCTCCCTCCTCGTCAGAGCCGTGCGGCTTCGGCCTTGTGAGCAGGGGGAGTCTGCCAATTCGTCAAAAGCGGACCGCTGACTTCCTTCTCCCAGCCAGACCAACGCGGTCAAGGCCCCGGCACGCTGCCACGTCGGCCCCACATACAGCCATTTTCGGCGAGCGTTTGCGGCCGATTCTCCCTCCCACAGTGGTCCGATGGCTGGTCGACAGATACATGGTCTCCCAAAACGTAGTGCATCAGGGGTTGACCGCTGGGGCGGAACGGTACAGACCGATGTCGTCGATGTACAGCATACCCTGACCACCGGAGACGCCAATCGTCAGGCTCTGGACGGCCCCAAGGCCCGCCGCCACCGGCAGATCGATGGTCCACTGGTTCCACTCGGCCATAGTCAGGTCGCCGGCGCTGCCGCTATACGGCACTCTGACGCCGTTGATCTTCACATAGAGTTCGCCGGACACGTTGGTCGATTCGCCCTGGAAGAACAGCACCAGGGTCGTGATGCCGCCCCGGGTCCAGTTCTGTGGGCCGTCGAACGTGCGGACCGCCTGGGAGAATGCGCTTGCCGAGCTGTTGTAGGCCAACGGCATAGACTGCCTGCCGCCGTGGACGATGGCCTGCTCCGCGAAGGGCGCCTCGTTGTAGCCGACCTGCGAGCCGCCGTTCTGCGGATCCGCCAAGCCATCGCTCCAGGCTTGCCAGATAGTCTGCTCGGCTTCCACGTCGTCGGTGTAGCTCTCGAAATCATCGACCACCACACAATCAGCCGTGGCGAATGTCCAGAGGTCACCCGGCCAGATTGCGGGAGCCTCGGCGTCGTTGACCTCGTCGACCCGCCAGTAGTACGTGGTGCCCAAATCGAGGGATGGGGGGCTGTAACTGGCTTGGTAGACGGTCTCAGGCAGTACGTCGCCGTCCGCCATGGCCTGCGGATCAGAACTCAGATATACGTCGTGCTCGGCGGCTTCTCTGCCGGCTCTCCAACTCAGAACCGCATCGATCGCTACATCCGTCTGCCCGGACGCCGGACTCGGCTGCCTCGCGGCAACGGGGACGTGCATGAACCTCACTTCACTAAGGCCATACTGGTTGAACATAGGGTGGTTGCCCCAGTTGTTGTTGGCCGTAATCCTGATCTTCTTCACCGAAACGTCGCCGAAATCCACGATCGTGTTGGCGGCGTAACCCGGCATGCCGGGAGCCTCTTCGAATACAGGGACGCCGGCCAACTGGATCCAATCGCCGCCGTCGGTCGCATACTCAATGGCGACGTCTTTCAAGCCGAGCTTCGTGAGAATCTCCTCACCATTGTAGTTCCACACCAGCATCCGGCGGATCTTGTAGGCCTTGTCGAACTCATATTCGATCCAGACAGGTGTGCCGGTGTCGCTCAGCCACATATCCACAAGCACGCTCGAGTGGAGGTCGTTGGCGTCCAGTCCGGAGCCGTCGATGGTCTTCTCCGGCCCCTGGTCTGGAGACTGGCTGGAGGCTGTCGCCGTGATATTCTGGGCGGGGATGGGGATGACGAAAGGTTCGACGGTGAAGCTCCAGATCTTCCCCTTGAGGATGGCCTGATCCGGAGCGACATCCACCTCATCCAGCCGCCAATAATAGGTCCGGCCGTACTCCAGAATCAACATATCGTCAGGCGGATAGCGCGTCTCGGCCTGCCCCCGGCTCCTGAGGCAACCCAGCGGATTGGCTCTGGTGGCTCCGGCGACGTCCGCAGCATCGGCGCCGAGGTAGACATCGTACTTGTCTGTCATCGTGCCGGGATCCCAACTGAGAACTGTATATCTGTCTGTATCGATCGCGCCGTCGGTCGGGCTTGGGTTGGAAACCCTTTGTCCGGCCAGCTTGACCACCGTCGGATTCATCCCGCTGTATACGAGAGTCTCGTCCTCATTGGCGGCCGCGATCAGGCCCATGTCAATCAAGCTTTGCAGAGAAGTGTCCTCATCAGCCACGGTGGCGATCGCCGTCGGATCGCCCGTGAGGAGCAACTGGCCCTTACCGCTGATGACGATCTTGTTCGCTGCCGGGTCAGCGGAAGCAAAGACAAACCGCGGGATGACCGTACCGTCCGCGTTCTGCACCAGTTCGAAAATGCCGTTGTCGCGGATTTCGACCAAGGCCTTGGTAGCCGGGCCCATGTAGATCTGCCAGCCGCCCGAGCCCTTCCGGGACACGCCGGGGTCGAGCCGCAGATAGCCGTTCTTCTCGACGATGATCGCCCCGGTGGCCGTGGGGACGTTGTCACCGTTGTTGCCGACGCGAAACCTTGGCGTGATGACGAGGCTGGGACCGCCGCCCGCCCTCTGGCCGGTCACGCGGACAGTGGAGCCATTGCGGATGGTGCAGTCGTTGTGGCTCCATTCGATGTAGGCGCCGTCGCCGATCGTTATGCTGTTCTCGCTGCTGCCCATGAGAAGCCACCAGCCCGCGCCGGCTGTGCCGGCCCTGCTGTTCCATTCGGACGTGAGGACCGGCGAATTGGCCAGTTCAACTAACTGCCAGTCAGGGGTGCACCCGACTCGGACGATGTCGTTGTCCGACGGCAGCGTCGGATTCGCCGTGCCGTTGTCCCAGTTAAGAGGATCCGCCGCGTCTGTGCTGACTGCGCCCGTCCAGAAATGATCGACGGCGAACGCGGGGCCACCCATGCCCAGCGCAAGGATAACCATCGTGACGTGTAGACCGGCTGTGCATTTCAGAAGCTTGTGGCACATAGCTTTTCTCCTCCCAGCCCCGGCGGTTGTGGGCGTAACGTTGCCTTCATTTGCGTCCAAAGACTATTTCACAAAGTCACACGACTATGCATACGCTATTTCAGCCAGATATCATCGATGTAGAGAAGCCCGCCGGCGCCGCTGCCGTCTACACCGATGCTCAAGGTCGAGACATTCCCAAGGGAAGCCCCACTGGAGGCCAGGTCAATCTCCCACGGTGTCCACGCCTCGGTCGCGATGTCGGCCGAGCTGCCGGGATAAGGGATCTTGGTGTTGTCGATCATGACGTAGAGCTGGCCGGAATTGCCCGGGAAGCCGTAGAAGTGAACGACCAGCGTCGCGATCCCGAACCGTGTCCAATCCTGCGTCTGGGTGAAGGTCCGGTCGATCTGCGAGTACTGCAGGAGTCCACCGACGCCGGAGTTGTCATAGTACAGCGGCAACGATTGTTGACCGCTGTTGACGACATCGACCTCCATAATAAGACCTTCGTAGTGGTCGCCGGGATTCCAGATATCGTGCCCCACGGCCGCCCCGGTGCCGTTGCCATTGTAGTCTTCAGGGAAGTACTCGTCGGCAAAGTAGCCAATGCCGTCCAGCCAGGTCTGGAACGGCCAGTTCGGCGAGGTATTGCCGTACGACTCAAAGTCGTCCACGACGACAGAGTCGGCGGTCGTGAAAGTCCAGGTGTCGCCGGGCCATATGGATGGGGCCGCGGCGTCATTGACCTCGTCGACCCGCCAGTAGTAGGTCTGGCCCAACCGCAGGTCAAGCTGCGATCCGGCAATTTGGCTCTCGCCGGTAGTATAGACGGGGGCCGTGCCCTGGCGTACGGCGTCCTCCTCGTTGCTCAGATAGACCAGATGGTGATTCGCCTCTCGGCCGGGGCGCCATGTGAGAACGGTACTCGGATCCACGTTGTTTGCGTCCGGCCCAGGAGAGGGGTATCTTGCGACCACCGGGATAACCATCAGCCGGACTTCGCTGAGACCGCACTGGTTGTACAGGCCGCCCGAGTGATTGCTGTTGGCGGTGATTCTGACGTACTTCGCCGCCGCATCGCCGAAATCGACCGCAATGTCCGCTGGATGATCCGCTGCTCCGGAAGCCATCGGGAACTCAGAGACACCTGCCAGTTGCGTCCACGTTGTGCCGTCCGTGGAGTGCTCAATGACGACTTCCCTCAGTCCCTGTATCGCATTGAACGACGCTCCATTGAAGTTCCAGACCAGCATCTTGCTCAGCTTGTAGGGCTTGTCGAATTCATACTGAATCCAGGCCGGGAGTGTCGTGCCTTTGGCCGTCTGCCACATGTCGTCCAGCACGGTAGAATGGCCGTCCGTCGCATTGAGCCCGGAGCCATCGATCGTTTTCTCCGGCCCCCGGCCCGCCACATGACTCGAAGCGGTCGCAGTGATGTTCTCTGTAGGGATTTCGTACGCATAAGGCTCGACCGTGAAGCTCCAGAGGTCCCCTTTGAAGACCGTGTAGTCCGGAGGGCCATTCACTTCATCGACCCGCCAGTAGTACGTCCGGCCGAACTCCAGGTGGCCCGCGGCAAACGATCGGGCCGTCTGGCCCGGGCCGACCAGCAGCGGACTGCCGACGCCTGCGTCTTCTACAGCCTCGGAGCTGCCTCCCAGATAGACATCATGCGTGGCGGCGGAAATCCCCGCCGTCCAACGAAGAACGACGTCCCGGAGGGCGTCCGTCTCCGTATCAGAGGGAACCGGTTTGGAGGCCAGTTCGCGCGCCAGTGCGCCGCCTGCCTGGAGTTTCATGATTTCCGCCTGAGACAGCACGCGGTTGAAGATGTAGAAATCGTCCAGGTGCCCTGTGAAGTAGGGAGTCTCACCCGAGCTGCGACCGACAAAGTTGTAAAACGTCGCGCCCATGTAGCTCAGTTGGTTTCTGACCATCGCACTCGAACCGACGGCGCCGCCGTCAAGGTACAGGGTGAGTGTACCGTTCGTGCTGTCGATTGTCACGGCCACATGATGCCAGCCGCGACCCACGGAGGTGGCGGCGGCGACCACCTCTTCGGTGCCGCCCAGAGACGACCTGATCACAAAACGCAAGGCCCCGCCTGAGCTCGTGCTGGGCGACAGATACATATAGCTTGAGCCGCTGCTGCCGAAATCGAAGATGCGCTGCGAGTCGCTGCTGTCCGCGGGGCCGGTCCAGTTCACCCATACGCCCATCGTGCAGTTGGTCAGGGACTTGATGAGCGGGCCGATCGGCAATTCCACGTACGTTGTGGTGCCGTCAAAGTACAAGGCCCCATCGACTTGGCCGCTCATCCACCTCAGAGTGCCCTGGATCGTACCGTTGTTGCCGCTGGGGGATGAATCGGTTGCCGTCGTGCCGGCGGTCTCGTCGAACTTCCACCAGCCGACCAGGTTTGGATCCAGCGCCAGTGTGACATTCGTCTGAACGAGAGCAAGAACGAAGCTGAGAAGGGCTAAGCAACACGGTCTCTTATACATGATGGGCCTATTCATCAAGAATGTGGAAACCATAACCCGGGATCTTCCATCTAACGCTATGATTGGCGCTCCTGCACGCAACACCGTCAATAATACCATAATCGGGGCTTCGATCTCAAGCCGTCTGGCCACAAATAGAGCCGAATGTGCCCGTAGAGCACAAAAACTCATGTGCGAGGTGAAAGCTGGCTCAGGCCGAACGCAATCAGCATTTCATGGGGCTCTCTTGCAGCATGAGTCCATGGATTGCTGACGTTCCGAGCTGCCGTGGCGGGATTTCGCTTCGGCCCGTCAGCGGGTTATCCCGATGTGCATAGACCGTGGGCCTTCCGGGTTGTTGGCCACTCCTCCATCAATGCAGGATTGCTTTTGCTCTCAGGGAACCCTCCGAAAGTGGGATTCCAACGGCCCACCAGGGAAGTGCTGACACCACGTATCGCCGGGGCGTAACGCACTCCTACTCGCCGGCAAGGCCAATCCGCCAGGCGGCTCGGCACATCGGTCTGGGATTCGGTTGTCAATCCTGAACGGTCAGTTCACGGCACAAGATGCGAGCGACGGTGGCAATAACGGGCAGACCCAGCCACCCGGCAGGGACCTCGGAGAGTGTCTTGTCATCCATCGCGATCCTCCAAATGGTCCTGGAACGTGAAGAGCCCAGAGGATAGCATAGGTAACGGATTCAGAACAGGCTAATATGGCCTCGCTGCGAGCGGGTGAATAGGTGAACCCTACGGGGTAGTCATGACGGACTATTCCGCGTTTCGCCAGTTGGGCTATGACTACGGTCCCGGGCCTACCGAACCGCTTTGTGGCCTCTGGGCCGCATATTGGAAATCCGAGCGAACCGCCGCACAGGCCCACGAGGATTTCGCCTCGCACATCGGGCAATCGCGTCTCTCATTGGTACTTGACAGGTGCACACGGTGCTGCTACACTGTATTGATGCACGCCGGGGATGAAGGTTTCAGCCTCGTATAGGCCGGATGCCTGCGGCGGGATCGGAGTGCGGACAGATACGGATGGGAAAATGCTCGCCGAACTGCGTGAGGTGAGAAGTGAACTCTGTCGGAAAGGGGAAAACGATGAAGGGGAGAATAGCAACCGCCGTCATAGTAACCTTGTTTCTCTGTGGGCTTGTTTGTGGGGAGAGTATTGGCTGGATCGAGGGTCTCGGTGCTGTGGCTCCGGCCGGGTGGTCGATCAATCCCTCAAACCCATCCACCACGAACGTCATTACCTTCAAAGGGCCTACCGACAAATCGTATGGAAACAGTTGCGGCGCCGAACAAGCCTTTGGCGGCGAGCCCTATCTGTCCATCAACAGTTTTACCAAGACGATCGAACTGAAGTTTCAAGGCCCGCCACCGGCCATGTGCCCCTTGATTCTCAAGCCTGCCGTCGGTTTTCAAGGCAATTTCGGTCCTCTCGCAGCCGGCAAGTGGACTTTCAAATGTACGCATGTGCTGATTGCATTCCAACTCGATTTCATGGTCACAGGGACAGGGGGCGGTCACATCATTCGTGTCGATAGAAATGCCCCCTTGGCAATCTGGCTGCCGGACGGCACTACCTGGACGAAGGCTTACCCGAACTTGCAGGATGGACTGGCCGCGGCACAACCCGGGGACGTCCTTCACGTGGCTGATGGCACCTATACGCCCGACGACGGATCGGGTGTCACCGCCGGCGATCGCATGGCTTCCTTCGGGATTCCCGACAACGTGACGGTCTTGTGCGGCTATGCCGGCTACGGCGCCCCCAACCCGGACGCACGGGATGCGGACGCGTATCCCACAATCTTGAGCGGCGATTTGACGGGCGACGATCTCTGGGGAATCGTGAACATCTCGGACAACAGTTATCACGTAGTTTCCGCCTCGGGATCGGGCGCCCTCGACGGGGCGATTGTTACCGCCGGCAACGCCGACGGCTCGGGAAACGATCGTTACGGCGGCGGTATCCTCCTGGAGTCCTCGAGTTTCAGGATCAACGCGTGCAAGATTCGGGGCAACAAGGCTGATTTCGGCGCCGGTGTGGCATGCTTGGAGGGCATCGCACCCGTCCTGATCAATACGGAAATCACAGGTAACTGGGCCTACATCTTCGGCGGCTGCCTGTACAATGATGACGCCAACATCGAAATGACCAATTGTCTGATCACGGGCAATACCGCCGGCAGCGCCTACATCCTGGGCGGTGACGCCATTCTCAACGCCATGGGCAGTCTCGATATCACCAACTGCACCATTACAGATAATCGGCCCGGTCATGGTGCGCCCGCCAATGGCAGAGCGATTGTCAATCTGGTCTGGGGCCCGGGCTTTGTCGACACGATTTCCATCAAGAACAGCATTGTCAGAAACGGCGGCGATGAGATATGGAGCACCGAGCCGGGCATTGTCACACTGTACTACAACAATATCGAGGGGGGGAAAGGCGGTTATAGCGGTATCGGGAATATCGATGAGGACCCCCTCTTCAAAGAACCCGGAGGCTTCGGTATCGAAGGTCAGTGGTACTTTACGGATGATGGATACACCCTGATGGCAGGATCGCCCAGCATCAATGCCGGGAGCCAATCCCTCCTGCCCGCCGGCCTTTCCGTGGACATCCGTGGAAGCGCGCGGGTTCAGGGCGGGCAGGTGGATCAAGGGGCCTACGAGGGGGCGGGAGTGCCCCCGCTGCCGCCGGCCGTGGTGCTCGTTCCCAATGTGGTCAATCAGACACAAAGTACGGCTCAATCCATGATCACAAGCGCCTCATTGGTGGTCGGGACGATAAGCCATGCGTACAGCAGCACGGTTGCAGCCGGACGAGTCATCAGCCAGAACCCGGTCGGTGGTTCAACCGCGATCGTTGGCTCCACTGTCAATCTGACGATCTCTCAAGGACCGGCCCCCGGACCATCCTGGGTGCTGAAGAAGACCTCCATTCTGGAGATGACGATAGGGAGCCCTCCGCCCAGTTTCCCGATTTCGGTCAACGGATCGGGTTCGTGGACATTCTATGCCAGCGGCACCACCGAATGGAAGATAGAGATTTCAAGCGTTCCCACCGTAGGCGGCAACTGGACCGTGACCCCGTCCACCGGCACAGTGTCTTCCGGCACACATACGGTCAATTTCACGATCCAGGGCCTGAACGTCGATGTCAGCTCACTGCCTCCTGGAGACCAGAAGGTTGCGGAGATCAAGTTTTACACCCGATAGGTGGGTAGGAACGTGAGAAGGTAGAAAAGAGCCCACAGGGTACACGAACTGATATCCCAGGCGAAAGCCGGCTGATGACAAATCCAACCCTCAGGTTGGCGGGACCTCTTTTCGCGCGAGCACATGATTTGTCGGTACTCTGGGCTACCATCGTGGAGTGCCCTTTCTTGGCATCAGTGCTTCAGTCCAATATGCACAGACCGCGGGCCTACGAGGCGTTGGTTACTTCAGATCCACAGCAAGCCATCGACATCTCTGGGCCTCCCTACGAAAGTACGATTTCAACAGCCCGCCAAGGAAGTGCTCACACCGGATATCGCCGGAGCGCAGGCCACTCTTGCTCGCCGGCAAGAGTAATCCGTCAGGCAGCGGGCTCCAATCTGGTACCCAGTTGCCAATACCCTGATGCGGCCGGCGCCCATTGTAGAATCGCCTGTATTCGTCAATTACGCGCGGTAACCGACTCAGACCCAAGAGGACCAGATGATCCAAGCACTCCTGACGAACACTTCGGATCCAACGCTCGACGAACGCATTGACATTGGCCCCTCCATACGACGTGTGAATGGGATCAACACCCGAGCCTCGCAACATCGTATCAAACTCATCCGCGTAGCATCGGCCGTTGTCATGGAGGAAGAATCGAGCTTCAACGCCCTGCTCCTCACAGGCCCAGAGTATGTGACGGGCCTGCTGTTCAGCCATGGGCCCTTGGGCGAAAAGGTTGCCCGCGTCACCAGTATGCGATGCGTCTGCAGGTGCAATACGAAGAACACGAATGCTGTCTGTAGACCTTTCAATGTCCAGATCTCCCTGGTGAAAAGGTCGGCACAGACAAATACGTCCGCATGTCGAGACAGGAACTCCCTCCATGTCAAGCCTCCTCGGTCCGGGGATGCCGGCAAGCCATTTCGCCGAAGGATGTTGGCCGCTGTCGTCTTGGAGATCTCGACACCGAGCGTCTTCAGTTCTCCCTGGATCTTCTCATAGCCCCAGGTATTCTCTCGGGCCAGTCGGCAGACCAGAGCCTCGATGTTGCTTGGGGTCTTGGGCCTGCCAGGCGGCCGCTTCCTTCTCGCCGAGTAATCCCACTTCTCTCTCCAAACGCCGTTGCCAAGCCAGGATGGTAGCCGGCTTGACAATGTTGACTACAGCCTCCATGAGCTTCCTTCCCATGGCCAGGGCCGCACCAGTCAATGACCTCCGCTCATCATCCGTGAGACGGACGCGGCCTCGGCTCTTCGACCTGAGGATCTTGTTCTCCAAACGCAGATACTCGTTCGGAAGCGTCAGCTCGCGGCACAAGATGCGAGCGACCGTGGCAATAACGGGCAGGCCCAGCCACCTGGCAGGGACCTCAGAGAGTGTCTTGTCATCCATCGCGATCGTCCAAAGGGTCCTTGAACGTGGGGAGCCCAGAGGATAGCATAAGTGACGGATTTGGAGCAGATTAATACGGCCTCGCTGTGAGCGGATGAATAGGTAAGCCCCACGGGCTGCGGTTTCATAGTTTGTTCATGTGTCGCTGGTTCAGGCGTCCAGATGAAGGTGGACGTTGTTGCCGGACGCGGCACGACCGACGAGCTGGTGTATTTCAATCCGCCCAGTCGCACTACCGATTGGGTCTTGATCTTCAGAACAGGGAGCAACTGATGACAGATCACATGCAGAACCATTCACCCATGGGCAGACGACATTTCTTGGGCCGTGCCGGCACCATCGCAGCAGCGGGAGTGCTCTCGTCACACACACCGACCTGGCCCGACGAGGCAACTACCCCCGCGCAGCCAGGGCCCGACCATCGCTACAAGATCGGCGTATGCGATTGGATGATTCTCAAGCGTCAGAAACTTGGTGCGTTCAAATGGACCGACCAGATCGGAGCCGATGGCGTCGAGGTGGACATGGGTAGCCTTGGCGACCGCGAGACGTTTGACAGTCAGCTCGCCGATCCGGCGATTCGGAAGCAGTTCCTGGACGAGGCCCGTAAGTACAAGCTCGAAATCTGTTCGATCGCCATGAGCGGTTTCTACGCCCAGGCCTTCGCGGAGCGCCCCACGGTGCCGCGCATGGTCCAAGACACCATCGACACGATGAAAAGCATGAACGTCAAGGTCGCGTTCCTGCCGCTGGGTGTACGAACGGACCTGGTCAAGTATCCGGAACTGCGGCCGGCCACGGTCGAACGACTCAAGGACGCCGGCGCCAAGGCCGAGGAGGCCGGCGTCGTGATCGGCATTGAGACGGCGCTGGACGCGGCCGGTGACGTCAAGCTCCTCGAAGAAGTCGGCTCGCCCGGCATCCGCATCTACTTCAACTTCGCCAACGCCCTGCAGAACGGTCGTGACTTGTGCCGGGAGCTGCGGACGCTCGGCAAGGAGCGTATCTGCCAGATTCACTGCACCGACCAGGACGGCGTCTTGCTCCAGGACAACAAGCGTCTCGACATGCCCAAGGTCAAGCAGACGCTCGACGAGATGGGCTGGCGCGGATGGCTCGTAATCGAACGCTCGCGCAGCGCCCGGAACTCGCGTGATGTCGTGTTCAACTTTGGCTCCAATGCCAAGTATATGAAGTCGGCCTTTCAGGCAGAATAACTGACAGGCGAAAATTAAGACCGTGGAATCGCTACGAGATACTCCTGTCTTCCTGACGGACGTAGATGACCGATCGTTTCAACAACACTCTTGCTGATGCCCAGGGCACGCGGGTCACGCCGGTGTCACCGGAGGCGTTTGATTGCGACGCCTACGCCCGTTATGAGGCCGGGCTGCTGGAACGAAACCGCCGGTTCTGGGAGGCTCGTAGCGGCGTGGCGGTCTATCGTCGCTTTCGCGTGCCGGAGTGTTTCACCTGGATGTGCCGGGACATGAAGGCCTCCCTGGCCTATCAACTCGGGGCCCTCCAAGCGAGCATGGCGTACAAAGCGGACATCGCCAACTTCCTGGAACCATGGTACGGTATCGGCACCCTGGCCAGTGCCTTTGGCGTTGATTATGTCTGGCCGGAGCAACAGGCGCCCGTGGCGCCCCATGCCTTTGCCTCAGTTCAGGAGGCCCTGGAGACTGAGCCCATACCGATTGAGCGCACCGCCATAGGCAGGCACTGCCTGGCGATGATCGAGTACTTCCTGGAACAAACCAGGGCACAGCTACCCATCAGCCTTACGGATACCCAATCCCCCCTGAACGCCCTGTCGTTTCTGGTCGAAACGAACGCTTTCTATACGGGCTTCCTGGATACTCCAGACGACCTGACTGTTATGCTGAACCGGCTTGTGCCCCTGCAGATCGACTTTGTCAGGGCGCAACTGAAGCTCCTGGGTAACACCGCGGCCTGGCCGGGCCATGGATTTGCCAGCAGCCGAATGTTTACCGGCCTGGGCATGAGTGACGACATCATGACCCTGATCAGTCCAGATCAGTACCTTGCCTTCGGGATACCCGGCCTGACTCGGTGCGCGGAGCCTTTTGGGGGCCCGGCGGTGCATTCCTGCGGCAACTGGACGGACAAGGCCGCGACGGTGCGCACCTGCCGGAATCTGCTCATGGTAGACGCCGCCTTCACCGGCCAGACCGACCCGGCCCCCAATGATCCGACCCACTTCTCCAGCGTCTTCCGCGATACCGGCATTATCCTCAACGCCCGTATGGTGGGCGACAAGGAGACGATCCTCAGGACGGTCAAGGCCCTGTGGCAACCGGGACTCAAACTGATCGTCGTGACCTATTGCCCGACGCCGCAGGAGCAGGAAGAAGTCTATGACGAAATCCACGCGATATGCGATGGATAATTCGGGATTCATCGCTTATGGAATAGGCTTGTGATGAAACAGAAAAGTCCGGTCGTTCCCGTAGACATTGTCCTGGCGCCTGAGTGGTGGCATCGCCACACGGGCATCACGTTCGATCGGGACTTCTTCTTCCACCCGGTCCGGCGCGTGGAGCAGGAGGCCTGCATGGAACGGGTGCTGTACGAGCGCTGGGGCCGGTACGGTCTGGGCTCCCACCAGACCCGGCCCGAGGTCGGACCCGTGCACTTGGCTGCCGGATATCTCTTGCAGGAGATGCTGGGCTGTCGGGTGGAATATCGCGAGGGGCATCCTCCGCAGGTGATCTGTGCCCACCAAAAGCGTCTGCACGTGGACCCCGAGGCCGCTTTCGCGAGCCCGGCGTTCCGGGCGTTCGAACAGCTTTGCGATCGGCTCGAACGAACGCACGGTTATCTTACCGGGGACGTCAATTTCGCCGGGATCCTGAACATCGCCCTGGACCTGCGCGGCCAGGACTTGTTCATCGACATGCACACGGACCCGGAGCACGTGCAGCGGGAATTGGCCCGGATCGCAGAGGTGATCACCCGGTTTGTGGACTACGTCATCGCCCGGACCGGGACCAGTTCCATCTCCGTCAATCGCACGGTGCGTCACCTGCCCGAGCCCGTCGTCCTGCACTCCGAATGCACCCACACCATGATCTCCGAACGGGATTATGAACGGTTCCTACTGGAATACGACGTGCAGTGGAGCCGTCGCTGGCGGGCCTTTGGCGTACACTACTGCGGCCCCGACCCCCACCGCTACGCCGCGTCCTTCGCCAAGATCCCGGGTCTGCACTTCGTGGATGTCGGCGCCGGAGGCGACATACAGGTCCTGCGCAACGCCCTGCCCCGTGCCTTCCTGAACCTCCGCCTGGACCCGGTCCGTCTTCGTGAACAGAGCCCGGAACAGATTCACGGCCTCGTGCAGGACCTGGCGCAAGCCTCCGGCCATCCCACCTTGACCGGCCTCTGCTGTATCAACATGGATGACACAGTCACGGACGAACAGGTCAAGGCGATCTTCGAGGCCGTAGGCGATCTTCGGCGAGACGCCGAGACAGGAGGCACCTGACGTGTTCGGCTTATCAGCCATCGACATCATCGTGATCGTCCTCTACTTCTCGGCCGTCGTAGGCATTGGCCTCTGGTCTGCACGCCAGATCAGGAACTCCGAAGACTATTTCCTCGCGGGCAGGCGTTTCGGCAAGTTCGTCCAAACCTTCGCCGCTTTCGGCCAGGGCACGTCCGCAGACAATGCCGTGGGCGTGACAACGACCACCTTCAGCAACGGCATCGCCGGGGTCTGGAGTTCCCTGCTCTATCTTGTCGCAACGCCTATGTACTGGCTGGTGATGCCGTGGATGCGACGCCTGCGGGTCCTGACCCTGGGAGACTTCTTCGAGGAACGCTACGGATCGAAGGCCATCGCCGGCGTATATGCCGCCATCGGCTCGATCGGCATGATGACCATCATTTCCGTGGGCTTTGCCGCCATGACCAAAACCGTGGTCGCTCTGTCGCCCAAACCTCTGGAGGCGCTCACGGAAGCCGAGCGGGCCGAATACGACCAGGCGGTGGCCCTGGATCAGCTCAAAGCCCAGGACTACAACGCACTCACGCCCGGGCAGAAGACGCAACTCCACGAGCTGAGCCTTGAGAAGCCGCGTAAACTATTCTCCCGGATCGATGCGAATGTCCTGATCTGGGTCGTGTGCAGTGTCGTCCTGATCTACGCCGTCGCCGGCGGTCTGGAGGCTGCGTTTCTCACAGACGCATTGCAGGGGGTCTTCATCATCGTGCTTTCCGTCCTGCTGTTTCCGTTCGCCTGGCGCAGGATCAATTCCACGTATGGCGGGTCCGGGCCGCTGGACGCCCTGGAGACGGTACACGCGCAACTGCCTGAATCCTTCTTCGAGATCTTCGGCTCACCGG
>Ga0207752_1000083_pt1 | contig 39233 bp, 33 predicted proteins | sample Pon2CUnioCityCA_6_FD_187272 | JGI IMG/M metagenome (GOLD analysis project Ga0207752, IMG submission 187272) | Marine sediment microbial community from Union City, CA, USA - Pond 2C Sediment 2 (SPAdes) | ecosystem: Environmental > Aquatic > Marine > Intertidal zone > Salt pond sediment ... | reverse complement strand
AAGAGATTAATTTAAGACAAAAAGCGGAAGAAGAAAACAAGGAAAAAGAAAAGAAGCTCCGCTTACAAGCCACGATTATTGATCAAATTCATGACTCGGTTATTGCCACAGACATGGAAGGTATTATTAACCGCTGGAATAAAGGTTCCGAAGTTTTATATGGATATAGTCAGAAGGAAATGATTGGGCAACATATTTCAAAAATATTTCCAGAATCGGAACATGAGTACCTGGAAAAGGTGATTATTGATACTTTAATAGAAAAGGGTTCCTGTGATATTGAATCTCAAATGATTAAATCTACGGGTGAGATATTCTATGGCAATGCTTCCTTATCTCTTCTTTATGATGAAGACAATAAGCCCACTGGAATGATTGGCTACACGCTTGATATTTCTGACAGAAAATTTGCAGAGAGAGCATTAAAAGAAAGTAAAATGCTGCAAGAGGCTGCAACGATAATTGCCAAGCTGGGTTACTGGAAAATGGATGCGGTAACAAATGAGGTTACCGGTTCGGATGAATTATTTTACCTGTTTGATGGTGACCCCCGGAGCTCAACATTTGAGTCGCTAATGGATATGGTTGATCCTGACTACAGTAAGCTGGTTTTTTCATCAATAGAAGAAGCTTTGACATCAGGTAAAAATTTCGACATTGAATATATAATCAGGTGGCACGATGGGACTGAAAAATGGATTCATGCCATCTGTGAAACTATAAAAGATGAAAATGGTAAGGTCACTGATTTGCTTGGCACTGTGCAGGATATCACTAAAGAAAAATCGCTGGAGTTAGAGTTAAAACAACATCGAGCAACACTTGAATTGCAAGTAGAACAACGTACGTTCGAATTAATAAATTCACGTGACGAAGCGGAAAGAGCAAACCAGGCGAAATCTGAATTCCTTTCAAGCATGAGTCATGAATTACGCACGCCATTAAATGCTATTCTTGGCTTTTCACAAATGCTGGACCTTCATTCTGATAACCTGAATCAAATTCAAACAGAGAATGTTCACGAGATACTTGAGGCTGGTCAACACTTGCTTAACCTGATTAATGATGTTCTTGATCTGGCAAAGATTGAATCAGGAAAAATGGACGTTATCATTGAAAGAGTTGAGGTAAACGAAGTTATACATGAATGCCTTAACTTGCTGAACTCCTCAATTATGGAGAGGGATATCTCTGTTGTCGATAATTTAAGTCACGAACAATATTTTATTATGGCAGATCGCCTGCGTTTTAAACAAATTTTACTGAATTTAATCAGTAACGCGGTAAAATATAATAGTGAACATGGCCAATTAACGTTTCATTCAAAATTTGTGGATAATAACGAGGTTTGTATTTGTATCACGGACTCCGGGAAAGGAATTTCAGAGAATGAAATAAACCGCTTGTTTAATCCATTTGAACGCCTGGATGCAAAAAATAATATTGAAGGTACAGGGATAGGGTTATCTATTACCAAGCACCTTGTAGAACTTATGGGTGGAAAAATTGATGTTAAAAGTACACCGGGTGAGGGGAGTACATTTTGGGTCCAGTTTGCCCGGGATAACAGCACAGACTAACTATTGTGGAAAATTTTGATTAAATTTATATAAAGGTGAGGTAGTAACATGAGTGTAGAAACAAGATTATCAGGTGACAATGTTTACACGATATCAATTATGGGTGATTTTAACTTTTTATTGTTGAATGAATTCAGGGATGCATACAGCAGTAAGGATGCACTCAATGCCAGAAAACATATTGTTGACCTGGCGAAAACAACAACAATAGACAGTTCTGCCCTGGGTATGTTGTTAAATATGCAGCGCCACCTGGAAAAGGGCGATGGTGAAATTACCTTGATTAATCCCAACGAGGTAGTGATGAAAATATTTAACATTACTCACTTTGGCAAAAAATTCAGTATTGATTAAATATGACAAAAATACTTGTAGTTGATGATGTCGTTACAAACAGGGCCTTACTCAGGCAGGCCCTGGTGGCGCTAAATGATTATGTGGTAGTTGAAGCGGCCAGTGGCAATGAGGCCATTTCACAGTTTGAAAAAGAAAAACCTGATCTCATCCTGATGGATATCATGATGCCGGGTACTGATGGGTGCCAGGCAACAACGATTATAAAAGAAAAAATGGGTGAGGATCATGTGCCGATTATTTTCGTCACCGCGTTGAGTTCAGAAGATTCCCTGGCAACTGCACTGGCTTCAGGTGGTGATGATTTCATTAGTAAGCCCTTTAACATTGAAGTACTGGAATCAAAAATCAACGCCCACCTGCGTATTCGTGAGTTGAACCAGCAACTCAATATGAAGAACAGCATGCTCGTTCGTCTCAATCAGCACTTGATGAATGAACAGGAACTCATTGAACATTTTTTTGAAAGTGCGATTAAACAGAGTTTTCTTGATGATGAAATTATTAAATACCACATGTCGTCCATGTCGGCATTTAATGGTGACCTGTTGTTAGCTGAACGAGCACCCCAGGGGGGGATATACCTGATAATGGGGGACTTTTCCGGGCATGGATTAACCGCCGCAATGGGAACATTACCGGTGGCCATGATATTTTTTAAAATGGTGGAGCATAGTGCATCGGTAGGCAGTATTGCCCGGGAGATAAATGCACAACTTTATAAGCTCATGCCTCCGAACATGTTTTTTGTTGCCACGATTCTTGAGATCAATGCACGCGGCGATATTATGTCTATCTGGATGGGTGGTAATCCTGACGCTTACTGGTTAGACAAGCAGGGTGAGTTTAAAGATGTGATTGATTCAAAACACATGCCGCTGGGCATTCTTAATGATGATGAATTTGATGACTCTTCACAGGTATTAACGATTGAAAATGAAGATAAACTTTACCTGTATAGTGACGGCATTATTGAAGCAAAAAATACTGCCGGCGAACTTTTTGGTGAACAACGTTTAAAAGAAATACTTATCAACGGTACAGAAAATCGATTTGATGAAGTCATCAGTCAGTTAAAGGATTTTACCGGTGAACATAATCAAAATGATGATATTACATTGGTAGAACTCAATTGCCAGTCTGTTGCTGCAGCTAAACTTCCCAAAGATAAAGTTATAGATGCAAAGGCCTTAAGCTGGAAGCTGGATATGTCATTAAATGCTGATGATATGCGCATGCCTAACCCGATTGAAAAAATTGCTACAATATTAAACGCCATGCCATACCTATCAAGGCATCAAGGTGTGTTGTTGATATTATTAACTGAAATTTACACCAACTCACTGGATCACGGTATTTTAAACATCGAAAGCGTTAAAAAGTCCGATGAAGAACACTTCATTGAGTATTACAGGCAAAAGGATCAAGCTCTACTTGAACTTGAATCAGGCTATATCAATTTTAGCTTTAGCTTTTTTGCTGGTGATAATGGCAGGTATTACCTGAATATTCACGTGAGTGACAGTGGCCATGGTTACAAAACAGGAGCTGCAACCAGTACAGATGAAATGCTTTATGGCCGTGGTTTGAGTATTATTCAAAGTTTTTGTGAAAAAGTGGGCATTTCAGATGACGGAAAAACCCTTGAGGTTCTCTACCAGCTTTAAAACGATTTAAAGTTTTAAGAATTCTTTATCCTGTATAACAAGGAGCACCTGCAGCTCCTTCCTCCCTGAATTTCTTTTTATGTCAAAACTCACTTACGCGATGCGCAAAACAATGATGTAATTATTTGTGCAACATTATGTAACATTCTGTTTCATATTAAGCTGTCTATCCTATACAACCTTAAATATTTTGCGTCTATGTTAATTTATGTAAATTATCAACAACGCTTCTTCAACAAGCGCTTGATTTCATCTATCGTTAATATCAAAGAAGTCTGAACAGGAGATTTGAGTCTTACTGTAATTGCTCAGAAATGTTCTGGTCTGTATGAAAAATTATAAAGCTCATTCATATTTATATGCAAAAAAACAAAATTAAGCAATCGATTCTTGTGATTGACGATAATTCTGATGATGTTGATGTTGTTAAAAATATTTTCATGGGCAGATATCGGGTTTTTGCTTCACTTTCGGGCGAAAAAGGTCTGCAACGAGCAGTTGCTGATCCTCAACCTGATTTAATCTTGTTAGATGTTCATATGGCTGGCATGAATGGATACGAGGTTTGTGAAAAACTTAAAGCCAATGATAAAACAAAAAAAATACCTGTTATTTTTGTTTCAGCTGATAATGAAGTTGTAAGTGAAGTTCATGGCCTTAATCTCGGTGCTGTTGATTTTATAACAAAGCCACTTATACCTGAACTTGTGAGTATCCGGGTTTCTACTCATCTTTCGCTTGAGACTTATCATCATCAACTTGAATACATTATTGAGACAAATGTCAAAGAGCTTGAGCAGCAATACGAGGAAATAATTAATAAAGAATTACTCTATCGAAACCTGCTTGATTCAATTGAAGACGGTGTATTACTTGTTGATGAAAATGGCTTAATCGATATGATTAACCCTTCAGTGTGTAACATGTTTGGTTACAGTCAGAAAGAATTAATTGGCCAGCCTATAGAGATACTGATTCCTAACAGGTTTAAAAATCATGAAGGTAAGCGTACTGACTTTATTAAAAAGAAAGAATCATCAAGCCTGAATCGTAATCGTCGCTCTGTGTTCAGTCACGGGCAAGCTGATATTGGTTTTGATCACGAGAATAAAAGCGTCAGATTACCTGGGGACCTGGTGGCAAAAAGAAAAAATGGCAGTGAGTTTCCGGTAAACATAACACTATCAAAAATCGATAGTATGACAGGAAAAAAAGTGACCGTGGTTGTTCAGGATATGACAGAAAGAAAGTTCTGGGAATATCAGCTGACTTCCATGGCAATGAAAGATGCGCTTACTGGACTGGCAAATCGAGCACAGTTTGAAATAGACCTGGCTCAGGCAAACAGGGTTTATCAAAGTCATCAAACCAGTTTTGCCCTTATCTTAATTGACCTCGATAACTTCAAACCCGTGAATGATACTTATGGTCACCAGGCAGGTGATGACATGCTCAGGCACATCGCCAGTATTTTAAAAAAGCAAGTAAGAGATATTGACACAGTCGCACGTCTTGGTGGAGATGAGTTTGCCATTATCTATGTGGGGGAAGTTGATAATGATATTGTTTTGAAATTTTCCGAGCGGATAATGAGATCAATTAACACTCCTTTAATCATAGGACGAAACCCAGTTACGGTGGGTTGTAGTATTGGTATTAATATCAATGTGGACGTGGTGCTGGATAATAAAGAAATTTTTCGTCGTGCAGATATCGCCTTATACGAATCAAAGAATAAAGGTAGGAATTGTGCAACGGTATATTTTGATCAGGAGAAAAGAGAATGCCCTGATATAAATGAACAAATTAAAAGTAATATTCACTTAAGAGAGTTAGCAAGATAATGCGTTACACGATATTAGTGGTAGATGATGAGGAATTTAATATCATCATGATACAAACTTTGTTAAAAGATAAATACACTCTTCTTATCGCAACAAACGGTAAGGAAGCTGTAGAACTTGCGCAAAAAGAAAAACCTAACCTTATCCTGATGGATATCACGATGCCGGTAATGAATGGTATTCAGGCATGCGAGTTAATAAAAAGTAACAGTGAAACAGCTGATATCCCCCTTATTTTTCTTACTGCGCTTGGCGGCATGGATGATGAAAGTCGTGGTTTTGATCTTGGGGCTGTCGATTATATTCGCAAACCTGTTTCCCCACCTTTATTAATCAGGCGTATTAAAACCCATCTATCACTTATAAAAGCAGAAAAACTCGATTCACTGGCGCGTGAATCCATACACATGCTGGGCGAAGCCGGGCATTACAACGACACCGATACCGGGGTGCACATATGGCGCATGGCGGCCTTTGCAGCCAGGTTAGCGAGCGAAGTGGGTTGGACAGAAAACAAATGTGAAGAAATTGAACTGGCTGCCCCCATGCATGATACCGGCAAAATAGGTATTCCTGATTCAATTCTCAAGGCCGAACGTAAGCTGACAGCAGAAGAATGGGAAATTATGAAACAGCATTCGCAAATGGGACATGACATCCTGGTTAGAAGTCAGCACCCGGTTTTCCAGCTGGCAGCAACAGTGGCGCTAAATCACCATGAAAAATGGGATGGTTCCGGTTACCCAAACAGCCTGTCCGGTGAAGATATTCCACAGGTAGCCCGGATTGTTGCCGTTGCAGATGTGTTTGATGCCTTGACTGTTAAACGGCCCTACAAGGAAGCCTGGTCCATCGAAAAATCAATGGATTACCTGCGTGACAATGCCAGTAAACATTTTGATCCACAGCTGGTCGAGGCATTCATGGATATCAGGGATGAAATCTTACAGATTAAGGCGCATTGGGATGCGCAGGATAAAAAACAGCATACGGGTTTTGAATAAGGTAACCCAAATTAATAGTGATATATTTGACCCGGATATAGGACATGCATGGACAGTTGAAAACATCTTTATCATCTAAAAATATTGCGATAACTGTAATCGTTCTGGTATTGATCTTAACTGTTAGTGTCACTGTTTTAAATAGCCTAAAAGCTCAGTTTCGCAATAAAGCGCTTGAGCACCTCAATGTAGCACAGAATGCGACTTTTCATGCGATCAAGGATATCTGGTTTCATGATATGACGGTGGATTTTAAAGACAAGCTGGTACAGCCGGGTATCGTCTCTGCCGTATCAGATATTTTACGCGAGCCAGCTAACCAGGCGGCACTATTAAAAAGCCCGGCACAAGAAAAACTCAGGAAGCACTTTAAAAATTATCTTATCGACAGGCAGGCGCTGGGGATTTTTATTATTAACCGGGATGGCCTAAGCCTCGCCTCTATGCGGGATAGTAACGTAGGCACTGAAAACCTTATTTATCAGCAATACCCCGCGATAATTGAAAAAGTTTTTAGCACTAAAAAAGCGCAACTGGTACCACCGCTTATTTCAGATGTACCACTTCCCAACCAGCAGGGTAAGTTAAGCGAAAATTATCCAACCATGTTTGTCCTGTTACCGGTGCTGGATAAACAGCAAAACGTTATCGCGCTGATGAGTTTACGTCTTAACCCTTATGATACATTAAGTCGTATTACCCGGTTAAATGAGTTTTCAAAGAGTGGTGAGGTATACCTTTTTAACCGGCAAGGGCTGATGGTGACGCAGGGTCGCTATGAAAAGAAACTGCAGCAAACAGGCATCCTTGCTAATAAGGATGGCAGTATCCTTAATATTGCCTTGCGGGATCCGGGGATAAACCTGTTTGAGAACAAAGTGCCAGTCCAGGAACTATCAACACGGCCTTTCGTTTACCCGGTACAGCAGGTGCTGGAGGGTGTTAATGCTAGCAATGCCGAGGGCTATCGCGATTACCGCGGTGTGCGCGTAGTGGGATCGTGGTTGTGGGATGAAGACCTGCAACTAGGTTTAATTGCAGAAATTGATGAGAGTGAAGTGTTCGCACCGTACTACCAGATGCGTAATATTCTTATAGCCGGCATCGTTATTATAATCTTGTTGTTGAATATATTTTACCTGGTATTTATTCGCCTCAGGGAACAGGTCAACAGGAAAATTGCAGCTTCAGAAGAATTTCTTACTAACGTTGTGGATAACGCGATCATTGGAATCGTGACTATTAATGAACAGGGCATTATCACAAGTTTCAATAAGCATGCAGAAATAATATTTGGTTACGGGCAAGATGAAATTAAGGGGCGTAATGTCAACCTGTTAATGCCCCAGCCTTATCGAAACGAGCATGACAGTTATCTCAATAACTATATCAAAGGTGGACCGGCAAAAATTATTGGCACAAGACGAGAAGTCGACGCCATGCATAAAAGTGGTAACGTGTTTCCTATTGAGCTTGCTGTTAATGATGTGATGATGGATGGACAACGTAGTTTTACCGCGATTGTTAAAGACCTGACATTCGAAAAAGAAAGGGAAGAGCAGCTCAAACGAAGTGAAGTTAACCTGTCCGATGCACAGCGCATTGCCCGGCTTGGCAGCTGGGACCTCGACATTGTTAACGACCGGCTTTACTGGTCAGAGCAGATGTTTGAACTCTGGGGACTAGAATACAGTGAAAAGCCAGTTAATTATTCAACGTTTATTGATGGTGTGCACCCGGATGATCGTGCTCGGGTGCAGGCTGCGATTGATGCCGCCTGGAAAAATGAAAGCGATTATGAAATTGAATACGCTGTGCTGCGTGCCGATGGTTCAGTCATTGATGCCTATGCCAGGGGGCATATGCGCTTTAACATGCAGGGAAAACCGGTACGTATGGCGGGTATCGTCATGGATATCACCGAGCAAAAAAAATCTCAACATGAAATTGAACAAAGTGAGCGACGCTTACGTGAAGCGCAACAGCTGGCCCACATGGGAAGCTGGGAAATGTATTACGAGGAAAACAAGCTCTATTGGTCCGATGAGTCTTTCCGACTTTGGGGTTATGACCCGGTCAACGAGCCTATTAGCTACGAAAAATTTAATGAACGTGTTCACCCTGATGACAGGGAAAGAGTGCAATACGCTATTGAAACGGCTATGCAGGAAGAGTCTGACTACAAGATTGATTATCGCCTGTTATTACCGAATGATGTCAAGCGTGATATTTATGCGCAAGGCGGGGTTATCAGAGACGCCAAGGGTAACGTAGTTGGCATGAGCGGTATCGTGCTCGATATTACTGAACGTAAGCAGATGGAAAAAAATATCATTGAAGCCCGAGAACAGGCAGAGGCATCGAATCGTGCTAAGTCAGAATTCCTTGCCATGATGAGTCATGAAATTCGTACCCCGATGAATGCGGTTATCGGTATGTCAGAGCTGGCTTTAAATACCAAGTTAACTGCAAAGCAAAGAAGCTATATTGAAAAGTCATACCGCTCAGCACAATCACTACTGGGGATTATCAACGATGTCCTCGATTTTTCAAAAATTGAGTCTGGTCATGTCGAGCTGGAATCCATTAGTTTTAATATCAACGATATGCTTGAAAAACTGGTTCATGTTGTTGGTTACAAGGCACAGGAAAACGGGCTGGAATTTATTTTTGATATTAGCCCGGACGTTCCAGTCATACTGGTTGGTGATCCCACGCGTCTATCACAGGTGTTAATCAATCTAGGTAGTAACGCGGTGAAATTTACCGGGCAAGGTGAAATAACCCTGCGCATCAGGTTGCTTGATGAAGATGATGAGAAAGTTAGTCTGAAATTTGAAATGATCGATACCGGTATAGGTATCGAGGAAGATAAAAAGCCAAAGCTGTTTAATATGTTTGAGCAGGCCGATAGTTCCGTGACCCGTGTTTATGGTGGAACAGGGCTGGGTTTGTCTATTTGTAAGAGCTTGCTGGAGATGATGGGCGGGGAAATCAGTGTTGAAAGTGAACTGGGTGTAGGCAGCAACTTTAGTTTCACACTGAATCTTGAACGGGGCTATGGTGAACCAGGTAACCAGCTAGCCTTGCCTGAAGGTATGGAAAACATGCGGGTGTTGATTGTCGATGATAACGAGAGCGCGCGCATGACCCTTAACGATATTATCCTGAGTTTTGGTTTCCGCACTCATATGGCAGCAAGCGCATGGGAAGGTATTAAAGAACTCAAGGCAGCAGACCAGAAGCAGCGTCCTTATGGCATGGTGTTAATGGACTGGAAAATGCCCGAGTTTGATGGTTTGCAGGCAGCACGGGAAATTATAAATGATGCCTCTCTTTCCAGTTCGCCTGTAGTGTTAATGGTCACAGCCTATTCAGTTCCAGAGTTGGAAGAAGTTGCAGGTAACCTGCCGTTAAGTGGCGTGCTGGTAAAACCCGTTAGCCCTTCAGCTTTGCTGGATACCACCTTGCAAGCGCTGGGTTCGAAAGGTTTTTTACCCTCAGGTACTGTCCCGTTGTTTACGCCCACTTCACGGGATGCTATCGAAGTTCTCAGGGGAAAACGTGTACTCGTTGTTGAAGATAACGAGATGAACCAGGATTTGATACTGGAGTTGCTTGCCGAGGCGGAAATTCTCACCGAGCTGGCACACAATGGTCAGCAGGCAATTGACTGCCTGGATAAACAGATGTTTGATGCGGTGTTAATGGATGTGCATATGCCGGTGATGGATGGCTATAGTGCAACGCGCGCGATACGTAGTGATAAACGATTTACCGAATTACCCATTATTGCCATGACCGCCAATGCCCTGGCCGGTGATCGTAAACGCTGCCTCGATGCGGGTATGACCGATTACATTTCTAAACCTGTCAATATACAAAAGTTACTGGTTACCCTGGTCAAAACAATAACTGGCGAGGAAATAGCAGCCGGCAGCGTTGCCCCACTAACAAATGAAAAGGATATCATAGTATTAGAAGGCAAGTTCCCGACGATAAGCAATATCGATATAAGAGCAGGATTACATGTCAGTAATAATAATACCAGGCTTTACCAGCGCTTACTGAAAAAGTTTATTAATAATGAATCATTTCCGGAAACGTTTACAGAGGCTATTAACCACGGTGATATAACTACTGCAGAACGTATGGCACATACGTTAAAAGGTTCAGCCGGTAATATCGGGGCAGAACAGTTACAGTTGTTGGCAATGAAGTTACAAAACCTGTGCGCCGAAAAAGCATCGACAGCAAAAATTATGTCAGCCTTACATATACTGCAAGATGAGCTGGCTATTATAACTGAAAGTTTGAAAGAGTTCTGTAGAGAAGAAACAGATGAAAGTGGCAAGCCAATGCATCTGAGTGATGAGGAGCTTAACAGGCTTATTAATAAATTAATGGTGTTGTTAACGGAAAATGATACCGAAGCAGCTGAGAGTTTCGTGACTTTAAAATCTGCTTTAAGCGATCGTGGTATTGATGATGAAGAAATAAAGCCGTTAATAAAAGCAATTGATGAATATGATTTTGATATGGCAGTTAAAGAGCTAGACAAGATTCAAAAATTAACAGGGATTGGTTTGAAGAAAGTTCAGGTTAAATGATGAACCAGAATATAAAAGGCACAGTACTTATTATTGATGATGATCCAGCTAATATTGATGTGCTTGGTAATATGTTACGTAGTGATTATAAGGTGCTGGCTGCAACCAGTGGCCTGAAAGGTTTACAGCTCGCTCAGCGTTTGCCTCAACCTGACCTGGTATTGCTGGATATAAAAATGCAAGGGCTGGATGGGTATGCTACCTGTAAAGAATTGAAACAAAACGAACAGACAAAAAATATAGCGGTTATATTCGTTACTGCTGATGCTGATATTTATAGCGAGGAACGCGGCCTGTTACTCGGGGCTGTGGATTATATAACTAAGCCATTTAATGCCATGTTGGTCAAGGCAAGAGTCAGAAATCATGTCCTGTTAAAGCAAGGCCAGGATAACCTGCAATTACTGGTTGACCAGGCCACTGCAGAGTTACGCCAGGAACAGGGAAAGCTGGAAAGAAGCGAGAAACTTTACCGGACATTAATGGAAGCTGCACCGGATTCGATATTACTGGTAAACGAACAGGGTGATATTGAAATGGCCAATGACTCTGTTGAGCCGATGTTTGGTTATAAGTCTCTAGAGCTGGTTGGAAATAAAATCGAGGTACTGGTTCCCGATGAATTCATCGCAGGTCATTCGCAACAACGCGCGAGTTTTTTACAAAACCCGGTTATCAGGAGCAGGGTGACACTGGGTAAACTGTCGGGCAAGAAGAAGGATGGCACGGTTTTTCCCGTTGATATAAGTCTCAGTCCGATCAGCATGGAAAACGGTACCATGATTATCGCGGATATCCGTGATATGACAGAGGAACAAAGAATGCAGGACCAGTTGCGACAGGCACAGAAAATGGAAGCCATTGGCCAGCTGACAGGTGGTATCGCGCATGACTTTAACAACATATTAAACAGTATTCTTGGTTTTTCGAGTATTGCCCTAAATGATGAAGTTGTGCAGGAAAATGAAGAGCTGAAAAGTTATCTTGATATTATCAGTAAATCAGGTGAACGTGCCCGCGATCTTGTTAAACAAATGTTGTCTTTTAGTCGTGGAAATTATACTGGTGACTTTAAGCCTATTGATCTCGCACCGGTGATGCATGAAGTGATTAAAATGATTCGCCCGATGTTGCCCGCTTCCATTAATGTCGAGCTGGATATTGAAAAAAACCTCCCCAATAGCCTGGCAGACTCGCTACAGATAAACCAGGTAATTATGAATATGTGTATCAATGCCAGGGACGCATTGCATGAACAGGGTAATATCATTCTGGCGGTGAAGAAAGTTATAGTCAAAGACGAAATATGTAATTCGTGTCATGAAAAATTGTCGACAGATTTTATTGAAATAAGTATTAGTGATAATGGTGAAGGAATTAGCAAAGAAAATATTGAGAAAATATTCGATCCTTTTTTTACCACTAAAGAAGTGGGTAAAGGTAGTGGTATGGGGTTATCGGTAGTACATGGCATTGTTCATAATCATGGAGGACATATTGTTGTTAACAGTAAGCCCGGTGAAGGTACAAAGTTTCGCTTACTGTTGCCGTATGTAAACACGAGAAATACAACACAGCAAAGTGATGTTGCTGCTACTACTTTACAGCTTGATGGCGGGTCGGCGCATGTAATGGTGGTTGATGATGAGGCTTTGATTGGTACTTATGTGGAAACGGTGTTAACGGAAATGAATTTCCGGGTGACGGTTTTTAGCGATAGTAATAAGGCATTAGACTACTTTCAGGAAAATAGTGACGATATTGACCTGGTCATCACCGACCAGACTATGCCAATGATGACAGGTTTCGAACTATCAAAAGCCATGCTTGAGATCAAAAATGGTATCCCGGTTATTATGCAGACAGGCTTCAGCTCCATTGTCGATGATAAAAGTGCAAGGGCGCTTGGGATCAGGGCATTTCTTAATAAACCACTGGATAAAAATGTTTTACTTAACGAAATAAAAGTGATTCTGAACTTATAGTCTGGCCTGGTGACTAGAAATCAGGCTTAATGGATAAATGTAAATTTACTAGAGACGGGCATTGTAAATAGCTTACATATTAATTTATCAGTTGTTTTATGAGTGGTTGCAACGCTGATAGAGGCTGCAGAATGTCTTACTTGGTTTTTCGAAAAAAAAACAGTGTATTTTAAGTGGTGCAGAGAAGAGGGTGAACGGGAAATTGAAAACGTGCAACGTTTTCCCTGTGAACGCCCGGAGCGTAAGCGTAGGGCCGGGACAAAATTGTATGGAACAATTTTGAATGCACAAAGTGCAGCCCCGAAGGGGGAGACACAAGGACGTGTCGAATAATAGTCCTCTTTTCTCTTACGAAGATAGCACTCAGGCTAAACTAAGATGTGTTTAAAGTATTAGATTAATGGTGCCGAGAAGAGGACTTGAACCTCCACGGGCCGAAGCCCACTAGCACCTGAAGCTAGCGCGTCTACCAATTCCGCCACCTCGGCAAAGGTGAGTCAGAGTTTTCTGAGGTCGCGACTTTACCGCTACTATTCGAAGCTGTCAATCATGGTGTTTTATACCCCCGGCTGCTTTATATTTAAGCAGTCTTCTGCTTTTTGTAGTAAAATCAATCTTTTATTTATACAGGGCAGAAACCCAAACCTCATGAGCGACAAGACAAAGAACAATAATCCAGCCGATCCACATGCAAAACGTGAATCGAACAAATACGATAACCCGATCCCCAGTCGTGAGTTTATTCTTGAGCAATTAGAAACCGCTGGCGAACCCATGAATCGTGAATCCATCGCTTCATTACTGGGCTTATCGAGTGAGAATGACCTGGAGGCCCTGCGTCGCCGTTTACGTGCCATGGAACGTGATGGCCAGTTGATGTTCAATCGTAAAAAAGAATATGCCCTGATCAGTAAAATGGACCTGATTACCGGCCGGATTATTGGCCATGCTGATGGTTTTGGCTTCCTCGTGCCAGAAGATGGTAGTGATGACCTGTTTATGACGGCTTTCCAGATGCGTCGTTTATTTCATGGAGATCGTGCCATTGTTCGGATTGCCGGGGTGGATAAAAGAGGTCGTCGTGAAGGTGCGCTGGTTGAAGTGCTGGAGCGGGCAAATACCTCGATAGTGGGTCGCTTATTTATTGATGCTGGTGTGGGGTTCGTTGTTGCGGACAATAAACGCATTAGTCACGAAGTCCTGATACCACAGGAAAACTTCGGCCAGGCCAAGCATGGTCAGATCGTCTCGGTTGAAATTATTGAACAACCCACACGTCATCGCCAGGCGGTTGGTAAAGTGATCGAAGTGCTCGGTGATCATATGGCCGCGGGCATGGAAATTGATATCGCTATGCGTTCGCATGGTATTGCTACTGATTGGCCTGATGCGGTTGAAGCTGAAATTAAAGATTTAACGCCCGAAGTTCCGGAACAAGCCAAGAATGAAAAAGGCCGTGTTGATATTCGTGATATTCCATTAGTTACAATTGATGGTGAAGATGCGCGTGATTTTGATGACGCGGTGTATGTTGAAAGCAATGATAAAGGCTGGCGACTTTTTGTTGCGATTGCCGATGTCTCGCATTACGTGGCACTTGAAACTGCGCTGGATAAAGAAGCGCATGAACGTGGTACATCAGTGTATTTTCCTGAACGTGTTATCCCGATGTTACCGGAAGTATTATCCAATGGTTTGTGTTCACTCAATCCTGAAGTTGATCGTTTGTGCATGGTTTGTGAAATGCAACTCGATAAGAAAGCCAAGGTTACGGATTACAAGTTTTATGAAGGTGTAATGCGCTCACACTGTCGTTTCACCTATACCAAGGTGGCGGAGATTATCGAAAACAGCGACAGTGATTTACGTAACGAATATAAAACGTTTGTACCACAACTGTTAGAAATGCATAGCCTGTTCAAGGTTTTACTTAAGCGACGTAAAAAACGTGGCGCAATCGACTTTGATACCACGGAAACACGCATTGTATTTGGCCGTGATCGTAAGATTGATCGCATCGTGCCTTTAATCAGGAATGATGCACACAAGTTAATTGAAGAGTTTATGATCCTGGCGAATGTTAGTGCTGCTAAATTCTTGCTCAAAAATAACATGCCAGCCTTATACCGCGTTCATGGCACGCCAAAAGAAGCTAAAATAGAAGGCTTAAAAGAGTTTTTAGCTGAACTGGGTTTATCCCTGGGCGGTGGCGAAAACCCAGGGTCGGGTGATTATGCCGAGTTGCTTGAACAGATCCAGGACAGACCGGATGCACATCTTGTGCAAACCGTTTTACTGCGTAGCTTGCAACAGGCGGTGTATACCCCGGACAACAATGGTCACTTTGGTTTAGCGCATGAAGCTTATGCCCATTTCACTTCGCCAATTCGCCGGTATCCTGATCTTTTAGTTCATCGTGCAATTCGTCATATTGTGCGTGGCAATAAAGCCGACAGTTATTCTTATACCGAGAACGCCATGCGTGCACTCGGTGAACATTGTTCACAAACCGAACGCCGTGCTGATGAAGCCACGCGTGATGCTGTTGACTGGCTCAAGTGTGAATACATGATGGACAAAGTCGGTGAAGTCTTTGAAGGCACGATCACCAGTGTTACCGGCTTCGGTATTTTTGTAGAGCTGGATAATATTTATGTTGAAGGTTTAATCCATGTCACTTCACTCGATCATGACTACTATCATTTTGATGCATCGCATCATCGTTTAGTCGGTGAACGAACTGGACAGGTTTTCCGTCTGGGTGACCACCTGGTTGTCAGTGTTGCCAAGGTTAACCTTGATGATAAGAAAATTGATTTTGATTTAGTGAGTGCTGAACGTAGCCCAAGAAAAACCACAGCAAAAAATAAAAAGTCAGCGAAATCTGAAGAAGAAACGTCTAAAGATAAAAAATCTAAAAAGAAAAGCAGTAAAAAGAAAACAGCAAAGAAAAAAACGGCGAATAAAAAACGCGATGCTGATGGCAAGCGTAAAAAACACAGCAAAAAGAAATTAAACAAGAAAGCCAAGAAGAAACTTGCGGCAAAAAAGAAAAAAAAGAAAAGTAAAAAGTAATTTACTATGGCGGGTAACAATTCACACTATGTATACGGCATGCATGCCGTGCAGGCCGTACTTGAACGTGAACCTGAGCTGGTCTCCCAGGTATGGATAGAAAATTCGCGTCGTGATGCCAAGGCAAAAAAAGTTCTACAGTTGGCGCATGATGCCAATATCAAGCCGGAGCGAGTTAAAACGGATGTGTTAAATAAACTGGTGGGGGAGAGTGCCAACCACCAGGGGGTAGTTGCACTGAGTAAAGATGTCCCCGCCGGTAATGAAAAAGATTTAAAACAATTAATTGATAAGCTGGATGTTCCCGCCTTTTTACTGATACTCGATGGTGTACAGGATCCGCATAACCTGGGTGCCTGCCTGCGTACTGCAGATGCTGCGGGTGTACACGCGGTGATTGCACCAAAGGATAAGGCTTCTGGCCTGACCTCGGTGGTGCGAAAAGTTGCCTGTGGTGCAGCCGAAACAGTACCGTTTATCCAGGTGACCAACCTGGCTCGAACCATGCGTGATCTACAACAATCCGGTGTCTGGATGATCGGCACATCACTGGAAACAGACCAGGATCTTTACCAGGCTGACCTGACCGGGCCGCTGGCCCTGGTTTTAGGCGCGGAAGGCAAGGGATTACGCCGCCTGACCGCAGAAAACTGTGATGCCCTGGTGAAATTACCAATGCTAGGAACCGTGCAGAGCCTGAATGTCTCGGTGAGTGCAGGCGTCTGTTTATACGAAGCTGTGCGCCAGCGAACCGCAGTTAGATAGCCAAAAATCGCATTGCGGTGAGGTATAGCAAAGCAACCTCCCAAAAAGCGTATTTTGTCGTGAGATTGCCGCGCTTTGCTCGCAAAGACCAGTAAAATCCAGTATTTAGGCCATTTTCCTTGTACCTTCAGTCCGTTTTGAGTAAAATCGCCGCCTACTGAAATTGGGGTCAGAGCTGAAATGCCGCTCTGACCCCATTTTCATTACAATTCGTTTAACTCCTTGCCTCACCGCAACGAACGGGAGGCTCAATAGCCACGAGGAGCGCTATGAGACACTATGAGATCGTGTTTTTGGTCCACCCTGACCAAAGTGAACAGGTTCCAGCGATGATCGATCGTTATAAAAAGCTGATCGAAGACGCAAAAGGAACTATCCATCGTTTAGAAGATTGGGGACGCCGTCAACTGGCTTACCAAATCCAGAAAATCCACAAAGCTCATTACGTAATGATGAACATTGAATGTGATCAAGCCACATTAGATGAGCTGGAAAATGGTTTCCGTTTTAATGATGCTGTTCTTCGTAACCTGGTTGTTCGCCGCAAAGCTGCGATTACTGAACCTTCACCAATGGCTCAAACAGATGAGCGTGATAGCAAAGGCCGTGACGAGCGTCCTGCTAAGAGTGAAGAACAACCCGTTGCAAAAGCTGAAGAACCAGCTGCATCAGAACCAGCTGCATCAGAAGAAGCTGCTGCTGAATAAGCAGTATTCATAACCAAATTTAGAATAGGAGCCGAAAGATGGCACGTCATTTCCGTCGTAGAAAATTCTGTCGTTTTACTGCAGATAAAGTTGAAGAGATTGATTACAAAGACATCGCTACATTAAAAGCGAATGTTACTGAAAGTGGCAAAATTGTACCAAGCCGTATTACAGGTACTAAAGCACGTTACCAACGTCAGTTGGCAACAGCTGTAAAACGTGCACGTTATATCGCGTTATTGCCATACACAGATTCTCACGATTAAGAGGGTCTTTTTAGTTACTCCAATTAATTTGGCGGACTAAAGGAATTAAGCCATGCAAGCGTTAGCAAGATTTATAATGCGTGGTCGGGTGCAGGCGATTGGTAGTATTGCCACATTGGCAGTGTTATCACTTATCGTTTCACCCTTAGCAATTTTTACAACAGCCGGCGTTGCCCTGGTAACACTGGTTCATGGTTATCGTGAAGGCTTGAAGAGTCTTTTTGTCGCAACAGTTATATTAACTGTTTTCACCGGCATAACACTTAATCAAGTCGCGATAGGCCTGGAGTTGGCATTAAAGTTCTGGTTACCCGCCTGGTTTTTAGCCAGTGTCGTGACAACCCGGCAATCAATGTCACTCGCAATAGTTGTAGCTGCAACAATGAGTGGTTTGCTGGTATTAGGGTTTTATGTTTTTACTGATCCAGCAACGTATTGGTACGAAGTAATAAACAAACAGCTTATACCAATGCTAAATGAAGCAGGAATGAAGGTTCAGGAAGGGCCAAAGGCTGAAAAGCTTTGGCAATTCATGTCAAAAATTATGACGGGATCGGCATTAGCCCTGTTTTTAGCATTACAAACGTCAAGTTTGTTGCTGGCACGTTGGTGGCAAGCCGTGTTGTATAACCCGGGAGGGTTTGCACAGGAGTTTCGCCAGTTACGTTTCGGTGTGGTAGCGGCAAATATTGCTTTGGTTATTACCATATTTGCAATTGCAAGCACGAATGAAATGGTTTCAAACCTGTTTTTTATCGTGATTGTATTAATGATGTTTCAGGGCCTCGCGGTTATTCATGGCCTTGTCGCAAAATGCAAATTGAATCCATCATTGTTGATAGGGGTGTATGTAATTATGCTCTTTACTTTACAACATGGTGCAATAGGACTGTTGTTAGTTGCGTTAATTGGTTTGTTAGATAATTGGTTGAATTTACGTTTTCGTTTATGTGCAAAAGCACAAGATGATTTAAATTAAAGATTGCTTGATGAAAAGTAATCTAATTAAGTAATTGAGGGTATAAAAATGGAAGTCATTCTATTAGAAAGAGTTGCTAACCTTGGAAACCTGGGTGATCGTGTAACTGTAAAAGCAGGATATGGTCGAAACTATTTAGTACCAGGTAAAAAAGCAGTACCAGCAAATGAAGCAAATATTGCTGAGTTTGAAGCACGTCGTGCTGAACTTGAAAAGAAAGCAGCTGAAGTTTTAGCGGAATCTCAATCTCGCGCAGAAAAGATTGCTGCAGTGGGCGCTATCACGATTAAAGCAAACGCAGGTGATGAAGGTAAATTATTCGGTTCAATTGGTGTTTCTGATATTGTTTCAGCAGCTACAGATGCAGGCATTGAAGTTGAACGTCGTGAAGTATCTTTACCTGAAGCAATTCGCAATATTGGCGAGTACGAAGTGACTTTCCAACTGCATTCGGACGTGGCACAGACAATTCAACTTACAGTTGAAGCTGAATAAGCACGACTAAACTTATTTTTAGCAGCCATTGCTGCGTTGTAAATGTGCTCGAATACTCATGTATTCATATACATTCCGTTTCTGCGCGCATTTACGCCTTGCACTGACAGCTAAAAAGTAAGTTTAGACACACTTACTTATTAAGCCCTTAAATGGCTGGTTAATTTTTAACCAGCCATTTTTGTTTAAATTGAAGAAAAATGCCCGGTTCTTCGCCAGGTGAATGTGATATTCTTTTAGTTCAGTATTATCCTGCTTGAAAAAACAAAAATAAGAAATTGCAGGTTTTTTAGAAGTATTTAGATAATTATTCTATTAAAGAGACCAGTAACGCATGCAGGAAGTTGCACCTCCATACCCAGATTCTTATTCGGATGATCGCTCAGCCGAAGCCTTAAAATTGCCGCCGTACTCGCTTGAAGCTGAGCAGGCCGTTTTAGGCGGTTTAATGATCGATAATAGTACCTGGGACCAGGTGTCTGACGTGGTAACTGAAGGTGATTTTTACCGCCAGGATCATCGTTTAATCTTCCGCGCTATCTATTCTTTAGCCGAAGAGAGTGAACCGTATGACGTGGTAACACTTTCTGAATGGCTCGATTCTCATAATGAACTCAATAACGTGGGTGGACTAAGTTACCTTGGTTCATTGGCAAAAAATACCCCGACTGCAGCGAATATAAAATCCTATGCAAAAATTGTTCGTGAACGTTCTGTATTGCGCCAGTTGATCCGTGTTTCAACCGATATTGCCGAGTCAGCGTATAACCCGGAAGGACGAACCAGTGCCGAGATTTTAGACCTGGCTGAAAGTAAAGTTTTTGATATTGCTGAACAAGGTGCACGTTCAGATGGCGGCTATCAAAATATAAAAGACTTACTCGTTAAAGCGGTCGACCGTATCGATACCCTGTATCAAAGTGACACGGCTTACACCGGTATCCCTACCGGCTTTGATGATTTTGATAACATGACCTCGGGTTTACAAAAAGCTGACCTGGTGATTATTGCCGGTCGTCCTTCGATGGGTAAAACCTCGTTTGTTATGAACCTGGTTGAGAATGCCGCGATTAAACATAAGCAACCGGTTGCCGTCTTCAGTATGGAAATGCCGGGTGACCAACTGGTGATGCGGATGATGGCATCACTGGGACGGATTGATTCAAATAAAATTCGAACCGGTAAACTTGAAGATGCCGACTGGCCGCGTTTAACTTCTGCGGTGGGTATTTTAAATGATGCGCCAATTTTTATTGATGATACGCCCGGCCTGAACCCGATGGAAGTACGTGCCCGTGCGCGACGTATTATGCGTGAACATGGTTTAGGCATGATCGTAATCGATTACCTTCAGTTAATGCAGTCTGCAAAAGGCAACGGCGAAAACCGTGCCACGGAAATTTCTGAAATATCGCGTTCACTTAAAGGTTTAGCGAAAGAACTCGGTGTACCCGTGCTGGCTTTATCCCAGTTGAACCGGAGTCTTGAACAACGTCCAAATAAACGCCCTGTTATGTCTGACTTACGTGAGTCGGGCGCCATCGAGCAGGATGCAGATTTAATTATCTTTATCTACCGTGACCAGGTCTATAACGAAGATAGTCCGGATAAAGGCACGGCAGAAATTATTATCGGTAAACAACGTAATGGTCCGATTGGTATGGCGCGCCTGACCTTCCTTGGCCAATATACCCGCTTTGAAAATCATACAAACTCGGGTGGTTACGGCGAAGACTATGAATGAGTTCTAAGCGAATGAATTCAGAGTCCACCACTACACAAATCTCTGCTACAACAAAAGCGGTAATAAACCTTTCAGCATGTCGTCATAACTTGTTGCTTGCAAAAAAATCATCACCTGATTCAAACGTTATTGCCGTGATTAAAGCCAATGCTTATGGCCACGGTATGCTGGAAATCGCCAATACTTTAAATGAAGCTGATGCCTTTGCAGTGGCACGCGTGGCTGAAGCCATAGCGTTACGCCAGGCCGGGATAACAAAAGCAATTGTATTACTTGAAGGTTTTAGCTCAGAAGCTGAACTCAAGCTGGCCTCGGAGTATCAACTTGAGTGCGTTATTCATCATGAGTCGCAACTCCAGTTACTTGAACAAACAAAAGGTAATGCTATTGCTCTCTGGCTCAAGGTGGATACTGGTATGCATCGTTTAGGTTTTAACCCGGATGATGTTAAGAATATTAGTCAACGTTTAGAACAAATTGATACGGTTAATCATCCCGTAAAGTATATGACCCATCTTGCCAATGCAGATGATAAGCACGATAAAAAAACTTTAAACCAGGTCAATACGTTTTATAAAAGTATCGAAGATATCACCGTGGAAGAAACCAGTATTGCGAACTCGGCGGGGATACTGGGCTGGCCACAAACTCATGCCAGCTGGAACCGCCCCGGCATTATGCTTTACGGTGTTTCACCTTTTATAAACAGTGTCGCTGCTGATCTTAATTTAAAACCCGTTATGACATTATCGTCCAGCTTAATTTCTATTAAGCAATTAAAAAAAGGTGAAGCGATTGGCTATGGCGGAAGCTATGTATGCGAAAAAGATATGACCATTGGTGTTGTGGCCATAGGTTATGGTGATGGTTACCCACGTCATGCAAAAACAGGAACGCCTGTACTGGTGAATAATAAACGCTGTGCTTTGGTAGGCCGCGTATCCATGGACATGATCTGCGTTGACCTTGGTGAACAGAAAAATGTTCAGGTTAATGATCCCGTTACTTTATGGGGAGAGGGTTTAGCGATAGAAGAAATTGCAGAATGTGCTGATACGATTGCTTATGAATTACTCTGCGGTGTGACCAGGCGGGTAGAGTTTATTTACTCAGATTAACTTCTTTTTTTCTTCTTTACTGGTTTTGTTACCAAACCACTTTTCTAAATCCCACTCGAGAAATTCCTGGTAATTCATGTAATGCGAACCATCGCAGGAAAAAGTTAAACCTACTATCCCGTTAACAATGTTAAATGATGCTGAACGCAGGTAAACAGTTTCATCCATATTTCTTAACGCCTTTAGCATATCCATCACGGCGGTGATATCTTCCTGCGGCACGGTTGCAATGGCAGGATAATCCTGGAGTGGATAGGCAAGGCAACGTTCCGGATCAATCAGGTCATCGAGTAAATGGATGTGATAATCATAGGGATTTTCCATGGTCCAGAACGAAACACGTGAACTGGAATAATGAATTTTGCAATGGAAGATACCGTGATGTTGCATCATGTCCTTGATGATTTCAGTTACCGTATCAAGTTGTTTATCCATGGCACTGGGAACACGTTCCTGTAAAAAGAGTGTGCCACGTATTGCCGGATCACCTTTGTATTGTGTCCACTTGGTTTCTTTTTTCTTATAATCTTTATCAACCGGGAGTTTTTCAACATCAAAGTCCGCGGCAATAAAGCCAAGTACTTTATCTTCATTCGTTACAGCTTGCATCACGGTAATACATGATTTTCCACTATGCGTACTGATATAAACCGGAGACATGGTAAAACCTTTAAACGGCAGGTTTGATTCCATGTATGGACGGCTACTGAGATTACGACCGCGCAGGGTCTCATCTTTTTTATGTGCTTCAACATTAGATGAAATCAGGATACCGTCAGTATTCACTGCATAAATCAGGTTGCAGTAGGGCAACATGTTAAGACTGTCCTGAAGAATTTTGTCAAGCTCATCCGGATTATCCCATGCATACACACATGACTTGGCTAACGCAGTCAGAAAACCTTCTGAACGTTTAGCTAAGGTTTTTTTCTTGTTCTTAATTATTTCTTTAAACCATGACATATCTTATAAATCCGGATTCTTCCTGATGTATCTGGATAGAGTATAAAAATACCTGTTACTGAATGAGGGTATTAGTTTAGGCTTTTATTCTATCTTATTCATGTGATAAAGGCATGACAGAGTTCTATATAATTGTGCTTGAATAATAATTTTTCATGTTAATATCAATCAAATAATTAAATTTACCTGATATTTGACAAATATGGCGAAAGCAAAAGTTTTATACAGTTGTAGTGATTGTGGTGCAGAAGCACCCAAGTGGGCCGGGCAATGCGGTGATTGCGGTGCATGGAATACCCTGGTTGAAATCACCACGTCTGCAACACCGGCATCCTCACGCACAGCACGTTATGCTGGTTTTGCCGGTGAAGCAAAAGGTTTAAATATTCAGAAGCTTGATAGCGTCAGCCCGGATGATGTTGCAAGGGTAAAAACCGGGAGCGCAGAGTTTGATCGTGTCTTAGGTGGTGGACTGGTTTCCGGTTCTGTCGTGTTACTCGGCGGTGACCCGGGTATCGGTAAGTCAACTTTATTACTTCAAATTCTTACCCGCCTGGGTGAGTTAAACCCGTTATACATTACCGGTGAAGAATCATTACAACAAGTCAGTGCCCGCGCTTATCGTTTAGGGTTAAAAGCAGATAATTTAAATTTATTAATTGAAACACGGGTAGAAGATATTTTATCGGCCGCACAAAAAGAAAATCCCCGTGTCATGGTAATCGATTCGATCCAGACCATGTATACCGATGAACTCCAATCTGCACCCGGTGCGGTGGCACAGGTGCGTGAGAGTGCAGCGCAACTTGTTCGTTTTGCCAAGCAAACACAGACAACGATCTTTCTTGTTGGTCATGTCACTAAAGAAGGGACGCTTGCGGGTCCACGTGTTTTAGAACACATGGTTGATACGGTACTTTATTTTGAAGGGGATAGCGGCAGTCGTTATCGGTTAATCCGCGCAATGAAAAATCGTTACGGTGCGGTTAATGAGCTTGGTGTCTTTGCCATGACCGATAAAGGCCTGCGTGAAGTCAGCAATCCCTCGGCTATTTTTCTTTCTCAACATGAAGAAGCGGTTCCGGGGAGTGTTGTTATGGTAACACTTGAAGGTAGCCGCCCTTTACTGGTTGAAGTGCAGGCACTGGTTGATGAAAGTCATTTAAGTAATCCGCGACGAGTCACAACTGGACTGGAACATAACCGTCTTGCAATGCTGCTTGCTGTTCTGCACCGGCATGGTGGAATTATTACACATGATCAGGATGTCTTTGCTAACGTGGTGGGCGGTGTACGTGTTACCGAAACAGGAGCTGATCTTGCAGTGGTGATTGCGATTAAATCAAGTTTAAGTAACCGAACCTTAGCCGATGATCTTATTGTCTTTGGTGAAATTGGTTTAGCCGGTGAGATTCGCCCAGTACCCAATGGCCAGGAGCGTCTGCATGAAGCGGCGAAACATGGTTTTAAACGCGCAATAGTTCCTAAAGGAAATGAACCACAAAAAGCAATTAAAGGAATTGATGTGATCGGGGTATCACGGCTTGATGAAGCATTAAACGCGATTGATTAATTTACAGGTTAAGATGTCTGAACCAGTTCAGTCAGTTCACGCTCAAGTAAATTTTCATCACCTAAATTTAACTCAACTAAACGTCGTAAGTTTGTTGCGGATTCAATATCCATATGTTCGGTCTTAAAACCAACGTGATCATTTTCAGTATGTACTTCAATAACAGATAGATTTATTTCGACTTCATTACCTGCCAGTTGTAATAGCACCGAGTAATGTTCGCCTATCCGACCTTCCCAGTCATCCGGTTTTCTAATTAACAAACCTTTAAAACTGATATCGATAAGTTCAGCCATAGTTTTATGACTGCTTTGAGAGTTAATGATAGTTGCAGTTGCATTAAAAGGTATACGTGTGAAATGGCGTTGCTCATTACTCATATTGGTACCCTTAAAGTTAAGTAAAAAAATTACTCGAGATAGAATTGCATTTTGATATTGCCGATTTGAATTGTGTCGCCATCCATTAATTGCAGGCTACGATCACCGAGTTCTTGATTTTTAATCAGAAGAGGGTGATTACCTTCTAACTGTGAAATGAAATAACCATCATGCCTTTTTGTAATAACCGCAGTCGAAACGCCCGGTTTGCCGAGGTTAGTCATGGCTTTATTCAAACTCATAGTTTTACCCAGGTTTGAACCATTCATAATTTGTAGCCAGCCCTGTGTTTTTTCCTGGGCTTCCATTTTTATAGGTGGCTCTTCTACCGGCAGCTCTTCGGCAACAGCCTCGTTTTCACTGGTGATATCTTCAGAGTAGGCATAAGCCAGCGTGTGTTTACCGACACGAATCACATCACCATTTTTAAGCGTGTGTAATCCTTCAATTTTTGTTTGACCAATAAACGTGCCTTCCTCGGTGTTCAGATCGCGAATTGCGGATTCATTATTAGAGGTACTGATTTCAGCATGCTGAGGCTGAATCGCCAGGCTATCGATATAAATCTTGCAGCTGGGATCGCTTCCAAGCGTCATGCTTCCCTTTAAAACAGGAAATACTTTCAGGACTTTGCCTTTAAAAGAAAGCGTCAATTTCGACAAAGAAAACTCCAAAAATTGTAATGATTTCTAGGGATTATAGTCTGTTTTTAATCTAATTGTACACTTGGTAGGCGCCAGGCGGACGTTTTAAAGCGATTTCCGGTTGCAGAATGATAAAATCTAGATTTCATTAACCTGCTGTGGAGGACTGATCCAGTTCGGGTCAATAAGGACTGTCTTAACCGCGTTTCGCGTAGTCTGGACAATTTCAATCGGGTAATTATCCAGTAGCATGCTGGTACCGGGTTCAGGAATATGTTCCAGGTACTCGATGATAAGGCCATTTAAGGTTTTCGGGCCCTCGGTAGGAAGTTGCCAGTTTAAAATTTTGTTAAGTTCACGAACTGTAATACTGCCATCAATTAAATAAGTGCCGTCTTCCTTGATATGAAGATCTTTACGGCTGGCAGATGGATCAGTGGTAAATTCACCGACGATTTCCTCGAGGATATCTTCCAGCGTTACCAGGCCGAGGATGTCACCATACTCGTTCACCACCATCGCGTTACGACGTTTCTCATGTTGGAAGTTAAGGAGCTGGGTATTGAGCGGGGTACCACTTGGGACATAATAAGCTTCACGAATAATTTTTTTGAAATCTTCCTTGTTGGAATCTTCATTATGGAAAAAGCGTAAAGCACGGCGAATATGAACAATACCAATCATATGATTAATATCACCTTCATATACGGGTAATCGAGTATGCTGGGTTTCAGTGAACTGTTTCTTTATTTCACCCCACTCATCTTCATAATCAATACCAATGATTTCGTTTCTTGGCACCATAATGTCATCAACCGTGACCTTTTCCAGGTCAAGAATACTCAACAGCATTTCCTGGTGACCTTGCGGAATCATGGTGGCGGCTTCATTAACGACGATACGGAGTTCTTCGCTGCTTAGTTTGTCGCTGTTGGCGTCCTGGCGGATACCAAAGATCTTAAAGATGATTTTGGATGAAAGGTTTACAAACCAGACAAAGGGGTAAAGCAGCCTTAACAGCGGTTCAATTACTAACGTAGCAGGCAAGGCAAATTTTTCAGGGTGCATGGCGGCCAGTGTTTTAGGCGTGACCTCTGCAAAAATCAGCACGACGATAGTCAGAATTATGGTTGCAATCAGAACCCCGGTCTCACCAAATAATCGGATCCCGATAATGGTCGCAATTGCTGAAGCCAGGATGTTAACAAAGTTATTACCTAATAAAATCAGGCCAATCAGTTTATCGGGTTTTTGTAACAAACGAAAAGCACGTAGTGCACCCTTATGTTTTTTATCCGCGAGGTGACGCAAGCGGTAACGATTCAGGCTCATTAAGCCTGTTTCAGAACCAGAGAAAAAACCAGAAACGAGGATCAGAAATATGAGTATGCTAAATAGCACACCTATGGGAATGTCGTCCAAAGAGGGAATAACCTTCTGTAGTTAGAATAATCTAATTAAATGTACTGGGAGGCAAACTGTCAAGTCATTCCACCAGAATAAGTGGCATAGAGCATGCTTAGGCAAACTCATTAAGCGCTTAAAGTTATTACTGCAACACCAGTTCAATCACAAATTTACTGCCAAAGTAGGCCAGCATCAGTAAAGTAAAACCGGCCATGCTCCACTTGATCGCAATTTTTCCACGCCAGCCAAACATGTAATGTCCCCAGAGAAGAATGACAAAAACTGACCAGGCAATGATAGATAAAATCGTTTTGTGTACTAAATGTTGTGCAAACATATCGTCAAGATAGATAAAGCCACTGAGTAACGAGATACTTAGTGCGATCACACCCAGTGCAATGAGTCGGAACAGGAGTTTTTCCATGGCTTCTAAAGAAGGCAGGCTATGAATAAATCCTGATGGGTGTTTGTTATGTAAAAATTTATCCTGGATATATAAAAGGATGGCCTGTGCCACGGCAATACTGAGCAAGCTATATGCGAGTAAGGAAAATAAAATATGCGTTTGCAGACCTGGGGCAATCAAGTCGGTTAAAAGATGTTGTTGGCCACTCATCGAACGAAAGATAAGGCTAATTAGAGCAAATGGGTAAACCAGTAATCCTAAGCAGCTGATGGGTAGGGTAAAACTGGCTAAAACAAGTAAGGTCGCCATTAACCAGGCAGTGAAAGTGAGCGCACTAAAAAAGCCAATATCGATGCCTTGCGAAGTAAACGTGCTGAAATAGATATAAAGCGCATGAAATGTAACTGCGGCGATGGCGGCAAATAAGGGAGATTTTTCTACGCCTTTTACTTTATATACCCATTGCTTAAGTAATAAGCCAATTGCCAGCGCATAAAGTAAAGTGGATAAAATGGATAAAGTTAAGTTCGTCGTCGTCATAATTTTTATTCTCTATATAACACTATGATCGCATAAGGCAGCGCCACTGAGAAGATATATGTAAATAAAATCATTCTGCTAGCTAGCAGAAAATGTATATTTACTTACATAACATCAGTGTATCAAGTGAATATTATGCAAATAAAGCAATATTATCGTTAATGGACGAGTAAATGACTTGTGACCCGATTAGCATTTTGTTTTACTTACGTATGGCAGTATAAGAATCAAGCTAACACTGTGTTTATAAACCAGTATTTTGGTTTATGTCATGCTGTAATAGTTTTTGTAGTGATCAGAGGATGTATTGATTTAATGGAACTGAAAGTACTGGGATGCAGTGGTGGTGTTGGTGGCCAGCTTCGTACAACCACGTTGCTTATCGATGATGATGTCTTGATTGATGCTGGAACGGGTCTGGGTGACCTGAACCTGCAAGCCATGTCATGCATTCGCCATATTTTTTTGACTCATTCTCACCTTGATCATATTACCAGTATCCCGTTCCTGGTGGATACGATGTTCGACAATATCAAAGAGCCTATTATTATTCATGGCCTTGAAGCCACGATTGAAGCTCTCAAAAACCATATTTTTAATAATGTAATCTGGCCCGATTTTGCCTCCTTACCCAATTCTGATACCCCGGTTATGCAATACGAGGTGATGAAACCTGGGGAAATTGTCGAGCTCGACAAGCGAAAAATTGAAATGATCGAAGTCAATCATATCGTGCCAGGCGTTGGCTACCGGGTTGAATCTGAGACAGGCGCTTTTGCTTTTAGTGGCGATACCACTACAAATGATACTTTCTGGCAGGCATTGAATAAATATGACCGTTTGGATTTATTGATCGTGGAGTCAGCTTTTACCAATAAAGATGTCAATTTGAGCCGGATTTCAGGGCATTACTGTGCTGAGTTACTGGGACCGGATATTGCGAAACTGAAGCATGATGCCACTGTTTATATCAGTCACAATAAACCCGGCGCAGAGCTACAGATTTTCAGTGAGTGCCAAAAAGCGATCACCTCTCACAGTATTCATCCCATGTCTTCCGGACAAACGTTTACCATTTAGTTAATCCTTTTATTTCACCTTCAAATTTACGTTATAATCTCCGCTTCAAACTGGTTTGCGCTGGAAAATTCAGGGTAAACCAGACTAAGAACATTACTCAGGAATAAAGCATTATGTTTGACGGTTTATCAGAACGTCTTGGCCAAACGGTTCGTAATTTACGCGGTGTTGGGCGACTTACCGAGGACAATATAAAAGATACCATGCGTGAAGTGCGCATGGCCTTACTCGAAGCAGACGTGGCGTTACCCGTTGTGCGTGAATTTACCGAGCAGGTAAAAACCAAGGCATTGGGTGAAAATGTTCTAAAAAGTCTGACACCTGGCCAGGCCATGGTCAAAGTCGTTAATGATGAATTAACGGCCATCATGGGGGAAGAGAACGAAAGCTTAAACCTCAATGTGACCCCTCCGGCCGTAATTTTAATGGCCGGCTTACAGGGTGCGGGTAAAACAACAACCGTGGCCAAGCTGGCGCGGTTTTTAAAAGAAAAACAGAAAAAATCTGTCATGGTGGTCAGTGCAGACGTCTACCGTCCCGCGGCGATTAAACAGCTGGAAACCGTTGCAGCCGAAGTCGGCGCTAACTTTTTCCCGTCGACTTCAGAGCAAGACCCGGTTGATATCGCCAACGCCGCCATCAAGGAAGCCAAAATCCAGCACAACGATGTCCTGATTATTGATACCGCGGGTCGCCTGCATATCGATGATGAAATGATGGGTGAAATCAAGCGCTTACATGCCGCGGTGAACCCGGCAGAAACCCTGTTCGTGGTCGATAGCATGACCGGGCAGGATGCGGCAAATACCTCGAAAGCCTTTAATGATGCGCTGCCGCTAACCGGTGTGGTCCTGACCAAAACAGACGGTGATGCGCGTGGTGGTGCGGCCTTATCAACCCGCTTTATTACCGGCAAACCAATTAAATTCATCGGTGTGGGTGAGAAAACCACCGCGTTAGAGCCTTTTCATCCTGAACGGGTCGCTTCACGTATACTTGGTATGGGTGACGTGGTTAGCCTGGTGGAAGAAGCTCAAAGCAGCATGGATGTTGCCAAAGCGGAAAAGCTGGCGAAAAAACTCAAAAAAGGCAAAGGCTTCGATTTAGAAGATTTTAAAGACCAGCTCACGCAGATGAAAAGCATGGGCGGCATTGCTAGCCTGATGGGAAAACTGCCCGGATTACCCAATTTACCTAAAGGTGCTATGGATCAGGTTAATGATAAGCAAATGGCACATTTAGAAGCAATTATCAACTCGATGACACCAAAAGAGCGTCAGTTCCCGGATGTTATTAAAGGTTCAAGAAAGAAACGCATTGCGGCAGGTTCAGGTATGCAGGTTCAGGATGTGAATCGCTTACTCAAGCAATTTAGCCAGATGCAGAAGATGATGAAAAAAATGAAGGGTGGTGGCATGGCGAAGATGATGCGCAGTATGAAAGGCCAATTACCTCCAGGGATGATGTAAACAGTACGCCACTAAGGGCAGCAAAAAAAAACATAAAATTAAAGCTAAAAACCACGGGGAACACAGGGAACACGGGGTATTTAATATTTTGCCCCAGTGAACCCCGTGTTCCCCGTGGTTTATTTGTTTTTAAATACCTTTTTTCATCTAAAAGCCCACTAAACCCTTCACTTTTCTGTATTTTCTAGTAAAATGCGCCGTCTTACGTGAGCGGGCTATTTTTTGAACACCAATGGCCCTGAATTTTAAGTTATTTCGAGGAAAAATAGCGCAATGGTAACCATTCGTTTAGCTCGTGGCGGCGCAAAGAAGCGTCCCTTTTATCATATTGTAGTTACTGACAGCCGTAGCCGTCGTGACAGTCGTTATATCGAACGCCTGGGTTTCTTTAATCCAATGGCTAAAGGTCAGGAAGTTCGTTTAAATGTTGAAAATGATCGTGTTGATCATTGGTTAGGCAAAGGCGCTCAGGCTTCTGAACGTGTTGCTAAGCTGTTAAAAGAACAGCAAGAAGCTGCATAATTACTTGATTGTTTGATAAGTAAACGAACCTGCTAGCAGGAATGTTTACTTAACTTGCTTATGAGTACCGGTGATTTAGAACAGCTTGAGCAATGGGTACCAGTAGGCAAGGTAAATGGCCTGTTTGGTGTGAAAGGATGGATTAAGGTCTTTTCTGACACACAACCCAGAGAAAATATCCTGACTTACTCTCCCTGGTTTCTTAAACGTAACGGGGAATGGCAGGAATTCAAGCTACTCACAGGCAAGGCACATGGAAAGGGGGTTATTGCTCATCTTTCCGGGTGTACAGATCGCGATGTTGCTGCTGAACTGATTGGTTCAGAAATCGCGATAAAGCGAGAACAGTTACCTAAGCCTTCACCCGGTGAATATTACTGGAGTGATTTAAAAGGGCTCAAAGTGATAAATCTTGAGGGTATTGAATTAGGTCATATTGATTCAATGCTTGAAACCGGTGCCAATGATGTCATGGTCGTAACAGGCGAAGATGACAAGGCTAAAAAAGGTAAACGAGAACGTTTAATTCCTTTTGTCACCGAAGATACGGTTCATGAAGTGAATATTGAACAAGGTTATATCACTGTTGACTGGGATGAAGATTTTTAAAGTCACCAGCCAACTAAGCAGGAGAAAGTAAACCATGAAGATCCAGGTGGTGACGCTTTTTCCGCAAATGTTTTCAGCTTTGTCAGACAATGGTGTGACAGGGCGAGCCGTCCACAAAGGACTGGTTCAACTGGGGACGATAAATCCCCGGGACTATACCCAGGATCGACACAATACAGTCGATGACCGCCCCTACGGAGGTGGACCAGGTATGGTGATGATGGTCGAACCCTTGCGTCAGGCAATTGGTGAAGCCAGGAAGGTGTTAAGTAACAAGGCGAAAGTCATCTACTTATCACCGCAAGGTCGCAAGCTGGATCAGGAAGGTCTGCAAAGCCTGGCGACAAATGAAGAAATGATTTTATTATGTGGTCGTTACGAAGGTGTTGATGAACGACTCATAGCCAGCGAAGTTGATGAAGAGTGGTCTATTGGTGATTACGTTCTCAGTGGAGGCGAACTGGCGGCAATGGTGTTGATTGATGGGGTAACCCGCCTGATACCCGGTGCCCTCGGACATGAGGATTCGGCAGAGCAGGACTCATTTATGAATGGCCTGCTTGATACACCTCATTATACCCGTCCGGAAGTACTCGATGGGTTAGCTGTTCCTGATGTTTTATTGAGTGGTAATCATAAAAACATTGAGCGATGGCGTCTTAAACAGGCATTAGGCCGTACCTGGTTAAGAAGACCAGATATGCTTGAAAAGTTAACGCTGGATCAGGCACAAGAAGATTTATTGGCGGAATTTATCCGCGAAACTGAAGTGGGTAACACCACGAGCAAATAAAATTTAAATAAACTCGAGATGAGTTTGGAGAAGAGCATGAGTAATATCATCGAGCAACTTGAAAACGAACAAATGAACAAAGACATCCCTGCTTTTGCACCGGGCGATACTGTTGTTGTTCAAGTAAAAGTAAAAGAAGGTACTCGCGAGCGTTTACAGGCCTTTGAAGGTATTGTTATCGCTGTTCGTAACCGCGGTTTAAATTCTGCGTTTACAGTACGTAAAATGTCTCACGGTGAAGGCGTTGAACGTGTATTCCAGACTCACAGTCCTTCGATTGACAGTATTAAAGTTAAACGTAAAGGTGATGTACGTCGCTCTAAACTTTACTACTTACGTGAGCGTCAAGGTAAGTCTGCACGTATTAAAGAAAAACTCAGCTAAACTTATCTGTTTCCTAAAGCAGCAACAAATTGCTTATGGATAAGCCAGCTATATTAAAAAAACGGGTAGTACGAAAGTGCTACCCGTTTTTTGTCTTTACGCTTTCTGTTTTTTTCTCTCCAATCCTCTCTGCCAGTGAAATTCCCGCGGGAGCAATAGACGAAGTCCGCACCATTGCGGAAAGCGGTGCCATTTCCCTGGCTTTGCAATCCATTGATGAACATCAAAAAAGCCTGGATAAAACTAATCAACTTGAAAGTTGGGTTGAGTGGGAACGTGAACGCATAAACCTTTATCTTGTGGGCCAGCGTTGGCAGGCATTACAAAACCGGGTGGCTGCTTATGAAGAAAATTTACCGACTGATTATTTTTTATGGGCTAAACAGAACCAGGTTGATGCTTTATTAAAATTAAAGCAACCCATGCAGGCTCGGCAAATACTGCAGGGTTTAATCTGGAATACTGAAGAAGCTCAACAAACAGAGAGCCAGCAAAACTGGTTAGCTGCCTGGCAAAAAAGAATTATAAGAAGTTACCTTGTTGATAATGAAACCAGTGATGCCCTGTTAGCGGCACAGCGTTACTACCAGGATTATCAAAACAACGAGCTTGAAGATCGCCTGTTAAGAGCGCGCATCCTGTTAATGAACCAGCGCGAAGAAGAAGTCGTCGAGTTATTAGCAAAAGATACCAAGCATCCGCATGGTGGCATGTTGTACCTGTTAGCACAGTTACGCAGTGGTGCACGTCCCTCAAAGAAAGTCTGGCAATCGGCCCGCAGGCAGATGCGTGGCAAGTGGGCCAGCGCCGAATTAAAGTACATGTTATGGGCAGTGGCGGCAGAGGCAGCAAAGCGTTCAGGTGATCGACCCTCAACAGTAAATGCGCTTGAATATGTATTAGCTGGCAATAAAAAAACCGAACTCCCTGCAGGATTATTTAACTTTACGCCGGATAGTCTGTGGAATGCTTATATTGATTTCGCACTCTATATTGGCAACCGTGCCCAGTTTTTAATTGGTAACGATCAACAATGGTTAAATGCTGCTATTAAGGTACAAAAGAAAGAACCAGTAAAGGCGCGTTCTCTTTTTGCCTTAGTTATGATTAAAGGTCAAAGTGATGATACGCGTATGCGTGCAGCAAAAGGATTTTTGAACTTGATGCATAAGCGTAAACGTGGGGCAGAACTGGTGTTAAAATTATTTTTAAAGTCAGACTATTATAAAACGATGAAGACGATACCTGAACCAATTCGTTATGACCTGGTTAATGTTGCATTGAGTCGTTCAAATATCGAGCTGGCTTCAAGCTTAATGGCAACAATTAAGGTTGCACCTAAAGGAACTGATAATTTTCAATGGCAGTTACGCCGTGCACGTATTTTTGTTTTAGGTGGTAAAGCCGAACAGGGTAGCCAAAGTTTAACAACCATTCTTGAAAATCATAAAGAATTTAGCAAAAGACAACTTGAGCATTTTTTACAGGTTGTATTTGATTTACAAACGGTCAATGAGCATGAAAGCGCTTACCAGTTATTTAAAGCAATACTGCCGAAAATCACGGACGAGATGCAGCAGCGTGAAATTTATTACTGGATGGCAGATTCGAGAAAAGCTTTGCAGGATTATTCTGCAGCTGCACGGCTTTATTTACGTTCAGCGATGCACGGTGAAAGTAAAGGTTTAGATCCCTGGGGACAAACTGCGCGTTACCAGGTTGCTGAAATGCTGGCCAAGGCAGATTATGTTGACGATGCACATACGATTTATCAGAAATTATTAAATGGGACGAAAGAACCGGCTCGTCGAGCAGTTTTAAAACACGAGTTACAAAAATTGATGTTGCTTCGGGGTGAACAGCCTGAACAGCCTGAGCAGGCTGAACAGTTTTCTGAAGCTGCTGAATAAGCTAAACGCTGTATTTTTTATTGAATGATGAAGTTGGTAAAGTAGAGCGCTTCAACAACAGGTTTGCCTTCAAGTTCCTGCATGACTTTTTGTACGGCAGCCAGGGCATCTTTACGTAATTGTTCCTTTCCTAGTGCACTGCTAATGGTTTCTGCATCCTGACTACTTAAAAGTAAGATCAACTCGTGTCGAATAGGCCCCTTGTGTAAATCAATCTTTGCTGATTCGAGTGGGTCTACCAGTTTCATTTCAATAATGACCTGCATATGGCGAACCTTGGCACCATCAACAATATTGACAATGATTGGAGGATTGAGGGGAATGAAAGGAGAGTTACTACTACCGCCACCGCCAGCCGCAAAAGCTGAACTCGATAAAATTAAAACAACGACAAGGGATAAAAATCTCATAAACTCACTCTCCTGAGTTAAATATTTGCTCTATTATTAAATAGTATATTCGGCTAAATTCCAAAAATCTTTAATTTCCCAATATATATTCTGTGTTAAATTGAGAACAGGTTAACTTTACTCATTACAGCATAATTTGTATGGATTCTAAATTGACAATTAATCTCTCATCGCAAGTTGGCAACCTGGTACTGGAAATTAAAGCCGGTAAGCTTTCATCACTAACGATAAGCGGGGAAAAAGCTGTAACAGATAAAAAGATGATTTCAGAAAATAAAGAAAATGCCAAACAGGCAGAAAATATTCAAACGCAATTAAGAAACTACTTTTCTAAAGCGTCAGCCTTTTCATCAGTCGCGTTGTTGCCAGAGGGAACAGCATTTCAAAAATCTGTCTGGAGCGAACTGTGTAAAATTCCATTCGGTGAAACACGCAGCTACGGTGACATTGCTAAAAGTCTTCATTCAAGTGCGCGGGCAGTGGGCAACGCCTGTCGGAAAAATCCCATTGCAATAATAGTGCCCTGTCACCGGGTGGTTTCTGCAACAGGTATTGGTGGCTATGCAGGTGAAACCGATGGTAAGCAGCTTGATATAAAACGCTGGTTGCTGAAACACGAAGGCGTTAATTTGTGAGCAAGACTGCTGATACTACATTTGAGCTGCCTGATGTCATCGAACAGTTTACCGATGTTATCTGGATGGAACGTGGTTTAAGTGAAAACACCCTGGCGGCTTATCGAACTGACCTTAAAAATTTTGTTGGCTGGATTGCAAAGAAATCGAATGCTCAACTTGAGGATAAATTAATTAACGCTGATCGGAAAATGATCATGCGCTATTTATCTGTACTGGAACAACAGGCGATCAGTAGCCGTAGCCGGGCCCGCTTATTATCCAGCCTGAGAAGCTTTTATGCATACCTGTTACGTGAGAAGAAAATTGAAATTGATCCGGTTGCACTGATTGATGCACCTAAGCTTGGCCGTTCACTCCCCAAGACCTTAAGCGAAGAAGATGTTGAAGCCTTATTGATGGCGCCGGATACCTCAACCTTGTTAGGCCTGCGTGATCGTGTTTTGTTCGAAGTACTTTATGCGACCGGTTTACGGGTGTCTGAGCTGGTGGACTTGCAGTTGAACCAGGTTAACCTGCAACAAGGGGTCATACGTGTTACCGGTAAAGGAAATAAAGAACGCCTGGTCCCCCTCGGAGAAGAGGCTGTCAGCTGGTTAACCAACTATCTTGCACATACTCGGGCAGATTTATTAAAAGGCCAGCTGAGTGATGCACTGTTTGTGACCAAAAGGGGTGGGGCAATGACCCGGCAAGCGTTCTGGTACCTGATAAAACGCTACGCTACCCTGGCCAATATTGAATCAACGATATCCCCTCATACGTTACGCCACGCGTTTGCAACCCATTTACTCAACCACGGTGCGGATTTACGGGTTGTTCAAATGTTGCTCGGGCACAGTGATTTATCAACCACGCAGATTTATACTCACGTGGCAAAAGCACGGCTAAAATCACTTCATGAACATCATCATCCCCGAGGTTGATAAATTCAGGGATTAATCAATTCAGGGGTTAAATAATCCGGGATAAAATGAACAAAATCCTTCCTGAATGGTCAAATCTCTCACAATTTAATTCATTGAAACAGTTATAATGCGCTGTATTCAAGTCTGACACTTACCTGAAGGTTACCAATTAAATGAAATCACCACTGAGTAAAATTATTGTTATGTTATCGGCCTGTTTTTTTATCAGCCCGGTATTCGCCGAAAATGCTGATCTAGAAGCTGCCAGGAAAAATATTCCAAAATTAATTACCGGGGTGAATCCTAAAAATATCTTCCCGTCACCGGTAAGCGGTCTTTACCAGGTGCTGATGCCGCCTCGTTTTTTTTATGCCAGTGCGGATGGACGCTATTTGGTAGATGGTGACCTGATTGATATGACAACCCGTGAAAATATTTCCCAGGTACCTCGCAACAGATCAGTCTCTGCCGCGATCAATGGCATGGGTGATGATTCGATGATTATTTTTGGTGATAAGAATATGAAACATACCATCACCGTGTTTACCGATATTGACTGTGGTTACTGTCGTAAATTACATAACGAAATAAAAAAATATAACGAGGCCAGTATTCGTGTTCGTTATTTAGCATATCCACGTGCAGGGCTTGGTTCCGGTTCTTATAAAAAAGCGGAAGCGGTTTGGTGTAGCAAGGATCGGGCAAAAGCGTTGACGGATGCAAAAAATGGTGCGAACGTTAAAAGTGAAAGCTGTGAAAACCCGGTGGCTAAACACTTTACCCTGGGGCAAATGATCGGTATCCGTGGCACACCGGCGATTGTGCTTGAGGATGGTACAGTGGTTCCGGGCTATATTCCGGCTGCCCGTTTAAGTGAAGGTCTAAACCAGGCTAAGACGGAAAATCAAGCTAAGAAGTAAAAGTTAAATTTATGATGGCCTTGATGAACGTCTATTTATTAAGGTCGTCATGAATTATTTTTTAATACAGCAACTGCGCTAACTTTCTTCGATATTGTCCCACCAGTTCATGTTCTGGACCTAATACATCAAATATTTTTAACAGTTCTTTGCGACCGCTGTCCTCATTGTAGTTACGATCCCGGCGCACAATTTCAAGTAGTTGTTCCATGGCGGCCGCATAGTCACCGCGTAACTTGTGATGGGCACAGAGTTGTTCTCTTGCCTGGCAATTAGCTGGATCGCTTTCAATCATTTGCAGTAATTCATCAATGTCCGGTGCAGCCATTACCGCATCGATTGAATCAAGCTGACCAAATAAGGCTAGTGCAGCGGGATTATTTTTATCGTTAGCATTTAAACTGTTAAGCAAGTCACGTGCATCATCAAAACGTTTTTCACGCATAAGCATATTGGAAAATTCAATTCGAACCATAGGATTTTCGGGTTCAGCGAGTAAAATTTCCTGCATCTTTTCTAAGGCGAATTCTGTTTCACCTTGCTGATAAGCTGCGACTGCCTGTTGTAACGGTGAATCCTGGTTATCTACAAGATGTTTATTAATAAACTCCCGCAGTTGTGGTTCGGGTAATGCGCCGGAAAATTCATCCACGACTTCACCCGCTTTTACCATTTTCACTGTAGGGACACTGCGAATGCCAAACTGGCTTGCCAGGTTCTGTTGCTGGTCAACTTCAACTTTAGCTAAACGGAATTGGCCGGCATATTCCTCCGAGAGTTTTTCTAAAGCAGGCATCAGGCTTTTACAGGGTTCACACCATGTTGCCCAGAAATCAACTAATACGGGTATCGTATGGGAAGCCTCGATAACTTCCTGGTTAAAGTTTAATTCATTAACGTCAATACTATAAGACATGATGGTATAACCTTGTTAGTTAAAACGTGTATTCGCTGGCAATGGCCGTGAATAACAGTTTTGTTGTTACAGTATAATCAGGCCATAAAAGCTGTACACCTGTTTTATAAAGTTGCATCTGTTTACGGTAAGTCTCGGCAATACTTTCTATATTATCGTTATTAACATATGGATGTGTTTTGTAATCAATAACTGTTACGTTTTTATCTTTTATTACCAGCCGATCAATAATGCCATAGACGTTGTTATCTTCTTCTTTAAACTGGAGTGGTACTTCGTTATAAAACTTATCAAATTCTGATGAGTTAAAATAATGAGTGAAGGCATCATTGTTTATAATAGCAAGGCATTCATCCCACCAGCTTGCAAGATCCGTTGCGTTGATTTCACTGATGTCCCGGCTAAAAAACTGGGCCAGTTTACTTTGCGGCTGGCGCGATAAGTGGTTAAGCATTTGATGCATAATCGTACCGCGCAGTGTGTTAATGCTTTCATGCTGTTCGGCATATTTATGACCAGGTTCATTTTTCTCACTGGGTGAAATATCAATATCCTGGTTACGAATATGGAT
>Ga0207752_1000082_pt1 | contig 39238 bp, 27 predicted proteins | sample Pon2CUnioCityCA_6_FD_187272 | JGI IMG/M metagenome (GOLD analysis project Ga0207752, IMG submission 187272) | Marine sediment microbial community from Union City, CA, USA - Pond 2C Sediment 2 (SPAdes) | ecosystem: Environmental > Aquatic > Marine > Intertidal zone > Salt pond sediment ... | reverse complement strand
AGACGTTTACAGACTCGCCGGGAACAACCTCGTACCAGGATACGGGAATGAAATGGGCAATTACCTGACCATCAAAAAACGAGAGGGGAAAATTGCCTCCGGCCGTACCATTGTCGAATAGCGGACCACCCCCCCAGACTCCTTGTCCGAGGTCATTGACAGTCCAAGTATAAACAACGTTTGAATTACCATCGGCGGACACGATCGAGGCCGATAACGCTGTAAGGGCCAGCGCGATTAGAAGAAAGATCTTTCTCATCATCGGATTTTGCTCCTTAGAACAGAGGGGACAACTCGTTGCGATTCGCACAAACGTTCACCATTGGGTCATGTTGCTTCAGCTAGGTCTTTCCCTTGCAAGTATTCACCTCCCTTCTTCAACTCATGCACAGAGGAAAATGTTTGACAGCAATTTACGAAACGAGGACGGCGATGTCATCGCACCAAGGTGTGATATAGGCGCTATGAGGGTGTGATTGCGGGGGAGTTATTACCGGATCAGCTAAGTCCCAGTTCGCGGGCAAGGACAATGGCCTGGGAGCGCGAGGCTACGTCCAGCTTGCGGTAGATCTTGGTGAGGTGAGATTTGACCGTCCACTCGCTGATGACCAACTCTTCGGCGATGGCCCGGTTGCTGTAACCGGCGGTGACGAGGCCCAGCACCTCGACCTGGCGGGGCGTGAGGGTCGCCCCGGTACGGGGCACGTCCACCGGCCGGGGCTCGTCGTCCGCACCCAGCAACTCCAGCAGGTAGGCAGCATAGTGCTCGTGGACGCCCTCCTCGGCCGCCAGCCGTAATAGAGGTGCAACGCTCTGCCCTTCCAGCAGGATGGGGAAGGGGATGCCCAGTCGTTCGTGGTAGGCCAGCACCGGGTCCATCTCGACCAGTGCTTCCCGCCGGCGACCCTGTTGCAGATAGAGGCGGGCCAGCATCAGGCGTGTGCACCCGTGGATCGTGGAGGCGCGATCTCTCTGTTCGAGCACCTCTGGCCGGCGCAGGGCGCGCTCCGCTTCTCCATAGCGCCCTGCTGCCACCTGCAGGAGGCTCCACATCCAGGTGCGGCAAATTCGGGCTTCCGGCGTCTCGCGCAGGGGACTATCCGCCAGAAGCGCAGACATCTGGTCGTAGATCGTCGTTGCCTCCTGCACACGACCCTGCAGCCAGCGGACCCGTCCGGCGTAGAAAAGGTATGTGGGCAGATCGGGAGGTGGCTCGTCTGTCTGGTCGACCCCCAGGAACAGCAGGTCAAACAGGGGTTCGACGGCAGCAAAGTCGCCCCGTGCGGCATGGGCGAGCATCAGGAAAAATGCCGCGTCCAGGCTGAGATAGGGGTGCCCACCTAACCGCTCTCGGAGTTCCAGGGCGCTTTCTCCCGCGCCAACGGCTTCCGCCAACTGCCCTCGAAAGAGGTATAGAACCGTCCTCATCTCCTCGACCATAAGGCGCGAGGGGCTGATCTCGCCAGCAACCTGAGCTCGGGCCTGACGGCAAATGCGCTCCAGCTTCTCTAGCCCGCCTGGCAGGACTGCGAAGCCCGGGTGGAAGAAGGGCAGCACCAACAGGTAGAGCGGGTCAAGACCGCCGCTTGCTTCTATCAGGGTCATGGCAGCGTTGAAATCCCGCTCGGTCTCGACCCACTCTCCCCATGCCCCTTTCGACAGTGCCCGTCCCAGCAATGATTGCACCCGGATGTGAGGAGGGATGGGGAACGATAGAGCTCGCTCCCACAGAACGGCACTCCGCTCCAAATCGCCCGCAGCAGCCGCACAGGTTGCCAGGTCGGCCAGGACCTCACCCTGCCCGGCCTCATCGCCGGCCATTTCGAATCCCTGCCGGGCCCGTTCCAGCAACGATACCACCTCCCCCCAGGCTCCCTTCCAGAAGGCGCAGTTGCTCAGGTAGTGCAGCAGACGCGGATGGCTCTCACGAACAGAGGCGGGCAAGGCGTTGATCCAGCGGCTGAGCGTGTCGAGGTAGCCGAGGGCATACATTTTGGCCCCAATCTGCTCGATGAGATCGGCCGCTTCCGGCCAGCGACCGGCCGCCAGATAGTGGGCAACAGCTTGTGCAGGATCGCTTTCAGCCCGCGCCGCCCGCAGGTGCAGGTCAGGCACACGTTCTCCCCACTTTCGCCGCAGCTTGTGGCGTAGAAACTCGGCGAAGAGCTCGTGGTAGCGGTAGCGGATCTCAGGACTCTGGCTTAATGTTTCGAGGTGCGGCAGCTCCGGACGGTCCTGTCTCTGCGACGGGGAAATCTGAACCAAAAACAGGTTACGACGATAAACCTCTACCAACATGCTCCCTGCGCCAGCTCGCTGCGTGACAGCCTGGCATCGGGAGGGAGTTAGCTCGGACAGGATGGCCGTTTCTAACAGGAAAGCCCTGATCGCCGCGTCCTGGCGATTGAAAACTTCTTCAGCCAGGAAATCAAAGATGGTGCGATCGCTCTGCGCCAGATGATGAATCAAGATCCTGCGTTCGTCGGCGGTGCCCTGGCGTTTGAGAGAGCTGGCCAGCAGACGGAGGCCAACCGGCCAACCTTCCATGCGCGATTGCAGCGCGTCTACCTCACCGGACGCCAGGTCAAGGCCCAGGCGCTTGGTGAGAAAGGTGTCCACTTCTTCGTCGCTGAAACGCAGCTCGTTTAGACGTAGCTCGGCCACTTCCCCCCGCGCCCGTAGACGGGCCAGAGCCAGAGGGGGATCCACGCGCGTGGCGGCAACCAGATGCAGTTGCGGGGGCCTATGCTCCAGAAGATAGTCCAGGGCCACAAAGATTGAGGGCTCGGTAATGCGGTGTAAATCGTCCAGGATCAGGGCAAATGGTTGGGAGACGGTTTCCAGCACGTCGTTAATCAGGACGCTCGTCACGCGCCGCACCTCGATGCCGTGCTGGGTGTGGTTCGTCAGGAGGGATTGGGCTGTGAGACCGCAGCTCGGGTTCAGATGTTGCAGAGCGACGACCAGAGCGGTCAGGAAGCGAACGGGATCGTTGTCTTCCTCGTCCAGCGACAACCAGGCGAGGGATAAGTCAGGAAATGCCGTGGGAAGCGCCGCCAGCAGCGTGGTTTTGCCATAGCCGGCCGGGGCGGAGAGCAGTGTGAGTGGGTATGAAGATAGCTTTGCGTGGAGCTCATGGAGCAGATGCTGACGGGGAATGATGTCCTCGCGCAGCACGGGAGGATGAAACTTGGTCTCGGCCAGCCAATCAAAAGACTCGTCCGGTTGTACATCCACGATTGTGCTTTTTTCGCCACCTCTCACAGTTGTGAGTGAACCACTATTTCAAAACAGCCAGTACTCAAACTCATAATAGTGTTTCTCCCCCTCAATTTTGATCTCCATTTCCCCGGCTAACCCCGCCAGTTGGCCGGTTCCTGAATCTGGTACCACTTCGAGAACAAGGCGGTTCTCACCCCGATTCATGACGCCATAATGCTGCAGGACAAAGGTGCCGCGCCGGCCGTGCAAAGTGCCGTCCACCTGCTCGATGGCCACGTAACCGGCCGACCGTTCCACGCTGGTCCTTGCTGTGAGCATTTCACCGCGGCTTGTCGCCTGGAGATCGCCGTGGAACGTTTTCTCGATGGCCATCCGTCCCAGGTTGATCCCCTCGCCTCCCTCTGCGAAAGAATCGAGTGGTTGTAGATTGACCTCAAATTCACCTTTAGCTTGCATCTTGCCTCCTTTGCCCGCTGGATTCGTGATTTCTGCTTATCCCGTTGCAGAGGATGTTGCCGCGATCGCCGTCTCATCTGTCCCCGCATAGTCGTACGTTTTTCGATTATAGGCCAGCATGGTGTCTTCGAACAATACCATGTTCTTTCCCGTCCGAAGAGGGCGCCCTGTTGACGAGAGCCGCGCCGGTCATATATTCTTGAATTGCGGCTTGTCGGGTTCAGAAGCGCGATTCTCAGGCCGGCAGGTACCCTTATCGTGATACAGGAAGGCAGGTAACCCAATGGCAGATGGTAACGCGAATAAAAAAGAGGTGATTCATGCGGCCGGGGGATTGGTCTGGCGCGAAGAGGAACAGGGTAAGGAACTGCTGGTAATCCATCGCGAACGCTACGACGATTGGACGTTGCCCAAAGGTAAACAGAAAGTGGGTGAAGAACTGTTGGAAACGGCCTTGCGCGAGATCAAAGAGGAAACAGGATATCGCGTTAACGTTGAACGCTTCGCTGGCGCAACCACTTATGAGGTAGACGGCACACCCAAGGTGGTTTCTTTCTGGCAGATGGTGCCCACCGGTGAACCCGCTGACGAACTTGACGACGAAGTCTCCGAGGCTGTCTGGCTGCCCGTTGACCAGGCATGGGAACGGTTGCAATATCCCCTTGAGAAAGCGCTCGTCGACATTTTTCGCAGCGAACAGCAACCCGTGCAGCATAAGGCGCCCGCTGGTCTGCTGGGGCGACTGCTCAATTACCGCCGGCGCTTATCGATTTCGCACCGCCGCCTCCGGCAGGAACTGGCCCACCTCCGCGAAGAACACGCCTATCTCTGTTCGCTTCCGGTCGCGCCACCGCCAGATGCGGAAGTTGAGGATGTGGAAGCCGGCGAGCCGGCGGCCTCTCACGGTCCCTGGTGGTCCAGGGCAGACGTGCTTCTCTGGCAAGCCGGGCGCGCCCTAGAAGATCTGGACCTGGAACTGGCCTGGAGTTGTCTGAAAGGAGCGTCCAGATTTACCCTCTACGGCCTGGCCGAGCGCAAACCGGCGCGCCTTCGCAGCCGTGCCCGCGCCGCTTTGCGGGAAGCGCAGCAGAAGTTAACGGGATGGCGGCAGGAGACTGTTGTTGGCTTGCTCGCCGGGCCAGATGGCCAGACCCTCCGCGACGATCTGCCGGTAGAGCACGTGGTGCAGGCGGTCGAAATTCTCGATGGACATCACGATAACGTCTATCAGAGGCTCGACATTCTGAAGAAGCGCTTGCGGAATCTGACCCTGGTCATGGGGCTCGTCTGGCTTGTCTGGATGGCCATTACCTGGGTAGCGGTGCCAGGGCCGGCCAATGAACTGCTCGGGACAACGCTGGCCGGTTGGCGCTTCTGGGGGACCGTTTCGGCGCTGGGTCTGATGGGCGCGCTCTTGAGCATTTTTATCTCCATCAGGACCAGAGCCGGTAAATCTCGTATCCCGATTGAGCTGGCAGACAACTGGGTTACCGTGGCCCGGCTGGGGATTGCCGTTCTAACCGCCATCATGGCCGTGATTTTGCTGCACTCACAAATTATAAATCTGGGCCTGGAGTCCGCCCAGCTGACATGGGCCGTGGCTCTGGCCGCCGGCTTTTCCGAGCGCCTGGTCGTGCGGGCGCTGGAGCAGGTAGCAGAGTGACAAAGATGACGGGTAGGTTGTCTTCATTGGCCCCTATGCGGCGAGGTCAGGGGAAATGGTGACCAAGGCGATGGTCGAGCAATATAGACAAGGGGGGCGCGGCGTCCTCGCGCTGCAGGTAGGGGAGAGCGGGCTGGCGTCTGGCTGGCCCAGCCCGCTCCGAGGAGAAGTGACTAGCAGGGGCCCGGCTGGTTGGCCGGTTCCGGCCGGCTGAACAGGCGTGCGCCCAGCGCAAGCCTCGGCCGTCCGCCCCGGCCGGAAAGTAGCGCCAGGGTGGCGCTTCCGCTGAGGGCCAGCGTGGCGGCGAGCACGGCGACCAGCATCGAACCGAAATTTTCCAGCAGATAGCCGGTACCGGCCGAGCTAACCACGCCCACGCCCATGATGCTCGCTTCCAGTAATGGCAGGCCGCGTTGCAGCGCCGCCGGTTCCAGCAAGTCGGTAGCCAGCGCTGCAGCTACCGGGCGCACCACGGTCATGGCCACCAGCAGCAGGGCGATACCGGCGGAGAAGTGCCACAGGTGAGCGGCCCCGGCCAGGGGGAGCACGGTGAAGACCACCAGGAAGTAGCTCAGCAATAACAGCTTGTGCCGGCCGAAGCGATCTGACAGCGTGCCCGCGGAAAGAGAGACGGGGATAGCAATCAGGCCACTGACCACCGTCGTGCTGCTGATGGCGGCAGCCGAGAAGCGCGCCGCCTGCATCCCGAGAAGGGCGGCCAGATTTCCCATCTGTACAGCGGCCGTGATTGCCAGAATGCTGGCTAACAGCAGGTAGAAGGCCCGGCCGGGCGCAGCCGGCGGCGTGGCGGCTGCCGGTGTGCTTCCCGGGGTAGCCGCATTATTGGCGCCTTCTGTTCGGGCCAGGAAAAGTCCCAGTGCCGGAATCACCGCCCAGATGAAAGCCATGATGGCGAAGGTAGGTGTATATCCCAGGCGGCTGACGAGGGCGCCCACGCCGGTGCCGCCCAGGACCACGCCGATGGAGGCGGCGACGAAGAGCAGGCTGAAAGCCCGCCCGCGGGCCTCTGCCTCGACGCTCAATCCGGTCAGCACGTTCAGCAAAGCACTGACCATACCACCTGAAAACCAGAGCAATGCTGCGGCCACCAGCGCCAGCCAGAAGACGGATGCCTGTGACAGGAGGAACAACGCCGGCACGCCCACGGCGCCGACCCCAATGAATAGCTTCTTAGCCGGAATCCGCTCCAGCGACCTGCTGGCGAGGAGAGCGCCGACAGCATTCATGCCGCTCAGGGACGCCAGAAAGATACCAATTACCGTCTGGCTGGTGCCGAAGCGGGCGGCATAGAGGGGGAACAGCGGAAAGAGCCCGGTACCGGTGAAGAAAAGGATCAGATTGGTGATAAAGAGAATTGTCTGTTGTCGGTTACGCATAATCTTTGTCCTCCAGATGTTAGAAGTCCGGCTTCAACCGGGCGCTTGCTGCCTGTAACCGGTTGAATCTACCTGCACTATAGTCGAGGTCAGTCCCCCCACCGTTCCCTGTGCCGTCCCACCATTCGTCTCCCCAAAATTGCTTCAGCTTCTAACTCAGATCTGGCTTTGGGACGCTATCGGGACGGTGCCGGGGACTGGTTGGGGACGGGCGCTTGCGACAATTAGCGCAAACAACAGGAGCGGCATCCGCCGTCCCCACAAGAGTTACTCAGGAGGACAATGACCAATACTCAAAATTGAGAATTACCGCGCATAACCGTTATCGGCCATTACTCATTCTGATTGATCATCATAGGAGACCTGACCATGCATAAACTGAAAATTGCAGGCAAATTAACATTGCTTCTGATGCTGTTCCTGGTGGCCAACGCCATCGGCCAGGAAGCACCGCTGGAGCCGGGCAATAGCCGGGGGCTTTTTGTCGTCGAAGACGCCCTCTCCCAGTTCCAGGCGCTGAAACATCACGGGGAAGCGCTGGCCTGGATCCTGCCCGAGGCAACCGGCGCGCCTGATCCCAGCCTCTTGGATCATTATCAGGGACTTGCCCGCTATCCCGGCACAGGTACCCCAATCTTTTATGTCAGCCAGAAAGATAACGACGATCCAACCGTACCGGACGCAACGGGAGCCGGTGGCTACCTGCACATCTTCCGTTTTGGCACCCGGCCCACCGACGGCGAGCGCCTGCGCTCCAACCTGCAGGTTGCTGGCAGCGACACCAAGCACACGGCTCCCAGCCATGACGATATCTGGCAGCGGGCGATCCGTTTCGACGGGACCCTCCAAATTGACGGCGAGTTACTGCCCGCTTACGTTCATCCCGGCGGTATGGTAATCGTCGACGATATCCTCCTCCTGGCCATAGATTCCCCTCCGGCCGGTGACGCCCCGACCGGCCAGATCGTCCTCTTCGATCTCTCCGCCGATCCCGAATACCCGATTGCCATCCATGCCTTCCCCCTGAGCCATGCCATCGACAACCTGGCCGTGACCCAGCAGCAAGATGGAACCTATCTCATCTGGGCGAATGGCGACGGCGGCAAAGCGATCCGAATTTACCAGACGACCAGCAACAACCTCCGCCACGAATTGATCGACCTTGAGCTGATCCAGGAGTGGGATCACAATTCCAGCGCCGATTACGACGGCGCCGGGAACCCGTGGCCGGGGACGCTGACGGTCTGGGGTGATTCTTCCGCCCACCAGAGTTCTACCTTCGTGCGCGAGCCAGACGGTACCCTGTACATGATCGGCATGTGGCACGAGGGCGCCGGCGATACCGGCTGGGATTACGCCGATCTCTACCGGGTCGATCCGAAGAGCGAGGGCGGCTTCAAGTTGACCCGGCTGAGTACCCGCAACTTCCATTGCGAGTACCGTATGTCAGGCGGTGCGCTGGAAACGGACGGCCGGATCTGTAACTTCGCGGCAGCGGACAGTGCGTACGTCAGCCCCAGCGGCGAGCTAATGTTATACTCGATGACCCACGACGACGAAGACAGCAATGATCCCGACTTTGTCCGCCTCGGCGAATTCCGCCACCGGGACGTTAACCGGGAAGGGAGCCCCCTGCGCCGGCCGGTAGCCGAAGCCAACGGTCCTTATACTGTCGTCGAGGGCCAGGCACTGACCCTCAGCGGCAGTGGCTGGCCCCAGGGGGACCGGCCGTGGGTGGAGTTATACGACGACATCTACTGGCAAGATCGCAGTATTGTCGTCGATTACGACGATCGCGCCCTCCTGGAACTCAACGATTTCGACGATCTCGATGGCTTTGGCGACAAGACCTCCTCGATCCGCTGGCGCATGCCTGCCGGGCTGGATGCTGAGCTGTTTGACGACCACGACTTCAGCGACCGGCGCATTGTTCTCAAGGGGACGGGGCAGACAGAAATGATCGCCAATCTGAACGCCCAGACGGTGATCCCCGGCGTGGTTGAACACCCGGGACGCGATGCCGGTGCCTACCTCAGCTTCAATGACAAGACCTCTTCAATGCGCTTCGTCGGCACGCCGGACAACACCTCCCTTGATCTGACCTGGGATCTGGACCACGACGGGATCTTCGGCGAGACCGGCGCTGAAGCGCTCCACGGGGACGAAGTCGGGGCGACGGTGACCTTTGGCCCGACCCGGCTTGACGGCCCCAGCCACTTTGGCGTCCGGTTGCGCGTGACCAACGGTAGTGTCTTGGGCGAGGGCGTGGCGGCGATCAACATCGTGAACGCCCCGCCAACAGCCACGATGGCCAATCTCTCTGGCGACCTGATTCAGGGAGAAGCCGCCCTCCTGCACTTCAGCAACCAGCAGGACCCCAGCCGTGCAGATGAAGAAGCCGGTTTCACCTACGCCTACGATTGTACGGCCGACGGCACCTTTGAGATTGTCGATTCAGCGCTGGCCGAGGTTGCCTGCGCGTACCCCGAAGCCGGCACCTTCACTGCCCGCGGGTTGATAGCGGACAAAGACGGTGGCACCACCTCCTACGACGTGCCCATCACCGTCCTGTCACCGGCCGAAGCGCTGGCCCGGCTCCTCGACCTCGTGGAGAGTATGAACTTCCAGCAGGGGATCGACAACAGTCTTGATGCCAAACTCGACGCGGCTGCCGGGGCGCTGGCCGAACTGGACAACAACAACAATGCTGCAGCCAGCAACACGTTGCAGGCCTTCATCAACAGTGTCGAGGCCCAGCGTGACAGCAAGATCACGGCCGAACAGGCCGATAGCCTGATCGCGCTGGCCCAACGCATCATCGACAGCCTCTCTGCAGAGTAAGGGACAGCGGGTTAGAGGTGGGTGTCCCGCCTCTAACCCACACCTTGCGGCAATGGAGGCAGGTCTGGCGGGACGAGGGCCATCAGAGGGGGTGCACACACAGCAAGAGCGGTATCATTACCAAAACGAACGATAACTATGATGTTGACACCTGAGCAAATCACCTGGATTGATAGGCAACTCGAAACAGCAGGCTATTCCCGTACTGGTGCCATCGCCGTATCCCATGAACGGGCCTGGTCCACCGTCGCCACCGTACCGGCTTCGACCGGCAACCTCTACTTCAAGCTAACCAGGCCCGAACTGACCTTTGAGGTGCGCCTGGCGACGGCGCTGCACACCTGGGGCATGCCCGTCCCGGCCGTTGTGGGCGCCGAACCGGAAAAGGGATGGCTGTTGATGGCCGGTAGTGGCCAATCGATGCGCAGCCTGTTGCAGGCCGACGGCGATATCCGCCGCTGGCACCGGGCAGTAACCCGGTACGCCCGCATGCAAATTGCCCTGATCCACCGCGCCGGGGACTTGCTGGCGCTGGGCGTTTTTGACCGCCGCCTGGACCGGCTGCCCGCGCTCCTGGGTGACCTGTTGCAGGACCGGCCGGCGATGCTCATTGGGCAGGAAGGAGGATTAACCCCGGCCGAGTATCACCAACTCCGCCACTTTCTCCCGCGCTTTGCCGGCTTATGCCGGCAGTTGGCCGCCTACGGCATCCCCGAAACCCTGCACCACGACGATTTCCACGACAACAACATCTATGTTGAAGGCGACCGCTACACCTTTGCCGATTGGGGCGAGGCCTGTGTGGCACACCCCTTTTTCTCGATGATCATCGTGTTGCGCATTGCCGCCTACATTCTCAAACTGGAAACTGACGACCCGGCTCTGGCAGCCCTTCGCGACGTCTACCTCCAACAGTGGCGCGCTTATGGAACCCCGGCCGAACTCCTCGCAGCTTTTGAGCTGGCCCAGGTGATTGGCGCGGCCAACCGTGCCCTCACCTGGCACGAGCTGCTCGCCTATATGAATGAAGAGGAACGGGCTGCCGAAGCGGATTCCGTGCCCGGCTGGCTGCACGTTATGCTGGCATCTCCACCTGTATCTGGCGCATCAGCCGGGCCCGGCCGCCGGCAGCCAGCCGGGTGATCTGGCCTTTGTTCAGAGTCAATTCGACGATGATCTCGCTGGGAGATGGCGGCGTCATCAACCGGCCCTGTTCGATTATCAGGCGCTCCTTCTTGATTCCCAGATAGTCGAAGAGGTAGCAGGCCAGGGGCCCGGCCGCCATCCCCGTCGCCGCTTCTTCTGGAATCCCAAAGCGGGGCGCAAACATGCGAGCTGCTGCATCCCGGCCGGGGAGTTGTGTTTCCAGGGTAAAAGCATAATAGCCAATCAAATCCAGCTCATCACTGATCCCTTCGATAGCAACCTGGTCGGGCGCAATGGCAGCCAGAGCCCTTTCGCCAGCCACTGGGACGACCATAAACGAATTACCGGTGTTGATCACCAGCGGCCTGTGTCCCGGCAGCAAGTCTGGGTCCTGGAGGCCCAGGGATGCCAGGACCTCGTCGTTGCTTACATCGCCGTCTCCCACCTTCGGCGACCAGTAACGCGGCGCAAGCTGCTCCATGAAGGCCAGATCGCCCTTCAGGAAAATGTTCCGGTTGCCGTCAATTGTTTCTTTGGAGCTATCCGGACCGGTCACGTGACCTTGCTGCGCCAGATAAGAAAAGGTGGCTACGGTGGCGTGGCCGCAGTGCGCGATCTGGCGCGTGGGCGTGAAGAACTCGAGTCTGAAGTCGGCTGTTTCTGAAGTAGATACGAATGCTGTTTCCGACAATCCTGCCCTGGCAGCAATCTCCTGCTTTGTCGTTTGATCCAATCCGTCGGCCTCCAATAAGATCCCGGCCGGATTCCCGCCTTCACCTTGATCGGTGAAAGCATTGACTACATTAACCGTAAACACTCGCTTGCTCATGCCGAATCTCCATTTCAGGTGCGTATCTTCTTTTTCTGGACTGGATTGTAGCCGGCTTGCGCTTCAGATTGTATCCAGGTTGCCGGCTAATCGAGCAAAATTGCTAATTGCATGGTGTAGGTCGCCATCTCTCCCGCATTGTCCAGCGTCAGCCGGTAATCCTGGGAGGTGGGCACGGTTCCCTGCCAGGTGGATTCGCCGTCGAGTAGATCTTTGAGCACCTGCCCATCCTCGATACCTTCGACGTGGAAGAGGATGCTGTTTTCGGGTGAGCTGACGCTGATCTCCAGTTCCTGGCCCGCGGCGGCCCAGAAGAGGTAAGTGACCTGGGCCTGCGCGGGCACCGTGCCCTCGACGGTGGTGCCTGTCGCCCCGGCCGGGAATTCAATGCGGATCGGGCCGGAGGTGCCACAGCCCGTATTCAGCTCGACCTGTCCGGCTGCCACCCAGCCGCTACCACCCGTGGGCAGGGCGAGTTGGTACCAGTCCTGACCTTCTTTGCGGACGTCGGCCCAATTGCCCAGCCGGCCCATGAGGGTGGATTGCAGAGCGGCATTCTCGTAGATCGGGGGTGCTTCGGCGCTATTGCCCGGTCTCATCGCCACACAGCGATAGTTAGACGGCGCGCCCCGATTCATGATGACCGGGACCGTCTGCCGCACATCCGTGTCGCATTCGCCGTGAACGCCGATCCCGTTTTCCCGGACCCAGCCGGTCTGGCCTGGGCCAATGATAATCTCGAACCAGCCATCCTGACGTTGCAGCCCGTTGGCCCAGTGGTTGCGTCCCAACTGGCCCAGGACGCCGGAGCCCGTGTCCCGGCCGGAATAGACAAGGGGCAACTGTGCATCTGTGGTCCGGCCGGTCTGGTAAACGACACAGCCTGTGGCTGGTGGTGTTTCTGCCGAGCCCAGCACGGGCAGTCGCGTTTCCTGCCAGGGTGTCGGGGGGACAGGGGTTGCCGTCGCATTCGATTCTTCTGCCGGCGACGAGGTGGCCGTCGTCTCCATCGTGGCCGTTGCACCGGCTGTCACGACCGGAGATGCGCTTCCGGTCGTAGCGGGTGTCTCTACTGCGCCCGCGACGGCAACCGCCGCGGTCTCCGCCGGTGCCATATCCGGACGTTGGAGGGCGCAGGCTGCCAGTAATGCCGGCAACAGGAAGAGCACCATTGTCCTTTGTAACAGCAGTAGGGCTCCCTGTTTCGTTTCATCGTTTTTCATTGATTTGCTCCTACTGATAAAGTTGTTTAATCTATACCTTCAGTGTAGAGTGTGGCAATCCCGTTATCGTCCCTAATGACGCCCCCAGACCGTCTCTTTACACAATATTCGCGGCAGCCGGCCGGCAGGAGGAACCAGGCATGGCACAATTACAACTGCTTTTCTTTGGCGCGCCCCGCGCCGAACGCGACGGGCAACCGCTCCAGATTCGCCGCCGCAAGGGTATGGCCTTGCTGGCCTACCTGGCGCTCACCGGCCGTACCCACAGCCGGGAGGCGCTGGCCACCCTTCTCTGGCCGGAACTAGACCACTCCCGCGGTCTGAGCAATTTGCGCCGGGAGCTCTCCCGGCTGAAGAAAGACCTCGGCGTCGACATCTTCCTCGCCGACCGTTCCCAACTCGGGCTCGATTTTGAAAAAGAGTGGAGGGTGGACGTGGAGCGATTCCGGGCGCTGCTGGCGACCGTCGACGAGCACGCGCATTTCCCGGCCGAGGCTTGCGACGATTGCCTGGTTGCCCTGAATGAGGCGACGGCGCTGTATGCCGACGATCTACTCGCCGGCTTCACCCTGCCCGATGCGCCCGCTTTCGACGAGTGGCACTTCTTCGAAAACGAGAGTCTGCGCCAGGCGCTGGGCGATGCCTTGCAGAAGCTGATCGAATGGTACCGGGAGCAGAAGGCTTACCGGGAGGCGGTAAAGTTTGCGCGGCGCTGGCTGGCTCTGGATCCACTGCACGAACCGGCGCACCGGCTATTGATGGCCGTTTACGCCCGCGATGGCCAGCAGGCGGCAGCCCTCCGCCAGTACGAAGAATGCGTGCGCTTGCTGGAGGAAGAGCTGGCAGTGGAGCCGGAAGCGGCAACGGAAGAGCTATACGAGGCAATCCGCAGCCGCCAGTTTCCGCCAGAGCGACCGGAACAGCTATTGGTCGAGATAGAAGCCTCCGCCCCGGCGACGGCGGAGCGCTACGTCATCGAGGAGAAACTGCCCGCCGGCGGGCAGGGGGAGATCTTCCGCGCGCGTGACACCCTCACCGGCGAGCCCGTCATCATCAAGCGGCTGCGGCCGGGCATGCGTACCGACCAGGAGCGCGTGGCCCGTTTTGCGCGCGAAGGCGAGGCACTGCGCCGGTTGAATCACCCGAACATCGTGCGCATGCTGGCGACTTTCGAGCAAGAAGGACAGCATTCAATTGTTATGGAGTATGTCCCGGGTGGGACCCTGCGTGAGTTGCTCGACGACGAGGGGCCATTGTCGCCGGAGCAGGGAGTGGCAATCGCCCTGGAGCTGGCCGACGCGCTCAGCCGGGCCCACCATCTGGGCATTATCCACCGCGATCTCAAGCCGGAGAACGTGCTGCTGGCTGCAGACGGCACGCCGCGGCTGACAGATTTTGGGGTCGCCGGCATGGCGGACGTGGACGAACGTCTTACGCAAACCGGCACGCTCCTGGGCAGTCCGGCCTACATGAGCCCTGAAGCTTTGCGCGGCGAGAGACTGACTGCGCAGAGTGATATCTGGTCGTTTGGCGTGCTGCTCTTCGAATTATTGAGTGGCCGGCGTCCCTTCGCCGGAGAAAAGATTACCGAGGTCGTGGTGAACATCCTGCAACAGCCGGCCCCGGACCCGGCTGCGCTCCGCCCCGAACTGCCCCCCGCATTAGCGGAGCTGATCAAACGCATGCTGGCCAAAGAACCCGCGGCCCGGGTGGCCAGCATGCGCCAGGTGGGCTCGGTGCTGGAGGCGATCCGCGCCGGGCGCGCAGACAGCCTGGCCATTGACTGGATGGGCGCTGCCGGGGTCTGGGAGGCCGGCAGCGGCGAAGCGAGGCCGGAGCCCGCTTCAGAGCTACCTGTGTCTACCCCCCATAACCTGCCGCAACCGGTTACCCGCTTTGTCGGGCGTGATGAAGAAAGGGCCAGGATCCGGCAACTGCTGGCCGAAGATCCCACCTGCCGCCTGGTAACCCTCATCGGGCCCGGCGGGATCGGCAAGAGCCGCCTCGCCGTCGAGGTAGGGCGGGCCATGCTCTCCCACTATCCCGACGGCGTTTATTTCGTACCGTTGGCCGGTGTCAGCAGCGCAGAGTACATCGTGCCCGCCGTGGCCCGAGCCCTGGAGTTCAACTTCTCCGGCGCAACCACGCCGCGAGCCCAGCTCCTGAACTACTTGCGACCGCGCAAATGCCTGCTGATCATGGACAACTTCGAGCATCTGTTAGACGGTGCGACGCTGCTGGCCGACTTCTTGCGCTTCGCCCCGGATCTGGACATTCTGGCGACCTCTCGGGCCCGGCTGATGCTGGGCGAAGAGTGGGGCTATGAGCTGGGCGGGCTGTCTTACCCCGATCCGGCGGCCCCGGCGTTGGCCGGCGCTGATTGGGAGCGCTTCAGCGCCATGCGCCTCTTCGTCCAGCAGGCGCGCCGCGCCCAGGCCAGCTTCGCCGTCGCGGACGAAGATCTGCCTTCCATCGCGGCCGTTTGCCGCCTGCTGGAAGGAATGCCACTGGCTCTGGAGCTTGCAGCCCCCTGGGTGCGGGCGATTTCCGTAGCGGAGCTCGTTAGCGAAATAGAGCGTAGCTTCGATTTTCTCTCAGCTTCCACTGTACCTGTGCCGGTTGAAGAACGCCATCACAGTCTGCGCGCCATCTTTATCCAGACGTGGTCGACGTTGGCGGATGACGAGAAGCGCGTCTTGAAACGGTTGTCTGTCTTCAAGGGCGGCTTTTCCCGTGAAGCGGCGGCGGCCATTGTCAATGCGACGCTACCCGACCTGGCCCGCCTGCTCGATCGCGCCTTGCTGCGGCGAGGGAGTAATGGCCGCTACTCGCTGCACGAACTGATCCGGCAGTTTGCTGCCGAACGGTTGGAGGCCGTAGCCGAGGAAGCCGAAACAGCCCGGGCCAGACATAGCGACTATTATCTCTCTTTTCTGGCCGAGCGTACGCCACCAATCAAGGGTGGTCGTCAGCAGGCCGTCCTGGCGGAGATTGCTTCTGAGATCGACAATGTCCGGGCCGCCTGGGCGCACGGGGTGGCCCGGCGCCAGATCGTTTCTATATTCCGGGCCGCCGAATGTTACTGGTTGTATAGCGAATTCCGAGGTGATCTGAGCGGGGGTGAGGAGTTGTTCGGCCGTTCTCTGGAGGCGCTGTCTGATCCGGCCCCAACCTCTGTTGAAGAGAAGCGTTTGCTCGCCTTTTTACAGGCCGGCCGGGGGAGCCTGGCTGCCCGGCGGGGGTGGCTGGGTGAGGGAATCGAGCAGATGAAGGCCGGGATCGCCCAATTGCGCGAGGTCGAGCATCCCGACAGGCAGAAGGAAGCCTTCGCGCTGGCCTGGCTCGCGTTTGGACTGGTGATGCAGGGTCACAATGACGAGGCGACGCGGGCTGCGCAGTCCAGTCTGGACCTGTTTCCGGTAACCAACGATTACTGGCTCAAAGCCGGCTGTCTGCGTTTGCTCGGTGCTGCCGCCCTCCATCGAGGTGAGTTGGACCGGGCAGAAGCGTATCTGCAGGAGTGTCTGGAGACCTGCGCCGAGATCGACGAGCGGCGTATCCAGACCTATGCGCGGATGAATCTGGGGCGGATTGACATGCTGCGTGGAGAGCATCACCGTGCCGGCCAATGGTTTCACGAGGCCCGTCAACTGAGCCGGCAGCTCAACGACAGGGTAGGTTACGCCGATCTGCTCAACGATCAGGGTCTGCTCGCCCTCGGTCAGGGGAACTTTGACGAGGCGACAGCCCATTTCGAAGAAAGCCTGACCGTCGCCGAAGAGATCGGTTCCAGCCGGACCGGCGCCACGAAAACCTATCTGGGAATTGTCGCCCTGCAGCAGGGAGAGATTGAAAAGGCAACCAAGTTGCTACGGGACGGTCTGGCGGCAGCCCGCGCAGTCGGCCACCCGGCGGAGGTGGCTCAGGCGTTGCACCAGTTGGGAGTAGTGGCCGGCCTCCAGGGAAAGACGAATCAGGCAGAGCAATATTTGCAGGAAGCGTTGGCTATCTGGCAGAAAGCGGGCAATGAGCCCCGGCTGGCTGCGGTGTGGCGCAGCCTGGCCGAGATAACCGGCAACTCTGCCGAGGCCAGAAACGCCTACCGAAAGGCGCTGCAACTGGCACGACAGCATGGTCTGGCGCCCGTTGCCCTCGATGTCTTCGCCGGGGTGGCCCCTTTGTTGCTCAGCTCGGGCCAGGCACAGCAAGCCGCCCGGTTGCTTGCCCTGGCAGCAAGACACCCGGCTGCCAGCCAGATGACTCGTTCGGCAGCTCGCCGCCAGCTCGCTGATCTGGCCGGCGGCCACACTGTGCCCGCAGAGGAAAGCGGCCAGCTTCCCGATTGGCACGAGCTGGCCGCGGAGTTGCTGCCAGAATTGCAGACAGTCGCTCAGGCATAACGGCTGGCAAGACCCATTGGGGTGTATCGCCAATCACTCTGAGTGACGGTGAATGGCCCCGGCCGATTCGCCGGAGAAGGCGGCCCGGGGCTTTGCCGGTGTCTCTGCTGCGCTGAGCATGACCGTGGCAATGTAGGTCAGGACCTGCTGCCAGGCCCTGCACAGTTCGGCCGTGAATCTATCGCCCAATGTTTCCGCCAGAGCCCAGACAATCGCGTCGTTCATCTGCCGGTATTGCTGCCGCTCTACGCCGTAGTTGGCATGGCGGCGTCCCAGCCGGCGCAATTCTTCCTCGATGCCGTCCGGTTGCTCCAGGCCATGCAGCGCCAGGGACAGCATCTCCACGATCTTCCTCCGTTGCCGGGCCATATTGCCTTTGAACAGTGCCCGGGCGTCCGGCTGCATTTCAAAAAATCGCTCGTAAAACATGAAGGCAAACGTGTCGGCCAGCGGCAGAATCATGGCCAAAGTCCGGCGGACGGCCTGAAGGTTCTGTTCCTTTTGATTCAGCATAGTCAGATCTCCAGATTCGTGGAAACGCTATCGGCGTTTCTCGCGTTGGTTACTTCGAGTTCGGTTGAGAGAGGTTGTGTCTGAACTTGACTGTGTCTCCTGGACCTGTCAGCGTCTCTGTAGAGTAGACACCAGCGTCTTCGAAGTTGTTATTTTGCAGCGTCTGACCTCAGGATAAGGAAGAAGCGTCCCGCTCTCGCGTCGAAAACCGTCCCGGCTCTCGTCCCACCCTGACTCACTTCTTTCGGCTAAGCGCTACCCACAAACAGGCGAAAGAGAGATCCGTTCAATTCCACCTATCCGCTGTCAATCCCGGACTGTGTTTCAAAGTCCCTTCCGGCAGCCCTCGCAGGGGACGCACCCTGGGACGCTATGGGAACGCTGCTTTGTTACCCTGCCTGTAGTTGATACGAACTGTTATCCAGTGGAGGTAAAAATTGAACGCAGTCGACATTCTCAGGTATGGGCATAGTTTCATTGAAGAAAAGGTCAGCGGGCTGCCGGAAGCAGCCTGGTATCCGGCCGGTGTCGTCGGGTACTGGTCGGTTAAGGACGTGATAGCCCACCTCGCTTCCTTTGAACAGATGCTGGTCGAGCTGCTGGGCACCTTCCCCGGCGGTGAAGCCCAGACGCCCGCGCTGGATCGGTTCCGCGCGGACCAATTGGCCTTTAATGACGACGAGGTTGAGCGACGCCACCATCTTTCGGCCCCCGGAATCTGGGAGGAATATGTGGCCGCGTACCAAAAGGCGCTGGCCCTCCTGGAAAAGATTCCTGTGGAACAGCGCCGGCGGGAAGGAACGTTGCCCTGGTATGGGGCGGAATACAGCCTGGACGATTTCCTGGTCTATACTTTCTACGGGCACAAGCGAGAGCACGGCGCCCAGATTGACGCTTACAGGAGCCGGCTGGACCCGGAAACCATGCTCGCCGGAGAGAAAATCCTGTAGGAGAAGATTTCTGTTTCCGTCAGCTCCCTGACGTCCAGACCCGTTCGTAGTGGCGAGGCAAATCGGAAACTGTCTGGCGACAAACGAATCATTCTTCGCTCCGGTTTGCCTCGCCTTCGCTGTCTACATCGGCAGTCATTGTTCGGGTGACTGCGGGAAGCCCTGGCGTTTCGTGGCGCTCCGGGAGGTGCGCCCGCACCTCCCGGAGCGCCTTAACTCGATAAGAGAATAAAGAACGCCAGATCGGCAAAGAGTAACCCGAACAGCAAAATCACGAGGTCGACTCTGCTACTACGTTTCCCGAGGTATTGCGAAAGCGGGGGTTCCGGTTCAGCAGAGAGGCCAGCTTCCCTTCGAACTGCACGTTCCATACGCTGCTGCGAGAGACCAACTCCTTGACCCTGGCGCCAACCCACCCGGTGAGAATTCGCTCGCGCGGACTGTCATCGGCCCGGACGAATTGCACCAGGCCATCCTTGCGGCCCAGGCTGATGCAGCGCATCAGGTAACGGAAACGGAAAGGCTTGACCGTTTCCTCGCCCTTGATCTGGGCGGCAAGGTGGTTTCCGGCATAACTGCCCATCGGCGCCGCCGTGACACAGCCCATGCGAATGGTCATCGACAGCGCCTCTTCCAGCGAAGCCGCGTCGCCGGCAGCGTAGATCTTGGCCTGGCCCTGCACGCGCAGGTGCTCGTCCACCAGGACCTGGTCCCGGCCGTTTACCGGCAGCCCGGCTTCCCGCGCGAGCGCCGGGGCTCTGAACGAACCGGCCCAGAGGCACAGATCAAAGGGAACGATGCTGCCGTCGCCCGTCTCCACGTGGTTGCTCTGCACGGCCGTGACCTGCTGTCCGTCGACGACGCTAATACCCAGGCGGCCGAACGCCTCCTGCAAATGTGCCTGCCCCCGTTGCGAAAGCTGTTCGCCGAAGGTGCCGGCTGTCAACAACGTTACCTGCAGCTCCGGGTAAGTTTCTGCCAGTTCACTGGCCGCTTCGATGCCCGTCAGGCCGCCGCCGGATACCAGCAGCCGCCCGCCGCGGGCGGCCACGGCCGGCAATTCCCGGCGCAGCACGTCGGCCGTCTCGGCGCTGCTCAGGGAATGGGCGTAGCGCTCGCTGCCGGGGACATTCGTCGTTTCTACCATGCTGCCCAGGGCATAGATGGCAAAATCATACTGCAGCCGGCGCTCACCTTCTGCCGTTTTGACGACCACCTGCTGTCTTTCCGGCTGCAGACCGGTAATCCATCCCTGCAGAAAGCGGACGGATGTGCCTGCCAGCAGCGCTGCATAGGACGGTCCTTTAACTGTCTGCCCGGCTGCCTCCTGGTGTAACCGGATCCGCTCCACCAGATGGTTCCTCCCATCTACCAGCGTAATCCGTACATTGGCCCCGCGTGTCTTCCGGCTGAGCCGCAGCGCAGCTAGCGTGCCCGCGTAACCTCCGCCCAGGACAACCACCTCGATTCTATCTGTATCTCGCATTGCTTTACCTCCAGATTGCTATTTGCTTCATTGATGCTTTCAGTGTAAAGTTTGGCAATCCCGTCATCGTCCCCCATACCGCTCCGAGACCGTCCCTCTGTATAACGTTTTGCCAGTTTGCCAGTGGGAGAAATCCGGCATGTCACAACTGCAACTCCTTCTATTTGGCGCGCCCCGCGTGCAACGCAACGGGCAACCGGTCCCGATTCGCCGTCGCAAAGGCATGGCCTTGCTCACCTATCTGGCGCTAACCGGCCGGACCCACAGCCGGGAGGCACTGGCTACCCTTCTCTGGCCAGACCTGGACCACTCGCGCGCGCTCAGCAATTTACGCCGGGAACTCTCTCGCCTGAAGCAGGACACCGGCGCCGAGCTTTTCCGCGCCGACCGCACTCAGTTGGCCCTCGATCCAGAGGTCGGCTTAGCCGTGGACGTGCAGCAGTTCCGGACGCTGCTGGCCATCGTTGACGAACACGGCCACTTCCCGCACATGATCACCTGGCTCATGCCGGTAGCTGCGATTCTTTTAGAGCGTGCGGGTCAGGCTGTGAGTGCCACCGAGCTGTTGGCGCTGTCTTTCCACCACCCTCAAAGTGCTTCCGGCTGGCTCAAAAAATGGCCGCTGATCACGTCCCTGTGCAGCAGCCTGGCGCAGGCTCTGGGAGAGGGTGGTTACCGGCAGGCATGGGACCGTGGCCGCCAACTGAACCTGGAAGCAGCACTGAATTCGTTGCCGCTGCTGCTCCAGATCTGACCTGAAAGCAAGGTTGTATCAGTTCGCGTAAAGGTGTCTGTGCTCGCCTGTCTGGCATCTCGCCCCGCCCCTCCTGCCCCTGCTCCGATTCAAATCAGAGACCTCTGTGCCCGCTTACCTCTGCCGCTGCCTCTTTCATCATTGTCACTATCAGATCATACGCAGCCATCCACGCTGCTTCCACCTCAGGGGTGAACGCGTCTTCTAATTCCTGGGCCATGGCCCACAGCAACGCCTGCCTCACCAGCCGGTAATCCTCCGGCTGGACCCCATAACCCACATGGCGTTGGCCCAGATGGCGCATAGCCATCCGAAACTGCTCCGGCCGGTCGAGATGGTGGGTCACCAGGGCGAGGGTTGCCATCACTTTCTTCCCCTGCGTTTCCATGTCACTGCGAAAAAGGGGACGTATCGTCGGGTCGAGCGTGAATAGTCGCCCGTAGAAGGTAGCGGCGACGTGCACGGCGTTCGGCAGGATCCGCCGGAACGTCTCTCGGACTAATTCTACCTGCCTTGGTGTCATTATCATCCCTCTCTGGTGCAGCTCAGCGAGCCAGCTACTAATCGTCCGTTTGCGGCCACTCACAGGCGTGGGCATAGGTCAGGAGTTCAAAGCCATGGCGGGCGACGATGGGCCGGCTCATCGGGCTGGCATCCAGCGTCAGGTAGCGGTACCCGCGCTCCTGCGCTTCCCGGGCACGTCTGGCCAAGAGAGCGGTGTAGAGGCCCCGCCCACGGAACTGCTCGACGGTGGAGCCCCCCCAGATGCTGGCAAAGTGATCGCTACCCGGATGGAAGTAGATCCAGCCCGTGGCCGCCGGTTCGGCCTCGACGTAGGCCACATAAACGCTAAGATAGTCGGGCACCTCCAGGTGGGCGCCCAGGCGACCGCTGATCCAGTCGAAGTTACCGCCCCAGACCTGCTCCTCCACCCGGATGACGTCCGCCAGTCCTTCCCGCGTCGTGATCTGGCGGATGGTGTAGGTGTGCTCCTCGGCCCCGCCGCGTTCGAGCAGGCTCGCCGGGGCAGTCTCCAGATCCAGAACCATCACCGCATCCGGGTCTTCCGGTTCAAAGCCGGCGGCGACCAGCCGCTCACGCAACCCGGCCGGTTCGTCATGATCGTACACTTTCCACTCAAACGGCTGTTGCCGCTCGCTGAAGTAGGTAATCTGTTCCTCGATCACCGCGTCCAGGTCGGTGCCGTTCAGGTCACTATAGAGGATAAAGCTCATCCCCGGCGCCGGCCGGACAAAGCGAATCACGTGGGGCAGGATCTGCTTCTCCATGTCGGGGAACTCGATTTCGATTCGTTGTTCACGGTCAAACAGGCTTAAGCGTTCTTTCTGGTTCATTAAATCTCCTTTGCTCCTAGCATACAGGCGAAACGTCCCTCTATCGTCCACCTAAACGTCCCGGACCGAAGCTGTGTCCATTCTCCTGCGATTATATCTCTACTTCACAAAGGGTCGCTCGCTGTTCGACTTCGCTAACCGGTACAGCCCGCAGCGCTCTTCAGCTGCGGGCTGCACGTGGGCCATACCTGTACAGGGATTCTGATGCGCCACTCGACGCCGTTCCGTCTAACGCCCAACCACCGGCAGCATCACCCGCAGCGGCGTAAACTCAACCGCGCCGATGTCGCACACCGCCGCCCCGTCCAGATCGCCGTCCACCGGTCGCACAACCCCACGCTGGTCCGTCTCCACCTGGCAACTGCCGCCGTCGATGGCCGGGCTTCCGCCCCGCGGGGCGTGGCTCAGCGTGTCCCCGCCGTTCAGATCCAGGGGCGCCAGCTGCGCCTCCGCCCCCACCACGTCGTTGCCGGCACCGGCGACCGTACATCCGGCCGGGTCGCCCAGCAGGTTGTGGCCCTGGGAAGTGAAGCCGCCCGAACAATCCGGGCCGCTGCCGCCGGCCGTGTTCAGCACCACAATCGTATTGCGGGCGGTGAAGGCGCCGGGGTCGCCGGAGAGGCCGCCACCGTCGCCCGTGGCCTGGTTGCGGGCCACGGTCACGTTCTCCAGCGTCGCGCTGCCGCCGCTGAAAACGCCGCCCACTGTGCCCCGGTTGCCGCTGACCGTCACGTTTTGCAGCAGCAACGTTCCCGCGTTGTGCACCGCGCCGGCCCCGCCCGCTGCGTCGTTGCCCGTGATGGCGCTGCCGGTCACCGATAACGCGCCGCCGTTGTAGATGGCACCGCCCCGGCCCTCGGCGTGGTTGCCGCTGATCTGCACGGCCGTCAGCATCGCCGTCCCCGCGTTGTACAGCGCGCCGCCGTCCGCCTCCGTAGAGCCGCCCTGCAGCGCCAGCGCCGCCAGCGTCAGGCTGCCGCCGCCGGTCACGTTGAACAGCCGGCTCTGGCCGCTGGCCCCAACCACCGTCTGCCCGGCGCCCAACCCCGTGATCGTCACGTCGCCGCTGACCGGCAGCTCTTCCGCCAGTATCACCTGCCAGTCGGCCAGGCTGATCGTCCGCGCTTCCCCTTGCGCGTTCGCTTCCTCCACGGCCGCCCGTAGCGTGCACGCCCCGTCCTCCGTGGCACAGATGTCGTCACCCGGCGTCGCGTCGCCCGACGTCCCGTCGGCACTGTCGGTGATGGCGTTCACCACGTAGTCGGCCGGGGCCACGACGGTGACCAGATTGCCGTTCTCCTGCACGTCGGCCCGGTTAACCTGGTCCACGACGTAACTGACGTGGTTGGCCAGCACCATGCCCGGTTCAATCGACGCCGAAACCTGCACGTCGATGTGGATCGTCGCGCTTTCGCCGGGGGCCAGCGAGTCGAGCGTGCAGGTGACGGTGGAACCATCCGCGGTACAACTGCCGCCGTCGCTGCTGGCGCTACTCGCCGCCAGGCTTGTGTCCAGTTCATCGGTCACTTCAATACCGGTCGCCGTCAGGCCGCCACTCTGTGGCCCGTGGTTTGTCACCACCAGGTCGTACCCGAATGGGCTGCCGGCCGGGTAGGGGTTCGCTGCCGGCCGGATGTCCACCAGCAGGTCTACCATGGACGCCACCCTGACGGCGACTGTCGTGCAGTTCGTGGTCGATTCCGCCGTCAGGCTCTTGTTGCCCTCGCCGTCCACGGCCGCGTTATCGCTGATGCAGAATTCGACGGTGTAGTCGTCGCTGCTGTTAAAGACGTGTTCCGCCGTGACCGTGCCGGTGCCGCCCATTGCTCCTTCGCTCAGGATTGGCCCGGTCATGGTCCCATCTTCCAGCAACTCCCCTTCGGCCTCTACCGGGCTTCCGTCGCCCCAATCGACCGTCACCATGTTGACGTCCTCGTCGTCGGGATCCTCGAAAGTGATGGTGAAGACCGTGTTGAAGCCCCGGCCGACACGCATCGGCTCGTCGCCTGTCCCCAGTGGGGCCAGCCGCCCCAGGCCGTAGAAAGTTCCCGCCGTGCGCAGGGCGAAGCCCGCCGGCCGGTTTCGCTTAGCGCCGTCGCCGCCCTCTGGGAAACGGGGCGGGTCGTTCACCGGCGTCACCGTCACCGTCACTGCCTGCCCTTCGCTGAGGAAGACGCCGTCGTTGGCCGCGTAAATGAAGGTGTCGCTGCCGGCGAAGTCCGGGTCCGGCTCATAGTAATAAGCATTGCCTTCGTGCACGAAGCGGCCATTGGCCGGTGGCTCGATCAATTCATAACTCAGGGTATCCAGCGCACCGTCCGGGTCGTAGCCGTCGAGGGGTACCTCCACGCGCGCGTCTTCCTCCGTACTCACCGCCAGCGGCCCGATCGCTGCCGGCGGCCGGTAGTTGCGGCTGACGTCGATGGCCACCGTCGCCGGTGCGCTCTCCTCCAGCCCGTCGCTCACGCTGAAGGTGAACGTGTCCGTCCCGACGAAGTTATTGTCTGACTGGTAGACGATCTCCGCGCTATCGTCCGTGATGCGCGTTATCGGCGTCGTCTCAAACACATGCAGGAGGTCTGCGTCGTCATCCAGCACGTAGAAGTGGCTGCTGTTGACCGTTACCTGCTTCGGCTTGCCGAAATCTCCCAGGACGAAGCAGGAACCGTCACATTCGGAGATCGCCTGTCCGGCGAAGTATCCGTCGGGCGTAAAGCGCTGCACGCGCTGGTTGTTGTAGTCGGTGACGTACAGGATGTCGTTGTTGTCGAAGGCGATGCCCCGCGGGAAGTCGAACTGGCCCGGCCCGCTGCCGCTCGTCGCGGAGACGTTGCACGTAGCGGCGGTACAGGAGAAGCCGAAGCTGCGCCCGTTGGCGATGTCGCATCCCGGTCCGCTGTCGCAGCGGCCCATCCAGCCCACCAGCTCGCCCGGGGTGAAGCTGCCGTCGGGATTCACCGTGGCGGCCGTCCATTTGTAGATACGGTTGCTATCGCGATCGGAGGCGTAGAGGTTGCCCGCGCCGTCCAGGGCAAGATCCTGCCAGGTGTAAGCGTCGGGCGCCGTGTACTCGGCCCGGAACTCCGGCTCGACGTAGACGTCTGGCTCGCCGGGTGGCAGGTGCATCACCCAGAGCGTGGCGGAGCCGACATATTCGAAACCGTTGGTGACGTAGAGCAGATCCCGTTCCGTGTCAATGGCCACGTTCTTCGGCTCGCGGAACGGTTGCCCGCTGCTGTCGGTGCGGTAGGTGACAATCGGGTTTAGATCGAGGTCAAACACCTTCACGAGACTGAAGGTGCCGCCCACGTTGTGCTGGCTGGTGTAAAAGATCTCGTTGCGCAAGTCAACCTGCATATCCTTGACCTCAAGGCTGGAGTCAACCTCCTCCCACGTGCCGTCCGGGCGGAAGATGGCCAGGCGGTATTCCTGGCGGACCGAGCTTTCAAAGCTGTCGCAGCGGACGATGCCCTCGTCCTGGACGTAGACCACGCCCGCGTCGTCCACAGCCATAAAGCGGGCGTCGACAGGCCAGTCTGCCTTGATCACGTCGCCATAGTGCTCCGGGTCGCTGCAATAGTCGATAAAATCGACCTTCTGAACGTTGGCCACGCGGTAATCCTGGATGAAGTAGGGGTAAAGGGGGGCGTGGAAGAAGCCGTTATCCGGCTGCTCCTCTATCTGGAACCAGAGCCTGTCGTCGTCAGGGTCGTTAGCCTGGAGAGTTAGGGTGATCGGTTCGTAGGAGACGGCCTCTCCGCCCGTGCCGCCGTTGGCCGCCGGCGCGTTGTTGCTGCCCACGCTCTTGACGTTGACGTACTGGCTCGTGCTCGATTCGTTGCCCACGTGGTCCACGGCCGTCCACGTCACCGTCGTCTTGCCGGCCGGGAAGCGAATGGCGTCCCCATCGCAGATTACGCCCGGCAGGCTGCACGCATTGTGGCTTACCGTCGGGTTCAGGTCGGCCAGGTCGAAGGTGCCCGGATGGCCCAGGCCGATGGCGGCCGGCAGGGCGGCCGTCTCCGTCACGACGTCCGGAGGCGGTACGATGATGGGCGCCAGCGTGTCCGTCACGACGAACTGCTGCGTGAGGGGCGCAGAAAGATTGGGCGCGCCGCTCAGGTCCTGCGGCCCGTCGTCCTCGGCGTGCCAGGTGACGCTGTCACCGCCGCCCACGGCGATGAACCCGGGGAGAGTGCGGGCATTTTCCGGAATGAGCGCCGGGTGGGCGTCACAGTTGTCGGAGACGGACAGCGTCTGTTTCATCAGGTAGAGATAGGTCCGTTGCGAGAGGCCACCCGGTTCGATTGCCTCTAACTGGACCGCCGCTGGGCCGGTGAGCAACGGCCGGATCTGGTCTGTGACCGCCACCCGCTGGTATTCTCTGTTGGATGTCGTCGTCCAGCTCGGCACAACTGCCAGCTCCCCCGCTGCCAGGTTGAGGACTGAGTCTAGTGTGCTTCGCGTAGCCCGTTCCGCAATCCCTTCCAATCTGAGCAATTTGTTCATCCGCGTCCACGCCCAGCCGGGGAAATAGAGGGGCACTGCGTCCAGGGCGCTCATGCGCGTGTCGCCGCGCCAGGTCAGGCTATGCACGCCCACCGGCAGGCGGTAGTTGTCGCCCCCCAGGGCCACGGCCCGCGGCGTGTTTAGCCAGACGTCCACGTTTGTGTTCCAATGGACGACGGCCGGCTGGCCGAACTCCCCCCAATCCTTGCCGGGGAAGACGTCGCCCCAGGGTAGCGTGAGGCCCATGAAGTTCTTGTACTGTCCTTCCCACCGCGGCTGGTTGAACGTGAAGCCGCATTTGCCGTTCTCGTCCACATTGTGGGTCCGCGCCAAGTCGCCGGGAGGGTAGACGACGGGGCCGCAGAACTTCAGGCCGAGATTGGCCGTATATTCGGCCATGGCGTAGGTAAAGTCGAATGGCGGGGGTGCACCGAGTCCGGCCCCGAAGGCGGCGTTGTTGGCGGCCGCCAGAGGGGCAATACAACCCCAGGCACCCGCGTTGCTCCAATCGCCGAACAAGGTAGGCGTCGTCGGCGCGGCCGGTGCGGTCGTTTCGGCCATTTCTGTCTCCGCCAGCGCTGCCTCCCGTATCTCCGCCGGTGCCGCTTCCCGGTCCGTTGCCAGGAGCCAGGTAGCCTCGACCCACGGTGGCCGGGCCGGCTCGGAAGTGGCCGCTTCTACGGCCGGTTCCGGCTGTGCCGCCGGGGCGGGCGTCTCGGCCTGCGACCCGACCTGGGCCAAAGCCGGCAGCGCCGCTGCCAACAACATCGCCGTCAATACCAGACTCTGGAGTACACGTCTCATGGGGAACCTCCGTTCATTTGACAGATTGATAACAGGAAGACAACCAGTGCATCCGGATCGGAGAAGATTTCGGGCGGGCCGCCTCTTGCCGGTTGCAGTACGAAGCGCCAGACCGGCCGGCCGTCGTTGTCTGCATGCCATATCCGCAGCAGATACGCGTGATAAGCTGCCGCCTCTTCGTCCATTCCGTTTTCCTTCTCGAGTGGTCCGGATAAGTTACTGGAAGTCTACAATGCTATCGTGACTAAAGCGTGACTGGAGCGGGTGGGCTGTTCTATAATGCAAACCAACATGTCCCGGTTACGACTTTCCCTCCTGGGACCGCTGCAGGCGGTCATCGACGGCGAGCCGGTCTCCGGCCTGACGTCGCCCAAAATTCAGGCCCTGCTCGCCTACCTGGCAGTCGAACGGCGTGAGCATCCACGCGGGGCGCTGGCCGAGCTGCTCTGGCCGGAGCGGCCGGCGGGCAAGGCCGGGCAAAATTTGCGCAAATCGCTAAGCCGCCTCAAGCGCGCCCTAGAAGGGCCTGCCACCCCCGACTTCATTCAGGCCACGCGGCAGACGCTGGCCCTTAATCCCGGGGCCGACGTCTGGGTGGACGTCGAGGCTTTCACGGCGGCCGTGGACTTTGCCCGCAGCCACGACCACGAAGCGGTTGAGGGCTGCCCGCAGTGCGCCGCCCGCTTAGAGGAAGCGGCCGGCCTTTACCGCGGCGAGTTTTTGCAGGATCTGATGGCGGCCAGCGCGCCTTTTGACGAGTGGGCGACCTTGGAGCGGGAGTGGCTGCACGGACAGGCGCTGGAAGCGCTGGGGCGTGTGGCTGCCTTCTACATTGGGCGGGGCGATTACCGGAATGGTCTGCAAAACGCGCGGCGGCAGGTCGAATTGGAGCCGTGGCTGGAACGAGGCCACCGGCAGTTGATGCGCGCCCTGGCGGGCATGGGCCGGCGGAGCGAGGCGCTGGCCGCTTACGAGACCTGCCGCCAGACGCTGGCCGAAACGCTGGGCGTGGCGCCTGCCAGAGAGACCACGGCCCTTTATGAGGCTATCCGAGACGAAAAAATCGCGGACCGGAAGCAGGCCGAATTGGCGGCGCCGGCGCCCCGGCAGCCGCCTGGCCCGTCCCATCATCTGCCGCGGCAGTTTACGCCGTTTGTCGGCCGGCAACGGGAACAGGAAGACGTTCACCGGCGCCTGGATCGGGAGACGTGCGCCCTGCTCACCCTTCTCGGACCGGGCGGCGTGGGAAAGACCCGCCTGGCCGTAGAAGTAGCGGGGCAACGGCTGGACCGCTACCGGGACGGCATCTGGTTTGTGTCCCTGGCGACCGTGGGGGACCCGGCACTGGTACCGGTAACCATCGCCAACCAGCTTGACCTGCCCCTCACGGGAACGGCCGCGCCGGCCGACCAGCTCGTCGACCACCTGCGTTCCCGCCACTTGCTGCTCGTGCTGGACAATGTTGAGCACCTGTTGGACGGCCTCGACTGGTTGTTGGAGCTGCTGAGGGCAGCCCCCGACGTACAACTGCTGGTTACCTCGCGCGCGGCCCTTAATTTCCGCGCCGAGTGGCTCTACGAGGTGGCCGGCCTCTCTTATCCGCCTACGGTGGTGGATGCCGCTTCCTACGCCGCCCCCGCCCTCTTCGTGCAGCTGGCGCAGCGGCTCGAACCGGCCTTCACGCCGGAGGAGGAGTGGGAGGCGATTGTCCGCATCTGCCAGATGGTGGAGGGGATGCCGCTGGCGCTGGAACTGGCGGCGGCGCAACTGCCCGGCGCCACCTGCGCCCAGATCGCCCAATCGATTGCCGCCAACGTCGACCACCTGGCGACGACGATGCGCGACGTGCCGGCGCGCCAGCGCAGCCTGCGCGCCGTCTTCACCTCCTCCTGGGACCTGTTGGCAGCCGAGGAGCAGACCGTGCTGTCTCGCCTGTCGCCCTTTGCCGGAGGCTTCACGGTCGACGCTGCTCGTGCGGTGGCCGGGGCCACACCTGTTCTCCTGGAAAGGCTGCTGGATAAATCGTTCCTGCGCCAAGTAGAAAACGGCCGCTACCAGATGCACGAGGTGCTGCGCCACTTTGCCGCCGAGGCGTTGGGGGCTGAACGGGCGGCCGTCTCCCGCCGTTTCAGCGGCTACTACGCCGATTTTGCCGCCGCCCAGCACAAGTTGCTCAACAGCGACCGCCAGCAGGAGGGGCTGGCGACGATGACCGGCGAGTTCGACAACCTGATGGCTGCCTGGCGCGGCGCCCTGGAACAGGCGGGCGAACCGGGCGGCGAAGCCGGGCTGCACCCTTTCGCCGACGCCCTCTGGGCCTATCTCGACGACCGCAGCCTCTACCGCGACGGCCTGGCCCTCTTTGAGCAGGCGCTGGCGGCAGCGCCTGCGGAACCGGGTATGGAAGAGAGCGCGCGCGTCTGGGCCTATTTGCGCCTGGCGGTCGGCTTCTTCCACCAGCGGCTGGGCGAATACCCCGAGGCCCGCTACCACTATGAGCAGTGCCTGGAGGTTTATCGGCGGCTGGGGGATCAAAAGCTTTGCGGCCACTGTCTCTACTATCTGGGCAGTATCGCGTCCAACGGGGGCCGGCAGGAAGAGGCAGCGAGCCACCTGCGGGAGGCTCTCGCCATCTACCAGCGGTTGGAATCGGAGCGGCACGTGGCCAACATCCTCACCAAGCTGGGCGGCGTCCTGGAACTGATGGGCCGCTACGAGGAGGCGGAGCAGATGCTGCACGAGGCGCTGGCGCTCAAGCGAGAGGTGGGGCAGCCGCTGGCTATTGCCCACTCGCTCAACAACCTGGGGCTGGTGCTGTGGCACATGGGTCGCTTCGACGAAGCCGAAGGCCGCTTCCGCGAAGCGCTGGCCGTCAACCGCGAGGTCGGCAATGCGGCCAACGTGGTGTTGTGTCTTAACAACCTGGGCCGCATGTTCGTCACGCTGGGCAAGTACCGGCCGGCGGAAGCGTTGTTGCAGGAGTCGCTGACGTTGCAGCAGCATGTGCAGAACAAGCGGCAAATGGCGTTCGCGCTGAACACGCTGGGGCTCGTCTCCCACCTGCAGGGTGAGGGAGAGCGGGCGCACGCCTACCTGGTGCAGGCCCTGGCGCTGGCCCGCGAGACGGGCAACAGGGTGCAGGCAACCTCGGCGCGGCTGACCCTGGCGCGCATCCTGCTCGACGAGGGCGAGGTGGAGGAGGCCGCCGGCTTACTGCGGCGCGGGCTGCAGGAGGCGGCCGAGTTGCGGCTGACGCCGATGGCCTTGTCGGCCCTGGTTCAGGCGGCGCGATTGCTGCTCATACGGGGAGAGCGGGCGCGGGCGGACGCCTTGCTGCAACTGTCCATGCGCCACCCGGCAGCCTGGTGGGAGACGCGGGTGGAGGCGCGGGAGATGGCCGAGAAACGGGGGCTGACGGCCGATCTGGGCGCAGCGGCCAATGATTTACAACAGACCATCGCCGAGCTCATCAACACGCTCTGACTCGCCCAACGCTTCAGTTCGCCTCATGACCCTCCTTTTATGCTCCGCGTTTTTGCCTTGTGCACCTGCGATGTGCCCCAATTGCGCCAGGCATACCGTTTTGCGCCGCTGGACGAGTTGCTGTAGCGCTTTCTCCATGCCGGCGGTCACACATGGGGCTGTTATTGGATCCTATATCACCCAGAAGGACGGTGACAGGGACGTTTCGGTAACGTTCCCTGCTTATACTGGAACCATAACTCGATTACAGCCGGCGATACGGCAATTCGCTCAGGAGGTACCATGCCATCCAATCGCGTACGAGACAGAGAAAATTCGTCACTTCCTCAATCTGGCTTTGGCCGGGCCGTCGTCATCGGCGGCGGCATTGTGGGTCTCACCGCCGCTCGTGTCCTGGCCGACCATTTCGCGCAGGTCACCATTGTCGAACGGGACCAGCCCGGCGAGGAGGCGGAGGTGCGTCCCGGCGTGCCCCAGGCTCACCATCCCCACAATCTGCAACCCCAGGCCCAGCAGATTCTGGAGCAGCTTTTTCCGGGATTGACGGAGGAACTGGTAACCAGGCATGCTGTCCGCCTGGGAGAGGCCGATGACGTCGCCTTTTACTACGAAGGTAAATGGCGCAACGCCCGCCTCGGCGGGCGCCACGCCCTCCTGGCGTGTAGTCGACCCCTCCTGGAAAAAGCCCTTTACCGTCGCATCGCCGCTCATAGCCGGATCGACGTCCTTTACGGCTACGAGATCGCCGGTCTCACCACCCGGGAACAGGGGCAGCGCGTCGCCGGCGTTCGCCTGTTACCCCGGCCGGGCACCACCGGCGGGCCACGCACGTTGGCTGGCGACCTGGTATTCGATGCCAGTGGCCGTCGTTCCCGAGCCCCTGAATGGCTGGCAGAGCTCGGGTATCAGCCGCCGGAAGAATGGCACATTGACGTCCTCGTCGGTTACGCTTCCCGCGTCTACCGCCGCCCGGCCGGTCTCGATGCCGATTGGAAGATGCTCTACGTCCGTCCCACCCCACCAGAGGGCACTCGTGGGGGCATCATTCTGCCCATGGAAGACGACACCTGGAGTGTGGCCCTCATCGGCGTCGGCGGCGACTATCCGCCCACCAACGAGGCGGATTTCCTGGCGTTTGCTAAGAGCCTGCCCACGGAGAAGCTCTACGATGCTATTAAGGATGCCGAACCCCTGAGCCGGATTCACGGCTTTCGCCGGGCCGGCAACCGCGTGCGCCGCTACGACTGCTTGCCGCGTTATCTCGAAGGCTTCCTCGTCGGCGGCGATGCAGTGTATGCCCTCAACCCCCTCTACGCCCAGGGCATGACGGCGGCCCTGCTGACCAGCGAGGCCCTGGTCGAGGTTCTGGCGAACCACCCCGGCCGGGCCGCAGGTGATCTGCGCGGGCTGGCCCGCACCTTCCAGGGCCACGTAAGTGAAGCGGTGGAGGGGCCGTGGCGCCTGGCCACGCGCACCGACTGGCGTTGGACCACCACCGAAATCGACGACAACACCGATACTCTTTTCGCCTGAGCCAAAGTGGGGCGTTTCCGGGGCGCTTTGGGGGCGCCTGAACTGTATCCTTTCCCTATATGCATTTGTTCACCCCTCAACCTTTCAGGAGGTACATCTCATGAGTCGTTGGAAACCAGATCCCACTTTTTATCCCTCGCCCAAGATGGCGATGGAAGCGCCCCGGGAAAAGCACGCCTACGTTGTCGGCCTCAACTACGGCCGCAATGACGATCCCGACGCGCTTCTGGTCGTCGACCTGGACGAGAACTCGCCCCAGTATGGGCAGGTCATCGGCAAGAGCGACATGCCCTTTGTGGGCGACGAGCTCCACCACTTTGGCTGGAACGCCTGTAGCAGCGCCCTCTGTCCCTACGCCCCTCACCCACACCTGGAACGCCGCTATCTGATCATTCCCGCCCTGCGCAGCTCCCGGATCTATATCTTCGACACGCAACCCGATCCGCGCAAACCCAAACTGATCAAAACCATCGAGCCGGAAGAACTGAAAGCCAAGACCGGCTACAGCCGTCCCCATACCGTTCACTGTGGCCCGGATGCCATCTACATCAGCGCCATGGGCTCCGCCAACGGCGACAATGGCCCCGGCGGCGTCTTCATGCTCGACCACTTCAACTTCGACGTTATCGGCCCCTGGGAGATCGACCGCGGCGATCAGGAGCTGGCTTACGACTTCTGGTGGCACATCGCCCACGACGTGATGATTACCAGCGAGTGGGGCAAGCCCTATCAATTTGAGGATGGCGTCGTCGCCGAAGATCTGCTCGCCGGTAAATACGGCCACCAGCTCCATTTCTGGGACCTGCGCAAGCGGCGCAAGGTCCAGAGTGTTGATCTGGGTGCCGACCAGCAGATGGTGCTTGAGCTGCGTCCGGCTCACGATCCGCGCAAAACCTACGGCTTTGCCGGTGTCGTCGTCAGTCTGAACGACCTCTCGGCCAATATCTGGACCTGGTATCGTGATGAAGACGGCAAATGGGCGGCGAAAAAGACCATCACCATCCCTGCCCAGCCGGCAGACGAAGACGAACTGCCTCCGCTGCTCAAAGGATTCAAAGCCGTGCCGCCCCTGGTAACCGACATCGACCTCTCCCTGGACGACCGCTATCTCTACGTCTCCTGCTGGGGCACCGGCGAGCTGCACCAGTATGATGTCAGCGACCCTTTCAACCCCCAACTGACCGGCAAAGTGGAAATCGGTGGCATCGTGCGCCAGAAAGGACACCCGCAGCACAACGGTCGCTTGTTGGGTGGCCCGCAGATGGTGGAAATCAGTCGTGACAGCCGGCGCGTTTACCTGACCAACGGCCTGTACAGCACCTGGGACGACCAGTTCTATCCAGACCTGATGGAAGGATGGATGATCCAGATTAATGCCGGCGAGAACGGCGGCATCGAGATTGATCCTGACTTCTTCGTGCACACCGGCGAATTGCGCCTGCACCAGGTCCGCTTGGAGGGTGGCGATGCTTCCACAGATTCTTTCTGCTATCCCGGATAGCGCGGTGGCACCCCTGCTGGTAATGGTCGCCTTCGGTGCCTATCACGGTCTCAATCCGGGCATGGGCTGGCTCTTCGCCCTCTCCCTGGGATTGCAGCGGGAGAGCGAACGCGCCATCTGGGTTTCGCTGTTGCCGATTGCCGCCGGCCATGCTGCATCACTGGCCCTGGTGGCCGTCCTTGTGGTAGCCGGCGCCCGCTTTATCTCCACCACGACCCTGGAATTGGCGACGGCCGCCCTGCTGATCGGTTTCGGACTTTACAAAGTGTTCAATTACTATCGCCATCCCCGTTGGGTGGGTATGCAGGTTGGGTTACGTGACCTCGCCTGGTGGTCATTCCTGATGGCCATGGCCCACGGCGCCGGGCTGATGATCGCCCCGGTGGTGCTCGCTCTGGCCAACCCCGCAACGGGCTCGCCGCCGGCAGCAATGGCCGACGCCGGCATGCCTGCGGCCCATGCCGGTCACCAGATGACGATGGGTGGTGGGTTGGATGTTGGCCTGGGTGTGTTGTTGCACACGCTGTCGATGTTGGCGGTGATGGCCGTTGTGGCCTGGGTTGTTTACAAGAAGTTCGGGTTGGCCATCCTGCGCCGGCATTGGGTTAACTTCGACCTGATCTGGGCTGCCGCCCTCTTCCTGGTGGGCACGATTGCCCTTCTCGGTGGATTCGGCATCCTTTAGCGAGGCGGCTGCCGGGGAACGCGCCCCCCGGCGGTTGCCCCGGCAATCAGGGTGATGAAGAAGGTATCGGTGAACGTCAGATACAATTGTTATGGAGGCTATGAAATGAAAAAGGTTGTAATGAGTGTTCTGGTAATTCTGTTGCTGCTGTTGACGGTTATGCCGGCGCTGGCCGACGTGGAAGAAGATAATGCCTGTTGGGGCCAGGCATCGTCGGTCTTCGCCCAGATGGGCGTGATGGGCGAACATTCCAGTGCGCAGGAGACGCCGCGGCTTGGCCTGGCCAATCTGGCCCGTGAGCTCTATGAGGCAGGCGTCATCGCCGATGACAGCATTCAGGCGTTGGGGGCCTTTGTTGCCGGCGAACTGGGGTTGAGTCTCGAAGCCTGCTATTAGATTAGGCCAGCCGGGAGCAAGATAATCAATGGAGGAGGCCCCACTGGCGCGGTGGGCCTCCTTTTTACTTTGCCGAAGATATATAATGGGATGAAGATGATTGATCAGAATTTGAACCCGCAGGCCCCGGCTCTCACCATTCGCCCGGCAACCAGCCAGGATGCTCTGTTGTTGACCGAGCTTGGCGCCCACACTTTTTACGAAGCCTATGCCCATTCTCTCCCGGCCGGCCAGCTTGCCGAATTTATCCCCACCATCTTCTCTCCCGAACTGCAGGCTGCGGAACTGGCCGATCCCGCCACTTTCTTTCTTATCGCCGAAATCGACGGTACCGCCGTGGGCTATGCGACCCTGCAAGACGAGTCTGTGGCGAACTCAGACCCCGGCCCGCGCAACTTGAGGCTGGCCCGGATCTATCTTCGCCAGGAGTGGACCGGCCGGGGCGTTGGCTCGGCCTTGATGGGGGCCTCCCTGGCCGAAGCCGCCCGCCGCGACTTTAACACCATCACCCTGGAAGTGTGGGAACGAAATGAGCGTGCCCAGAGCTTTTACCGGAAGTGGGGCTTTGTCGAGGCCGGCAGCGTCACCTTCCGCTTTGGCAGCGAAATTCAGACCGACCTCGTCTTCCGCCGCTCCCTCGCCGATCTCAAATCCTGATAACCCCCATGTGGCAGCCTTGGCAGTGTTGGCAGCCTTGCCCCCAGATTCTGGCTCCCCCCTCTGGTAGCCGGTCCATTTTCATCACCCATCAGGGTTGCCAACTCCTGGCAACCTTGGCAGACTTGACGGCAAATATCCCGGCCGTCGCTTAGCCCTCGACCACCCCTAGCCATGGTGAGCGTCGCTAATGCCCACCACCTCCGCATGCTTTGTCACGCCTCCCACTGCTGTGCCCACCAGCGGGTAGCCGGCATCTTCCCACTCTGCCAGGCCGCCGGCGTAGCGTCGCAGATTTTGATACCCTCGCGCCTCCAGCCACTTGTAGGCGAAACGGCTCGCCGGGCACGGTCCGCCCGTGCAGTAGATGATGATTTCTTCGTCCGGCCGCAGCTTCTTCAGTGCCTCAGACATGTGGTAGACGTCCACAGGGAAGGACCCCGGGATATGCTTCTTCTCGAAACCCCAGTCGTGCAGGGCCATGACCAGCTTGAAAGGTTCTCCCCGGTCCAGTTTATTTTTCAGTTCTTCGCGATTAATCAGGTTCATTTCGATACCTCCACTACTTCTGGCGTGGCCGGGTGCAGGTGACGGCGACCACTCTCTGATAGTTCTTGTCAATTGATAGCATCAGTATAGGATGTGGGCGTTCCACCATCGTCCCTGCCGCCGTGACTGGGCTCGTCCCTCCGCACGTGGTGTCGTTCAGGCCCACCGTTCCAGCTCGCCACCGGCGAAATGGCGTAGCAGTTGCGGTAGCCGGAAACGCTGGGACCCGGCCGGTTGTACCAGGGATTTCTCGAGCAGGCTTGAGAGGATTGCGAGATTGGCGCCGCCGACCCTAGCCGCCTCTTCCCGGGTGAAACTCTCTGGGAACAGAGAGAGACGGGCCAGGGCCTCCTGCTCTACCCGGTTGAGCACCGACCACGTCTGGCGAAAACCGGCCCGCATGCTCTGCTGGCGCGGTGGCACGTTGGAGCAACGGGCTTGCAAGAGGTCCAGTCCTTGTTCCAGCTCGCCGGCGATCGCCCCCGCGTCCAGCACGTCGATCCACCCGGCAGCCAGTTCCAGCGCCAGCGGCATGCCCTCCACCAGTCGACAGATGCGTACCACGTGTGCCAGCTCCTCCGCCGTCGAAAAGGACGGCGAAACCTGGCGGGCGCGCTGGATGAACAACTGGACCGCATCGTATGCTGCCGCAGCTTCCATTTCCTCGTCTCCCCCGGCCGGCGGTACAGAGAGTCCGTGCAATGGGTGGGACCACTCTTCCCGCAGGCGCAGCGCGCGGCAGGAGGTGGCGAGAATTTTGACGTGAGGAGCGCCGGCCAGGATGCGGCTGGTCAGTCCGCCGGCTTCTGGAAGATGCTCCAGGTTATCCAGAATAAACAGCAGCTGCCGGTCGTGGAGCGCGGCCAGTAACTGCTGTTCGCCCGGGGCGCTGTCTTTGTGGGTTAGTTTCGCCGCCTGCATTATCGCTGCGATCATCGCTTCAGGTCCGTCCACATCGGCCAGCGGGACAAAGACGACACCATCGCCAAAGAGGTGGCTACCATTGTTAGCCAGGATTCGCCCTACTTCCAGTGCCAGCCGCGTCTTACCGATTCCCGTCGGGCCTACCAGTGTCAGCAGGCGGCACGCAGCTTCTTCCAGCCGCAATTGGGTCATGGTCAGTTCGTGGGCCCGGCCCACAAATGGCGTGGTCGGGCAGGGTAGATTATGGGGCAGGGGGCGTGCTGCCGGCTGTACGGTTGGTGTGGTCGACATTTTCCCGCCGGTCGTGAGGCGGCCGGCTCGAATTGACTCTGCCAGCGCCGTCGTTTCCGCATTGGGTACAATGCCCAACTCTGCCTGTAGCAGCGCCACGCCTTCTTCGTAGACGCGCAGCCCTGCTGCCTGTTGTCCCGCTTCTGCATAGGCCAGCATCAGGGTCCGGCGCGCCCCTTCGTGGAACGGATCCTCTGCCAGCCAGCGCCGGCCGTATTCGATCGCCCGCTCATACTCCTGCTGTATCACATGCCACTTGACCAATCGATGTAACGCCCGGCTGAGCCCCCGGCGCGTGCTCTCTCGCCGAAAATCCTGCCAGGAGTCAAACTCTGGGCAATCGGGCAGGTTAAAGCCGGCCATGAACTCTCCGTTATGCAGCTTGACGGTAGCGTTAAGTGCATCCAGACAGAGCCGGCAGGCGCTGTCCGGGAAATGGTCGTGGTCCTTGACCAATTGCAGATGCTGCTGGAAGGAGACAATGTCGACGGTGATCCCTCCCGCCTTGTTCAGGGCCAGGTGACTGCGCGTGGCCGTCACATTCTCTGCTCCCAATGCCCGTTTCAATCGTGCCAGCTCCCGCCGCAGCCCCTTCAAGGCCGCCGCCTGATCGTGCTCGGGCCAGAGCAGGGCGGCCAGCGTTTCCCGGCCCACCGGTTGCCCGGCACACGCCAGATACGCGGCCAGCGCCACACTCTTGCGGCGGCCGATATGAATAGATGTTCCGTTTTTTTCAAACCGGGGCGTTCCCAAAAGATAGATTGTGAGCATCTCACTGCCTTTTCTTGCCAGCCATCTCTAACAGGCAGAATACTGGACCGGCGTGCCGCCATCGTTCCCCCAAGCGTCCCCAGAACGTCCCCTATAGAAAAATGATCCCCTCAGGCCAGCGGCGTGCCCGCCTGAACCAAATCGTGGTCGGGCAGATCGTAGTCAACGCGGCGAACGGCCGGTACCAGATAGGCGCCCAGGGAGAGGGCGATGGCGCAGATGGCGGAAAGCAGGAACATCAGCGCCATTCCGGCACCCGGACCGGTGCCGACCAACCGGCCTAGCGTGGGCGCCAATGGGCCGCCTGCGGCCAGCGCCGGTTCCATCACGTGGTCGGCCAGAAGGCCACCCAGCAGGTAACCTGCCGGCGCCGTCGAGCGGGTCATCATGTCACGGGACGAGAAGACGCGCCCCTGTAGCGCCGGATTCACCTTGCTTTGCCAGATCGCCTCATACGCACTGCGGATCAGCGGAATAAAAAAGGCACCACTGCCGGCGGCTATCATCCACATTGGGGCCGTCCGTCCCACGGCCAGCACCATGTCGCCGACGACGAAGGAAGCAATGATGCCAAGCAGCATGCCGTGGACCCGGTTGCGCGGACCGCCCCAGAGGCCAATCAGGATGGCACCCAGGAGGCCGCCCACGCCCATCGCACTCTGCACGCTCGCCAGAGCCAGTTCGTTGTTGCCGCTCCGGGCCAGCACCATGGCCGGCAAGATGGAGAACCAGGTCAGGTTGGCAAAGAGATTAACGGCCGTCATCAGGAGGGCAAAACCCAGCAGCCCCGGCCGGCGCCAGATATAGCGGAAACCAACGCGCAGTTCACGGCGGAAAGAAGCCGTTGCTTCTGGCTCGTTTGGAACAGCGGAGGGGGCCGGCACCCGTACTGCCGCCAGT